>Ga0123336_10001265_pt1 | contig 23613 bp, 23 predicted proteins | sample SSSSmetaG_FD_96466 | JGI IMG/M metagenome (GOLD analysis project Ga0123336, IMG submission 96466) | Glacier valley bacterial and archeal communities from Borup Fiord, Nunavut, Canada, to study Microbial Dark Matter (Phase II) - ​SSSS metaG | ecosystem: Environmental > Aquatic > Freshwater > Ice... | reverse complement strand
TTGGTGGTCAGCTTGTCGACGGCGTGAATGGGCGGGGTGGGACCGGTGATGAGATGGTTGATGGCGCGGTAGACCATGCGCTGGCTGTCGACGAGGCCCTTGCCGGCGAAGGCTTCGGAGACGACGTCGATCGTGAAATGGCCGTTGCCGCCCGAGGCGACGCACACCGCGCCGGGGATCTTTTCCTCGACGGCGGCGCGGATCGCAGCCAAGACATCGCCGCGAAAATCAGTGGGGTGACCGGACATTACGACAGCAGTTTTTGCAGCTCGCCCGAGGCGTGCAGCGACTTGACGATGTCGCAGCCGCCGACGAACTTGCCGTCGATGTAGAGCTGGGGGACGGTGGGCCACTCGGCGTAGATCTTGACGCCTTCGCGGATGGCCGGATCGGCGAGGACGTTGACCGTCTCGTATTTGTTGGGAACCAGCGTGTTGAGGAGCTGGACCACCTGAGCCGAAAAGCCGCACTGCTGGAACTGGCGAGTCCCCTTCATGAAGAGAAGGATGCGGTGCGACTTCACCATCTCGTCGATCTTTTTTTGCACTGCGTTCTGGACGTCGTCGCTCATCCCATCGGGATAGCCCGAGAAGGCCCGGACGTCAATGCGCGGATTAGATCAGCGGCAGCGGCGCGGCGACGATCTTGAGCTCTTGGCGCAAGGCGGCGACGAGGTCGTCGTAGACCGACTTCAGGGTGTCGTCGTTCGAGATCTCGGCAAACATGCGGCCGCCAGCGACCATGCCATGCCCGCCCGATGCGCCGCGGGCGCCGACAACACGGCGGATGAGGCTGCCGGCCGAGCCGTTCGATAGATCGGTGCGCAGGCTGATGTAGGCCGTGCGGTTGTGCTGGCCCATGCAGACCACCCAGCGCGCTTTGTCGTACGGCAACATCAGATCGGCGACTTCAGCGACGAGATCGGGGTAGTCGAGCTGGCCAAGGTTGATGGCAACCAAGTCGCCCCAGACGACCGCGGCCCTGAGCGCGCGATCGAGGGCCACGAAGTGCTCACGGCCGACCTTGGGGTTGGTGATGGTGTAAAGGCGCGCCAGATCGGCCTCTTGCATCAGCTCGACATAGGCGTCGCGCTCGGCGTGGGTGGCTTCGCGGCCGAGGTCGCGCGTCTCTGACTTGAGCGCATACAGAAACGCTGTCGACAAGACCGCATCGAGGCTGAGCTCGCGCTGGCGCAGATAGTCGAAGACGATGGTCGCCGTCGCGCCAAACTCTGGACGGATGTCGCTCCACAAGATGTCGGTCGGCGTGGTGGCCCGGAGCGGATGATGGTCGACGCAGACATCACAGCGACGGTCGGCTGGCAAAGAATTGTTGCCGGTGTTGGGCTGGGTGTCGACCAGGGCCACGGCCGCGTAAGACGCCCAGTTGAGGTTGGCGATGGGCACCAGATCGATCTTGAGCTCGCGGACCATGGCCCGGTTTTCGGCCCGGCCGATGATGCCGCCGAGACCGATGGCGGTCTCCATCTGCATGGATTCGAAGAGGCGCTTGAGACCGAGCGCAGCGGCGAGCGAGTCGGGGTCGGGGTTGTCGTGCGTCAGGACCAGGATGTGGCCCTGGGCCCGGCCGCTTTGCGCCTGCACGCGCTGTTGGAGCGCGGTGAGGTGACCGGCCAGATCAAAAGACATGGCAGGACGGTATCAGAGGTGGGACCCCACGGCTATGCGGGCCGCACAGGCACGCGTCCGGCCAGGCCAGCGCGCTCTTTTTCGTCGTCCGAGTAACGACCGAGCTTGCGGTGCAGGGTGCGGCGATCGAGGCCCAGCAGCTCCGCGGCGCGGGTCTTGTTGCCGTCGACCAGCTTCAAGACGCGCTCGATGTAACGGCGCTCGAGCTCTTCGATGGTCAAGAGCTCCTCGGTGTGATCGGCGGCGAGCACGAAGCGGTCCGACCGATAGGCGCGGATCTTTTCGGGCAGATCCTCGACGGTAAGCTGGTCGAAGCGGGCCAGGGCCACCATGCGCTCGACCGAGTTCTCGAGCTCGCGCACGTTGCCGGGCCAGTGATAGGCGAGGAGCTTTTCGGCCACCTGCGGCGACAGCGACAGCCCTTTTTTGTCCGACTTGGCCGAGAACTTGTCGAGGAAGTATTTGGCCAGCAGCAAGATGTCGTTGCCGCGCTCGCGCAGCGACGGTAGCTGCACCGAGACGACATTGATGCGGTAGTAGAGATCTTCGCGGAAACGGCGCTCGACGACCTCGCCTTCCAGATCGCGGTTGGTGGCGGCGATGATGCGGGCGTCGAAGGGGATTTCGCTGTTGGAGCCGACGGGCCTCACGGTGCGTTCTTGGAGCGCGCGCAAGAGCTTGGGCTGCATCTCGAGCGGCATTTCGCCGATCTCGTCGAGAAAGAGGGTGCCGCCCGTGGCCTGGACGAAGAGACCGTCGCGCTGGGTCTTGGCGTCGGTGAAGGCGCCGCGGGCGTGGCCGAACAGCTCCGACTCGATGAGCGACGGCGGCACGGCCGCGCAGTTGATGGCCACGAAGCGCTGACCGGCGCGCGAGCTGGCGTTGTGGATGGCGCGGGCGACGAGCTCTTTGCCGGTGCCGGACTCACCATAGATGAGCACCGAGGGATCGCTCGATCCGAGACGCTCGATGAGGTCGTACACGCGGCGAACGGCGACGCTCTCACCGACGAGCGCGCCGCGGACGTTGGCCGAGGACGCCGCGCGCAGGCGCTTGACCTCGTCTTGCAGCTTGCGGTGCTTGAGCGCGCGAAAGACGCTGAGGCCGAGGAGCTTGGGATCGACAGGCTTGACCAGAAAGTCGAACGCACCGGTGCGCATGGCGGCGATGACGGTCTCGATGCTGCCCATGCCAGTGATGACGATGACCAGCAGGTCAGGACGCGTGCCGAGCATGCGCTCGCACAGCGTCAGGCCCGACATTTCCTCCATCTGCACGTCGGTGATGACCAGGTCGAAGTCCTCGGTGGTCACCATGTCGAGCGCTTTGCGCGGCGAGGTGACGGCCTCGCAATCGATGCCTTGACGCTCGAGCGCCATCTTCATGATCTCGCACTTGTCCGGCTCGTCGTCGACGATGAGGACGCGGCCGGTGGGGCTCTCTTGGCTCATGGAAGACACTCTAGCGCCAAACGATCGTTCGTGCCCCATAGCGACAAATTGCCACACCCTGGGGTGTGCGAAAGCCGTGCGTTCCCGTGCAGGATCGTCATGGTCAGACGTCTGTAGCCAGATACGTGCCAATGGCTGCCAACTGTACGGCGACAATGGCTCGTATATGATGCGCCCGATGCCCGACCGCGGTGCACGCATCTTGATCGTCGACGACAGCCCGGCCAACCTCTTGGCGCTCGAGAGCACGCTCGAGTCACTGGGCCATGCGATCGTGCGTGCGTCGTCGGGTGAAGAGGCCTTGAAGAGCCTCTTGAAGGATGATTTTGCGGTGGTCTTGATGGACGTGGTGATGCCCGGCTTCGACGGGCTGCAGACCGCGGCGCTGATGAAGAAGCGCGAAAAATCTCGACGCACGCCGATCATTTTCCTGAGCGCCTTCAGCAATGCGCCGCGCGAGATCTTGGAAGGCTACGAGCACGGAGCCGTCGACTATCTGGTCAAGCCTTTCGACCCCAATGTGCTCCGGGCCAAGGTGTCGGTGTTCGTTGACCTCTATCTGAAGGCGCAGGAGATCGCGCGCCAGGCCACGTTGCTGGTCACCGAGCAGAATGCGCGCAAGCTGGCCGAGGCCAACGAACGCGCGCTGCGGTCTTTGTCGGAAAACATTCCGCAGCAGATCTGGACGGCGACGCCCGATGGCGCGCTCGATTTCGTCAATGCGGTGACCGTCAAATATTTCGGCGGTAGCGCCGAGGACGTCCTCGGTGGTGGCTGGCAGGCGATGGTGCATCCCGACGACCTGCCGTCTGCGGTGGTGCGGTGGACGCATTCGTTGGGCAGTGGTGACGAGTATGTCGTCGAGTTCAGGCTCCGGCGTGCCGACGGAGAGTACCGCTGGCATCTTGGCAGAGCGCTGCCGCAGCGGGATACCGAGCAGGGTCCTTCCCACGGGAAGATCGCCCGGTGGATCGGCACCAACACCGACGTCCATGACCGCCGACTCCTGACCGAGCGACAGCTCGAGCTCGAGCTGCGCGATCGCCAGGTACGGCACATGGCCCTGCGCGCCGATGTCTCGGCGGCGTTGTCGGCAGGCGACCTCGGCAAGATGTTGTCCAGCGTCGCTGCGGCCGTGTTGCAGCATCTGGCGGTGTCCACCGTCGAGGTGTGGACCGTGGACGCCATGGGGCAGTCGCTGGAGCTCGGCGCGCAGGCAGGCGCGGTGCGACATGCCCCGGACGCACGTGTGGCCCTCGGCGCTGGCGACGTGGGGCGCATTGCCGGCTCGCAGGCGCCGGTGCTGGAAGGCGGGTTTGCCGGATATCCGCTGGTCCTGGCCGAGCGCAGCGTCGGCGTGGTTGCTGTCTATGGTGCCGTCGAGCTGGCACCGGATATGTTGGAGGCCGTGGCCTCCGTCGCTGACACGCTCGCGCAAGGCATCGAGCGCAAGCGGGCCGAGGACGCTTTGGCGTTGCATGTTCGCGAGCTGGCGCGCTCCAATGCCGAGCTTGAGCGCTTCGCCTATGTGGCGTCGCACGATCTGCAAGAGCCGCTGCGCATGGTGGGCAGCTATACGCAACTCCTTGGCCGGCGCTATCAGGGCAAGCTCGACTCCGACGCGGACGAGTTCATCGCCTTTGCCGTCGACGGTGTGGAGCGGATGCGGGCGCTGATCAATGATCTACTGGCGTTTTCGCGCGTAGGCACGCGGTCCGCGGAGATGGCGCCCGTGGCGCTTGCGGTGCCCTTGGCCGAGGCGATGGCCAATCTGCAGATCGCGCTGAAAGAATCGGCGGCCGAGGTGGTGGTAGCCGAGCTGCCGACGGTGACGGCCGATGTAAGGCAACTCGTTCAACTGTTTCAGAATCTGATGGGCAATGCGCTCAAGTTCTCCGGGGATGGCAAGCCTCGCATCGAGGTCGGTGCCGAGCGCATCGGCGACGAGTGGCGCATCTCGGTGCGCGATCACGGCATTGGCATCGATCCGGCGTTTTTCGATCGGCTGTTCGTCGTGTTTCAGCGACTGCACAACCGGTCGCAATACGCGGGCAATGGCATTGGCCTCGCGATCTGCAAGAAGATCATCGAGCGCCATGGTGGCCGGATCTGGGTGGAGTCGTCGCTGGGGGACGGGGCGACTTTCTACTTCACGCTGCGGGCCTAGGCCCGCTCATCCATGAAGCGCGTTCCTTGGTTCGTCTGGGTGGCCGCGCTGGCGGTGCTGTCGACGGTGATCGGTATTCAGTGGGACATCGCCTGGCATCGGTCGGTGGGGCGGGACACGTTTTGGTCGCCGCCGCACATGGCCATCTATGCCGGTGGAGTTGCGGCGGGGTTGATGGCGTCGGTGCTGGTGTTCGGGATGACGTTTGGGTCCGTGACTGTGGCTGGGGGCGGCTCAGCGACGGTGAAGGTGTGGGGCTTTCGCGGGCCGCTCGGCGCGTTCATCGCCGCCTGGGGCGGAGTGGCCATGCTGGCATCGGCGCCGTTCGACGACTGGTGGCACAGCGCGTACGGGCTCGATGTGAAGATCCTGAGCCCGCCGCACACGGTGTTGGCGCTGGGGATCTTTGCGGTGTTGCTGGGCTCGATGCTGCTGATCCTCGGCTGGCGCAATCGTTCGCCGACGCGGGCGGCCTCGGTGTTTTTCGTCGTGGCCGCGGGCCTGTTGTTGGTGGCGATCATGACCTTCGAGCTCGAGCTCATCTGGCGTGGGGCGCAACATAGCGGCACGTTTTATCGCGCGGTCATGTGCATCACGCCGCTGGTGCTCGTCGCATTCGGCGCGGCGTCTGGGCTGCGGTTTGGCGCAACTGCCGTCGCTGCGGTATACACCGTGGCCTGGCTTGGCTTTCTCTGGGTGTTGCCGCTGGTGCACGCTACGCCCAAGCTCGGGCCAGTCTATCATCCGGTGACGCACCTCATTCCGGCTGGATTTCCGTTGCTGTTGGTGGTGCCGGCGTTGGCGTACGATCTGGTCGCACCGAGGCTGGCCAAGTGGTCGGCCTGGGTGGCGGGGCCGGTGGCGGGGGTGATTTTCCTCGGCGTCTTTGCGGCAGTGCAGTGGCCGTTCGCGTCGTTTCTGATGATGCCGGCTTCACGCACCTGGGTGTTTGGATCGCACTATTTCGACTACAACACGCGGCCCGAGTCGATCAACGCGCAGAATTTATTCTTCGATCTCGACGGTTCTCCCGACGCTGCGCGGCTGCAGTGGGCGCTGGCGTTGCTGCTGGCGATGGTCGCCGCTGGGCTCGGTCTCCGGCTCGGCCAATGGCTGCGCGCCGTGCGACGGTAGGGCGACGATGAGGACGCTCTGCGGGTTGGCGATGCTGTTGTGGGCCGGGCTGGCGTCGGCGCACGTGGGCAGCCCCGACGTGTTTCTCGAGGGAAAAGCCGGTCCGTATCCGGTCTTTGTGACGGTGCGGCCGCCCGAGGTCATCCCTGGCGTGGCCGATGTCGAGGTCCGGGTACCGGACGGCGACGGGGTGGTGGTGCATGTGGTGCCGGCGCCGCTCCTCGGGCAAGGCGCCCAGTTTGCGCCGCTGGCGGATCTGGCCAAGCCGCTCGGCGACGAGAAAAACGCCTTTTCCGGGCATCTGTGGATGATGTCGCTCGGTAGCTGGCAGGTGCGGGTGTCCGTCGAGGGGCCACGCGGCAGTGGCGTGCTGGCGGTGCCGGTGCCGGCGTTGCCCATGCGCACCAAGCAGATGCAGTCGTCGCTGGGTATGTTGCTTGGCGCGCTCGCCGTGCTGCTGGTGTTGGCGCTCGGCGGCATCGTTGCGGGCGCGGCGCGGGAGGCGACGCTGGCACCCGGAGCCGAGGTCGAGCGGCCACGTGCGATGCGCGCGCGCTGGGTGGGCATCTTGACGTTCGTGCTGGCGTCGGCGGGCACGTGGGGCGGCTGGCGGTGGTGGCAGGCCGAGGCGCGCGCGTACGATCAGAAGATCTACAAGCCCCTCGGGCTCGCTGCCAGCGTCGAGAAAAATGGCGAGCGCGCGCGGCTCCGCTTGACGATGGTCAACCCGCCGTGGCTGCATCGCAGCGCACAGGATCTGTTGCCCGACCATGATCACCTGATGCATCTGTTCATGGTGTCCACGGCGCTCGACCAGGTCTGGCATCTGCATCCGGCGCGCGATCCCGATGGCGTGTTTTCGGTCGAGCTACCGACGGTGCCAGCCGGGACCTATCGGTTGTATGCCGACATCGTGCATGTGTCGGGCGTGCCGGAGACTGCCACCGGCGAGCTGAGCTTGCCGGCACCGGTTGGGTCGCGGGTGCTCGACGGGGACGATGCCGCGGGGTTGGCGCCGAAGTTTGGTGCAGCGACGACACGGACGGCGCCGTTCGGCGATGGTGGCCAGTTGGTCTGGCTGGACGACGAGCCGCTGCGGGCGCAAAAGGCGCATGCGTTTCGCTTTCGGATCGAAGATCGTCCCGGCCATCCCGCCGAGGATGTCGAGCTCTACATGGGCATGTTGGGGCACGGGATGTTCGTGGTGCCCGACGGCAGCATGTTCGCGCATATCCATCCGTCGGGATCGGTGCCGATGGCCGCGCTCCTGCTCACCGACGCCGTCAAAGATCCGCACGCGCATCACCAGATGGGCGTCTTGCCGTCGGAGGTGGGCTTCTTCTATGGGCTGCCCAAGGCCGGGAGCTATCGGCTGTTCGTGCAGGTCAAGCGAGGCGGAAAGATCGAGACGGCGGCGTTCGATGTAAAAGTCGAGCCGTGAAGCTCGGGATCGTTGGATCGGGGATCGTTGGCCTGTGGATGGCGCATGGTTTGCGGCAGCGTGGCCACGAGGTCACGTTGTACTCCGCACGCACGGGTGAACAGTGGCTGCATGACAGCGCACCGACGGGAGGTGCGGGTCGCTTTCGCGACGCCATCGCGCTCGAGCGCTCGATCGGGCTCGGCCAGTGGGAGCATGCCGCGCCTTGGGCCGAGGGCGTGCATCTGACGCTGAGCACCAGTGCCAAGAATCGGATCCTCACGCTGGTGGGCAAGGTGAATGGCCCGGCGATGGCGGTGGATATGCGGCTGCAGATCCATCGCTGGATGGAGCAATTGGTCGAGCTGGGTGGCCAGGTGGTGGTCGAGGCGGTCGACGTGGCGCGGCTCGACGCCATTTCCCGTGAGCATGATCTGACGTTCGTTGCGGTCGGGCGCGGGCCGTTATGTGATGTGTTCCCGCGTGATGCGGTGCGCAGCTTGCGCTCTTCGGCTCCGCGCCAGCTGGCGATGGTCATCGTCGACGGTGGGGCGCTGACTTTTCCGGGCGTGCCGTTCCGGCCGGTGCGGTTCCATGTCACGCCTGACGACGGCGAGACGTTTTGGACCCCGTATCTGCACAAGAGTGGCAAGCCCATGTGGTCGCTGTTGGTCGAGGCCAAAGCGGGTGGGGCCTTCGACCGCTTTGCCGGCGCCACCGACGGTCACGAGGTCCTGGCGCGCATGAAGACGCTCATCGCCGAGCGGCTGCCCTGGGACGCCGAGTGGGTCAAGGACATGGTGTTGGCCGATGAGCATGGCTGGCTGGTGGGCGAGATCGTGCCCAGCATTCGCGGGCCGGCGGCGAGCTTGCCGTCGGGGCGCGCGGTCATGGCGCTCGGCGATACGGCCATGTCGATGGATCCGTGTGCCGGGCAAGGTGCGAACAATGGCGCCAGAATGGTGCGGTCTTATCTGGCGGCGATCGACGCTGCCGTCGCTGAGGGGCGTGCTCTCGATGCAGCGTTCATGTCGGCGGCGTTCGAAGCCTTCTATGCCGACAGCGGTGAACGGACCTTCGTGTTCAGCGATCTGTTGACCCAGCCGATGGCCAAAGGCGGGCAGGCGTTGTTGTTGGCGCAATATGGCAGCACCGGCAGCGGCACCTCTGCCGAGCAGCGCATCGCCGACGCCATCGGCGAGAATTTTGTCGTGCCCGGCGCGCTCAACGACTGTTTCGTCGACGAGAAAGCCGCCCACGCCTTCATCGCCAAGATGGTCGGCGGCAGCGCCCGCTGGCACCTCTTCAAAAAGACGCTCGCAGTCGGCCTGCAACAGTTACGACAAGCCGTAGGGCTGCAGGCGCGACATCCGTAATGCTAGGACATCTTTTTGAGGATGTCTGGGGCGAACGTGTCGTAGTGGCCTTTGGGTAGGACCAGCTGGTGGTCACCGACGGAGAGGGCTAGTAGACCGGAGCGGCACAGGCTGTGATGCAGGAGGCTGAGCACGCCGCTCGAGAGGTTGAGGCGGTTGGGACAGACGATGAGCTGGAACTCGTTGATGGTCGAATCGGTATCGAGGTTGTGGCGGCCGAAGGTGAGGTGGACGCGGTTCTGTGCGTCGAGAGGGCGGATACGCGCTTGCGGGCCCTCGACGGTGTAGTACTCGTCCAGCGACGCCTTGCCGCCGGCGCGTTGGTAGTTGGCTGCGCTGGCAGCGACGGCGTCGAGTGGGTAAAGGGCCTGGCGCGCGGTCTGGATCGCGGCCTCGTCAGCGTCGGTGGCGTAGAGCATGCTGCGCGCGAGAATGTTGGTTTCGCGCAGCACGATGGCGGTGGCATAGACCTCTTCGCCGGTCGCGCAGGCCGGGATCCAGACTTTCACCGACGGGAATGTGCGCAAATACGGCGCAGCTCGCTCGCGGATCGACTGAAACAGCCGCGGCGTGCGGAACAGGCCGGTCATGACTGGCTCATGACGATAGCCAGACCCGCAGCATGGACAGGAGGCGGTCCATGTCGACCGGCTTGGCGATGTAATCCGACGCGCCGGCCTGGATGCATTTCTCGCGGTCGTCGCGCATGGCCTTGGCGGTGAGCGCGATGATCGGCAGCGACTTGAACTGGTCCTGCGCGCGGATGCGGGCCATGACCTCGTAACCGTCCATCTTGGGCATCATGATGTCCATGAGGACCACGTCGATGTCGGGGTTGTCCTGCAAGAGCTTGAGGCCATCGATGCCGTTTTCGGCGAACAGCACCGTGGCCTCGTGGCTCTCGAGGGCGCTCGAGATGGCGAAGATGTTGCGCACGTCGTCGTCGACCACGAGCACGCGGCGGCCGGCCAGCATCGGCGCCGACTGGTGCAGCTTCTCCAGCATGCGACGCTGGAGCTCGGGCAGCTTGGCCTCGACGCGGTGCAGGTAGAGCGTGGTCTCGTCGAGGAGCCGCTCGGGCGAGTGGACGTCCTTGACGATGATGGTCTCGGCGAGACGCTTGAGCTGGGTCTCTTCCGTCGCTGTAAGGTCGCGGCCGGTGTACACGATGATCGGCAGGGCGGCCAGGGTGGGACGCTTTTTGACGGCCTGCATGAGCTCGAAGCCGTTCATGTCGGGCAGGCCGAGATCGAGGACCATGCAGCTGAAATGCGACTTCTCCAGCTCATCCAGCGCCTCTTGTCCGCTGCCCACGGCGACGAGCTCGACATCGTCCGCGCCGATGAGCTCCTTGATGCTGTTGCGTTCGACCTCGTTGTCCTCGACGAGGAGCAGACGTTTGATCGGGGCTTCGATATGTTGCGCGAGGGCACTCAAGGCGCTCAGCACGTCGATGCGCGTGGCCGGTTTTTGCAGGAAGCCGGCCGCGCCCATCTTGAGGCCGCGCTGGCGCTGCTCGTCGACGGAGATGATCTCCACCGGGATGTGACGGGTGAGATGGTCGTGCTTGAGCCGGTCGAGAACGGTCCAGCCGTCGATGTCGGGCAGCTTCAGATCGAGGGTGATGGCCGACGGTTTGAGGCGCGATGCGAGCCCGAGGCCGAGATCCCCCTGCGAGGCGATGACGCCCTTGAAGCCGCGCTCGCGGGCGCTGTCGAGAAGAATGCGGGCGAAGCTCACGTCGTCTTCGATGATGAGCAGCACCCGATCGCCGAGCTGGATCTGCTCGCGGTCGTCGATCTGGGCCAGGACCGGGATGGCGTCGCCGGGCCGTGGGAAGATGACGTTTTCGCGGTTGGTGCTGCGTGTGGCGTCGATGACGTCGATGCGACGCGGCGTGGTCACCGTCGGGACAGCGGCATAGATGTGCGGCAGATATAGCGTGAAGGTGCTGCCTCGGCCGGGCTCGGAGGTGACGCGGATCTCGCCGCCGAGCAGGCGCGCGATCTCGCGGCTGATCGAAAGGCCGAGGCCGGTGCCGCCATATTTGCGGCTGGTGGTGCCGTCGGCTTGCTGGAAGGCCTCGAAGATGATCTTTTGTTTTTCGTGGGCGATGCCAATGCCGGTGTCGATGACCGAAAAGGCGACGACCAGATCGGCACGCGAGAGGAGCTCATGATCGCGGCTCCAGCCCGAATGGGCGACGCGGTTCTCGAGGACGACCTTGCCGGTGTCGGTGAACTTGAAGGCGTTGGCGAGCAGGTTCTTCAAGACCTGTTGCAGGCGCTTCGGGTCGGTGAAGATCGATCGCGGCAGATCGGGGTGGAGCTCGACGCCGAACGCCAGACCCTTTTGCTGCGCCACATGGCGGAAGTTTTGCTCGACGTAGTCGCCGAGATCGGCAAAGGACACGTCGGTGGGATCGACGGCGATGGTGCCCGACTCGATCTTGGACAGGTCGAGAATGTCGTTGATGAGGCCGAGAAGATCGGCGCCCGAGCCGTGAATGGTCTTGGCGAACTCGACCTGTTTCTGGCGCAGATTGCCTTCGATATTGTCGGAAAGCATCTTCGACAAGATCAATAGGGAGTTGAGTGGTGTGCGGAGCTCGTGCGACATGTTGGCCAAGAACTCGGACTTGTATTTGGAAGTCAGTGCCAGCTGCTCGGCTTTTTCTTCGAGCTCGCCTTTGGCAAATTCGATCTCTTTGTTCTTCACTTCGAGGAGCTTGGCTTTGTCCTCGAGCTCGGCGTTGGTCTGCTGCAATTCTTCCTGCTGTTGTTTCAAACGCTCTTCGGACTCGCGCAGCGTGGCGGCTTGTTTCTCGAGGCGCTCGTTGGTCTCGCGGAGCTCTTCCTGCTGGGTCTGCAGCTCTTGCGTGAGCGACTGCGATTGGGTCAACAGGGCCTCGGTACGCATGCCGGCGCCGATGGTATTGACCACGATGCCGATCGACTCGGTGAGCTGATCGAGAAAGACCTGGTGAATGTCCGAGAGATGACTGAACGACGCCAGCTCGATGACGGCGTTGACCTGGCCTTCGAACAAGACCGGCAAGACGATGATGCTGAGCGGCGGCGCTTCACCCAACCCAGAGTTGACCTGGATATAGCCGGCCGGCACGTCTTTGATGAAGATCTTCTGTTTTTCGAACGCACATTGACCGACCAGACTCTCGCCGAGACGGAAGGTGGTCGGCACGCCGGGCCGCTCTTTGTAGGCATAGCTGGCCAGGAGCTTGATGATCACCTCGTCGCTGGCGCGCTCGCGCTCGGCGATGTAGAAGACGCCGTGTTGCGCCGACACCAGCGGCGCCAGCTCGGACAAGATCTGCTGGGCGACGGTGACAAGGTCGCGCTGGCCCTGCAGCATGCGGGTGAACTTGGCCAGGTTGGTCTTGAGCCAGTCCTGCTCGGTGGTCTTCTGGGTGGTGTCCTTGAGGTTGCGGATCATCTCGTTGAGGTTGTCTTTGAGCGCGGCCACTTCGCCCGACGCCTCGACGGTGATGGACCGGGTCAGGTCGCCTTTGGTCACGGCGGTGGCCACGTCGCCGATGGCGCGGACCTGGGTGGTCAGATTGCCGGCGAGCTGGTTCACGTTGTCGGTGAGATCGCGCCACGTGCCTGCCGCGCCGGGCACTTTGGCCTGGCCGCCGAGCTTGCCCTCGACGCCGACCTCGCGGGCCACGGTCGTGACCTGGTCGGCAAACGTGGCCAGCGTGCCGGTCATGCTGTTGATGGTGTCGGCCAGCTCGGCGATTTCGCCGCGCGCTTCGAGGGCCAGCTTGCGCTCCAGATCGCCGCCAGCGACGGCAGTGACGACCTTGGCGATGCCGCGTACCTGATCGGTCAGGTTCGACGCCATGGAGTTGACGTTGTCGGTGAGGTCTTTCCAGGTGCCGGCGACGCCGCGGACCTGGGCCTGGCCGCCGAGCTTGCCCTCGGTGCCGACCTCACGGGCGACGCGCGTGACCTCGGAGGCAAACGCGTTGAGCTGATCGACCATGGTGTTGATGGTGATCTTGAGCTCCAAGATTTCGCCTTTGACGTCGACGGTGATCTTCTTGGAGAGATCGCCGTTGGCGACGGCGGTGGTGACCTCGGCGATGTTGCGGACCTGGGCGGTGAGATTGCCGGCCATGAAGTTGACCGAGTCGGTGAGGTCCTTCCAGGTGCCGGCCACGCCCTTGACGAAGCCCTGGCCGCCGAGCTTGCCCTCGGTGCCGACCTCACGGGCGACGCGCGTGACCTCGGAGGCAAAGGCGTTCAATTGATCCACCATGGTGTTGATGGTGTTTTTCAGCTGCAAGATCTCGCCTTTGACGTCGACGGTGATCTTCTTGGAGAGATCGCCGTTGGCGACGGCGGTGGTGACGTCGGCGATGTTGCGGACCTGGGCCGTGAGATTGCCGGCCATGAAGTTGACCGAGTCGGTGAGGTCTTTCCATGTTCCGCCGACGCCTTCGACCTGGGCCTGACCGCCGAGCTTGCCCTCGGCGCCGACCTCACGGGCCACGCGGGTGACCTCGGCGGCAAAGGCGTTGAGCTGATCGACCATGGTGTTGATGGTGATCTTCAATTCCAGAATTTCGCCTTTGACGTCGACGGTGATCTTCTTCGACAGATCACCGCGGGCGACAGCGGTGGTGACGTTGGCGATGTTGCGTACCTGCGCGGTCAGGTTCGACGCCATGGAGTTGACGTTGTCGGTCAGATCTTTCCACGTGCCGCCGACGCCGGGCACCTGGGCCTGGCCGCCCAATTTACCCTCGGTGCCGACCTCACGGGCGACGCGCGTGACTTCCGACGCAAACGCGTTGAGCTGATCGACCATCGTATTGATGGTGTTCTTCAACTGCAGAATTTCGCCCTTCACGTCGACGGTGATGGTCTTCGAGAGGTCGCCTTTGGCCACCGCCGTGGTGACGTCGGCGATATTGCGGACCTGCGCCGTCAAGTTCGACGCCATGAAGTTGACCGAGTCAGTAAGGTCTTTCCAGGTGCCGGCCACGCCTTCCACCTGGGCTTGGCCACCCAGTTTCCCCTCGGTGCCGACCTCACGGGCGACGCGCGTGACCTCCGACGCAAACGCGTTGAGCTGATCGACCATCGTATTGATGGTGTTCTTCAACTGCAGAATCTCGCCTTTGACGTCGACGGTGATGGTCTTGGACAGGTCGCCTTTGGCCACCGCGGTGGTCACCTCGGCGATATTGCGGACCTGCGCGGTCAAGTTCGACGCCATGGAGTTGACGTTGTCGGTCAAATCTTTCCAGGTGCCACCAACGCCAGGCACCTGGGCCTGGCCGCCCAATTTACCCTCGGTGCCGACCTCACGGGCCACGCGCGTGACCTCGGAGGCAAAGGCATTGAGCTGATCGACCATCGTGTTGATGGTGTTCTTCAACTGTAGAATTTCGCCTTTGACGTCGACGGTGATGGTCTTCGAGAGATCGCCGCGGGCGACGGCGGTGGTGACCTCGGCGATGTTGCGCACCTGGGCCGTCAGGTTGAAGGCCATGGAATTGACGTTGTCGGTGAGGTCCTTCCAGGTGCCGGCGACGCCTTTGACCTGCGCCTGGCCGCCGAGCTTGCCCTCGGTGCCGACCTCACGGGCGACGCGCGTGACCTCCGACGCAAAGGAGTTGAGCTGATCGACCATGGTGTTGATGGTGTTCTTGAGCTGCAAGATCTCGCCTTTGACGTCGACGGTGATCTTCTTCGAAAGGTCGCCTTTGGCGACGGCAGTCGTGACCTCGGCGATGTTGCGCACCTGGGCGGTCAAATTGCCGGCCATCAAGTTGACGTTGTCGGTGAGGTCCTTCCAGGTGCCGGCCACGCCTTTGACGCGCGCTTGACCGCCGAGCTTGCCCTCGGTGCCGACCTCACGCGCGACGCGGGTCACCTCCGAAGCGAACGAGCCGAGCTGCTCGACCATGCCGTTGACGACCTTGGCCGTGCGCAAGAACTCGCCCTTCAGCGGACGGCCCTCGATCTCGGAGGTCATCATCTGCGACAAGTCGCCGGCAGCGACGGCGCCGATGACGCGACCGACCTCGGTGGTAGGCTGCACCAGATCGCCGATGAGACCGTTGACCGACTCGATCGACTGCGCCCAGCCGCCGCCAGCATCACCGAGAGATGCGCGCTGGCCGAGCTTGCCCTCTTTGCCTACGACGGTGTTGATGCGCAACAGCTCACGCGCCATCTTTTCGTTGAGCTCGATGACATCGTTCACCGCCTGACAGATCTCGCCGGACACGCCGGTCTGATCGAGCGGCAAGCGCACCGAGAACTCGCCCTGCTTGAACGCGCGTAAGGTCTTCAACACCTGTCCCGCACTCAAAATGTCGACGAGAGCTTGTTCCTGTTTCGACACGGGCGACTTCGAGCTGACCTTGCCTGGCATACGGGCTCCTCCGAGAGAAGACGAATGCAGCAAGATGTATGCCCGACAGGTCGACTGTCGAGTTAAAAAACACTCATCATGTCAAAGGCTTAGATCACGGCAACGGTCGTGCAGTGCGACAAATTGCCTCGCTGCGACAGTTTGCCTAACGGGTGGCGGTGTTGGTGCGTGGCTCGCGCCAGCGCTTGACCATCTCCACCATCGAGCCGACTCCGTCGCGAATCTGCTGAAAGGCGATGCGCAGAAAGCCGCGTGCCTTGGCCACGGGCTTCTTCTTAGCGGTGTCCTTCGCTTCGTCGGCGTCGATCTCCTTGGCCGCCTTGCGCGCGATGGCGGTCGGATTGGCCGTCTTCAGGAATTTTTGGATGCCCTTGCGGTAGTTGCGGTCGGCGGTGCGGTTGCCTTCGCCCTCGACTTTGGAGGCGGTGGCGGCCTTGGCGACCTTGCTGGGCTTCTTCTTCGTGGTGGCAGTGCGTGGGGTGGTACGTCGAGTTGTCATGCCCGGCCTCATTGCACTGGGTATGCCGGCGTTCGATATGCCGGATTTATCTGGATATCGGTTATTCGCAATCGGGGTCAATTGTCTCACAGCGCCCAATTGTCGCGTCAGCCTCGTCGGAAACCGAGTAAACGAGGCGATATACGGTCGGCACGACGGGTGCACTGACCGCCCTATATAACGGAGGTGGCACAATGGGAAATGACCGCAGCGAGCTCCACAAGAAGGTAGAAGTCCGGCGCAAAGAGCTGCAGAACGTGTTGACCCACGCTGAGCGCGAGGGACATCCGGCACTGCGCATCGAGGCGTTGCGCACCGAGCTGAGCGTTGTGGAGAACGCGACCACCGGCGGCTGGGACAGCATGGCCGAGGTCACCGCGGTGGAGCTGACCAACTGGCTCGAGGCGACGCAGATCCTGCTCGACGCCAAGCCAGTCAAGCCCATGCCCCCGACGGTGCGCGAGAAGCCGGCCGCCGACGCCCGCGTCGATGGTGGTGGTGGCGGCAGCGCTGCTGTGGGCGGCAACAAGGCCAAGCCCGCGCCGATGCCCGATGAGATTCGCAGCACCGTGGCCAACAACGAGACCCCGACCTCGAACAGTGGCAACTCCGCCAGCGAGCTCGGCGTCGACGGCCGCTCCGACGGCGACAAGCCGCCGATGGCCAAAGCGTAATTGCAACCAAGCCAATAGAAAAAGGCGGGTGGCCCTCGAGGTCGCCCGCCTTTCTGTATTTACACCGGCGCCGTCTGGATGCGGACGGCGCCGGTTCGTTACTTCATGTTGGAGAGAAGGTCGGCCATGTCGTTGGCGTGCTCTTCTTCTTTGGCCAAGATCTCCTCGAGCATACGGCGTGAGGTCGGATCTTTGTCCCCCAGATAGCGGATCATCATCGAGTACGACTCGATGGCGATGCGCTCGGCGATGAGGTCTTCTTTGATCATGTCGAGGAGCGTGGTGCCCGGCGCGTATTCGGAGTGGCTGCGACCAGCTAGGCCATCCGGAGCAAAGTCGGGCTCACCGTCGAGCTGGGTGATGCGCTCGGCGATCATGTCGGCGTGTTCTTGCTCTTCCGTGGCGTGCTGCAGAAACTCTTCTTTGACCGCTTCCGCCTGCAGCCCCTTGGCCATGTAGTAGTGGCGCTTGTAGCGCAACACGCAGACGATCTCCGTCGCCAGCGCTTCGTTGAGCAGCTTGATCACCGTCTTGCGATCGCCGCGATACTCATCGGTCACCGCACCTGCCTCGATGTGCTCGCGGGCCCGGCGGCGCAGTTCCTTGATATCGGTGACGAACTCTCCCTCGTGCTTGCTCATATTTCCTCCGTTGGCTGACAGATGGGAGTCGATACAACAAACGTGCCGGAAATTTTGTACGCCAAACGTGACGACACTGGGGCAATCGCGCCAGGGTGAGACATTTCGCCCTGCGCTGAAATGTCAGCGCAGAGGCCCTGCCAGTCCAGCGGAGCGGCACGGCGTCTGCATTGAGTCTCGGCCATGGAAACCCTGGCAATGCAGGAGCCCGGAACGATCGTGGATGGATTGGTGTCGGCTTGTGATGATCTGGCCTGGCGCCTGAACGCGGCGGCCAATGCCGTCGGTGGGCGGGTCGGTGGAACGCTGCGGGCGCTGGCAGTACAGACCGAAGAGCAGTCGCTCGAGCTGATGTCGGTGCGCATTCCGTTCATGTCGCGGCGTTTCGAAGCGATGTATGAGCGGGCCGCGGCACAGCCGGCGGGTGCGGAGCTCGGCGATTGTCTGGAGGCGCAGGCGCGCCTCATCGAGTCGTATCACGTCGCGTCCAGCACCGAGCTGCCGCCGAGCTGGGCCGTGGTCGTGGCGCGCCATCTCGACGAGATCCTGGCGGCTCGGCACACGCTGCGCAATCTGGCGCAGCAAGGCTGGAGGACGGCCGAGCTCGTGGGCCATTCGCGATGAAGCCGATTGATCGCCTGTTCGAGCGCACCGATTCTCATTATCGAGATATTCCCGAATCGCTGGCGACGGCTTATGGCGGCGATCTCGGCTTGGCGCCGTCGTTGGTGTACGCCAACTTCGTGTCGTCGGTAGACGGCATCGTGGCGCTGAGGCAGCGCGGTGATTCTGGTGCGGTCATCAGCCAGGACAATGAGGCGGATCGCTTCGTGATGGGCTTACTACGCGCCGCCGCCGACGTCGTTTTGATCGGCGCGACGACGTTTCGAAAAGCGCGCGGTCATCTCTGGCATGCCGATGCGGCCTGCCCGGTGTATGCCGATTGTTTCGCCAAGCTGCGCACGAAGCTGGGCCTGCCGCGCCACCCGCGTCTGGTGATCTTGACCGACAGCGGCGAGCTCGGTGCCGAGCCTGGGCTCGAAGATGCGCTGGTGATCACCACGTCCGCTGGTGGCGAGCATCTGCGTGGCCGGCTCCCGCGGAGCGCCAAGCTCGCGGTGCTCGATGGTCATCGGCTGTCGATGAACCAGGTGCTCGATTGTATTCGCAGCGACGGGCATCGCGCCATCTTGGTCGAAGGCGGGCCCACGGTGGTCAGTGAGCTGGCCGGCCAGGGGTTGCTCGACGAGCTCTTCTTGACCACATCGCCGACGCTGTTCGGGCGCGAGGCTGGCGACGGCCGCAAGACACTGGTCGATCACGAGCTCAGCATGGACCTTGAGCTCTTGAGCCTGCGCCGTCATGGATCCCATTTGTTTTCTCGATATGCGGTCAAACAGCCGCTGCAACAGGTCCGTTTGCCGATGAGCTATCCAGTTCTCGTCGAGGATACGGCCGTTGCCCAAGCGTAAGTCAACAACCCCGAGGAGAGCGACCATGTCCAACACCGAAACGACGACCAACGGCAAGAGCAAGGATCACGACGGCATCATTCAAGGCACCATTGCCGGCGCACAGAAGCTGATGTCGGGTATGGGTGAACGCCTCGCCCCCGTCGGTGGAGCGATTCGCAATGCCGCAAAGTCCAGCCCGCTATTGACCCTCGCCGGCGCCATCGGCATCGGCTTTTTGCTCGGTTCGTTGCTTCGTCGCGGGAGGGCGTAATGGCACGCCGCAAAGCAGAGTCAGAGGGATCGACCGAAGCCGGTGATTCCGAGGACATGTTGATGTCGGTCCTCGACACCGTACGAACCGCAGTCCGCAATGATCCGATGCGCACGCTGGGCATGGGCGTCATGGTCGGTATCGTCGCTGGCAGTGGCCTGTGGGCGTGGATGCTGCGGCCGCTCGTCGCCACGGGCGCACGCCTGGCGTTCGCCACCGTCGTGCCTTCGATCATCAGCCGCTTCCAGGTCGAGTCCGACGCGGAAGCGGCCTCGTCGACCGCGTCTTAACGCTCGCCCAATCTCGTCTTCAAGGACGCAATGTCCAATGGAGACGCTTTGTCCCACCCATTCCGCAACGTCTCCTCGATGGTATGCAGATCGGCTTGCAGATCGGCCTGTTCGTCGGCCGATTTGTTGTCGCTGACCGACAGCTGCTTCTTCAGTTCTTCTCGTCGCTGCTGAACGCGTTCACGGAACTTTTCGTCGCTCATGTCGGCTCCTCTGGTGGGTAGGAGAGGAGCGAGCTGCACGGGATATGCCGCGTGAATGGGTCGGCAATGTCGGCCCGAGAATTGCTCTCTATGTCTGTCAGGAGGAATCAAATGGAAACGACCAAGAGCCCCAAGTGGTGGAACGAGCAGCACACGAGCGCCTGGGATCGCATCAAGGATGCACTCGGCCGCGATTGGGAGCAGACCAAGGCGGACTTCGTCAAGCACAGCGGTCAGAAGCTGAACCAGAACGTAGCCGACACGGTCAAGCAAGCGGTGGGCGCAGTGCCCCAGCCGCTCCCAAATGTCCCTAACTACAAACCGGTCGAATACAAAGCAGCCGATTTTCACAGCTACAAGGACGCCGAGCCCGCGCTGCGCTACGGCTTTGGCGCGGCCAAGCAATACGCCAACAAACCCGATTGGCCGTCGCTGGAGGAGGAGTTGTCGCTGGGCTGGAGCGAGCTCGAGTCCGGGATGGACTGGGACTCAGCCAAGCCGTACGTGCGCCATGGTTGGGAAACTGGACGCCAGAAATAACTGGCACGTTGCGTGCTTTAACAAGAAGCGGAGGCAATGACATGAAGACCCTTTTGATCGCAGCAGGCCTCGTCGTCGTGGCTCCAGGTTGTGCACACGTGGATCGCGCCCGCGCCGACTACCACGAAGAGAAGGCGGAGCGTCAGGCGAGCAAAGGCCACTTTATCAAGGCGGCCAAAGAAGAACGCAAGGCCCAGCGCGCGGAGCACGACGCCGAGCGCGATCCGTTGCCGTAACACCCACGCATTTCTTACCGGAGGACGGTCATGAGCGATATCGAGCGGAAGCGCCTACAGAGCGAATTGCAGTCGAACACGGTCATTTATTTTTCGCGGGATGAGGAAGAGAAGCGCACACTCATCCGCCCCCGTCGCTGGATGAACCGCCAGGCCGGCAAGGTCGGCTGGGCGCTCCTGTGGCTGCTCGGCATTCCGCTCCCGGTGTTGCTGGTGCTGTATCTGATCCGCGGCCACTAAGACAGTCAGCGAAGCTGCATTCAGCCGCACAACGGCACCGAGAGAGACCTCTCGGCTGCGTTGTGCGGCTGATTGCGTTTGGTGACCGGGTGTCTATCCAAGACAGGTTGTCGCCCCCAGCGCCCGGCGTGACAAAACGCCGCGTCCAGCGACAGTCTCGGAGCGCCAACAACGTGGAATCTGTGGACGTCGGCGTTGGCACGCGACGCGCAAAGAGACCGGACATGCCCGCCTTTCGACAGAATCAAGCCCTTGCTGGTCTCATGACCCGTCTCGTCTACGAGGAGTTCGCGCTCATGGACGCTTGTCATCGCGCCGCGGAAAACTCCGAGGACGGTCACGAGCGCGCCATGTTGGCCCACCGCGTCGGGACGGCACAGAGGCATATCTTCGACCTGGAATCGTTGCTGCGCGACATCGGCACGCAAGCGGTGAGCTACTCGGGCTGCGTGCGGCGAACGCTGTCGTCGCTTCGCGTGCCGTCGCCGGACTCGGTGTTGACGTCGCTCAAGAGCGGATATCGGCGCGCGCTCGGCCGCCAGGATTTGCCGACGCCGGTACAGCAGCTCCTGCACGAAAACCTCGGCGAATACGGTGCCGCTGACTAGGGAGGCCAGACATGGGAAATCCGCGTAACGACCAAGATCTCGACGGTGGAGGGGTCACTTTCGAAGATCCCGAGCCCGATCATTTCGACCAGCTCGACGACAAGAACCAAGATCATCTGCCCAAGGAACCCAAGCGCGACGACGAGGACGAAAAGCGTCCGTAAGCCTTACCAGTGGTCGCCGACCCTGGTCGTGCCGAACGCTGGAATCATCTCCGACTTCTCATGTGACCCTGACCCCGTTGGGTCGGCGGGCGATGGACAGCACCCGCCACATCTTCGACGAGGAATTTGGCAACCGCCTCACCCGCTTGACACAGGCGCAACGTCAAGAATTCCAGAAGATCCTGGACCTGCTAGCTGTGTAACACCATCGACGACAGGGTCGTCACCAGCTCGTTGAGATCGACCGGCTTGCACAGATGCTTGTTGAAGCCGGCTTGCTCACTGCGCCGGCGATCTTCGGCGGTGGCATAGGCGGTGAGTGCCGCGGCGGGAGTGAGGCCGCCGGCGTTGGGTCCGAGCGTGCGGACCTTGCGGATGAGGTCGAAGCCGTCCTCGCCTTGCATGCCGATGTCGCTGATGAGGATGTCCGGGCGGTTTTGCTGCAGGGACGCCAGCGCCTCTGCGACGGAAGCGGCGTCGAAGACCTCGGCGCCAAAGCGGCGCAGATGAGAGGCGAGCAACATGCGGCCGTCTTCGTCGTCGTCGACGACGAGCACGCGAAGATCATCGAGTGGGCGGTCGGCGCGCACGGCCGGCGCCGGCTGCACCGTCGGCGTGGGAGGCGGCTCGTGGTTGCCGAAAAGATGGGTCAGGAGGCCATCTTTCTGCCACTGCGCAACCAGGTGACGGTAGCCCACCGACAGCACCGCGGTGATCGGAATGGCCAGAAACAGGCCCACCCCGCCAGCGAGCTGCGCGCCGCACAACAGCGCCACGATGATGGCCAGCGGATGGAGCCGAATGCCGCGCGCAATGAGACGCGGATACACGGCGTAGTCGTGGACGATGCGGAGCACACCGAGAAAGGACAGGGTCCAAAATGCGAGCGGCGCCGAATGCGTGCCAGCGACGAGACCGGCAAGCACGGCGAGCGTGACCGGCCCGATGAGCGGGATGAGCTCGAGCATGCCGGCCAGGCCGCCGAGGAGCAGGCCATAGGGGACCCCGAGGATGGCAAAGGCGATGACGCACACCGCACCGATGAAGAGACAGGCGAGGAGCTGGGCGCGGACATAGAGCGCGATGGTCTGGTTGAGCTCCTCGAAGAGCTCACGGCCGCGCCAGCGCACGCGGCCTTCGGGCAGAAGATGCAGCGCCGAGCTGCGGAACGTTTTGGCGTCTTTGAGCAGGAAATAGGCGATCACCGGGATCAAGATCAGCCACGGGAAAAACCGGAACATGCCCATGACCTCGATGAAGCCGCCGCGGATTCGGTCGCCGATACCATCGGTGGTCTGGGACAATATGCCGTCGACGGTGACGCGCACCGACTCCGGCAGCCGGGCGCGATAGGCGGCGCCGAATGGCGCAGTTCGTTCACGAATGTCAGCGAGATACTGGGGAATCTGTTTGCTGAGCTCAGCCAGCTGGCCACCAAAACGGGGAATCAGGATGTAAAAGCCGGTTGTCAGCGTACCGAAAAGGAGGGTGTAAACGCCAAAGATAGCGAGCCATCTTGGCACCTGTCGCGTTTTGCCCCGCCACGAAAATGATCGCTGCACGATGCCAATGGCGGGATCGACGACATAGGCGAACAGCACCGCCAGCACGAGGAGAAGCGCAATCATCCGCAGCGAATAGCCGAGCCAGAGAGCGAACGCGACGCCCAGCACGGTGAACATCACCCGCAACACAGAGCGGGTCTGCTCCCAGCGGTATCTGGAAGGCGGCAATGGGTGGTCGCTCATCCGCCTGCCTATACGCAAGTCTCGTGCCTCGGAATGTGTCGACAAGTGAGGAAAACTCTGGGCATGCTCCCGGCGTGATTCGACCGCTTCCGGGCCGACCCATTTTGATTCTCCTCGTAGAGGACAATGACGGCGACGTGCGTCTTACGCGCGAGGCGCTCAAAGAAGGACGTGTCGCCAACACGCTCGAGGTCGTTCGCGACGGCGTCGACGCCATGCAGTACCTCACGCGCCAGGGGCCGTTTGCCGACGCTCCGAAGCCGGATCTGATCTTGCTCGACCTCAACTTGCCCAGGATGGACGGGCGGGAGGTGCTGGAGAAGATCAAGGCCGACGAGTCGCTGAAGCGGATCCCGGTGGTGGTGTTGACCACGTCGAGCGCCGAAGAAGACGTGCTGCGTACGTACAACCTGCACGCCAATTGCTACATCACCAAGCCC
>Ga0123336_10001264_pt1 | contig 23616 bp, 22 predicted proteins | sample SSSSmetaG_FD_96466 | JGI IMG/M metagenome (GOLD analysis project Ga0123336, IMG submission 96466) | Glacier valley bacterial and archeal communities from Borup Fiord, Nunavut, Canada, to study Microbial Dark Matter (Phase II) - ​SSSS metaG | ecosystem: Environmental > Aquatic > Freshwater > Ice... | reverse complement strand
TGCCTGGGCCGCGTTCGATCGCCTCGTTGCAACGATCGGCAAAGGCGAACGAACGCCGCACCCGACGCGAACCGTCAAGGTCCCCGGAGAGATCGCATGACCGAGGATGAACTGACCGCGGTCATTGCGGCAGCGACCGCCTTGCTTCGCTTGCCGGCAGCCGAGAACGCTGCGCCCGTGCAATCCGCATGGCGGATCGCCGCACGGATCGACTGCGCCGACGTCGCCGAAGCGCGGGCCGCAGCGCGTCGTGCGTCCGTCTGGTCGATGCAAGGACGCCTCCATGGCTGAAGCGCCATTCCGGAAACTGCTCGTCGCCAACCGCGGCGAGATTGCCGTTCGCGTGATGCGCAGCGCCCGCGAACTCGGCATCAAAACGGTCGCCGTCTACTCGGAGGTCGATCGCGATGCGCGTCACGTGGCGCTCGCCGATGAAGCGTATCTGCTCGGCCCCGCACCACCGGCGCAGAGCTATCTCAACCGCGAAAAGATTCTGGACATTGCGAAACGCGCGGGCGCCGATGCGATCCATCCGGGCTACGGGTTCTTTGCAGAAAACGCCGCCTTCGCGCAGGCCGTGATCGATGCGGGCATGACGTGGATCGGGCCGACGCCCGCAGCGATCGACGCGATGGGCGACAAAGTGCGCGCACGCCAAGCCATGGTCAACGTGGGCGTACCCGTCGTTCCCGGCGGAATCGAACCGATTCTCGATGGCGCAGGCGCCCGCGAGGCAGCCGCACGCTATGGATTACCGCTCGCCCTCAAAGCCTCGGGCGGCGGCGGTGGCAAAGGCCTCAAAGTGGCGCGCACGCTCGATGAAGTGGAGTCGGCGTTCACAACCGCCAAGCGCGAGGCGCTGGCCTATTTCAACAACGGCACGATCTACGCCGAACGGTATCTGGACAATCCAAAACACATCGAACTGCAGATCCTCGCCGACAAACACGGCAACGTCGTTCACATCGGCGAGCGCGATTGCTCGCTGCAACGTCGCCACCAAAAGGTCTGGGAAGAGGCACCCGCGCTCATCTCTGACCACGTGCGCGACGGACTGCGTGCAGCCGGCATTGCCGCGGCGCGTGCGATCGCCTACGACAGCGTCGGTACGATCGAGTGTCTCGTGGTGAAAAACGAGTTCTTCTTCCTCGAGATGAACACGCGCATCCAAGTCGAGCACACCGTGAGCGAAATGATCTCGGGCATCGATCTTGTGCGCGAACAAATTCTCGTGGCCGCCGGTCGACCGCTTGCCTTCGTGCAGAGCGATGTCGTCTTCCGCGGCCATTCGATCGAAGTGCGCGTGAATGCCGAAGATCCCGCACGCGACTTCCGCCCGGCGCCCGGAACGATCACCGCGTATCGCGAGCCGGCGGGTTTCGGCGTACGCGTTGACTCGGCCGCATCGCCCGGAATTACGATTACGCCCGACTACGATTCGATGATCGCAAAACTCATCGTCTGGGGACGTACGCGCGACGAATCGCTCGAACGTCTGCGGCGAGCGATCGACGAGTACGTCGTCGAAGGCGTGCCGACCACGCTCCCGCTCTTGCGGGAACTGGCCGACTACGGACCCGTTCTCGACGCGCACTACGGCACGGCAACGCTCGAACCGTTTGCGGCCTCGCGCGGCGGCGTGCCGACCAACGGACACGTGCCAAGCGCCGAGCCGCCGGTCCCAGCGCCGAGCGAGACGTTCCGCGTCGAAGTCAACGACAAACTCTTTCGCGTGCGCTTCATCGATCTGCCGGTCGGATCGGCGCCATCCCGCGCGGCCGCTCCGAAAGCCGTCGCGAAAGGCGGAACGCGCAAAGTCCAGGCCCCGCAAGGGAACGACGTGATCTCACCGATGCATGGTGTAGTCGTCGAGGTCAGCGTCAAAGCAGGCACCGTCGTTGCCGAAGGTCAGGTCATCGCGGTCATCGAGGCGATGAAGATGATGAACGAAGTTCGCGCGCACAAAGCCGGCACCGTGGAGAGCGTTCATGTAGCCGCCGGTGCGACGCTCGAAGCACGCGCCCCGATCGTTACGCTGGCGCCGGCGCCGTAGCGATCTCGCGCGCGGCATCGAGCACGACGTCGTAGACGACGCGTCCATCGGACTCGGTGCGAATCGAGAATTCGCGCGCGAGATGCGAGATGATAAAATGCCCGCGGCCCCGTTCGCTCAAGGGATCGCTCGGCAGATGCGGCCGCGGCGTCACACCTTCGCCAAGATCGCCGATGACGAGGCGCGGATAGCGTCCATGCCAATCCAGATGCACGTCGACGCCGCCGGGTGCGTGTTCGACGGCGTTTGCAAGCAACTCGCCGATCACGACTTCGCTTGCCGCGATCTGCGATTGCTCGGTTGCATAGGTGCGCACGAGTTTTGCGATATCGCGCCGTAACTGTCCGGCCGCCAGCGTATCGTTCCGCGCCAGGTGCCACGTGAGATCGGTCGGTAGCGGATCGAAGCGGACGGCCAAAATCGCAATATCGTCGGCCTGCGCGTGCTTCGCAAGAACGCGCCGCGCGATCTCGTGCGCAGGCTCGGCCCGCTGGACGAGCGACTCCTCGGAGATCGCCGCGCGAAGCGCGGCTTCGCCCGCATCGAGATCGCGACTGAATTCGATTAGGCCGTCGGTGTAGAGGACGAGCATACACCCCGGCCCGAGCGTCGTCGTAAACGAAATCTCATCATCGGGACCACGCAGGCCAAGCGGAAGACCGGCCGTTTCGAGCGCCCACACGGCGCCCTCGCGTGCGACCAGCGGCGGCGGATGCCCGGCGCTCGCATATGAAAACGTGTGTTTCTTCGGATCGATCACACCGAAAATTCCGGTCACGATCGACGCCGACTCGTGCAAGAGTAAGAGCTGATTTGCCCGTTGCAACACGAGCGCCGGATTGCTATCGACCATCGCCGAGGCCCGAATCGATTGCCGAACTTCGCCCATGATCACGGCTGCCGTCAAGCCGTGCCCGGTGACATCACCGATGCTGACCGCGATGCATCCATCCGAAAGCGGAAACGCATCGAACCAATCGCCGCCGACTTCCGACTCCGCCGCCGCAGGCGAATAGGCCGAAGAAAATTTGATTCCGTCGAGCACGGGCAGCGAACTCGGCAGCATCGCGCGCTGCAGCGTATCGGCAACGCGATGCTCGCGCTCGAAGAGCTGCGCATTATCGAGCGCAACCGCGGAGCGCAACGCCAAATCCTCGGCGAAAGAAACATCGTCCTCGGAATACGTTCGCCCCGAGACACCATACACGAACGAAATCGTTCCGAGCGTACGCCCCCGCGCGCGCAGCGGCGCGATGATGATCGAAACCGTCTGCGGCCCGTTCAACTCCTCGTAGATCGCACGTTCGTCCGGCGTCGCAACACCCGCAAATTCAGGATCGTACGGATCGACGAGTTGCGCCACGCCCGTCCGCATGACGGAGGGCACGCCGCTCGCCGCGCGCGGATCCAGATGCATCGTACCGACGAGCCGCTGCCCGGCGGATTCGCGAGTCGGATCGCGATGCGCGATCGCCACGGTCTTGATGCGGCCGTTGTCGGCAACCAAATCCACTTTGCACCAGTCCGCAAATCCCGGAATGGGCAAGCGCGCGATCGAGCGCGCAACGGTTTGCGTATTGAGCGACGAGGCAAGCGCGTTCGACGCCTCGGCGATCAACAAACTGCGGTCGGTGATCTTCCGCTGATCGTCGACATCCGTACACGTACCGAACCACTTGACGAGCACGTCATCTACGATAAGCGGCGTCGCTCGCGCAAGCTGCCAGCGATAGGTCCCATCATGCCGCCGCAGCCGGTAGTGATTCTCAAAGGCACGCGGTTCGTCGACGTGCGCTTCCCACGCCGTCTGCAATTCGACGACATCATCGGGATGAACGAGCGTATAGTACCCGACCTCACGAATCTGCGCGTCGCTCAACCCGGTATACCGCTCGGCCGCCCGATTGAAATAGTCGGGCCACCCATCGGGCAGGCAACTCCATAAAATCTCCGGCACGGCATCGGCTAAAAAGCGATAGTGCGTCAACAACTCAGCCCGCTCCGTCTCCGCCTTCACGCGATCGCTCACATCATGAACGAGCGAGAGAATGGTAAGGAGCTGCCCGGCTTCATCGTACGCAGCAGAATTATACCATTCGCAATACAGCACGCGCCCATCGGCAGCAACGTTGCGATTGGAACTCATGACGCGTTCGGTACGTCCGTTCTTCAGAGCAACATCGATACCACGAACGAGATCGAGATCATCGGCATGAACGAACGCCCAATCCTCAGCCCGCTTCCCGACAACATCGGATTCGGCATACCCAAAGATCGCCTCCGCCTGAGAAGACCAGCGCAACACACGAAAATCCGCACCCCACTCGATCACGGCGAGCGGCGAATTCTCGAGAAGTGTCATAATCCGTTGATCGGTCGGCGAGCCACTACTCCAAAAGACGAGGTCGAATGAAAACAAAGATCGTGCGCATCGCCCTCATCGTCGGCGCAGTCGGCGACATCGGAATCGCACTCTTCTGCTGGTTCTTTCAAAGCCAACTAGGCCCCATCCTCGACGTCCCAACAAAAGACCCCGCCCTAACAACGATCGCCGGCGGCGAATACCTAATCGTAGGCCTACTCTACATCCTCGCCTACCGCGACCTACCAAAATACCGCCCGCTCCTCTGGCTCTTCGCCCTAGACCAACTCCTGGCAATCGCGCTGCCCCTACTCGAGATGAGCCGCGGAAACGCAATCGTCTCCTGGAAAACCCTAGGCCCAATGCCCTTGAACGCAGTCCTCCTGACCCTCTATATGTGGGGATCCCGGCCCCCAACGAAAGAGACCGCGTAGAAAAACCGGCTAAGGAAAATCGTGCCAAAGGGCTGGGCTTGGTGGTGTCGGCGGGGTGTCCAACAATTTTGCGGAGCCCTGAGGGCGGGAGCAAAATTTTGGCAAGTAAGAATTTCACAAGGATGTGAAATTCTGGACGTCCCCACCGGCACCACCAAGCCCAGCCCTACGCCACAATCACCTAAGCAGCAACCAAAGCCACCATATGCTTAACAATCGAGGGATCCCAAACCGTCCCCCCTCCGGCAACAAGATGAACGAGCGCCTCATGCGAACTCATCGCGGTCCGATACGGACGATCGCTGACCATCGCATGATAGCCGTCAGCAACGGCAACGACGCGAGCAGCTAGCGGAATTTCATTACCGCCAAGCCCGCGCGGGTACCCCGACCCATCGAAGTGCTCGTGATGCGCGCCGACGATATACGCGTACTCGAGCAACGAGGGAAAGCGACTGAGGATCGTTTCACCGTGACCCGGATGTTCGCGCATCGTTACCCACTCGGCATCGTCGAGCGCACCGGGCTTGAGTAAGATGCAATCGGGTGTCGCGATTTTGCCGATGTCGTGCAACATGGCGGCAACTTCGATCGCGTCGGCCTGATCCTCACCAAGGCCGATGGCGAGAGCGAGTTTGCGCGCCCACTCGCCGGCGGCAATCGAGTGATCGCACGTCGCGGCGTCACGCGCGGAGAGCATGGCGAGAAGCGCGCCGACGACTTCGCCGTGACGCGCACTTTCACGTTGCCCGATCACGCTCGATCGGCCACTTGTGCGGCAAGCTGCTCCGCGGTAATTTTACGCCAATGGCCGAAATCTGCTGCCGTCATCGGTTGACCGACTCCATATCCTTGCATCCACCGCACTCCATTATCTAAAAGCCAACGCTTTTGAAACGCATTGGCAACGCCTTGCGCGATAATCCGCCAGTCGAACGCGCGCGCCATCGCGATCGCAGCCAAGGCAGCGCCGGTCGAACTCACACGACGCTCCACACCCACGATCAACGAATGATCGAGCTTCACGAAATCGATCGGCAATCGCTCCAGCACCTTGAGCGACGAGACGCCGCCCCCGAACCGGTCGAGCCCAGTTGAGATACCCCGTTCTCGAGCGGCCGCGAAAAACCCGATCGCCGCTTCGACATCTTTCATGACGGCGGTTTCGCCGACTTCGACATTGAGGTGCGTGCTCGTGTAACGCGGGTCGGCCATCAGGCGATCGAGGTCGCCGAGCGCGACTTCGTCGGGCACCGCGATGTTCACGTAGATCTCGACCGCATTGCCTTCGGCCATCCAGCGCACGTTCTGCTGCGCGGTCTCGCCGAGCACCCAGGCGTCGACCAGGGAGATGAGATTCGAGGTACCGAGCGATCCCAAGAACGATTCTGCGGAAAGCAGTCCGTCCGTCGGATGAAGCCAGCGCGCAAGCGCCTCGGCGCCGACGATCTCATCGGTCGTCGCATCGATGACGGGCTGATAGCACACGAGAAATTCGCGGTTCATCATCGCGCCCTGAAGGTCTTGGGTCAGGCGGCGACGCGTTTCGATTCGCTGACGAACGCCCGAATCGAAGAGAAACACGGCATCGCCGCCCGCTTCTTTCGCACGATACATCGCGATGTCGCCGTTGCCGAGCAATTCTTCGGCAGTCGAACCGTCGGCCGGAAAATGCGCGACGCCGATCGAGGCGGAGAGACCGAAGATGTGCCCGTCGACATCGAAAGGCTTGCGCGCGAGCTCCCGCAGCCGCTGCCCGACTTCGTAGGTTTCCTCAAACGACTTCGTCTCAGGAATGATTGCGGTAAATTCATCGCCGCCGAGACGCCCGATGAACTCTTCGCGTCGGAGCGCTTTGCGAAAGCGCGAGCCGAGTTCCGCGAGTACCCGATCGCCGGCGCTGTGCCCGAGCGTATCGTTGACATGCTTGAAGCCGTCGATGTCGACGAAGAGCACGGCGGCGTTGTGGCCGTTGCGCTTGGCCGATGCGATCGTCTGCTCGATCCGATTGAGCAGCGCGAGCCGATTGGGCAGACCCGTGAGGGCATCGTGGAAGGCGAGATTTGCGAAATCGCCGACATCCCGGCGGCGTTCGGCGAACTCGGCAAATATCGTGGCTAGGAAGCTTGCCTCATCGAGGGCCGATTCGTCGAGCCACTGCGACTTGCCGATCGCGCCCCAAAGCGCGAGCACGTACCCGCGTTCTCCCAGTTTTCCAGGCGCGCAGAGGGCGAGATCGCCGTCTTCCTGTGGTGCGACCAACGGGTGGTTGACCGTCACGGTGCGCACGATCAGGGCCGGAATCCGCGCCGGCAGCGCGACGTCGGCGGGGTGCGTGGCGATCACGGCACCCTCGGTGTCGACCTCGATCAGGCTTCCGCGATGAAATCCGAGGAGATCGCAGGCTTCGGTGACGACGGCGTTGCCGAATTCACTCAAATCCACACCCGGCTGAAGCGAGAGCGTCCATAGCGCGGCCAGGCGTCGATTCGCACGCGCCGGTCGTTCGGGCTTCGGACCACCCTCGATCATCCTACCTCCGGGATTGATTGCGGCCGCACGCGGTAGCGGCATCGTAAAGAGCGAAGAGTCACATCGTGAAACCACGCACGACAAACTCTAGCGGTATTCCTATCGAATCTGTTTACGATACGCCCGCGCCGAGTCGTCCCCTTCCCGGAAGCTATCCGTATACACGTGGTATACGACGCGACATGTATCGGGGACGTCTGTGGACGATGCGACAATACGCGGGCTTCGGAACGGCTGCAGAATCGAACGAACGATACCGTTATTTGCTCGCGGCCGGAACGACCGGACTCTCCGTTGCATTCGATCTTCCGACGCAGCTTGGCTATGATTCGGATGCACTCCCAGCACGCGGTGAGGTTGGGAAAGTCGGCGTCGCGATCGACACCATCGACGATATCGAAACGCTCTTCGCCGACATCCCGCTCGAGACCGTTACCGTCTCGATGACGATTAACGCCCCCGCCGCGATCCTGCTTGCGTTCGTACTCGCGGTCGCACGCCGCCGCGGAATCGCTTTTTCCACTCTGGGCGGAACGATCCAGAACGACGTGCTCAAAGAGTATGTGGCCCGCGGAACGTACATCTTTCCGCCGACCCCCTCGATGCGCATGGTGACCGACGTGCTGGCGTATTGCGCCGAACACGTCCCGCTTTGGAACACGATTTCGATCTCCGGCTATCATATCCGCGAGGCCGGCTCGACGGCGCTTCAAGAGATCGCCTTTACGCTCGCCAATGCCAAGGCGTACGTCCACGCAGCGGCTCGCGCCGGAATGGATGTGGACGTGATCGCGCCGCGCATATCGTTCTTTTGGAACGCGCATAACGATTTCTTCGAAGAGGTCGCGAAGTTTCGAGCGGCCCGCGCGATTTGGGCTGAGATCGTCCGCACCGAATTCAACGCGCGCGATCCAAAATCGGAAATGCTGCGCTTTCACACCCAGACCGGTGGCTCGACGCTCACCGCCCAGGAAGCGACGAACAACGTCGTTCGCGTGACGCTTCAGGCATTCGCCGCGGTCCTCGGCGGCACGCAGTCCTTGCATACCAACGGGGCGGATGAAGCGCTCGGACTGCCGACGGCGGAGGCGGCTCGGGTCGCGCTGCGCACGCAGCAAATCATCGCCTACGAAAGCGGCGTGTGCGACGTCGTCGATCCGCTCGCCGGCTCGTACTACGTCGAGGCGCTCACCGATGCGCTCGTTCGTGATGCGAAGGCGCTCATCGCGGAAATCGACGAACGCGGCGGCGCGGTCGCGGTCATCGAGAGCGGCTGGATGCAAGATCAAATTTCCGAATCGTCCTATCGCGCGCAACAGGCGATCGAACGGGGCGATGCGGTCGTCGTTGGCGTCAACAAATTCAACGCAGACGTCGGTGGGGTGCAGATTCCGATCCAGCGCGTCGATGCGCGCGTCGAACGCGATCAAGTCGCGCGGCTCGCGGCTTTTAAAGCAGCGCGAAACGAAGCGCTCGTCCGACAACGGCTCGCCGACGTCCGAAACGCGGCGACGGGGACCGCGAATCTGATGCCGCACTTCATCGAAGCGGTAGATGCGGGGGTGACGCTCGGTGAGATCTGTACGGTGTTGCGCGAGGTCTTCGGCACCCATGTCGCGCGCGCGAGCTTCGCATGATTGACGCACCGATCGACCATATCGCAATCGTCGTTCGCGATCTCGATGCGAGCATCGAGCTCTACACGAAGACACTCGGCTTTCGCGAAGTCTATCGCGAGATCGTTGCCGATCAAGGGATCGAAGCGGTGGGTCTGCGGACGGGTGATGCGATCATCGAGCTCTTGCGACCACTCGATGAAAACTCGGCGATCGCAAAATTCCGCGGCGAGGCCGAAACGAAAATGCATCATACCGCCTATCGCGTTGAGAACATCAGCGCCGAACTCGCGCGACTCAAATCGCTCGGCGTTCGTCTCATCGACGAAGTTCCACGACCTGGCGCACACGGCAACACGATCGCCTTCTTGCATCCCAAATCCACCGCCGGCGTCTTGATCGAGCTGTGCCAACCCCGCAGCGGACCGGCAACCGGCTAAACGCGCGGTACGAGTCGAACGTCGATCTCCGTCTCAAAGGTCCGATGCCAGGGAAGCGATATCGTGAGCCCGCCGTTACGATACTGCGGATAGACCCGCGCGAGTAGATCGACGGCAAAGGGCCACAAGACGCGGCGATTGTGTCGATCGGTCGCCTCGGCGACATCGGGCAGTAAATACGTATGATCGGGAATTCCGCGTGCGACGAGCGCGTCATTGATGGCGGGGCGAGCGAAGCTGTGAAACGCGTAGTCATCGATGTAGCGGTCGAGTTGGAATTGCGCGTGCGCGCGTGCGTCATACGTGCCGCGGCGTTTTCCGATCGCAACGGCAAGCGCTTCCGGGATGGCGGTGCCGACGGTATTTGCAACCGTGTTCCACGAAGCAAACGACGCGATCGCGCCCGCAAGCCGCGAGTCGATGAGCGACTCTGCCAACCCTCGGCGCTGCGCTTCGTCGTTTTGCAAAAACGTCAAATCCGCAACGGCAACCGCTTTACCGCGTTGTACCTGCGCGCGCATCGCCGAAACGAACGTCGCTTCTTGTTCGGGTGTCGAATCGGCAACTCGCACGAAAAGTGGAATGTCCGCATCACCGTTCACGCGCTGCGCGCCGCTCGCCCGAATGATGCTCCCGACGGTCGTATCGAACGGAGCGAATTCGAGCGGATCGTTATCCGCTCCACCGTTCGCACGGGAATAGATGACGGAGACGGTCGGAACGACCCCCGCTTCGCGCGCGATCTGGGCGGCAACGAGCGTCATGGCAAGTTCGTCGGCACCCGGCTCGATCGAGGCGCGATCGGCGATCGCTAGGCGCGCGACGCTCGCACGTAAGGCGGCCAGATCCTTGAGATGGAGGCCGACGGGACCGGCATCGTCTTGCCCGAGAAGCAAACGATCGTATTCGCCTTCCGCCGTTTGCCGCAAGAGCCAAAGATCGACCGCGCGATTTCGCGCGCGCGTAGCAAGGTAGGCATCGAGCGTCGCCGATCCGGCTCGAGCACGCAGGGCAGCGGCTTTGGTTCGATCGGCTTGCGTCTGCGGCGGGTCGGGCAGATTTGCGTACTGCTGGATCGCCTCGGTGGGCGGACCGGCCGCGAAAAACGAGGCCGCATCGCCGATCGGCGCGAGACCCGTCGGCGCAAGTCGCATCACCGTTCCAAACACGGCGAACGACGCGTTTGCGTGCGCGGTGCGAATGGCGGCCAGGTCGTTCAAGCGCGAACGTACCAGAAACTCCGGTGCAGTCGGCGTGCGCGAGGCGACCAGTCCGCCATAACCGATCATATCCGTCGAGATGACGAATGCATCAGCCCGCGCGAGCAGCGGATCGCGCAGCCAGCGCAGCAGTGCGTCCGGGTCGCCCGGCGTAAGATACGTGCCGATCAATCCGCGCGGCGGCAGAATCACCCGATCGCCGGCGATCGCAGCGAGCATCTGCGGAAGCTGCGCGGTGACGGGGCGGTCGTCGAGCGGCACGACGACGATGGTCGCGGCGCCCACGCTCGTTGCGCCGAGGAACGCGAGCAGACAGCAAACGAGCGCAGCGATTCTCACCGCCGCGCTCGTTCGCGACCGGGTTTGCGCTTAACTCTTAAAGCCGTAGAGTCCGTGTCCGTTCGGGTCGGCAACGTAGATCTTGTACGCGTGCCGCACGCCGAGCGATTGCGTGAAGATCACATGTACCGGCGTGTTCGGCGTGAGGTTTTTGACCTGCACGCTCTTCCCGTCCTTGTTATTACCGTATTTCGGAAATTGCAAGAACGAAAGGTCGGCGGGCGTGCCGTCGATGCAGTGAACGCGAATGTTGACATCGCTGACGTGCAGGATGTAGCCATGGCAATCTTTATACTTGCCGCCGGCCGGCAACGCGCCTTTCATATCGCCGGCCGAGGCGATCGACGTCGCGCCGATCGCGCAAAGGGTCGCGGCGAAGAAGGCGGCACGTGCGAGGCGAATGGAAGCGATCATGGGCGAAACTCCTCCTGGAAAATCCGGCGTGCGCCGGGTCAGTACTTTCGGTTACCCGCAGCGCTTCGACGACCGAGGGCCGAACTCATGATCGGATGCCGCCGAATGAGCGCAGCGGAACGTCCGGACGTCTTCGCGCTGCTCGCATCGGAGCGCGCGGACCACGTTGCGCTCGGCAAAGCACTCACGCTCTTCGTCGAGCGCGAAGACTTCGGCTTCGTTTGGGTCGCCTTCGCTGATGACGAGTCGATCGTCGCCTGCGTACTCGTGAGCTACGCGATCTCGACGGAGGCCGGCGGGCTCGTTGCGGCTCTCGATGACATCCTCGTCTTGCCAGGAGCGCGCCGAACGGGCATCGGGACCGGCTTGCTCGAGACGCTGGCAACGCACCTTCGAGCGATGGACATCGTCGGAATGCGAGCCAGCGTTCCGCGCGCATCCGGCTTGCAGCGCTTTTTTAGCGCGTGCGGCTTCGCCGTACGTGACGACGAGGGCTACGTCCGAGGGATCGATCCCTAGCAATCCACCTCGGGGTTTTCGTAATCGCCGACGTTCATGTCGATGTACGGCTCGGGCTTCGCATCAGCACTCGCTTCGGCTCGCATGATCCGCACGCACGCGTCTGCGGCTGCCGCAACGATCGCATCCGAGAGCACCCGCGTGTTTGAAGAGCGAAGGCATCGGCGATCGGCCGCGGATACACGTCCGCGCTATGATGACGGATACGGCAAAACGGGGGAGGCGCGCGCATGTATCGTCGGCGGACTCAGCGCGGCGTCGGTGCATGATTTCGCGCTCGGAAATACCGTGGTCGAGCGGGCCGAGCAGCGATCACGCCACGCCGACTACGCACCTCGAGCGCGACGGCAAGGTCGATCGACCGACGCTGGGCTTCTTCAAATCGCCCGCACGGGCCGTCGGGTCAGGATGTTGGTTGTCACCATCCGAACGCTTACATGGTAGCCACGACGATCGCAGAGGCAAGCGGGCGAGTCGTGGTTGACGATACATGCGGCGCCGTTTTCTTGACACCGGCGGGTCATCGCGAACGACGATAACACGTTGTGCGAATCGCGCGAAGGTTGCGGCGTTTGGAGCGCGTGAAACGACCGGCAACGACGCCCGATGCGAAGCTAGGTGGCCGAACGGGCGATCGTAGCGCCGAGTCGGCCGCCGTGTGCGGCGAGCCGACGATCGGCTTCCCTCACCTCGACCTTGAGCTCGTGCATCACGACCGCACGTTTGACGTTGCCACCGGCTGCCGCGAGGAGACTCGCCGCATCGACGTCGGCGCCCAGAATCGCGTGCACCAAACGTTCCGCGCGACGCTTGAGTTTTGCGTTCGTCGCGACGACGTCCACCATCAAATTACCGTAGACTTTGCCGAGCTGAATCATCGCCGCGCTCGAGATCGCGTTGAGCACGATCTTCTGCGCCGTCCCCGCTTTCAGGCGCGTCGAGCCCGAGATCGGCTCGGGTCCGGTTTCCAACACAATTGCGATATCGGCCGCGCGCACGAGCGCCGCGTCGGGCGCGTTTGCGATACCAACGGTCGTCGCTCCGAGCGCACGAGCAGCCTGCAGCGCAGCGAGCACGAACGGCGCTCCGCCGCTCGCTGAAATGCCGATCACGATATCGCCGGTGGCAAAGGCGTGCGCGAGCGCCGTCCCCGCCTCGGCGTCATCTTCGGCGCCTTCGATCGCACGTCGAATCGCGGCATCCCCGCCCGCGATGTGCGCGCGCACGAGTTCGGGAGAAACGCCGAAGGTGGGCGGCAATTCGGCGGCATCGAGAACCGCGAGCCGTCCGCTGGTTCCCGCGCCGACATAGTGAACGTGCTTGTGCGCGCGCAGCGCCGTCACGATCGCATCGACAGCCGCCGCGATCCCCGCCGCACTGCGCAGCGCTGCGTCGATCGCTGCACGATTTGCATCGATCAGCGTTTTCACGAGTTCCGTAGTCGGAAGCGTGTCGAGATGCGCGGTCGACGCATCGATTTCTTCGGTTGGCGGAAGCCGTTCGCTCATGCGTCCATGGCGAGGCGAAGCGCGCCGATCGCGGCGTCGTCGGCATTTCGCACGATCGCCGCTCCCGGAATATCCCCGACGATGCGTTGCTCGAGTAAAAAAGTCAACAAGCTGTTTTCGCGCAGCAATCCGCCGGCGAGCGCGACCGGCGGCGATGAGCCGATCAGTCCGGCCTGACGCGCGGCACTCTTGATGAGCTCGCCGAGTTCTTTTGAGGCTTCTTGCACGATCTTGGTCGAGACGCGATTCCCTTTGCTCGCAAAGGCGATGATGCTCGGCGCGAGCGCCGCTACGGCGGCGACGTCGAGTCGCGCAGCGTACATGAAATCGAGCAAGGCCGCGCGATCCTCAACGTGGAGCGAACGGGCGACGAGATCCGTCGTTTCATCGCGCACGGCGCGACCGTCGAGGACGCGGGCATAGAGTTTCGCTGCGGCAAGCCCGATCGAAAACGCGGATCCCTCATCACCCAACAGGAAGCCGAGCCCGCCGACGCGCGCCGTCGTCGCCTCGCCGCGAGCAAGCACGATGGATCCGGTCCCCGCGATGAGCACGATTCCCGGCCCCGTCGGGATCGCGGCCCGTAGCGCGATCTCCGCATCGTCGCCGACGCGTACGATCGCATGCGGAAACGCACTTGCGACCAGCGCTTCGATCGTCTGCGCGATCTCCGGACGCCCCGCACCGGCGGCGCCGATCGAGATCGCGTACGGCTTTTCCTTGTCGCAGACGCGCCGAATGACCGTAATCATTTCGTTTGCCGCGTCGTCGACGCCGAGCGAATTGGCATTCCCGGGACCGCCGCTCTCGCGTCGCGGCATTTCGTCTGCGTACGCGGCGACGGCGACGGTCGACGTGCCACCGGCATCGACACCGACGAATAGGCGCATCATCGACCACTCCCTTGGCACTCGCGCGCGACGCGCGTGAACAGCGATTCGAGATCGTGCGGGGCGATCGAACCGAGCACCCGCGGTCCGCGCGCACCGGTCACCTTGGGCACACCCGCCGCGCGACCGCGCAAACATTCGTACCCCAGCACGGCAAACGCGATCGCTTCACGCGCATCGGGATCGATTCCGAACGCATCGCTCGTCACGATCGCGATCCGCGGCAGCGCGCGCCGCAACCCGTCGAGCAGCGCGAAGTTATGCGCACCACCGCCACCCACGATCAAGCGGGCCGTCGAGCGCGCATAGATCGCAATGGCATCCGCGACCGTACGAATCGTAAGCGCCGTTAGCGTCGCAGCACCGTCGGGAAGCGAGAGCGCGTCGAGCTCCGTACGAAAACGCGCGAGAAAGACCGGACCGAAGCGCTCGCGTCCGGTCGTTTTCGGCGGCGGCTTGGCAAAGTAGCGATCCGCCAGCATCGCTTGCAGCAGCGGTTCGTTGATGCGGCCGGCCCGCGCGTAGTTGCCGTCACGATCGAAGCGCTCGGCTCCGCCCGTCCGATCGACGATGAATGCATCGAGCGTCATATTGCCGGGGCCGGTGTCGAAGGCGACGAGCGGGGAACCCGCTTGGAGCACGCTGACGTTCGCGATGCCGCCGAGATTGAGCGCGACGCGTGGTTCGCCTTCGCTTGCAAAGAGCAGCGCGTCGACGTGCGGCACGAGCGGTGCGCCGTGACCGCCCGCCGCCGTATCGGCGCTGCGGAAATCACTGATCACCGTCGTATCGAATCGCTCGCGGATCCGGAAAGGATCGCCGATTTGCATCGTCACGTGCGCGTCGCCATCGTGGGCGAGCGTCAATCCGTGGGATGCGATGTAATCCGTCCAACGCGTTGCGACGCGCGCAGCCGCATCGGCAAACGCTTCACCGACGAGCGCGTGCAAATGCGCGATCTCCAGCGCCGATGTCGCCTGCGGCGGCATCGCGGCGATGATGCGATCGCGCAGGTCGGTTGAGAACGGCGCGGTTTCGAAGGCTTCGAGCGCGATATCGTAGCGCTCGCCGCGCGGCACCACGCGCACGCGTGCGGCATCGATACCGTCGAGCGACGTCCCCGACATGAGTCCGATTGCGATCATCCGATCGCCTCGATCGCCGCGTCGCACACCGCGGCGCGAACGGCGCGGATATCGACCCGGCCGAAGTGGACTGCGTTCGTCAGGAGCGTCACGGAGCAATCGCGTGCGGGATCGGCCCACACCGATGTCCCGGTGAATCCCGTATGACCGAACGTCGCGCTCGACATGCGTGCGCCGCATGAATTCTCATCGCTCGTCTTGAGCGCCCAGCCCAAACCTCGACGCAGAATCGGATCGTCGGCGGCGAGTTCGACGGCCGCTCGCGCGAGCGGCGGATCGAGCGCGCTGCCTCGTCCGGCAAGCGCCGCAAGGTAGGCATCGGTCAGCCGAGCGACCGCGCGTGCCGATCCGAAGAGTCCGGCGTGGCCGGAAATACCGTTCATCAAATAGGCTTTCTCATCGTGGACGAACCCCTGAACGAGGCCGCGCCAGGCGTCGAACTCCGTTGCCGGAATCGAGCGTCGATCGCGCCCGCGCGTCCCGTAGGCGACATCATCGATCTGAAGCCGCGAGCAAAGCCCCGCCACAACGCTCGCAAGCGACGTCCCCGTCGTTCGTTCGAGAATGAGGCCGAGAGCGATGAAGCCCAGATCGCTGTAGATCACCCGTTCGCCGGGACGGGCGACAAGTTCTGCGGTAAGCGCAAAGGTCCCGACGTTGACATCCAAGAGCGTGCGATAATCGGCACCCGATTGCATGCCCGCGGTATGCGCGAGCAGCATCCGCAAGGTGATCGTTTGGTGTGGTCGACCGCGCCATTCGGGGACGCACGTCACGAGCGGCGCGTCGAGTGCGAGCCGACCACCGGCAACGCATTCCAGTGCGGCGGTCGACACGAAGATTTTGGTGAGCGAGGCAAGGTCGAACACCGTATCGCAAGCGATTCCCAGCGCATCGGGCGCCCTCGTCGTGGTTCCGAAGGTCGCCTCGTACACACACGCTCCGGCGCGTTCCACGCGTATGACGGCGGCGCTATAGCGCACGCCGAGCGAATCCGCAACGATCGCACCGACCTTAGCGAACAGAAGGCATGTCCTCGAGCACGACCGGTACTCGTCCGCGCGCGACCGCCCGTCCGATCATCACATCGGCGAGCCCCTCGATACTGACGCGTTCGTCGCCGTAGATGCACGCGAGATTCTTGGCGGCGGGCACGACCGCAACGTCGTACGGCTCGCGCGCCGAGACGACGATCGCCTCCGGCGCCCGCGCGAGAATCTGAGCGAGCGCCGCGCGCTGTTCGGCAAAGCGGTGCGCGCGCCGTATCATGACGACGAACGTCCGCGGAGCAAGCGCGCGCTGCGAATCGATCAGGGCGAGGAGCAAGTCGACATCATCCGCATCCGGCGCGAGCGGAACGCGCATGATTTCGGCCGCGATTCGCCGCGCGCGCAGCGCGGCGTTGAGCGATGCGTGCTCGTGGTGTTTGCCGGCCGCTCCTTCGTAGGTTTCGCCCTCGAACGAGATCACCGTCACCGGTCGATCCGTTTCGATCGCAAGCGAACCGCGCACGATCGTGACCGCATCGCGCGCAATGGTGATACCCGCATCGCGATCGACGGACGGATAGACGGCGGTTGTCGCGAGCCGCTCGCGCAGACGGCGCACCCGTTCCGCGGCCTCATCCAAGCGCGCTTCCGGCAGTTCTCCCGATTCGACCGCAGCGACGATGGCAGCGACCGCTTCTCGCGCGAGCGCGAGATGGTGTGAGATCACGACACAATCTGCCCCGGCGCGCAGTGCGGCAACCGCTCCCGCGACCGTGCCGACGCGACGCGCGATCGCGTCCATTTCGAGACAATCGGTGAACGTGACGCCGGTAAAACCGAGTTCGCCGCGCAAGACGCCGGTCAAGAGTCGCGGTGAGAGCGTAGCCGGTACGTCCGCATCGAAAGCGTCGACGACGATATGTGCGCTCATCACGCAGGAGACGGCACGCGTTCGAATCGCCTCCGCGAACGGGAGGAAATCCGTTGCGCGCAAGGTTTCGGCATCAAGCGAAATGCGCGGCAAATCGAGGTGCGAGTCGACGACGGTCGCGCCGTGCCCCGGAAAGTGTTTGATCGTCGCGGCGACGCCTTGCGACTCGAGTCCGCGCGCGAAAGCGCTCGCCATCCGCGCGACGTCGTGCGGATCGCTCCCAAAGGACCGTGCTCCGATGACGGTATTGTCTGCTTCCCGGGCCAAGTCGCCGCACGGCGCAAAATCGAGCGTAATGCCGAACCCTCGCAGATCGGCTCCGACGAGCGCTCCCGCGCGCTCCGCCAGTGCGGCATCGCCGGTCGCCCCGAGCGCCATCATTGCCGGTATCTCGGCAACTCCATCGCGGATGCGCGCGACGCGCCCGCCTTCCTGATCGATCGCGATTAGCGGCGGGACCTCGTCGATTTCACGTAACGCCGCAACGAGTTCGCGTAACGCAGCGGGCGTGCCGACGTTACGCGCAAAGAGAATGATCCCGCCCGGTCGCAGCGCACGCAACTCCTCGAGCGGCGCATCGGCGAGCGCGGCGCCGACGAATCCGGCGCACACGACCATGCGCGCGCGCGCTGCGATATCAGGCGGCAAGCGAACGCTCCGGGTAGCGCCGACCGGCATTATCGAAGAGCCAACTATCGACCAGCGGCGTCCGCACACCGAGTGCGACGTGTTCGCCGATTTGCGGAACGCGTTCGTCGAGCGCGACGATCACCGTTTGCGCGCCGATGCCGACGCTGGCGAAGCGAGCCGATCCGATCGTCTCGACGAACCGCACCGTCCCGCGTAGCGGTCCGACATCGTTCAAAGCAAACGCCGCGGGTGCAACCGCAAGCGCCGCCGGTCCATCGGACGCTTCGACCTGCGCGAGCTCGCTGCCGTAGGCGATGAATCGGCCGTCGATGACCATTCCATCGATCACCGAACGCGGCGGCAAGCCGACGAATTCGGCGACGAAACGTGTCGCGGGGGCGGCGAGTAGGTCGCGCGGGGTGCCGATCTGTTCGATCGCCCCGTTTCGCATCACCGCGACGCGATCGCCGAGTGCGAACGCTTCGCTTTGGTCGTGAGTCACGAAGACCATGGCGGCGGCGAGTTGCGCGCGCAGCTCGGCAAAATCGACCCGCAGAGCGGCCCGTAACGGAGTATCGAGTGAGGCGAAAGGTTCATCGAAGAGATACGCCGCCGGCTCGCACGCAAGCGCACGGGCGATTGCAACGCGCTGCCGTTCGCCGCCCGAGAGCGTCCCGGGTTTGCGATCGAGCAACCCGGCGATGCGCGCTTGCCTCGCGGCAACGATCACCCGGTCCTCGCGTTTTGCGATTCCGCGCGCGCGCAAGCCGAAGGCAATGTTCTCGCGTACGCTCAGATGCGGAAAGAGCGCGAAGTCTTGAAAGACCATGCCGACGTTCCGCTCGCGCGCATCGCGTGCGGTGAGGTCGCGTCCATCGAAGCAGACCGACCCGCTATCGATGCGGTCGAGGCCCGCGATCGCTCGCAACAGCGACGTTTTTCCCGACCCCGAAGGGCCGAGGATCGCGACGAGTTCGCCGCCGGCGACGGTAAGATCGACGTCGCGCAAGGCGACCGTGCGCCCGAACGTCTTCGAGACGCCGGCGAGCGCAAGACGAGTCATCCTGCGCTCTTGGCCATGGGGCGCAAGCGCCCTACTTGATCTTGATGATCTGCGCGGTGTACCGACCGCTGGATTCGCTCGCGTACACGTCGACGCGCGTGCCGGCCTTCAAATCGCTGATCGCGTGATAGCCGCTATCCTTGCCTTGGATTTGGGTCGAGGGAAGCACGGCAAAATCGATCTTCCCGCGCCCCCCGGCATTGACCGTGATCGACGCGTTCTGGTAATCGACGTTCGTGATCGTTCCGCTGAACTGGCCGGCATCATGGTGTTGTGCGTTCTCGCTTGCATCGCTTGCCACGGCTGCGGGCGTCGCGGGTGCGGCAAAGGCCGTCACCGGTCCGAGGGTGATGAAGGCGAGGAGGGTGGCGAGGATCGTCGTACGGCGCAGCATACCTTCTCTATAACGCACGGAGTGAAGAGCGGTGTTCCATAAAATGGCTTTGCCGACAAGAACCTTTGGAAACGACGGACCGGCGATTACGGCGCTCGGTCTTGGCGGCGAGGGTATTTTGCGCACGTTCGGGCGCGAAGCGGAAGCGCACGCCGTCATCGAGGCGGCGCGCGAAGCGGGAATCACCTACCTCGAATCCGCGCGCGCCTATAACGGCAGCGAGGGATATTACGGTGGCGCACGCCTCGGCCCCCGCGCCGACGTCTTCGTGGCCACCAAAGTTCACGAACGCAGCTTTTCCGGCGCCCGTTCGATGCTCGAAACGAGCCTCCGAACGCTGCGCATGGACTATCTCGATCTTTGGCAGTTTCACGATATTCGCGAACGGAGCGAGGTAACCGAGCTCGACGATCCGGCCGGTGCGTACGCCGCGATGGTCGATGCCAAAGCACGGGGACTGGTGCGGTTTATCGGCGTCACCGGACATCACGACCCGGCGGTGCTGCGGGCAGCGGTGGAGCGCGCGCATTTCGATGCGGTGCTCTTGCCGATCAACCCGGCCGACGGCGCGCTCGAAGATGGATTCGAGCGGAGCGTGATCCCCGCGGCCCGCGCGCGCGCGATGGCGGTCATCGGGATGAAAGTCTACGCGCACGGACTGTTCTTTCAAGCGACCGATCTAACGCCGAACGAGGCGCTGCGCTATGCCCTGGCCGCCGACGTCGATACGCTCGTGATCGGTGCGGACACAGCGCAGCAAGTCCGCGAGAATGCCGACATCGCGCGGAACGGCGCCGCGATGACGCCCGCCGAGCGACGTGCGCTCGAATCGCGCGTCGCCGGGCGCGCCGCGCAATTGACGTACTATCGTCGGCCTACGTGAGCCCCGCCGCGTAGGCCTCGCGCGCGGCACCGAGCAGCACGCCAGGATCGGTTTTCAACGCAACCAGGTCGGGGATCGCCTCGCCGTCTTTTGCGAAGGTCGCATCGATCGCACGTTGATCGTTTGCGCTTGAGGCGCGAGCGAGCGCGGCGAGCGCGCGCAAACGGCGGATCGGCGTATCTGCGGGATCTTTGCCCGCAAGCACGAGCCGGAGTGCGATGAGCGCCTCGTCCGCAGCGCGCGCACCGACGGTGCCCAGCGCCCGATAAAACGGCGCGGCCCGCGGGTCGTCGATGGGCGCGGCGAGCGCGGCTTCGATCGCCGCGGCTTTCGTCGGTTTTCCGTCGAGAAGGTACGTGTCGATTGCATGGAACTCCATGACGATGGGATTCGCGTCCCGCATCATCATCGGCCCCCTGCTCCTCACGCTGCTCGGCATCGTACCGGCTGGCCTCGACGCGCGCCTCGCGGCGCTTGCCGCCGCGTCCCATCACGCGGCGCGCGAGCATTTCATCGCCCAACGAACGCAAACCTACGAACGTCGTACGTTCACCGATCGGGTCGAGACCCAAGGGATGCGTCGCATTTCGCATCGCTGCCAACATGCGATCTGCCACGGCAGCTATTTCGATGGCACACGCACGTTTTCGCTGAGCTACAACGACGCGGCTTTCCCCGAGAGCGATGCCGACAACGTAACGACGCGAACGATTCGCGCGATCGATTCGCTCGCGTTTGCGGAGCCCGTTTTCGCTCGAACGGGTGGTGTCGTCACCGATGAACCCGCGCGCGCCGACGCGCTGGTGCGATATCGCATCACGGCCCCCGCCGGTCGCGCGCTCGTCGCCGCGTTCGATTCCGCGACGGGACGGCTCGCGCACATCGACGACGGCGGACGCGTCATCATCAGCTATCACGATTATCGCGACGTCGAAGGCACGTGGTTTGCCTTCGCGCGCACGAGCGGCGGGGAGACGGTCAGCTACGACCGAGTGACGCGTACGAACGCGCCGCTCGAGGGACCGCATGGGCTCGGGATCGAGGCGACGGACTCCGCAGCACTCGCCCTCCAAGGAGGCAGCCCGACACCGACGTTTCGCTGCCAACTTGCGAGTATCGAATTTACGTGTCTCCTCGACACCGGAACGGTGGGTATGGCGATCGGCCTGCGCGCTGCCGAGCGCTTGCACCTGGAGCCGGAAGGCGAGATCGAAGTTGCGGGCCTCGGTCGCTACGTCAGCGGACTCGTACACACCGGTCCGCTGGTGCTGCCGGGCGCGCGTATCCACGATGCACGCTTTCTCGTACTGCCGGATTTCCGCGCAGCCGACATCATCGTTGGTGGAGACGCACTTCTTTCGTTGCGCGCCTCGATCGACTACGCGCATCGAACGATCGGTTTTTCTTCGGCGGAAAAACCCGCCGCGAACACGCTTGCGATCGCATTTCGCGATTTCCGGCCGTACGTCGATATCGAGTTAGCAGGCGAGCGCGCGGCGCTCGAACTCGATACCGGCGATGATTCCGCGATCGACCTTGGCTACGCGTATTTCCGCACGCGACCCGATCTCTTTACGGTGGAGACGCGCGGCCGCACGGAGGGGATCGGGGCATCGACCGATCGCTTCGGCGGGACGCTACGCGGCGTCGGCGTTGGGCCCTTCCGCTTCGAGAGCGTCGCGACCGTCGTCACCCGGACGCTCCGCGAACGGGGTCACTTGGGCGCAAAACTCCTCGAACGTTTTACCGTCACGCTGGACTTCGCACACGAGCGCGTCGAGCTTGCACCAAGGCAAGATCTCGTCGGGTTGCCGATCCGCTGAGGGTCCAAACTTATCATTCCTGCAGGAGGTATTGGCCAGGACCAGTCGCATCGTTACGAGGTTATGGCGACATCGGCACTCTCGAAACGGACGAGCGGTATCGTGACGGGGGTAGCCCTCGGCGCGATCCATCTCATCGCACTCCTTGCGTTCTGGCCCAAAATGTTCTCGTGGTCGGGCGTCTTGGTCGCATTCGTTCTGTACTACGCGACTGGCGCGATCGGCATTACCTTCGGCTTTCACCGACTGCTGACGCATCGCAGTCTCAAAGTCGTCAAGCCGCTCGAATATTTTGCGGCGATCCTCGGTACGCTGGCGCTACAAGGCGGCCCGATCGAGTGGATTGCGACGCATCGCGCGCATCACGCCCATACCGATCGCGAAGGCGATCCGCACGACGTGCATCGCGGTTTGCGCTGGAGCCACATGGATTGGCTCTACCGTTTCAACGAATCGCGTTTGATGCCGGCAGAACAACTGCGCCTGGCGCCGGATCTTGCGGCCGACCCATTCTATCGATTCATGGAAAAGACGTACGTGCTCTGGACGATCGCGCTCGGCGTCGTGCTCTTTCTCTTCGGTGGCTGGTCGTGGGTCATCTGGGGCATTTTCGTGCGCATCGTTGCGACGTACCACATCACGTGGCTCGTCAACTCGGCCGCGCATCACGTCGGCTACCAGTCCTACCGTACCGGCGATCGTTCGACCAACAATTGGTGGGTCGCGCTTTTGGCCTGGGGCGAAGGCTGGCACAATAACCACCATGCGTTTCCGTTCTCAGCGAAACACGGGATGCAATGGTTCGAACTCGACGCGACCTACGCGCTCATTCGGATACTCGCCGCGCTCAAGCTTGCAAAAGACATCAAACTGCCCACGCCGCAGATGATCGCGCGACTGACGCTCACACCGCAACGCCAAGAGCCTGCGGCTTAGCGGAGGCAAGCGCCCCTACCCGTTGAAGCGGCCACGATGCGTATCGTGGCCGTTTTTTTTGCATTCGTCGTTCTTTCCGGCAGCGTCGCGAATGCGGCCCCGCTGAGCGCCGGGACGCGTTTGCACGCGCTTCTGGTGCGCGATTGGGAAGCGCGCAAGACGCTCAGTCCGGAATTTGCCGCACAGTTGGGCGATCGGCGCAATCAAGACCGTTGGGACGATCTCTCGCTCGCCGGAATCGAGCGCGGCCACCGCTACGAACTCGGTGTGCTCGCGGAACTCAAGACGATTCCGATCGCCGAACTTTCTGCGGCCGACCGACTCAGCTACGAACTCTTTCGACGCGATTACGAAACCTCGACAGTCGAGTATGGCTTCCGCCGTTGGCTCGCACCGATCGCTGCGAACGGTGGCCTTCAGTCGGCCGCCGATCTTACCGAACTCTTACCGTTCGATTCGCTCAAGAGCTACGACGATTGGCTCGCGCGTATCCGT
>Ga0123336_10001255_pt1 | contig 23724 bp, 24 predicted proteins | sample SSSSmetaG_FD_96466 | JGI IMG/M metagenome (GOLD analysis project Ga0123336, IMG submission 96466) | Glacier valley bacterial and archeal communities from Borup Fiord, Nunavut, Canada, to study Microbial Dark Matter (Phase II) - ​SSSS metaG | ecosystem: Environmental > Aquatic > Freshwater > Ice... | reverse complement strand
AAAATACGGATCGGACTTGAAGGTTAGTACATAAAATAAAAGAGCAGATAGGTAAAAAATTATTCCTCCTCCCCTTATGGTGGGTTTTTCATGCAAACTCCGATTATTCGGATGATCTAGAATTTTATAAAATCTTGCAATTCTGAAATAGATTAATTCTATCGCTATCAGAGCACATACAAAAAAAATATTACTCATTTAGAATTATGAAAAGATTGAAGCGTATGAGTCATTCCTTCTTTGGTTGTCATTGGCAATGTTTTAGTCATTACAGATTTGAGTTTTACACTTGACACTACAAGACTCTCCGTTAATTTTTGCCGTAATTTCTCAGTTGGAAATCCAATAAATGACGCAATTTTTGATGGAAGCTCAATTAATGGTGTAGGGACATTCCAAATACGCGGAGATCTATCCAGGCTTTCTGAAATTATGGTAATAAGTTCATTCGTTGACAATGGCTCATCATCCGATAAGTGATAGACACCAGATGGGAAACTATTTTTGACGAAATCGCTGATAATAAAATTTAGATTATCCAATGTCAGGAATGATCTCTCATTATGATATGATCCAAAAATATAGGGTAAGCCTGACTTAACATATTTATAAAGGGAATTAAGATTTCCCTTATTCCTTTTGCCGTGGATCATACATGGTCGAAAAATATAAAGGCTTTTATCGTCAGATATCGATTGCTCAAGAAGATACTCTTCCGCCATTCTCTTCGACTTACCGTAATGAGATGTTGGTGAAGCAATACAATCTTCTGTTACAGGTAATGTGGAAGAATCAACGCATGCTTTTATTGAACTTAGAAAAATAAATTTTTTTACCTTAGAATTTACAAATTCATTGAATACCTGCTTTGTGCCATCCCTATTTACCCGATAGTAATCATCACTTGTAAATTTATTGCCTAAGTCGTGTGCAATTCCAGCAAGATGTACTACACAATTAATTCCCAGCAAATCAAGTGATTCAGCCGAATAGCTTTCTACTATTTTGATTTTAATGCCTTTGAATTTCTCTCTTGAAGAAGCATAATTTCTACTGTGACCATACAGCTCAATGTTTTCAAATTGCTGGAAATATTCTGTGAGTCCCGAACCAACAAAACCAGAAATCCCGGTAATAAAAATTTTCACACTCAATTTAAAAGTTCAAAAAATTTGTAAAAATACTTGGAGTAGATTAAAAGATAATTTGTAGATATCCCATTCTCCCTGCAGGCACGAAGTATTTCCTTGTTTAAAAGAATATTACTTTTTATACCACTAGAGCTTACGCCTCCCCTTCTCATTATTACCATGTTTAATGGCAGATATTTATACCTCAGCTTGCGGACATACAAAAGCCTGATAAGCATTTCATAGTCAGCAGCAATTTTGTAGTCAGTCTTAAATAATCCTGATTGTTCATAATACTTTCTACGCACAAAGAAAGTGGGATGTGCCGGCATAAATCCACGAGCGAATTTTCCGGGATACCATTTGGCTGAAGAGTATCTTCTTACTGTTTTTTTTAAGTTCAGCGGGTCTATAAATATAAGATCACCAAATACAGCATCAACTTCAGGATCTGAGAAAGCATCAGCAACAGAAGAAATAATAGTATCATTAAAATAAAAGTCATCAGAATTAATAATTCCAACAACATCACCAGACGTCATCTGAATGCCTTTATTCATCGCATCATAGATTCCTTTATCAGGTTCACTGATAAACTTTGTAACGACATTTCCGGCGGATTCAATAATTTTTCGAGTAGCATCACGGGAATTACCATCCACAATAATATATTCAATATTATTATATTTTTGAGATTGTACTGAATTGATTGTATCCTGAATTGTGGATGCCGAGTTATAGGCTACTGTGATAAGAGAAATCTTCAAAATCAGTTTTATTACACTATTACTTTATTACTCGTTCTCTCACCTTCCGTGCCGGATTGCCTTGATAAATTCCATTCTCTTCCAAATTCGAGTTCGCGACAGATGCTACAGAAAGTACGCTATGACTTCCGCATATTATTCCAGGACAAACGATTGCCTTTGCTCCTATCCAGACACCTTCGCTCAGCCTGATTGGACTTGTCACCAGGTCAAACCTGGGACTTGTGTAATTGTGGTTTCCGGTCAGCATCATAGCGCCCTGTGAAATGCAAACATTATCACTTATATCAACGGTGGCAAGATTATCTATCCATACTCCTTCACCAATCCACACAAAACTCCCTATTCTTAAATGCCAGGGATATTTAATATTAACATGAGGTTTGATTGTAACACCTATTCCTATATCCGCACCAAAAAGCCTTAGAAGGACTACTTTTGGAAAGTTCATAGGCAATATTCCTGATTGGAAAAAGAAAAAATTTGTCCAGTACCATAGAAAACGTTTCACGGCATTTCCACCCGGGTGATACCCTTTCATATCATACGTTTTTAATGAGGTTTTCATAACAAATAAATATGAGTCACTTCTACTGATAACCGATCACGCAGAAAACATTGCTTTGTACTGTTCCTTAAAATTATTTTTTTGAAAGTAATCCTTCGCGAGAGAGCATGCACCGCTTGATAGGCTATCATACCTGATCTGATCCATATCAATAAAGCTTTCAAGCGATCGGGGCAATTCCATCTTATCTTTTATGTCAACAGTTTTACCTGCATTTCTTTTTTCAAGATCTCCCCAAGGAGTGTGCATGCTTAAGATTACCGGAGTTCCCGCACTTAAAGACTCATAAATTGCATGGCCAAAATTTTCCCCCATCGTTGGAAGAACCATAACGTGATAGTCCGAAAAAGTAGAAAGCACATTATCAGGTTGAACAGGCCCATAGTAACGAATCATATGCATCCTGGAAAGTTTCTCAATCAAATTCAGGCAACATTCCCAGTAGAGGGTATCTTTTACCGGTCCGTAAATATCAAATACAACTGGCCTATTGATACGTGAAAGCGCCTCCAAAGCCAAATACAGACCTTTTTTTTCTGTAATAAGCGACAGATAAATCATTTTCAATTGCCCTGCCAATTTTATTTTCTGCACAGGCATTAAGGGAGGAACGACAGGAATATTACTTGCCATATGAACGATACTTTCTTTTCCCATCCATTGCCTGATATCGTCTCGCTCCTGGCCATCAGTTGCATGCCATTCAACATTTCTGTACATGTTCATCAACCTGAACAAATACAGGAACACACGTTTTTTTAATGGCCTGATAGCAAGAGCTCCGGACTGTAACATTCCTCGTGGAGCAACAATGATACGTTGCCTCATACGTTTGACAATCAGCAATGGTAAAATATTAAAGTCAACTGAAAACAGTCCATTAATATACACGATATCTGCATCCGCCGATTTTATTATTTTTTTTTGAGAGCTCTTATTCCAGGAATCTCTATAAAACACTTTTGAAGTGCCTGAATATTCATTCCACTGATTTACTTTCACTTCTGGCAGGATAGCAGTTTCTCCAAGATCGTGCGCAGAACATACTATCATGCATGAAAAATCATCCGCCAGAACTCTTACCATATTGACAATAGATTGTATCGGGCCACCACCTTTGAATGCCGGAAAAAAGTGGTCAGTAAAAATTAATAGTGTCTTCACTTTGATTTCGATATACCGACAACAGGTTTAGTGGAAACCCTGGGCTCTATAAACTGATACCTAAGGTAATTAACGGCAAAAAATATAACGAAGCCTTTTAGCATGGAATTAAAGAATACATAAAAATCATTGTCAGCTCTGACCAGATAGCTGAAAATAAAAGGTAGCCAGATAATATTTACCGGATCGCTGTCAATGATAAATTTTCTGTTAAAGAAATAAACTAGTCGTGCAACGAGGGCTCCAAAGATGAATAGTCCGATATAAGAGCCAACCCTTCCGAAATTAATATAAAAATCACCCAGAATTCCTATGGTCATCGACGTTGATGGACCTAGCTTGTGACCTGTATACTTTCGAAATTTTTCCCTAGTATGAATAACTTTTTTATCAGGAAATAAAAAGCGGGGCAAAATTGACGAAGCAATATCGCTGAACATTTCTTCACCGTTTGAGAATGGCTCCTTGAGTGGCACTCGCCTGAGTGTTAGCCCTAAATGCCAACCTTGATTTAACCGACCTACTGTACTAATCACCCCATCCGACTCTTTGAAAGATTCGTCCGGTTTTTTTTCGTTTTGTTTTTGTGCCAGTTCAGTAAATAATCCAAGGCTACCTTCCTGTTTGTTCTTCCAAACAACTGAGCGGTATTCATTTTTTACGCTTTGTATAACAAATAACAGGGGAATTGCAGAGAGGAATAAGGCAGCCCGGGAAAAAAACGAAAGCCTGAATTTCAATGCAATGAAATACAGAAGATAATTACCCCAGACAATTAAGTCGATAAAGACGCCAGAACTTAAAACAGTTAATAATAATTGAGAATATACTAATCCGCATATCAGGTAGCCAGTAATGGATCCGGAAAAAAGAAAACAAAATCCGGCAAGATATTTCAGATAGTACGTAAAGGATGCAATAGAGGAAAGAATTGAAAGTCCGGAAAAGACTGCAAGATCAAATCCGTATGAAATAGCTAGCAATAAATACCCAAGACGAATTGCTTTGCGCGGATTTATATTCTTAAAGGCTTCTTGAATATCTACATCTTTATTGAATAACAACATTCCCAGAAACAGGAAACTCAACGCAGGGACCGCATATCCAAATAACACTTCCTGCTTGATCGGCATCTGTTTTCCAAGGACTTCATAGTTATTATAAATCAAGTACGTTGAGAAAATATATTGCAAAAAGAATGTGAAGAAAAACATATACAGGATTGGATAGGTCCTGCCAGATTTCCAAACTAGCATAAAATATAATGCAAACAGAATTAGAGAGACAATGGTAAGGTTCATAAATCCATCATCTGATTAATCCTTTATATACACTGACATATTGGGTAGTTATTTCCTTAAGATCGAATCTTTTGGCATTTTCAAAGCCATTGAAAATTAGCTGATTTCGATAATCATCCTCATTAATTACTTTTTGGATTCCATTTCTTATTGACTCAACGCTGAAAGGGTCAACATAGTGTGCTGCATTTCCCCCTACTTCAGGCATTGAGAGCAGATTACTGGTCACAACAACTCTACCCGTAATATTTGCTTCAACAATGGGCATACCAAAACCTTCATAAACCGAGGTGAAGCAAATAATGTCAGAGCTGGCATATTTAGCTACAATTTCTTCATTAGAAATATTGGAGGAAGATGAATACTCAACCTTTGAATTTTCCAGCTCGTATGTCAAATCAGGATCAATATCTCCCACAATATCAAGATGGCAATCAATACCTGTAAGGGCTTTCACCAACCTGATTACATTCTTGTTAGACCTTGTTCCCACCTGTAAAAGCACCGGCTTTGATTTATTAAAGACTTTGCTTACTGGCTTAAACAGATTTGATATTGGAACATATATAACTACAATTTTTGACGGATCGACAGAAACGAATTTCAATATTTCAGATTTTGCCGAATTGGAGATGGTAGTAATTACAGCGGACCGCTTCGCCGGAAAAACTATCCAGAACAGTCTCAGGAAAAGTCTTGCAAGCTTGCCTGGATGATTCATAAATCCAACATCGAGGATTGTTAGCACAGTTCTTTTTTTTCGCAGGAAAAGAGCTATGAAATTGATATCTCCGGTGATGTGATTTATTTCACCCTGATTAAAAGCTGCCTCAAAACCAATCAAAACCCTATTCAGAATTCCTTCACTATAAAAAGAAAGTTGCTTGGTAACGGCTCTCACCTCTTCGGGTAAAACACTTCGCACCTGTTTAAACAACATCTCAACACTAAAATTATAAGTTGACCTCGGTTTGCGTTGAAAATAGACAACCCTCATTTTTTGATATTAGTTTCAAACCAGTTCATCAATTCAATTTCATCAGCAATCAGTCTTTTTATAAGTGCTGAAGTACCCATTTCATATTCCCATTTCAACTCACGCATTGCCTTCGAATTGTCCCCATAAATAATCTCCAGCTCTGACGAACGCATCAATGAGGGATCAATAACAATATAGTTGGTTGCATTCAGGTCCAGATGCGCAAAAACACTGAAAATAAAATCTTTAAGATATGTTGGTGTGCCAGAGCAAATAAGAAAGTCATCAAACTTTTCCTTTTGCAGCATTCTCCACATTGCTTCTACATAAGAAGGTGCATATCCCCAGTCTCTGGCAATATTAATATTTCCAAGAAGAAGTTTTGCTTCACTTCCATTGCCGATATCTATTGCTGTGCGGATTACTTTTTTTATAACAAATTGTGCCGGACGAAGAGCTGATTCATGATTAAAAAGAATTCCGCAACATGCGTTAAGCTTGTAAGCATCCCGGTAGTTAACGGTCAGCCAATGAGACGATGCCTTTGATATTCCGTATGGACTTACCGGATGAAAAAGAAATGATTCTTTGACTGGCAATTTGGCTCTACCGATATTTCCAAACATCTCACTGCTTGAGGCCTGATAAAAGCGCGTTTGCAGCGAAACCTTTCTTATACTCTCCAGAAGATTCATCACACTCCTAGTATTGAAATCAAAGGTAAGAGCAGGTTGTTGAAAGGATAATCCCACAGAGCTTATCGCTGCGAGATTATAGAATTCATCCGGCCTGGTCTCTTCGAGCAATTGCTCAAGTTCTATTGTGTTGAGCAATTCAACTTTCTTTAACTCAATTTTTTCAGTAATGCCTGAATAGTCAAGCCTGAATAAATCCGATTCCCTTCCGAATGGAATCAATCCGATAACCCGGTAATTTTTGGTTAATAAAAACTTTGCTAGTAAAGATCCATCCTGACCAGTCACTCCTGAAATGATTGCTACACTCATTATTTAACGGAATGCAAGGATGGTAATTGATTTAAATATTGTTTTACTTCATCAAACTGAACCTCAAAATTCAATTGGGCATTAAAATCTCCGTGCGCCTTCTTTGAAAGAATCTCATAGTTCTCAACAATGCTTTGAATACACTCAATCAATGATCTCTGTGACAAGTCTGTGAACTTCACCCAGGGATACATTCCAATGTGTTCACGGTAATGATTGTTATCATACACGAGGATAGGTAATCCAAGACAAGCATACTCATAAATCTTGTTGGATGCTTTTCCGAGACTGAGGTGAAAATTTGAATTTAAGGCATAGATTCCAATACCAATGTGATGAACCGCTGTTATCGCAGGCAACTCTTTATAGGGTTTGAATGGTTCAATTTTAAACTTGTCCAAACAATTGTATTTAATTGCTAACGCATTAAGATGCTCCCGATATGGTTTATGAATTATTCCAATCAATGTAAGCTCAAGGCTTTTTCCATTGATCGAATGGTTAAGTATACTCATTATCTCCTCAAACCCATGTCCTTCCGCAATAGCTCCCTGGTATATTATTTTGATAATGTTCTTAATTTCCTTTGATTTATAGAACTTACCGAGAAAGCTGCGCGAAGGAAAATTTGGAATTAAAAAATATTTACCCTTTAGCTTATTTATAGGAAAATGCTGCTTTCGTTCTTCCGATGGCAAGCTAAAAATATCAAGCCATTTAAATGCTATCCCTTCATATTTTCCAGCCCACCACTGAACAGAAAACTTCCGCACATCGGTAAGGTTTAAAACATCGTGATTATGATACCATACGCGATGAGGAAAATTTAAAAACTTTCTAATAAGAGAGTAAGCAAACAAGGCCATCGGATCATACACCAGAATCAACTCAGGCTTATTCTTTATGGCTTTAGTAAGAAGCAGCTTTAAGAAATTGATAAAAAAAATAATCTTTCGAACTAACGATTTGTTGTCGGCTTGCCTACCATCAATGTACTGGCTCGAAAAAAATACTTCACAATTTTCTGGGTAATTCCATGCTTTTCTTTGAACGTTTCGTCCCAGCAATATCACATTTTCATAAAATCCAGAGAGTTGTTCAATACAATTTAATGTAGGTGGATACCCTTCAGGATGGGCGTATATTGACACCAGTACTGTTTTACTCACGGCAAAGTTTTTTTCTGAAGATGGTTTGATAACTAATAATTTTTTCTTAAAATTTGATTTAGGAACAAAATATATCTTTGACCGTAATCGCTCCATGAATAACCATTAATCACGGTTTTCCGAGCTTTAACTTCCATTACTTTTCTTAGCTGGACATTATTAATGAGTAACTCAAGTCTAGCCGCCAAAAAGTTATCATCTAAAATCGGAATTAAGAATCCGTTGTCCCCATCATTTATTAAATCCGGTCCTCCAGTATTATAGGTTGCGATCGGAGTTACCTGCATGCTCATGGCTTGCAATAATACCATCCCAAAACCATCTTGCACCGAATTAAGTACAAATGCATCCATCTTTGAATATATCTTTGGCAAGTCTTCCTGTGGCAGTCTTCCCATATATGAAATAAACTTATGCTTCGCTAGAAAATCTTGTGAATAAGAATTTTTGTCAATGTCACCAGCCAACAGAAGTTCTATTTTATAACCCTTTTGAATTAGAATATTAATCGAACTGATTATACCACTAACATTTTTTTGTTTACTAATGGATCCCACATAACCAACAGTAAATAACTTTGAATCTATCTTTTTTTCAGAAAAGAGACTCAAATTTACTCCGTAGGGATTAATAAATATCTTATCAATCGGAACACCCTTATCAGTAAATGATTTTGAAGAGAACCGTCCTGGAACACTAATAAAATCTACTAACTCATACTCTTTTTTTTCCTTCTCTATAATCAAACTGGATATTGATTGATAATCTTGTACTAAATTCAAAAGTCGCTTCTGCTCCTCTATGTGTACAGATCCTCGTTCTAAAATTATTTTGGCCTCAGGGTTAATCATCCTTATTCGGCTAATTGTTTTTGATGCAAAACCAGCCCATAATATATATATATCTGCATCATTAGGAATAACTTTTGATGCCTCCAAATCGTACCATTCATTCAGCCAGAACCATTCCGGATAATATCCGAATAAAAAATGCCAGCCCCTTATAATAAACTCTTTTCCGAAAATACTTTTTACACGACTCTTATCAATTCCATATGCAACTGTTTTATACTTTGGGTAGCTTGTAATAAGGCAATCCAAAACGCCTCTCTTATTTAGTTCCCGTGCAAGGTCAAAACCATGAAATCTTCCAGGCACAGATAAACACACTTTCACTTTTTTGAGATAAATTGATAAAGACCGTCATGAAGGAAATATCCCAATTCGTTCAAAAATGAATTGACTTCCTCTTCACTTTGTCCAAGATCAATCAATTGTCTTGGATGTAATTCCAAAATAATATATTCAATAACTCTATTTTCTAACAATCTTTTACCCCCTTTAAGTGCAAATAATTCAAATCCTTCAATATCAATTTTAATGAGATTAATCTTTTCACTTAATACTGCATCATCTAAAATTATTGACTCTACCTTTTGCCTTGTCCACATTTGGTTCCTGTTGTTAGTGACAATACTGGTCGAACCTGTATTGTTGGAAGGAGATAAGACCAATTGCACATCCTTACTCTCATTTGACACAACAAATGGAAGCAACTGAATATTTATACAGCGATTCAGTTCAATATTCCTAACAATTACAGGCCACAATCTTTTTTGTGGCTCAATACAAAGAACTTTTCCTGTTTTCCCTACGATCTTTGAAGCCAGAATGGAAAAGTAACCCTCATTCGCGCCAAGGTCAATGAATGTATCACCTATTTGTAAAGTATTTGTTATAAGTGCAGCAGTTTCAGGTTCGTATTCACGATCCCTCATTATTCTTAAACCAAAATTAGATACAGGGTCAATAAAAAAGTAATTTCCATGTAATTCATACACTCTCCTTTTAATTAAAAGTAATTTTTTAATCAAGGTCGCGAGTTCTATCGGTCTTATTTTTTGTCCAATCCATTCGTAAAAACTAGATTTCATATATAGACTAATTATTAAGTTCTAAGAAGCAATTGTTAGGTTCGTTATTAAACTAATTAATATACTTACCCTGTCATGATAGGAATGTGGCAACGCATATTTCTTTGCATGTTCCCGGATTATTTCAGTATCTCTGGCATTATTCAGGTAGTATTTTACTTTTTCTATTAACTCACTTGAAGTATTGAAATATCCAATTACATGATCTCCTGGAAAAAACTCCTCTTGTTCCTTTGAATAATTACTCACAACGCACGCGCCCGCAATCATAAGTTCAAATGTTTTCATTGTATGAAAGCAACCATGCCTGGCCCTGGTAAAATTAACAACAACACCGGCCTTTCTGGCTGTAATTGCCATGTTGTGATCAGTTTTTGGCTTTTGTTTTGTTCCTGCTTCCCTGAGTTTTTTATAAGATGAATTTCCCCATCCATTACCCTCTATCTCAAAATCAAATTGAGTAAGCTCATTAACCCAACTTTCAATTTCCTTCGACCAGGTTCCGAAATAGTAAACTTTCTGCGGAAGCTCAATAGCAATATTCTGAGATGGCTCAAGATGAGTGTATTTACAATAGCCAAATGGAATTCTTTCTACACGCTTTGCACCCAATTGATATAATACCGGTACCAGATCAACTGCAAATGTACATACAAGGTCAAACAGAGGAATGGTATTTAAAACACTCTTTTGCGACGGCTCAACAATACCATAGGGACTATCCGACAAATAGTTTACCAGGTACACACTTTGATTATCTGAAAGATCTTTGATTGCTTTCTCATCCAGATCTGCATTATTAAAAAGTATCACTATATTTTTAGCGGGACTGAGTTCAGCTGCAAGCCGGGAATGACGTTGTTTAGATAGTATTCCCAGTTCACGATGAACTCTTCGGATTCCTCTCTCGATAATTAAGCTATCATAATTACGATTGCCCTCATCAACAATCCGAACCTTCTCAGCACCCACTACGTCGCAAAATGCCCTGTAGTAGTAATATGCGAGACCCTGTCCTTTCGGAGCATCTGTACATAATAGTATGCGGTCAAAACTCACTTCGGTGATAGTAAATTATGCATAATTATGTCCTGTGGATCATACTCATTTTCAGCATATACAACCAATTTCATTTCTTCAGTCCCGGACTCATTCACAAATACATGTGCAATGCCGGGAGGAACAAATAACGTTTTTGGATCACTGGCCCTGAGTGCGATTTCCAACCGTTCTTTTGTTTTGACATCCTCTAAAATAACGCTAGCCGAACCTTCAAACACTGTAAACCATTCGGCCGTCAAAGGATGATAGTGATTTGCTCTCCATTCTCCCGGCCTTGCCATCGTCATATACACCTCTCCTACTTTTGATGGAAGAAAATCTTCTTTTCCGGTAAGTACTTTGAGAAACCAACCGCGGTCATCACTCAACAGGCGGCGATCAATAAGCTTTATTTTTTTTTCAATACTCATCTTGCTATTGCAGATAAAATTCAGTTGTTATTGATAAGGATTTTTTTAAATCGTTACTTCTGAATCCTAGTGACGTGGCTAATAATGAAGAATTATAAAATACAGATGATTCATTCCCACGAAACCCGATTGCTTCCCATTCCCACAATGATGGATCAAAGTGTTTGATAGTAGTCCCAAGTACCGTTGCATACTCTCTTAAACTTTTTGCTTCACCGGAACCAAGATTTACAACTGGCGGCAATACATTGAAAACTCCATTAACAATTATCGATTCAATAAATTCAGATAGATCTTCCACAAAAAAATAATCACGTTGCTGAGTTCCTGCACTTAGCTTAACAATACTACTTAATTGTTGTGCTTTGATCAGCATTGGAAAGAATTTAGATTCGTCTTCATACTTTCCAAACATACCAAAGGGACGAAATATCGAATATGTTCCAGGCTTAGCTTTCAAAATCAGAAACTGGCTAAACATCAATTTTGAAATACCATAGTGTGTCTGTGGTAAACATCTTGTTTTCTCTGTCAGTCCTCCTGTAATTGATAAATCATATTCAAATGCTGTACCCAATTGCAGCCAAAAAGAGGTTGAGCCATTCTCATAAAGGAAGTCATGAAATGCAGCGATGTTAAAATAGTTGGCAGCATACATTGTATTGACATCTGTTTCCAACTTGATCACTCCATAGGCTGTTGCATTAATAATAACATCGGGTCTTGCTTCAATTACCGATTGCCACGACTTTCTATCACTTAAATCAAAGTAGATGTATGTTGCGTCCGGTGGATTTCGCGAAGTTTTAAAAACAGTAAATCTTTTGAAAAGTCTGTCGACAAGATTTCTACCTACAAAACCAGTGCTTCCAAGAATAAGAATTTTCATGATAACAATTTCAGATAGCGATCAAGCTGCTCAACCTGAACTTTCCTAGCACTCTCTCCACTTTTAACTCTCTTGTACCAGTCAATAGTCCAGCTTAATATCTCATCGAGAGCAAGCTGCGGACGCCAGCCGAGCTTTTTCACCTTTGCAATATCAAGCTTTAAAAATTGAGCTTCAGCTTTAATTCCATCAGATACGATTTTCACTTTACCATATCCACATAACCGAATTACACGATTAACAATTTCTTCGACTGATTCATGATGATCTTTTTCAGGACCAAAATTCCACGCCTCATTATATTTCTGTGGTTCTATGAATTGATTCATCCCAAGAATTAAGTAACCTAATAACGGCTCCAGAACATGTTGCCATGGACGGATGGCTTTAGGATTTCGAATGACAATTTCAGTACCAGAGCTTAGCGACCTTATAATATCCGGAATCAATCTATCTCTTGACCAGTCTCCTCCGCCCACTACATTACCAGCTCGGGCACTCGAAACTGATTTTTGATGAATATGATATTCACTGTTCTTAAAAAATGATTCCCGATAAGATGATATTACTATTTCTGCAGCTGCCTTGCTTGCGCTATAGGGATCATGTCCTCCCAATGGATCAGTCTCAACAAATGGTTTACCTAGCTCACTATTTTCGTAAACTTTATCAGTGGTGATTATAACAGCTGTGCACTTTGAAGAAAGCTCACGAAGGGCTTCCAATACATTTATTGTACCAATAACATTTGTTTCAAAAGTTTCTGCCGGCAATTCATACGAGCTCCGAACTAATGCCTGCGCAGCCAAATGAAAAATAAAATCCGGTTGAAAAGATTTTATTTCTTCCTTTAGCGTGTCCCGGTCACGAATATCATTTAACACGGAATCACACAAAAGATCGCCTTCTATTTGATTATATAATGACTCGCGCTCAGGACTGAGAGAATAACCTTTTACAGTCGCTCCCAGTTTATCGAGCACCATTAACAACCAGCTTCCTTTAAATCCGGTGTGGCCGGTAACAAAAACTTTCTTCCCCTTGTAAACAGTATGCAGCTGATCAACTATTCCCATACTTTCCAGGGAGCTTTACCCGATCGCCAGAGTTCTTCCATTTCACTTTTATCACGCTGAGTATCCATTGGCTTCCAGAACCCTTTATGTTTATAGGAAGTCATTTCCTTTTGAAGAGCGATATTTTCCATTGGCGCCTTTTCCCACGTGGTGCCATCATCTGCTATATAGTTGAAAATGTCGGGCTGACAAACAAAGAACCCGCCATTTATCCAGCCGCCATCTCCAACTGGCTTTTCCTGAAATGATCTCACCAATCCTTCATTATCAATATTCAGTAAACCAAATCTTCCCGAAGGCTGAACAGCGGTTACTGTAACGAGCTTCTTGGCCTGTTCATGATGCTTTACCAATGACTTTATATTAATATCCCCTACTCCATCACCATATGTTAATAAAAAGGGCGAATCTCTAACATACTTTTGAATTCGTTTTATCCTTCCACCAGTCATTGTCGACGCTCCCGTATCAACCATTGTTACTTTCCAATCCTCCGACTTCGAATCATGAATATTAAAGCTACCTTCTTTTAAATTCACAGTGACGTCAGACTGGTGCATATGGTAGTTCAGAAAATACTCCTTGATCATATATCCCTTGTATCCAAGGCAAACTATAAATTCATTGAAACCATGCGCTGCATAAATTTTCATAATATGCCAAAGGATCGGGCGCTCGCCAATTTCAACCATTGGCTTGGGACGAGTAGATGTTTCCTCACTCAATCTTGTACCAAGCCCACCTGCCAGAATAACAACTTTCATTTACTTGTCTTCAATTCAGATTTAATACTTTCAATCATTACGGAATAATTATAGCTGGCAATTATTTCGCCTGACAAATATCCCGCACGTTTTCTTAATTCATGATCAGTAACCAATGTAATCAAACTTTCAGCGAGTTGGTCAATGTTTCCCTCTTCAAAAACAAATCCATTTTGCCCATCTTTAACAAGATCTTTTGCGCAACCAACTGTTGATGAAACTATAACCGGCAACTGAAACAACATAGCTTCGTTCACAACCAATCCCCATGTTTCTCCAGGTCCGGAGGGCAATACAAATAAATCAGACAGGGCATAAAAATTACTAATCTCACTCTGATTAATGAATCCTGTCAAAAATACATTTTTTAACTCTTTCTCTTTAATAAACGATTCCATTTCATTTCTTAGCTCACCTTCTCCCAACATTAATAGAGTGACTGGCAAATGCTTTAATTTTTGAAATGCCTTTAACAAATCCAGTGGTCTCTTCTTAAATATATATTTACCAGAAAACAGAATAACTACTGACTCCCTGGAAAAACCATAGTGATTTCGCAACTGTATTTTATCTTTCCGTAGTTTGTTTGCCTGTAAAATAAAAAATGAATTATCGACAGTATAGGGTGCATACAATAATTTTGATGATGGTACTCCGTAATAAAGGTAGAAATTCCTGTTTTGCTGTCCTATGTAAAGAAACTTATTCACCAATCTGAATAAACCATATCCCAGGACTATCATTTTTAAAGATCGTAAGACCTTTGGCTTTATGATCTCCTGGCTTAAAGGACTTTCTGCCCGCACCCAAAGTTTCTTACCAAGAAATCTTGCAGTTAGGATTGCCAAGATATTGGTAAAGTAACTCCATCCGTGAACAATGATAATGTCACTTTGGTCATTGATTAGAGCTTTTACGATTCCAAAGTTCATCAAACCAAAAAACTTATTATCAATAGACGATGAAGGAGAAAAGTTTTTGAGAAAATAAGATTTATATCCGTCGAGAAGAGGAACATCCCAGACAATCGTCTTACCAAATCCCGTGTCAACATTGCGTCCAACGGGATCGTTGCAATAGTAAACAGTAAGATCTATTTCTTTTGTCAATTCCATTTCACGAAACAAGGGAGAAAAATATTGTATCGGATGAGAAACCAGGTAAGAGATTTTTTGCACGTGTCTTATCTTGAACTTGATCGTTCAGGAATAGCAACAATATTACCCCAAACTCCGTCCCTGTCCGGCCATGAAGTATGCTTACTCTTAATTTCCAAAAGAGTATTCTGCCCGCAATGCGGATCATCATTCAATCTCTTAATACTATAGTTTTGCTTTATTAAAAGAGCTGCAACTCTGGTATCCTGTTCCGGGTTATGCAATTCAATAATAAACACCGGTGGTCGCATTTTTATTAACTTACTTGCTCCCTCAAGCACATCACCTTTCGCTCCTTCTACATCAATTTTCACAACATCAGGAAAAACACCAGTTGAAAATACGTACTCGTCAAGCGTATTTGTTTTTACCTTTAGATGTGATTCTTTTTTTGACAACATTCCTTTGGAATTATTATCTCTTTCATCAAAAAATGACAGACCCACCGAGGAACTAATCGCTTCTTCTACAAGCTCGATCTTATCCAGTTTATTCCGTGCTATAGCCTCACGGATATAGCTGGCGTTAATTGGTAATGGTTCAAATGCAATAACTTTCACTTCCGGATGAGTTTTAGAAACATAATAACTATGCAATCCGATGTTTGCGCCGATATCAAAGAATACACTTTGATTTTGCAGAAACATACTGAACGCCTTCTGCTTATCTGGTTCATACGGGGAAAAATAATTTCTAAGTTTAATTAAATTATTAAGTCTCAGCTTAAGACCCGTCAATGGCCCAGCCATTACTGTAATTGTTCTTCCGTTAAGTAACGACATTAATACAGTACGAAATATTTTTTTCATCTCGCCTTATTTACTAATTCATGAATTGGCCGAACGGCTGGATTCAATAAGGCTTTCAATTAATTTTAATTGCCTTGAATATGTATTCTCCCTCGCATAATTCCTCCGCAATTGCCTTAGTTCATTACTGTTATACCTATACAGACTTCCGGTAATAGTTTTAAATAATGCCGGAAGCTTATCATTGTTATTACGCTCATTGGTCATATAGATTAGATCACGGAGTGAATGATAGGTGGTGATATTATTGGAAATAATAGCTCTTCCTGTCGCAATATACTCTATCACCTTATGATAGTTTGTTCCCTTTCCCTGGTCTTTCAGGATATCGTAACAAATCAAAAATGCATCCATTTTTCCCATGGCAACCGCAAGCACTTTTGGAGAAACAACTCCGTGAAGCACTACGTTTGAACAGTTCTTGAGTACGTTGATGAATTGACTGGTCTCTGAATCTTCAGAGCCGCCGATATTGGATTGGTTTCCTGTATAGCTTCCCCAGAACTCAAAAATATAATCTGGATTCTTTTCTATAATTTCCATTAATACTTTCCGATCAACGTCTTTCCTCAACAGGTTACCGGAATATCCAATATGAATTCCAGTACCTTGCTTCCACTCAGCCACATCGCCGTTTATAAAATCCTCTGTTACTCCGTGATTAATAAAATAACGAGGTGCTTTAAACTCGTGATATTGAGCAAGTATTTCACGGGTAACTGAAAAAATTATACTGGCACCTCTTGCTGCTCTAATCGCAACTGGGTGAGATGGTTCATCTACTGGATGAAAAATGGTATATGTGGAGCTCTCAAAAAAAGATAGTTGAACTAAATTCTCCAGATCAAATGACCAAACAATATCAATAGGATTTCCTATTTCTTTCAATAATCGATAGGTCTGAATTCGCATCAACCAGTCAAAAAAAGAACGCATTTTGTACTTTAAAATATAAGGAAAGAATAAGGAATAACTAATAAAAAATAAGTTCTGCTGATCTCCTGCCCTCGTTATTGAAATTGATTCTCTAAAGGAGATCTTTTCCTGATCAGGTGGGTTAAGAAAGTAGACAACATTTCCTCTCTTAGCAAGCTCTATTGCATAATGATGCTTCGATAAAAACATCCCTCCCCATGATTGAGGCGATATAATCAAGATCACTTTGTTTTGTAAGAAGGACATCGATTGCATTATCTAATGTAGAAATTTCTAATTGCCTTACTGATATAATCAATCATCTCTTCTGACAATTCCGGATACATCGGCAAAGACAAAATCTTTGACTGATGACCGCTTGCAACAGGAAAATCTTCTGGAACATGGCCCAGATATTTGTACGCCGGCAAACCTGGAAGTATGGAAGGATAATGTATTACTGTCTCTATACAGGATTCCTTCAGGTGTTTCATAAGCTCTTCCCGCTGAAGGGCGAGAATTACAAATAAATGATATGAATGTTTGCTGTGATTACGTACTTCCGGAACTACAATCTGAGGAATACCAGACAAATACTTCCGGTATAACTCAGCATTCCGGATGCGTTTTTCAGTCCATTCAAGTATGTACGGAAGTTTAGCTGAGAGAATTGCCGCCTGCATTCCATCCATTCTACTATTGATTCCTTCCATTTCATGATGGTGTTTTTTCAATGCGCCATGTCTTGCATACATCATGCATTTTTCAGCAAGCGAATCATCATTTGTAATGATACAGCCCGCATCACCATATGCTCCCAGGTTTTTACCCGGATAAAAGCTGAATGAGCCTGCAATTCCGAAAAGGCCAGCACGTACTCCTTTAAATTCAGAAAAGTGTGACTGGGCACAATCTTCGATAAAGAAAATATTATGGGAATCACAAATGGATTTAATTTGTTCCGTATCACACATCTGTCCGTGCAGATGGACAACGATGATTGCTTTGGTCCTGCCAGAAATCTTTGCTTCTATCAAACTCTCATCCATGCTGAAGTAACGTTCATGAACATCTGCAAACACGGGTATTGCGCCGGTCTGAGAAATCGTTTCCGAGCTGGAGATCCAACTGTTTGCAACAGTGATCACTTCATCTCCTTCACCGATACCAAGCATTTTCATAAGAATGTATAAAGAATCAGTTCCATTGCCACAGGAAATTACATGCTTTACTCCATAAAGTGTAGCAAAGTCTCTTTCAAATTTCTGAACATATTTGCCTCCAATAAAGGATGTTTCGGAGATTACGTCAGCGATTGCTTTATCTATAACGGGTTTGATGCTTTGATATTGCGCCGACAGATCAACAAAAGGAACTTGCATGTATGTTATTGTAGTTTATTTTTTATTTCATTGAACGCCTGGATATAATCTTTGCAGGATTACCGGCATAAGTTCCTGGTACAGTAATATTCTTCGTTACAACCGATCCGGCTCCAATTACAACCTGATCACAGATTGTCACTGGTAAGATTGTGGCATTCGATCCGATTGAAACATTATTTCCAATCGTTGTAGACTTCCATTTGGTCTTGTCACCATTGGCCGGACCGCCGTCATTGAAAAGATCATTGATAAACATTACTCCATGACCAACAAAACAATTTTCACCGATGGTTACCTTGCTGCAGATAAACGAGTGGGATTGAACTTTCGTCTTATCGCCAATTACAACATCTGACTGAATTTCGACGAAGGGCCCAATGAAACATCCTTTGCCAATAGTGCATCCATATAGATTTACCGGCTCAACGACCTTCACTCCCTTACCAAAAAGAACATCCTTAATTTGGACGCTAAGGATTTGAGGCTTAATCATACTCGAACAGCTGATTTATAAATCTTTTCAATGATCTCAACAGTCTTCAATCCCTCAAATGAATTTGTGGTAATAGCAGCGTTGTTCTCCAACACGTCAATAAGATTATCATAGACTTTATCATGATTACTCATCGAGCCAACATAATTTCCGTAATTATTCGGCTTGTTTCCTTCCGCAAGGTTTTCAATCGTATAACCTTCAATGTTCTGATACTCCAGTTCATTCAAATACTGGCCGCCAATCTTTACTGTCCCTTTTTCTCCAAACAATGTCAACGAACCCTCCATGTTTTTCTGAAAACTATTGACTGTATAGTTAACCGTGCCGATTGCACCATTGTAAAATTCAAGAATCACAACACCTGTATCTTCAAATTCGATTATACCCTGATGCTGATAATTTCCCATAAAAGCCTGAACACTTTTTACATCACCTAAAAACCAGTAAAGCAGATCTACGAAGTGACTGAACTGTGTAAACAGTGTGCCGCCATCCATATACAGTGTTCCCTTCCATGAACCTTTGTAGTAATCGGGATTGCGGTTCCAGAAGCAGGAAAGCTGAATGCTCATAATCTTACCCAGTCTTCCTTCATCAATAAGTTTCTTTACGGCTTCTACCGGAGGATTGTAGCGGTTTTGCTTGATGGCGAACAGCCTTTTATTTGCTTTCTCGGCAGCCTGAATCATTCGTCCACAATCGTGAACAGTAATTGCCATTGGCTTCTCGCACAATACATGAAACCCAGCCTGCAATGCTTTTATGGAATGCTCTGCGTGCAAGCCATTTGGAGAACAGATGGCTACAACATCAATTTCCTTTTCATTCAACAGGAATTCTTCAACAGAATGATACGATTTAGCACCATATTGTGCCGCTAAAGCATCCGATTTTTTCTGGTCGATGTCGCACACAGCAACCAATAATCCTTTCGAGTGAATATGCTCAGCATGACGATGTGCAATTCTCCCACATCCGATAATACCAAACTTTACTTTCGATGCCATTCTATCCTTATTTAAATCTTAGTTTATCTCTTACTCCCTTAGTTGAAGTAAGCAGCTTCATATATGCTGCCTTCCACTCACGGTCAGATTCGAATTCTGAATGCGATTTCCGTGGTGCGCTCATAATTGACTGAAACTCGCTATCTAATAGTCCAAGTTTTTTCAATACATATTCTTTATCCTGCGCCAGGTCCTGTTCGGAGTACAATGGAATTTCAAGCTCTTTTAATGCAGCCTCTTTCGTGATCTGCCCACTGCATATCAGTGTCGACAGATGAGCTTTTCTTTTGTCTATTCCAAATTTTACAGGTAATATATAGGCCTGGTAAAACTTGGTAAAGACTGATTCATAATGCTTTCCCCCATAATCCCGCCACTCCAATTCTCTTGTAATCAATTCTTTGATTGCCTGCTTGTTATAAGGTACATAGTTCAAGATTGAAACCTGTGAAAGCTTTAACAGCGCCGAATAGAATATAAATTTTTTAAAGTCTAACGAAGGATATGTCTTTAATTTAATTTTTCCATACCTCTTATGAATATCTTTGAGGTTTGCAAAATCCATCTTCTGATAGAGCCAGCTTGGAGGCATAATATGCTCCGTAACTATATTCGTTCCACTAAGAATATATTTGATACCTTTCTCTTTTGCCAGTTTTTGCATCGTAGCGAATATAGCATGATCTGAAACCACTTCAATATCAACAACAGACGCTTTGAGATAAGACAATTGTATATCTTTAAACTCTTCCCAGTTAATAACCAATGTAAAAAGGTCAATATTCAATTTACTGACGATATTTTGAATATTCATCACAGCAAGCTCGGAGTTCCATCCGTTGTCGAGGTGTACTGCCAGCGGTCTCAATCCGAGCTCATGAGTTAACCATGCAACGTATGTACTATCAACTCCCCCACTCAATCCTATAATACAATCATAGGCGCTACCCTTTCCTTTTTCTTTTATCGATTCAACCAACTGATCCAGTTTTTGTTTTGCATCTTCACCTGAAAGAACATTCTTATGCTCGGCCTTTTTGTATTCATAGTAATAATTACAAATACCTTTATCATCAAACGTTATATCAGGATCTGCGGTAGTGTCCATCACTGTTATTGAACAATGTTGATATTGTCTTAAAATATTTTTCATTACGAATCTATCTTGTAATAATGTTCCGTGTAGCTAATTACTTCTAGAATTTATAAAATAATCTCTCATTCAATTCCTTTTGTCCGGGATAACTGATCAAGACAGCTTTATGAGGTCCATGGAATACAAATAAACTTCCAGCAGCGACCGCGGAAGCACCAGCATTAACTGCTTTTTCAAAATCATCAATGCGTGCGGCACCGCCCATAGCTACTACAGGCACTCCAACGGCATTGCTCACCTGCTCAATTAACTGGGTGTCATAACCGGAAAAGGTCCCGTCTCTCTCAATGGATGTAAGGAGAATTTCACCCGCACCCGCATCAGCCATTTGCTTTGCAAATTTTACCGGGTCCAGGTCTGTGTTTTTAGATCCATTCCTTACATACACTTTATATTTCCCCCAGATGTTCTTTTTAACATCTATACTCACTACAATACTTTGACTACCAACATATTTCGCACCATCACTAACAAGCCTAGGGTTATCAAAAGCACTCGTATTTAGAATTACTTTTTCAACACCCGCACCTATCAGTTCTTTTATCTCATCTAACTGTGTGATTCCTCCACCGTAGCCCAATGGAATGAAAGCTTCGCTTGCTAACTCCCGGATCTTCGACATGTTGGGACCTTTGCCTTCTGCAGTAGCTGAAATATCAAGCAATACAATTTCATCAACCTCCTTGTCATTAAATATTTTTACAGCGTTAATGGGATCACCCACATAGGTATAATCCTTAAATCTTACTGACTTTACCAAGCCGCCGTCTTTCATTAGTAATGATGGAATTACCCGAATTCTTCTCATTTCAATATTTTGAAAAATTAGCGAGCAATTGCATTCCGTATCGATGGCTTTTCTCAGGATGAAACTGAACTCCCATAACGTTGGCGCGCTCAACACCTGCAACAAACTGGTATCCGTATTCTGCTGTTAAAAGTGAGTCAGAGTTATCAGCTAGAGATGGATGATAGGAATGAACAAAGTAAAATCGTGAATCATCTTTGAGACCATTAAGCAATTTCGATGACTTGGAATGCATGACGTTTGTCCATCCCATATGTGGAATTTTCTTTTCCGATGGAAGTCTATTCTGATCAAACTTAATAACTCGTCCTTTTATCCATCCCAGACCAGTCAAGACGCCTTCGTCACTTCCTTCAAAAAGTAACTGCATACCTACGCAAACTCCAAGCACAGGCACTTTATCAATCAGCACTCGCTCACTTAATGAAGCAAGAGTACCAGATTCTTTTAAACGTTTTGCACAAGTGTCAAAAGAACCAACCCCGGGAAGAATGATATGGCTCGCATTATTAATTATTTCCTCTTCCTTTGATACAACTGCCTCAACACCAACTTTTTTAAGAATATTACTAATTGATGCAAGATTCCCAACTCCATAATCAATAATCACAATCATTTTACAATACCTGATTAAATGAAGTAAAAATTATCACCAACAAAACTTTTTTTCCAGAGAAGCGTACATATTATTATCATTTTTTTAAAATACTGGCAAGCTCTTGCGTTAGTGTTGAAGCGTTACAAATGTTTTCATACTTTATAATTGAAGCTTTTCTTATTTTCAATTTTAAGTCAATTGAAAGATGATAAAAAGTGGTTAGCTCTCTCGCAAGTTCTTCCGGACGTATCTCCGCACTCAACAGTGCACCAGTTTTTTCATCGACTATTTCCCGTGTACCACCTACATCTGTAGCCATTACCGGAATCCCGGCAGAGAATGCCTCCATAATTGAAAACGGTACTCCTTCACTTGAGCTTGTGTTAATAAAAATATCAAATTCATTATCCGTGTAAAAGTCTAAGATTGAGTCACTATTCATCATCCCCTCAAAAATAAATTTATCACTCATTCCAAGCCTCTCAACCTGTGCCTTCAGTTCCTCCATTAATACTCCTCCACCAACATGTCTCCAGAGAACTGGCATCTTCAAAAATGGCAGGCACTCAATCATAAGATGTATTCGTTTCACAGGCGAAAGCAGGGAACAGCTAATAATTCTGAAAACATTGTTGTGCGATGGCGGGGATACCTTACCATTTCCAATTGTACCACAGCCTAACGACATTATCTCTGCCTTGGCATTTGGATAAAGTTGCTGCAGATGAATTTTTCCAGCCACCGATGAAGGAGCTGCAACATCTATGACGTTCAACAGAGCTTTACGATAAGGTATATAGTTATTGTTCAGGTATTCAAACAAATCGTAGCGATGCATCCGCACAAATACTTTGTGAAACCTGGCAGTATTGATAAAGGGCAATACTTCATTTGAACCCTTTCCCCAATAGAAATACAGAACGCAATTGCTATCGGCTTCTTTTATCAAATGCTGAAGTAGCTTACTTTCCAATAAGCGAAGAACATTTAAAGATGAACCCAGCCAGCTTATGAAATGTACCTTATTTAAAAATGCTTTGCTAGATATTAATTCAACAAAAAATGATCCGACATGTCTGCTAAATAAAAGACGAAATAAATCAATTTTTTTTACCTGAAGATTATGATCTTTAAAAAGAGGACCTGCCATTTCAACTCCCAAAGGAAGATTTTT
>Ga0123336_10001254_pt1 | contig 23726 bp, 22 predicted proteins | sample SSSSmetaG_FD_96466 | JGI IMG/M metagenome (GOLD analysis project Ga0123336, IMG submission 96466) | Glacier valley bacterial and archeal communities from Borup Fiord, Nunavut, Canada, to study Microbial Dark Matter (Phase II) - ​SSSS metaG | ecosystem: Environmental > Aquatic > Freshwater > Ice... | reverse complement strand
TGTATTCGCGCAAGAAGTCGGCAAACACGCGGTCTTTGTAATCGGCCGCAAAGTTCACATGCTCAATCTCGATGCCCAGCACATCGGCCACGGCGGCTGCGTCGATGAAGTCGATGTTCGATGAGCAGAACTCGGAGTCATCGTCGTCCTCCCAGTTCTTCATGAAAATCGCCACCACCTCGTGCCCTTGCTGCTTGAGCAAATGCGCCGTCACCGCAGAGTCCACGCCGCCCGACAAGCCCACCACGATGCGCTGAAGTTTCATGCATGAATTTTAGGTGGCGCTGCCGATGGCCTCGTAAATTGCGCCCCGCGCGATCGCTCTGCGCCACAGCTTCGTGCCATCACGATGCGACATCCATGTGCGATCGCGCGGTTGGCATCAACACTTCAAAATTCCTCGGCGACCGACAAGATGTAATTCTTTCGCCTGAACCTCGCCCGCACCGCGCTTGCCCGTACAGCCGCGGCGTCCATTTTGGTGATGGCCGCCAGCGCCTTCTCGCAAACCGGCGCTGCCCCATACGGTGCGCCCATCACCATGGAACAAGCTCATCGGTGTCATCGGTGCCATCGGCGTGTCGGGCGTGATGGCGTCTCAGGACGAACAAGTGGCCATGGCGGGCGCTGCCGCGGTGGCCGCGAAGTAAAAAAACAGCCGCGTTGATCAGCGCTTCACTTCGGGTGTGTAGATCGATGGGTCCGTTGTGATGGCCTCGAGCGGGTAGCGCCGTCCTGCAATGAAGTCCTCGACGCAGCGCAGCACCAACGGGCTGCGGTGCCGCGCCACGCTGTCGCGCAGTTCGGCCAGCGTCAACCACAGCGTGCGCACGATACCGTCGTCGAGTCGGCGCGACACATCGGGCGCACCCACCGAGCCGCCAAACGCAAAGCGCACATACGTCACGTCGTCGCCGGTGGCTGGGCGCTGAAACCGTGACAAATACGTTCCGACCAGACACTCCGGCACGAAGCGGCAAGTCGTTTCTTCCAGTACCTCACGCGCCACGCCTTGCTGCGGTGATTCCTCGGGGTCCAAATGCCCCGCCGGGTTGTTCAGCTTCAAGCCTTCGGGCGTGTGTTCTTCCACCAGCAAAAATTGCTGTACGCCGTCAAGCGTGCGGCTGATGACGGCTGCGACGGTGACGCTGGGTTTCCAAAGACGGCTCATGCTGCGAGTATGGGAGGACTCGGTGCCAAGGGGGCGCACCCAAGTGTCAAACGTCGATCTTTGTGTAAGCTCCAAGACAATTCAAAACATGGGCGCGCAGCGCCACAAGGGGAAGCATTCATGTTGATCGGGGTTCCGCTGGAAACAGCGTCTGGCGAAGCGCGTGTGGCACTGACGCCCGAAACCGCTAAGAAGCTGAAGGCCCAAGGCCACACCATCAAGGTTCAATCTGGTGCAGGCGTGGGGGCGAGCGTGACCGATGCGGCCTTTGTGGCGGCCGGAGCCGAAATCACCGATGCTGCCGGTGCGTTCGGTTGTGAGCTGGTGCTGAAAGTGCGCGCACCCAGCGACGCGGAAATGCCACATTTTAAATCGGGCGCGGCCTTGGTCGGCATGCTCAATCCCTTCGAGCGCGACGGCTTGCAGCGCATGGCCAGCGCCGGGCTGACCAGCTTCGCGCTGGAAGCCGCACCTCGCACCACGCGGGCCCAAAGCATGGACGTGCTTTCGTCGCAGGCCAACATCGCGGGCTACAAAGCCGTGATGATGGCGGCGGATGCCTACCAGCGATTTTTTCCGATGCTGATGACGGCGGCGGGCACGGTGAAAGCGGCGCGCGTGGTGATTCTTGGCGTCGGCGTGGCGGGCTTGCAGGCGATTGCCACCGCCAAGCGCCTGGGCGCGGTGATTGAAGCCTCAGATGTGCGGCCGAGTGTGAAAGAGCAGGTCGAGTCGCTGGGCGGCAAGTTCATCGACGTGAGCTACGACACGCCGGAAGAAAAAGAAGCTGCCGTGGGTGTGGGTGGCTACGCCAAGCCGATGCCGCCAAGCTGGTTGGAGCGTCAAAAAGCCGAGGTTGCAAAGCGCGTGGCTGCGGCCGACATCGTGATTTCGACTGCTTTGATTCCAGGCCGCGCCGCGCCCACGCTCATCACCGAAGACATGGTGAAAAGCATGAAGCCGGGCTCGGTGATTGTGGACATCGCAGCAGGCAAGGGGCCTGAAGGTGTGGGCGGCAACTGCCCGCTCAGCGAGGCCGACAAAACGGTGATCAAGCACGGCGTGACCTTGATTGGTGAGACCAATTTGGCCTCGCTGGTGGCGGCCGACGCCAGTGCCCTGTATGCGCGCAACGTGCTCGACTTCTTGAAGCTCGTCATCACCAAAGAAGGCGCTTTCACGGTGCCCCTGGACGATGACATAGTCGCCGCCTGCTTGATGACGCAGGGCGGGGAAGTCAAGCGCAAATAGCCGACCGCCGACCTCACCCGTTCGGGCTGAGGTATCGAAGCCTTCCAGACTCATCCCCAACGAAAAGTATTCGCAGGAGCCTCCCATGGACGCCGTCTCTCCCACCATCGTCAACCTCATCATCTTCGTGCTGGCCATCTACGTGGGTTACCACGTGGTGTGGACGGTCACGCCCGCGCTGCACACGCCGCTGATGGCGGTGACCAACGCCATCTCGGCCATCGTCATCGTGGGTGCCATGTTGGCAGCTGCGTTGACTGAAACCGTGCTCGGTCAAACCATGGGCGTGCTGGCCGTTGCGCTGGCGGCAGTGAATGTGTTTGGCGGGTTTTTGGTGACGCGGCGCATGCTGGAAATGTTCAAGAAGAAAGAGAAAAAAGTCGTTGCCGTGAACGCTTCTGAAGGTGCCAAATGAGCTTGAATCTCGTCACCCTGCTCTACCTCGTTGCCAGCGTCTGCTTCATCCAAGCGCTGAAGGGCTTGAGCCACCCAACCACATCGATACGCGGCAACCTTTTCGGCATGGTCGGCATGGGCATCGCCGTGGTCACCACTGCGGCGCTCATCGTGCGCCTCGGCAGCCAATCAGGTGTCACGGGAACTGGCGGCTTGGCTTACGTGCTGGGCGCGCTGGTGGTGGGCGGCTCGGTGGGCACGCTGATGGCCAAGCGCGTCGAGATGACGAAGATGCCCGAGCTGGTCGCGTTCATGCACAGCATGATCAGCTTGGCGGCGGTGTTCATCGCGGTGGCCGCCGTGGCCGAGCCGTATGCGTTCGGCATCGTCGCCAAAGGCATGGAAATCCCTTCGGGCAACCGCTTGGAACTCTTCCTCGGCGCGGCCATAGGTGCCATCACCTTCAGCGGCTCGGTGATTGCTTTTGGCAAGCTCAGCGGCAAGTACAAATTCCGTTTGTTCCAAGGCGCGCCCGTGCAGTTTGCCGGCCAGCACAAATTGAACCTGGTGCTCGGTTTGATCATGCTCGGCTTGGGCTTGGTGTTCACCTTCACCGGCAACTGGACGGCATTTTTTGCGATGTTGGCGCTGGCCTTTGTGATGGGCGTGCTCATCATCATTCCCATCGGCGGGGCCGACATGCCGGTGGTGGTGTCCATGCTGAACAGCTACTCGGGATGGGCCGCCGCGGGCATCGGATTCAGCTTGAACAATGCGATGTTGATCGTGGCCGGCTCATTGGTAGGCTCGTCGGGGGCGATCCTGAGCTACATCATGTGCAAGGCCATGAACCGCTCGTTCTTCAACGTGATTTTGGGCGGTTTTGGGGGTGAGGCCACGGCTGCGGCGGGAGGCAAAACGGAGGCGCGCCCTGTCAAAAGCGGCAGCGCCGACGACGCCGCGTTTGTGCTGGGCAATGCCGAGACCGTCATCATCGTGCCGGGCTACGGCTTGGCGGTGGCGCGCGCTCAACACGCGGTGAAAGAACTGGCGCTGAAGCTGACGGCCAAGGGAATCACCGTGAAGTACGCCATCCACCCGGTGGCGGGCCGCATGCCCGGTCACATGAACGTGCTCCTGGCGGAGGCCGAAGTCCCTTACGACCAAGTGTTTGAGATGGAAGACATCAACGGCGAGTTTGGCCAAGCCGACGTGGCCATCATCTTGGGTGCCAACGACGTGGTCAACCCCGCCGCCCACACCAAAGGCAGCGCCATTTACGGCATGCCGATTTTGGAAGCCTACAAAGCCAAAACCATCATCGTCAACAAGCGCTCGATGGCGGCGGGCTACGCCGGTTTGGACAACGAACTGTTCTACATGGACAAAACCATGATGGTGTTCGGCGACGCGAAGAAGGTGATCGAGGACATGGTGAAGGCAGTCGAGTAAATCATCGCGCAAACACCCTGAGAGCCCGCAAGAGCCCGCTACAGCGGGCTCTTTTTCATGGTGCCGACATGAGAGGCAAAACCCGTCAGCGCTATCGAATTCCCCGATTCCTTCTGCGTCAGCTATGCGTCAGAATCGGTCGAAGTTCGGCCGCAGGCCGCTCGCCCAACGATCTCGGAGCTCTTCATGGAAAAAACTTGGCTGAAGCACTATCCCAAAGAAGTGCCAGCAAACATCGACGTTGAGCAGTACACGTCGTTGGTCTCTTTGATGGAAGAGAGCTTCAAGAAGTACCGCGAACTGCCCGCCTACCGCTTCATGGGCAAGGTCATCAGCTACGGCGAGGTGGCCGACCTGTCGAGCGCGTTGGCGGCCTATTTGCAAACACTCGGTTTGGACAAAGGCGACCGTGTGGCCATCATGATGCCCAACGTGCCGCAGTACCCCGTGGCGGTGGCTGCGATCTTGCGGGCCGGTTATGTGGTGGTGAATGTGAACCCGCTGTACACCCCGCGCGAACTCGAGCATCAGCTCAAAGACTCGGGCGCCAAGGCCATCGTCATTGTCGAAAACTTTGCGTCGGTGCTGCAAAAAGTCCTTTCGGCGGTGCCGACCAAAAAAATCATCATCACGTCTTTGGGCGACATGTTGGGCTTTCCAAAGAGCTTGTTGGTGAACTACGTGGTACGCAACGTTAAAAAGATGGTGCCCGCGTTCGAGTTGCCAGGCGCGGTGCGCTTCACCGACGCGGTAGCGCAAGGTCGCGGCAAGAGCTTCAAGCCCGCGAATGTCGGCCTGGATGACATCGCGGTATTGCAATACACCGGCGGCACCACCGGCGTAAGCAAAGGCGCGGTGTTGTTGCATCGCCAGCTGGTGGCCAACGTGTTGCAGTGCGAGGCCTGGTACCAGCCCGCGCTGAAGAAGATCCCGGCGGGCGAGCAAATCGTCACCATCTGCGCTTTACCGCTGTATCACATCTTCGGTTTCAACTCGAACATGATGCTCGTCATGCGCATGGGTGGCTGCAATATCTTGGTGGCCAACCCGCGCGATTTGCCGGGCATGTTCAAAGAGCTGAAAGGGCAGAAATTTCACAGCTTCCCCGCTGTGAACACGCTGTTCAACGCCATGGCGCATCACCCTGAATTCGACACCGTGAATTGGCGCAGCCTAGTGATCTCGGTGGGCGGCGGCATGGCGGTGCAAAGCGCCACGGCCAAGCTGTGGTTCGAGAAAACCGGCTGCGGCATCATCGAAGGTTACGGCCTGTCCGAGACCAGTCCATCGGCCACCTGCAACGTGGTGGACAACGCCAACTTCAGCGGCAACATCGGCTATCCCATGCCCAACACCGAGCTGACGTTGCTGGACGACGACGGCAATGAAGTGCCCGTGGGCACGCCGGGCGAAATCGCCATTCGCGGCCCCCAGGTCATGGCTGGTTATTGGCAGCGCCCGGACGAAACCGCCAAGGTCATGACCGCTGACGGCTACTTCCGCACCGGCGACATCGGCACGGTGGACGCCGAAGGGGCTTTCAAAATTGTTGACCGCAAGAAAGACATGATCTTGGTCAGCGGCTTCAATGTCTACCCGAACGAAGTGGAAGACGTGGTCACGCAAATGCCTGGCATTTTGGAGTGCGCTGCCGTGGGCGTGCCCGACGCCAAGGCGGGTGAGGCGGTGAAATTGGTGATCGTGCGCAGCGACCAAAGCGTCACCGAAGCGCATGTTCGCGCTTACTGCGAAACCCAGTTGACCGGATACAAGCGACCCAAGCTGGTTGAATTCCGCACTGATCTGCCGAAGTCGCCAGTGGGCAAAATTTTGCGCCGCGAGCTGCGCGACAAAGTCTGAAACGCTTCGTAGCCGATCGCGTAAAGCTCAAAAAGCCATGCGTTCGCATGGCTTTTTTTCGTTCAAGGCCGTGCATTGGGGGCGATACTGGACCGCAGCGGGCCCTAGATAGTGAGGGTTGTGCTGCCTTCGACCACGGCGTGGCCGCACACGGAATATCAATGTGACCTGGACCAAAACCGACGCTGGACGATCTGAAATGCAGGCGCGCCGGCTGGTCAACGACAGGGCGCAGCGTAATTTGCTGCTGCTGATCGACGGCATCAAGCCCGATGCGGGCCTGCTGCAAAACGTCAAGGGCATCACGCCCGCCGACTTTGAGGCACTCCAGGCATTGGGTTTGATCGAACCGGTGTCGGCTGCCAAGCCGTCGCCGACTGCGTCACCCGCGTCAACCAACGCTGTGCTCGAGACAGAAAGTGCCCAGGCGACGGGAGCCGTGCCCTTGGGTTATGCGGAATTCACGACTGTCTTGACGCAGTTGATTTCCAGCGAATTGGGCTTGCGTGGCTTCTCGCTGACCTTGGCGGTGGACAGAGCCAGCAGCTCGGAAGAATTGACCGTGGTGGCCACCAAGGTCATCAACCAGATTCGCGAACGCAAGGGGCTGACCGCTGCGGCCAAAGCAAGCCAAATGCTGTACGGACTTTGAGCGACGCGCGGTTCATACAATCTGCGCATGAGCGTGTTGCACTGGGTTTGGCGCGGTTTGCGCGGGCTGTCGCTGGGCTTGGTGGCCGTTGTCTTGCTGATAGAAGAATGGGGCTGGCGGCCGCTGTCTCGTTGGCTGGCGCGTTTTGGTGGTTGGCCGCCGCTGGCCTGGCTTGAGGCCCGCATTCGCAGCCTGCCGCCCTACGCCGCACTCGCCCTTTTTTTGATACCGGCGCTGACACTGTTTCCCCTCAAGTTGTTGGCGCTGTGGCTGATTCATCTGGGCCACACGGTGTTGGGTGTATCGGTGATCGTGCTGGCCAAATTGGTGGGCACGGCGCTGGCGGGTCGGCTGTTCGTTCTGACCGAGCCTCAGTTGCGCCAGTTTGCCTGGTTCAACTCCGCCTTAGACCGGTGGAATGCAAGCAAGGCCAGACTGCGCGCCGCGCTGGAGAAATCGAGTCTGTGGCGAGCGCTCAGGCGCGTGCGCAAAGAAGTCGCGGTCTGGCTGCAACGCTGGTTCCGGCCTCGGACACGACTTTGAAGAGTTCGGCGGATGGAGTTCAGCGAATGACGCCCAGATTTCACGTTGACTTGCCTTTGCAAGCCGATCAACCATTGAGCTTGCCGGCAAGCGCCGCGCGCCACGTTCAAGTCTTGCGTTTGCAACCCGGCGCGCTCGTCACGCTGTTCAATGGGCAAGGCGGTGAATGGCAAGCCGAGGTGCTGCGCATGGGCCGCGGCACGGTCGAGGTGAGCGTGCTGACGCAACGCACCGCGCAGCGCGAAATGTCGCTGCGGGTCAGCTTGGCCATCGCCATGCCTGCGAACGACCGCATGGACGGTTTGATTGAAAAAGCCACCGAACTGGGCGTGGCCGCCATTCAGCCACTCACCAGCGAACGCTCGGTGCTGCGCCTGAGTGGCGATCGCGCACAAAAGAAGGTGTCGCATTGGCAAGGTGTGGCGGTCGCTGCCTGCGAGCAGAGTGGGCGCACACATGTACCAAAAATCGCTGCCGTGATGAACATGGTGGATTGGTTGAAGTCATTGCCACCTTCCGCGCCGGACGAGTTGCGCTGCGTGCTCAGCCTGCGGGAGGGTGCGCACTGGCCGGCTTTGCAATCGCAACTCGGCACCAAACTTCACGCCTGTTTTCTGAGCGGACCCGAGGGCGGTTTGACCGAGGCCGAGGAAGCGCTGGCCCGGCAACACGGCTTCACTGCCACCTCGCTTGGGCCGCGCGTGCTCAGGGCCGATACCGCGCCTCTGGCTGTTATGGCAGCTCTGGGTTTGTCGATGGGCTGAGCAATCCGCGCGTTGAAGTGCATCACACTCGGTCGCATGAACTTCTCATTGATCTTGCTCACCCTGTGCCAGGGCTTTTTCCTCATCAACAACGTCACGTTCATTGCCATCAACGGCTTGGTCGGCTTGAACTTGGCACCCAGCGCGTGGATGGCCACTTTGCCCATCACCGGCTTCGTCGCGGGCGGTGCGCTGTGTTCCGCCTTGGTGGCCAAACATCAGCGCGCTTGGGGTCGTCAGCGCACGTTCCAGGCCGGCTTGCTGGTGGCCGTGGCGTCGACCGCGTTGTGTGCCTATGCGGCAGCCACACGCCATTTTTGGTTGCTGGTGCTGGGCACTTTGATTGCCGGTTACTACAACGCCAACGCCGGCCTGTACCGCTTCGCAGCCACCGAGCTGGTGGCACCAAGCTTCAAAGAGCGCGCCATTTCTTGGGTGCTGGCGGGCGGCATCATCGGTGCGGTGGTCGGTCCCAATTTGGCCTCGGCCACGCGAGACATTTGGAGCGTGCCGTTTGCAGGCGCTTACGCGTCGCTGGCAGTGGTGGCGCTGATGTCCTTCGCGGTGATGAGCTTTATCAAATTCCCGCCGCTGCCGTTACCCAGCGTTGAGCGCCCCGGCCGCCCGCTGCGTGAAATCGCGCGCCAGCCGGTGTTCATCGTCGCGGTGATGGCCTGCTCACTGGGCTACGGCGTGATGAACCTGCTGATGGCCGCCACGCCCATCGCCATGGCTCAGTGCTTGCATCCGTTCAAAAGCGCGGCCTTGGTGTTGGAGTGGCATGTGCTGGGTATGTTTGTGCCGAGCTTTTTTACCGGCAGTCTCATCAAACGCTTCGGCGCGCTGCCCATCATGGCGGTGGGCGTGGTGTTGAATGTGGCGTGCATCGCGGTGGCGCTTTCGGGCGTCGACTTGATGCAGTTTCTGGTGGCGCTGGCGGTGCTGGGATTGGGTTGGAACTTCCTATACATAGGCGGCACCACGCTGTTCACCGAAGCCTACCGACCCGAGGAAAAAACCACGGCCCAGGCGGCGATGGATTTTTGTGTTTTCAGCACCATGACCATCACCTCGTTCAGCTCGGGAGTGCTCATCACCACTCAGGGTTGGACTTGGCTGAATCTGGGTTCCCTGCTGCCCGTGGCGGTGACGGCAGTGGCCCTCACGTGGCTTGCTTTGCAGCGGCGCAGCGCCCAGACTCGCGTCGCTCGCTAACGCTTTGACAACTCTTTGGAGACCGACATGGGCTTATTCGATTCGGTGATGGGTGCGGTTGCAGGCGGTGCGAGGGGTAGCAATTCCTCAGCAGGCGGCATCGGCGGGTTGTTGGGCAGCCTGTTTGGTGGTGCGGGTGGTGCGGGTGGCAAGGGAGGTAGCGGCCAGAGCGCCCTGCTCAACATCGTGTTGGGAATGGTGGCGAACCAGGCCGGTGGCAATCAAGGTGCGGGTGGTGGTTTGGGCGACTTGCTGAGCAAATTTCAACAGAGCGGCCTGGGCGACGTGGCGGCGTCTTGGGTCGGCAGCGGGCAGAACCTGCCGGTGACGGCCGACCAACTCAACAGCGTGCTGGGCTCCGACATGCTGGCCCAAATTGCCAACCAACTTGGCGTCTCGCACGGCGACGCGGCCGATCAGCTGTCGCAAATACTGCCCGAGGTCATCGATCATCTGACGCCTCAAGGCGAAGCGCCGGCTGGTGGTTTGGGCGATATCGCTTCGATCTTGGCGCAGTTCGGCCCGAAATAATTTACTTGCCTGCTGACGGAGCGGGGCTCGCACTCAAGTCGGCACCAGCACCAGCACCAGCACCAGCACCAGCACCAGGATCCACGCCAGCGCGCATTGAGCCCGCCACCAGATCGAATCGGAACAAACGGCACTCTATCGGCCCGTTCCACATCGGCACGCGACGCGCTTCTTTCAAGCGCATTGCTGTGGGCAGTCTCATGTCGGGGCTGAGGATGTAGGCAGTCCAGCCCGCCGCATGCGTGGTGTAAGCGCGTTTCCAGTGAGAAGCCAGACGCGAAAAAAAATCGGTGGGCGCGGCCTTGTTGGTGATCTCGTTTGAAAAGCTGCTTCTATTTTCGATTGGGCGGGCATCGCGCCCTGCACCCGCTTTGCCACCCACTTCAATGCGCTCGCCATAAGGCGGGTTGAGCATCAGGGTGCCGGGCATGCCTTCGGGCAACCCGGGTGCGCCGCGCTCCAGCGCATCGCCGCCGTTGAAAACAATGCTGTCCGCCACGCCCGCGCGCTCGGCGTTGCGGCGCGCGAAGTCGACCATGCGGAAAGACACATCGCTGGCAAATATCGGTACCGCGCTGGCGTGGATGCGCGACTGCGCATGGCTTTTCAAGCGCTGCCAATCGGCGCGCATCTCAGCGCTGGCGAAAGGCAGCAAGCGCTCAAACGCAAAGCGACGCAACAAGCCCGGTGCGATGCCGCAGGCAATTTGCGCGGCTTCGATGGCCACCGTGCCCGAGCCGCACACCGGATCAAATAGCGCACCGCCGTGCTCGGGCGTGCCCTGCCAATCGGCCGCCGCCAACATCGCAGCCGCCAGCGTTTCTTTCAGCGGTGCGTCGCCTTTGTCTTCGCGCCAACCGCGCTTGAAAAGAGGCTCGCCCGAGGTGTCGACGTACAGCACGGCGCGGTCTGCGCTGAGGTGCAACACCAAGTGCAAATCAGGGTTTTGCGTGTCGACGTTGGGGCGCTCGCCAGTGGCTTCGCGCAGCGTGTCACAGACCGCGTCTTTCACGCGAAGCGCTGCAAAGTTCAGGCTGCGAAGCGGGCTGCGATGCGAGGTGGTGTCGACCCGCAGCGTGTGCTGGGGCGTGATCCACTGCGTCCAATCGACGGCCTTGGCCATCAGGTAAATATCGGTCTCGTCGCGGTAAGCGGCCTCACCCACTTCGACCAAAACGCGCTGCGCTAGGCGGCACTCCAGGTTGAGCGTCATCACGTGGAACGCTTCACCGTCTAGCGCCACACCGCCGCGCCGGGTGTGCACGGGAATGCCGGGCAGCAGGCGTTGCAACTCTGTGGCGAGCAAGGTTTCCACCCCGGCGGCGCAGGGCAAAAATAAGGGAGCGGTCATGGCTTCTTTCCGGTGCTGCGCAAGGTCAAGGCAGATTCACATCGCCTTGCGCAAATTGGCAGGCGCTATGCGCAGTGCTTCGCGGTATTTGGCGACGGTGCGGCGCGCCACCTGAATGCCCTGTTCGCCCAGCATCAGGCTGATCTGGCTGTCGGACAGCGGCTGCGCCACGTCTTCAGCCGCGACCAATTGTTTGATGAGCGCGCGCACCGCGGTGCTCGAAGCGTTGCCACCCGCTTCGGTGTTGAGCGATGAGCCGAAGAAGTACTTCAACTCAAACGTGCCAAAAATGGTGGACATGTATTTGGCTGTGGTCACACGCGAAATGGTCGACTCGTGCAGCCCCAATTCATCGGCAATTTCGCGCAACACCAGCGGCTTCATCGCGATCGCACCGTGGGTGAAAAAACTCTTTTGCCGCTCGACGATGGCCTGTGAAACGCGCTGGATGGTGTCAAAGCGCTGCTGTATGTTTTTCATGAACCATCGGGCTTCCTGCAGCCGCCCGCTCAGGCCGGCACCCGCACCCGCGCTGCCCGCCGAACCGCGACCTTGCCGTATGGCCTGCGCGTACAAATCGTTGATGCGCAACTTGGGCATCACCTCAGGGTTGAGCACCACTTTCCAGCCGCGACCGGCCTTCTGCACGATGACATCGGGCACGATGATCAGCGCCTCGGCTTTGGAAAACGGCCGCCCTGGCTTGGGCTCGGTGCCCACGATCAGCACTTGCGCTTGCTTGATGAGGTCTTCGTCGGCACCGGTGGCGGCCATCAGCTTTTTCAAGTCGCGCTTGGCCAACAATTCCAGGTGCTGCTTGCAAATCATGATGGCGATGATCTGCGCTTCGCTGCGCGGCAAGGCCCGCAGCTGCAGCGTCAGGCACTCGCCCAAACTGCGCGCGCCGACGCCCAGCGGCTCCATGGCTTGCAGCCACTTCAGTGCGCAGTTCAAATGCTCCAGCAACTCTTCGCGCTCGCCTTCGTCGTCCACCAGTTCCGCGGCAATGGCTTCCAGCGAGTCGGCCAAATAGCCGTCGTCGTTCAGTGAATCGATGAGGATATCGAGAGCGGCCGCATCGGCCACCGACAAGCGCATGCCCAGCAACTGGTCGCGCAGGTGGTCCTGCAAGCTGGCGGCCGCGGGGTTGCGGTCGCGTGACTCGAAATCGTCGTTGTCATTGTCATTACCACCCGCGCTGCTGCCAGGCGAGCTGGGCAGCTCGCGGATGCCGTCGAAATCTTCGCGCTCGGTGCCGTTTTCCCAATCGTCGCGCTCGGTGGTACCGAAATCGGCACTGTCCAAACCGGCCGGCTCGGCCGCGGCTTCGCTGCTCGAGTCAGATGTGGTTTCAGCGGCGCGTTCGGTCTCGCGCTCGGCCACACGCTCCAGCGCGCTGGTGCGTTCGGCCATGGGTTCGTACACCTGACCGCTGTCGTCCTCGGTTTCCAGGAAAGGGTTGGCGTCCAGCATTTGCTCGACTTCCTGGTGCAGCTCCAAGGTCGAGAGTTGGAGCAAGCGTATCGACTGCTGCAACTGCGGTGTGAGCGCCAGGTGCTGCGACATCCGCACCTGGAGCCCTTGTTTCATGCCCGCCATTCCCTGTCACATCCGAAAGTGTTCGCCGAGATAGACCTTGCGCACGTCGGTGTTCTCAACGATCTCGCTCGGCGTGCCTTCGGCCAGCACGCGGCCCTCGCTGATGATGTAGGCGCGGTCGCAAATGCCCAGCGTTTCGCGCACGTTGTGGTCGGTGATGAGCACGCCAATGCCGCGACTTTTCAGGAAGCCGATGATGCGTTGGATCTCGATCACGGCAATCGGGTCCACGCCTGCGAACGGCTCATCAAGCAAGATGAACCGAGGCTGCGTGGCCAGGGCACGCGCGATCTCGACGCGCCGCCGCTCGCCGCCAGACAGCGCCGGTGCGGGCGAGTCGCGCAGCTTGGTGATGCTCAAGTCGCGCAGCAATCCGTCCAGCAACTTGTCGATGGTCTGCGCGCCCAGACCGCGGCCGCGATCGTCCAGTTGAAGCTCCAGGACGGCCCGGATGTTTTCCTCAACCGTGAGCCTTCGAAAGATCGACGCCTCTTGCGGCAAGTAAGACAAACCCAAACGCGAGCGGCGGTGAATGGGCATGCGCTCGACGCGCTGGCCTTCGATGGTGATTTCACCCGCGTCGGCCCGCACCAAGCCCACGATCATGTAGAAGCTGGTGGTTTTGCCTGCGCCGTTGGGGCCCAGGAGGCCCACCACTTCGCCCGCATTCACCGACAGGTGCACGTCTTTGACGACCTTGCGTGCGCCGTAACTTTTTTGGAGGCCCACTGCTGTCAAGGAACCCGCGCGATGAGGTGGGATCGCGCTGTAGGACACCTGGGTGGGCATGGCCGCGATCAACGTTTGCCTCCTGAGGAGGTGCTCGGTGGCAAGGCGGGCGAGGCGGGCGAGGCGGGCGAGGCGGGTGCGGCGGGCTGACTTGCCGCCTGGCTTGTTGATTCGTTGGTGCCCGGCGACCCGTCGCGCGGTGTCAGCACGGCGCGCACCCTGCCGCCGGTGCCATTGGCGTTGGGCGCTCCGCCCGACACGGTGAACACTTCGCTGCTGGCGTCGTAGCTGACCAGGTTGCCGGTGATCTCATCGGCCACGACTGTGCCGCGCAAACGTCGCACCACGGCGGCGTTGACGAATCGGACCGTGTCGGCCTTGCTGTCGTATTCCAGGCGTTCGGCCTGGCCTTCGATGTGTTCGTCAACACCGTCGCGTTTTTGGCGGAAGGTGGCCGGCTTGCCAGTCGATCCCGTGGCCACCGCGACTTGGTAGCCGTCGGGCGTTTCACGCACTTCGATCTTTGCCGCGCGGATCACCAAACTGCCTTTGGTGATGACGACATTGCCGTTGAACACCACCACTTTCTTTTGCAGATCAAGGTTGCTCGGCTGGTCGGCTTCGACGTTGAGCGGCTTCAAACGATCCGCCTTTTCAGCCTGAGCGGTACCCGCTGCCAGCGCCAGAAAAGCCGACGCAAGCGCCGCCAGTGAGACTGAAAATGGGGAGTGAGGGATGGGGGTCATAAGGGCACGAAACTTGCATCAGATTCTATCTGCAAGATAGTCGTGCCCCCAGTAGCGGCCGTGGGCAAACAGCCCACGTCATTACTGAATGTGCCTTAGGCCTTGCGCGAGCGCTGGATCAAACTGTCGGTCACGGCCAACGCGCGCTCTGGTGTTCCGGCGATGCTGCCCGAGGTCAAAAACTGGCCCTGAATTCCCAACGCGGGAACGCCGTCAAGCTTGAAAGCTTCGGCAATTTGCCTGGACTTCAGCACCTTGGTTTGCACCGAAAACGAATTCATCACGTCCACAAACTTGGCGCCGTCGACACCATTCTTGGTCATGAAGGCGCTGATGTCGGCCGGTTTGGACAGCGTGGCTTTGTCGTTGTGGATGGCGGCAAAAACTTTGCGGTGCACGCTGTCAAGCAAGCCCATCGCTTCGACCGCGTAGTACAGGCGGGCGTGGGCACCAAACGGTTCTTCGCGAAACATCACCGGCAGGCGGCGAAAGGCGACATCGGGGGCCAGTTTTTTGGCCCACGCATCCAGCGCGGGCTCAAACGAATAGCAGTGCGGGCAGCCGTACCAAAAGAAATCGATAACTTCGATCTTGCCCGCAGGCACTGGCAAAGGCGTGCCCAGTCGGAGATAGTCTTTGCCCTCGACCAAGGCCGCGCCTTGTCCAGAGGCTTGTCCTGCGCCTTGCGCCTGTGCCGAACCTGTCCAAGCGGCTGAGGTCAAGCCAACAGCCAGACCGGTACCCAACAGTTGGTTGGAGAAATCTCTGCGTTTCATCGTCGTATCTTTCTGTGTTGAGAGACGGCTGCCCTCACTGCCGTGACATTCAGAGGGCGCGGCCTCGTGAAAGTTCAGCGCGCTTTATTTTTGCACCCGAACCAGGGCAGATTCCACGCCGGCGCTTTCCAGCTTTTCCTTGGCGCTGTCGGCGTCGTCTTTTTTGTCGTAAGGCCCCACACGAACCCGGTAGACCGTGCGACCGGCCTGCTCGCGCTCGGTCACTTTGGGTGAAAAACCCTGTATGGCCAAGCGCGCTCTTTGCTGGTCGGCGTCTTCTTGCCGCGAGTACGCACCGGCCTGCACGAAGTACATAAATGGATCCAACGCGGCGCGGCTGGACAGTGTTTGCGAACCGACGGATGCCACTGCTGAGGGAACGGTCGACACCGTGGTGGCTGGCTCGACGCCTGCCGGGCGGTCGTTCAAGATGTCGTTCGGATCGCGTTTGGGCTTGGCCTTGGACGCCGTCGCGTTGGAAGCGCTGGCGGCTGAAGCGGCTGCCAGCGCAGCCTCGGCCCGCGCCGCGGCGGCGATCTGCCTCGGTGTGCTGGCCGCCGGCTCTGCCGAAGCGCTGGCGTTAGAAGCGGAGGGCGCCTGCGTCACGACGCCGCTGGCGGCTTTGACCGGGTTTTTGCCGTACAGCGGGCTGTTCGGGTCCCAGTTGCGGTTCTTCTCGACCTCGGCGGCGTCTTGTTCTGCGGTGCGTTGAGGCACTTTGTTCATGAACGGCACGGGCGCCTTGGTCACGTACAAAGCCACCGCCAAAGCCAGGGCGAGGCCGATCAGGAGGCCGACGATGAGGCCCACGGCAAAGCCGCCTCGTTGGGATGCGAAGCCGCCTCGTTGGTAGGTAAACCGGCCCCGTTGGTAGTCAAGCCGGTCTTGTTGTTGGGCCAAGCCGCGCACGCGCAGAAGCTTCATTCCGTCTCCCCGATCGTTTTGGTTTTGTCTTCGGCCGCGCGCTCCATGCGCTCGGGTGCCGTCACACCCAGCACGGTCAGGGCGTTGCGTATGACTTGCCGCGTCGCCACCAGCAAGGCCAAACGAGCGCGCGTCAGATCTTCGTCGTCCACTAAAAAACGTTCGGCGCCGTAGTAGCTGTGAAACAGCCCGGCCACGTCGCGCAAATAAAAGGTCACGTCGTGAGGGGACAAGGTGCTGCACGCGTTGGTCAACATCTGCGGATACTCCGCCAGTTTGAGCATGAGGGCGGCCTCGCAGGGCGCGCTGAGCAAAGACAAATCAGCCTGCGCGAGCGCGCTGACAACGCCGCCTTCGCCTTCGCCTTCGCCTTTGTCGGTGAATTGCTGGATTACCGAGCAAATTCGCGCGTGCGCGTACTGCACGTAGAACACCGGGTTCTCGTCGTTCTGCTTCAGTGCCAAATCCACATCGAAGGTGAATTCGGTGTCGGCCTTGCGGCTGAGTAAAAAGAAGCGCACTGCGTCTTTGCTGGTCCAGTCGATCAGGTCGCGCAGGGTCACGTAACTGCCGGCGCGCTTGCTGATCTTGACCTCTTGCCCGCCCTTCATGACGGTGACCATTTTGTTCAGCACGTAGTCTGGATAGCCAAGCGGCACGCCCATCGCCGCAGCCTGCAGGCCGCCGCGAACGCGGGCGATGGTGCCGTGGTGATCGCCGCCTTGCAGGTTGATGGCCTGGGTGTAGCCGCGTTCGAATTTGTTCAGGTGGTAAGCCACGTCGGGCAAAAAATAGGTGTAGCTGCCGTCAGACTTTTGCATGACTCGGTCTTTGTCGTCGCCGTAGTCGGTGGTGCGCAGCCACAGCGCGCCGCCTTCTTCGAACGTTTTCCCCGACGCTTTCAAACGCGCGACGGCGTCCTCGACACGGCCGCTGGAATACAGGCTGGACTCCAAAAAGTAGCTGTCGAAACGCACGCCGAAGGCTTGTAAATCCAGGTCTTGTTCGTGGCGCAAATAGGCCACGGCGAATTGGCGGATGCCGTCCAGGTCGCCGCGGTTGCCCGACGCGGTGAAATTGCGGTCGTCGGCCACCACCGTTTTCTTCGCTAAAAAGTCGGCGGCGATGTCGGCGATGTAGTCGCCGTTGTAGGCAGACTCTGGCCATTGGGCGTCGCCGGGCTGGAGGCCGTTCAGGCGGGCCAACACGGAGTGGGTCAGCGTGGCGATCTGTACGCCGGCGTCGTTGTAATAAAACTCGCGCGTGACCTGCGCGCCTTGGGTCTCGAACAAATTACAAATGCCATCACCGAGCGCGGCTTGTCGCGCGTGGCCCAAGTGCAGCGGGCCGGTCGGGTTGGCAGACACAAACTCGACCAACACTTTGGTGGACGCAGGCGCCTGACGGCCGAAGTGCTCACTGTCATTGAGCACCTCGGTCACCACCGCTTGCCTGGCAGCGGCGGTCAAACGCAGATTGATGAAACCGGGCCCCGCGATTTCCATCGAAGCCACGTGCCTTTGCACCGCGCCCTGGCGGCTCAAGGCGTCGATCAAGGACTGCGCCACCTCGCGCGGGCTCTTTCGCAGCGGCTTGGCCATCTGCATCGCGGCAGTGCAGGCCAGATCGCCGTGAGCGGCCACTCGGGGCGACTCGAACGCGGCGGCCACCGTGCCGTTGGGGCTGATGTCGTGAATGGCCGCCGCGAGCGCCAGCAGCAGGTCTTGTTTGGCTTGGATCATTCCTTCATTTTAGGTGGCGGTCATGCGCAAGATTGCGCGGTTTTTGCCGCTCTGTTCTGCGCGATCGGTGGCGCGTCAAATTGGAGAATCAGACGGTGACTCCGATCGCCTTCTGACATGTCTTTCCGTTTCTCAAATCAGCTGACGTCAACGCAACTGACGCCAGCTCAAGCTGGCTTTGCCAGCTTGGTGCCCGCCGACGTGGGTCACATCGACCTCGACATGCCCGCCATCGTGTCCGACATCACGTCGGCCATCACGCGCACCATCACGCCCACCATCACGTCGGCCATCACGCCCACCATTACCCAGAACTCGCGGTTGCCATTGGCCGCCCCCGAGCGCATCGGCAAGTACCGCGTGCTCAGCAAGTTGGGCGAAGGTGCGACCAGCGATGTCTATCTTTGCCATGACGACTTTCACGACCGCGACGTGGCCGTCAAACAAGTGCGCGCGAGTGCGCATGCCGACAGCATTGACGCGCGTTTCGGCGAGCGATTTTTTGCCGCCGAAGCCGCCTTGGTCGGCCGCTTGCAACACCCCAACGTCGTGCAAATTCTCGACGCCGTGCCAGACCCGGTGGCGCCTTACATCGTCATGGAGTACGTACCTGGCAACACCTTGCGTCGCTATTGCCGGGCCGACAGCTTGCTGTCGCTGGAGCTGGTGGTCGAGATGGGCTTCAAGTGCGCCATGGCGCTGGGCTATGTGTTTCGCCAAGGGCTCATCCACCGCGATGTGAAGCCCGCCAACTTGCTGGCGGTGCTGACCCACGGCGGCGTCACCGACGTGAAGATCACCGACTTCGGCAGCGTGCTGAATTTCAAGTCGGACGTGACGCAGATCTACCGCGTCGGCTCGCTGGCCTACATGTCGCCCGAGCAGCTCGACGGTGGCTCGCTCGACTGTCGCGCCGACATGTACGGCCTGGGCGCGGTGTTGTTTCATTTGATTGCGGGGCGCCCTCCTTTCGACGCGCCCGCGCAAGCCGCGCTGGTGCACCAGGTCTATAACGCGAGGCCGACTTCGCTGTGCAGTTTGCGCCCGGGCGTGTCGCCGGCGCTCGACGCCGTGGTGCAGCGCGCGCTGGCCAAAAGCCCGAACGACCGGTATGCAAACTGGGACGAATTCGCACAGGCGCTGTCGGGCCTGATTGCGCAAAAGCAGGTCCCGCGTGGACACCTGCAAGGTGTGCTGGATTCCGAGCGCTTCAACTTGCTGCGCGGACTGGAGTTTTTCAGCCAGTTCGGCGATGTGGAGCTGTGGGAAGTGGTGCACCGCGCCAAATGGCAGCGATTGAATTTCGGTCACGCGCTTTACCGTCGCGGCGAAGAAGGCCGCAGCTTCCACATCATTGCGCAGGGCGAGCTGGAGGTGTTTCGCGACGGCCAAAAAGTGGCTCACCTGAAAGCTGGAACCTCGGTCGGTGAGATGGCCTATCTGGCTCCGAGCGAAGAGCTGCGCATCCATGCGGCCGACGTCATCGTGGTCGAGGCGGCCACCACCATTTCGTTCACGCCAGATTCCCTGAATCAGCTCGCGCCGAGTTGCCTGCACTTGTTTGACGCCGCCTTCATCAAAGTGCTGGTCAGGCGATTGCATTCGGCTCACGAAAGCCTGGCACACCCCCGCAAAATCCTTTGACGAGCGTCATCCACGGCGTTGTGTCGAGCCGCTGGTCTGAACCTCAGGCGGCTCGCGGCCTGGGACCTGAAGCGGCGCTGACTTCCGCCGTCGTCACTGACTGCAAGCCGCCATCACCTGCGCCACGGCGGCGGTCAGTTTCTTGCCGTAGGGCACGTGCAGAAACTCATTCGGGCCGTGGGCGTTGCTCTTGGGCCCCAGCACGCCGCAGACCATCATTTGCGCCGCCGGAAAGCTGGTTTGCAGCAAGCTCATCAGGGGGATGGTGCCGCCTTGGCCGATGTAGCCGCAGGGCGCGCCGTAGTGGGCTTGCGAGGCTGTGTTGAGCGCGGTTTCCAGCCAAGGCGCCAAGCTTGGGGCATTCCAGCCGGTCGCACCCACCGCCCCCACGCGGCCGTCGGCGTTGAAGGTGACCTTGGCGTTGTAGGGCGCGTTGTCTTCCAGCAAGGTTTTGAGCTGCGCCGCCGCCACGTTGCCGTCGATCAGCGGCGGCAAACGCAGGCTGAGTTTGAAGGCGGTGTGGGGCCGCAGCACGTTGCCGGCATTTTTCATTTCTGGAAAGCCGTCGGCTCCGGTGACGCTCAGCGTGGGCTTCCAGGTGCGGTTGAGCAGGGCCTCCAAAGGGTCGTCGGTGGTCGGCAGCGTGGGGCCGCCGTCGGCGCCACAGGCCCACGGGAAGCGTTTCCAGACCTCGTCGCCGAGTATCTTGGCCGTGGCGCGCGATTGCTCGATGCGGTCGGCCGGAATCTCGCAGTGAAACGCCTCGGGCAGCAAGCGGCCTGTCTTGGAATCTTCCAGTCGGTCGAGCACATGGCGCAGGATGCGAAAGCTCGACGGCACCAGGCCGCTGCTGTCGCCCGAGTGCACGCCTTCGGTCAAGATTTCTACTCTCAACGTACCGCTGACCATGCCGCGCAAACTGGTGGTGAGCCAGAGCTGGTCGTAGTTGCCGGCACCGCTGTCCAGGCACACCACCAAACTGACGCGGCCCATGCGTTTTTTCAGCACGTCGATGTAGGCCGGCAAGTCGAACGAGCCGCTTTCTTCGCAGGCTTCGATGATGCCGATGCAGCGCGGGCGCGGTATGCCCTGCGCATCGAGCGCCATGATGGCGGTGAGCGAGGCGTACACCGCGTAGCCGTCGTCGGCCCCACCGCGGCCGTAGAGCAGGCCGTTTTCGTACTTGGGCGTCCACGGCCCCAGGTCTTTGCGCCAGCCGGTGAACTCGGGCTGTTTGTCCAAGTGGCCATACATGCAAATCGTGGGCGCATCGACTTCATTGCCGCCGGCTGAGGTGGCGGGCACCTCAAAGAAGATGATGGGCGTGCGGCCTTCAATGCGCACCACCTCCAACTTCAAGCCCGCGACTTTTTTGCTCTCGACCCAGGCCGCCGCTTCCACGATGACTTGTTCCAGGTGGCCGTTGGCCTGCCAGTCGGCATCGAACATCGGGCTTTTGGCTGGAATGGCGATGTAGCGCGTCATGGCGGGCACGATTTCGTCATCCCACATGGCGTCGGAGAAGGCGGCCAGTGCGGTGGCGTCGAGGGGTGCGTTCATGCGGAGAGCTCCTGAAATGGCTTAAGCGCCTTGTGCCTTAAACCGTGCGGATCGAGGTGGACGTCAAAGCTTACGCCGTCAGCGCCAAGCTCGGAATCGGGTTTGAAGCAGCGCGCCCCTTGCCGGACGCCGAAGCTGCCGCGGTGTGTTGCACCGTCATCAACACCAGGCGCTTCAAGCCGTCCCACGCGTCGGTGGGCCAGTCGGGGTGGCGCAGGCCTTTGACCAAGCCGTCGCAGACCTGTGCGGCTTGGAGCAGGGCGGCCACGGCGTTGTCGGTGAACAGGGGAACGGCCCGCTCCATCAGGCGTTCTTTCGCGCCCCACACGCGCGCTTCGCGCAGCGCCATCGGCAGCGGGCGGCCTGCGCTGATCGCATCGCGCACCCGCTTGAGCGAGCGGATGTCTTCGCAGAGCGTCCAGTGCACCAGCACCGCCGCTTCGCCTTCGGCCTGCAAGCCGTCGAGCATGCGCAGCGCCCGCTCGACGTGACCGGACAGCACCGCTTCACCGAGCTTGAACACGTCGTAGCGCGCCACGTTGAGCACGGCCGACTCGATTTGCTCAAAGCTCAATTCACCCGCCGATTCACCGGACGGATAGAGCAGCCCGAGCTTTTGAATTTCCTGATGCGCCGCCAGCAAATTGCCTTCCACGCGGTCGGCAAAGAACGCCAAGGTGCGCTGACCGGCCTCGCCGCCTTGCACGCGCTGGCCTTGTACTGCCATGCGCTGCGCAATCCACGGCGGCAGCTGTGCGCGGGCGATGGGGTCGAACTTGACGGTCATGCCCGCGCCGTCGAGCGCGGTGAACCAGCCGCTTTTTTGTTGTGTTCCGTCCAGGCGCGGCAGAGTAACCAGCGTGACCGTGTCGTTGATGTTGGAAGCGCAGTTCAAAGCGCAGTAGCGCTGCAAAGCGTCCGAGCCTTCTTTGCCGGGCTTGCCCGAGGGAATGCGAATTTCGATGATTTGTTTGTCGGCAAATAAGCTCAGGGCCTGCGACGCGCCGAGCAAGCCGCTCCAGTTGTAGTGCGCGCCGCTGACGGTGTGCACCTGGCGCTCGGTGTGACCGGCGGCGCGCGCGGCAGCGCGAATGGCGTCGGCCGCTTCTTGCACCAACAGCGGCTCGTCGCCCCACAACGTATATATCGAGCGCAGCCCTTTTTGCAGGTGGGCGGTGAGTTGGTCGGGGCGCAGTTGCATCAGACGCTCACAGGGGTTGTAACGCTGCCAAACGCCGCATCACCTGCGCCACGATGTCGGTTTGCATAGCTCGGTAGAGCAGCGCCTCTTCTTGCTCTTTGGCCAAGGCCGCGCTTTCGACATAGCTCATGTCACGCTTGAGTGAAATCTGGGTCGGCGCAATCAGCTCTTTGCCTGCCGGTGTGCGCAGCCTGAAGTTCAACGCCGAGCGCAATTGCAACTCCCGCACCTGACCGGCTGCCGTGCTGGCCACCGCGCTTTTTTCGCGCACATCGCTCAAGGCTTCCAACACCACTTCGGCCTGCGCGGCGCTGCTGACGACCAGCGTGGTTTGGCTGGCGTTGATGCTGCTCGCCAGCGCTTCGGCCAAGGGTGAGCGGACTTTGAAGCCGATGAGCTGCACCGTGCGAAAACGCAGTTCGGGCGCACGGCGCAGCTCGAAGCCGCAGGCGCTGATCAGGCTCAAGGGCAACAGCCACACCGATGTGGACATCAACGCGCGACGGCGTGCGCTGCGCATCACACCACCACGTTGACCAAGCGCCCCTTGACCACGATCACCCGTTTCACGGCCGCGCCGTTGGCAAACTTGATGAAGTCGGAGTTGGCCAGCGCGGCCGCCTCGATCGTGGCTTGGTCGGCACCTGCAGGCACGGTGATGGCTCCGCGCAGCTTGCCGTTGACTTGCAATACCAACTCGATCTGGTCTTGCATCAGGGCTGCCTCGTCCACTGCGGGCCACGGCGCGTCAAGCAGATCACCGTGCGCCGCCGCGTAACCCAGGTCGCGCCACAGCACCCAGGTGATGTGCGGGCAGGCGGGATACAAGGCGCGCAGCAAGATGCCGAAGCCTTCGCGCAGGGCAGCCGGCGTTGACGCCAAACCAGCCGCCTTGAAGCCTTCGAGCGCGTTCAACAACTTCATCGCACCCGAGGCCACGGTGTTGTATTGCATGCGCTCGTAGTCGTAGCTGATCTGGCGCAGCACGGTGTGAATCTCAAGGCGCAAGGCTTTGGCTTCGGCGCTCAAAGCGGCGCCCAAGCTGCTCGGGGCCATGAGGGTTTCGACGTTCTTCGCGCCAAACGCCCACACCCGACGCAAGAAGCGATTGGCCCCTTCGACACCCGCGTCGTTCCACTCCAGCGTTTGCTCGGGCGGCGACGCGAACATCACAAACAGCCGTGCGGTGTCGGCACCAAACTTGTCGATCAAAGCCTGCGGATCGACGCCGTTGTTTTTGCTTTTGCTCATGGTGCCCACGCCTTCGTAGGCCACGACCGAGCCGTCGGATTTCAGGGTGGCACCGCTGACTTTGCCCGCTGCGTCAAGCGTATCGGTCACATCCGACGGCCAAAAATACTCGACGCCACCTTGCGTGGTTTTGCGCGAGTAAATGTGGTTGAGCACCATGCCCTGCGTGAGCAACTGCGTGAACGGTTCGTCCACTTTCACCAGCTCCAGGTCGCGCATGACCTTGGTCCAGAAGCGCGCGTACAGCAAGTGAAGAATGGCGTGCTCGATGCCGCCGATGTATTGGTCCATCGGCATCCAGTAGTCGGCACCCGCGCCGACCATGGCCTGCTCGTTTTTCGGGTCGCAGTAGCGCATGAAGTACCACG
>Ga0123336_10001247_pt1 | contig 23762 bp, 20 predicted proteins | sample SSSSmetaG_FD_96466 | JGI IMG/M metagenome (GOLD analysis project Ga0123336, IMG submission 96466) | Glacier valley bacterial and archeal communities from Borup Fiord, Nunavut, Canada, to study Microbial Dark Matter (Phase II) - ​SSSS metaG | ecosystem: Environmental > Aquatic > Freshwater > Ice... | reverse complement strand
GCACTACGGCGACCTGAACGACTCGACCAACCTGATTCGCATCATCCAGGAAGTGCAGCCCGACGAGATTTATAACCTCGGGGCGATGTCGCACGTGAAGGTGAGCTTCGATACGCCCGAGTACACGGCCAACGCCGACGGCATCGGTACCCTGCGCCTGCTCGAAGCCATTCGCATTCTAAAGCTGGAAAAGAAGACCCGCATCTACCAGGCCAGCACGTCCGAGCTGTACGGGCTGGTGCAGCAGGTGCCCCAAAGCGAAACCACGCCCTTCTACCCGCGCTCGCCCTACGCCGTGGCCAAAATGTACGCCTACTGGATAACGGTGAACTACCGCGAGGCCTACGGCATGTTTGCCTGCAACGGCATCCTGTTTAACCACGAAAGCCCGTTGCGCGGCGAAACCTTCGTGACCCGCAAAATTACCCGCGGCGTGGCGCGCATCGCGCTGGGCCTGCAAAACAAGATTTACCTGGGCAACATCGACGCCCGCCGCGACTGGGGCCACGCCCAGGACTACGTGGAGGCCATGTGGCGCATCCTGCAGCAGGACGAGCCGGAAGATTTCGTTATCGCCACGGGCGTGACCACCACCGTGCGCGACTTTGTGAAGATGGCCTTTGCCGAAGTGGGCATCGAGGTGGCCTTCACCGGCGAGGGCGTGGCCGAGCAGGGCCACGTGGTGAGTTGCCGCAACCCCGACAGCCGGGTGCAGCCCGGCGAGGTGGTGCTCGAAATCGACCCCCGCTACTTCCGGCCCACCGAGGTCGAATTGCTCATCGGCGACCCCACCAAGGCCAACACCAAGCTGGGCTGGGTGCCCAAGCACGACTTGGCCTCGCTGGTGAAGGACATGATGCAGGCCGACGTGGCCCTGTTCCGCCGCGACGCGTACCTGCTGAAGGGCGGCCACAAAGTATACAACTACCACGAGTAGGTGCTAAACCGCGTCCGAGGCCATTTCAACGGGTATGCGCGGCCACTGCGGCAACGCGGGTCGTTCGCGCAGAACTTCGCCGTGATGTTCTCCGCCACGGCCGCCACGGCCGGGGTGGGGCTGCTGGTGTCGCCCATTATGGCGCGGCTCTACGCGCCGGCCGCCTACGGCGTGTTCGCGGTCTTCAACGGGTTGGTGTCGAACGTAACCATGATTTCAACGCTGGCTTACCCGTCGGCGTTTCTGCTGCCGCGGCAGCCCAAGCGGTTCTTCGCCTTGGTGCATTTGAGCCTGCTGCTGGCGCTGGGCAACTTCGTGCTGGTGTCGGGAGGACTGCTGTTGCTGCGGGGGCCGCTGCTGCGCTGGCTGCAGGTCGAGTCGCTCGGCCACTGGGTGTATGTAGTGCCAGCCACGGCTTTCGTCTACAACCTCATGCTGATTATGAATGCCTGGTACCTGCGCACCAAAGAGTTTCGCAAGCAGGCGAGCATCAACGTGGCCATTTCGCTCACGGGGCGGGGGCTCACGCTCGGGGCCGGGGTGCTGCTGCACGGCAGCCCCGCGGGCCTGCTGCTGGGGGAGGTATTCACCAAGCTCATGGGCACGGGCCTCGTATTTTTCAGCGGCATCAACCGGCGGCTGGGCGAGCTGATGCGGCACTTCTCGTGGGCGCGGATACGCGCCGTGGCCTACGAGTACCGCGAGTACCCGCTGTACGTGGCCTCGGGCGGCTACCTCAACACGCTGGCCCTGCAGTTGCCCACGCTGCTGCTCACTAGCGCGTTCGGCCCCGCGGTGGTGGGCCTCTACGCCTTTTCGACCAGCCTCCTCGAAGTGCCCCTGAACTTGGTAGGGCTGGCCATTTCGCCGGTGTTCCTACAAAAAGCCACCGAAACCCACCAGCAGGAGCCCGCGCGCCTGCCGGCCCTCTGCCTCGACCTCTACAACAAATTGCTGTACCTGGGGTTGGTGCCCTTCGGCATCATCACGGTGTACGGCGACTGGATTTTCCGGTTCGTGTTTGGGGCCCGTTTGGAAGCGGCGGGGCTGTTCACGGCTTACCTGGGCTACTACTACATGTTCCGGCTGGCCTCCTACGCCACCGGCCCCATCTACGCGGTGCTGCGGCGGCAGCGGCTGGCGCTGGGGGGCGTGTTGGCGCTGGTGCTGGTGCGCGCCGCCGGGCTGGGCGTGGGCATCTACACCCACGACATTCACCGGGGGATGCTGCTGTTTGGACTTGGCAGCCTGGCCGTCACGTTCGGCATCGACATGAATATTCTGCACCTGCTGGGCCTGCCGGTGTGGCGCGTGGCCCTGCGCAGCGTGGCCCTGGTGCTCTGCACCCTGGTCGTGCTCTACGCCTTGCGGCTGGCCTTGCAGCACGGGCTGGGCTGGCACTAGGGGCATTTAATGCTTGGTTTTAACCGGATTTGTGCTCTCACCATGCCTTTTTTTAGCATCATCGTCCCCACTTACAACCGTGCCGACCTCATCGGGCTCACGCTACGGTCCGTGCTGGCGCAGGAGTTTGCCGACTTTGAACTGCTGGTGGTGGACGACGGCAGCACCGACGACACGGCGGCCGTGGTGGCCCGCCACGCCGACCCGCGCTTGCATTACCTGCCCAAAGAAAACGCCGAGCGCGGGGCCGCCCGCAACTACGGCCTGGCCCGCGCCCAGGGCGAGTACGTGCTGTTTCTGGACTCCGACGACCGGCTGCACCCCATCCACCTTGCCACCCTGCACACCGCCATCACCGGGCGGACGCCCCGGCCCAATTTTATCGCCACAAAGTACGACTTTGACCGCGCCGGGCAGCGCCGGCCCAGCGACCTGGCTGCGCTGCCTGCCGGGCCGTTGGGGTTGGAATTCTTCATTAACGGCAATGCGCTGGCCTGTAACGTATGTGTCCGACGCGCCAATCCCCGCCTGCTGCACTTTGAGGAAGACCGCCGCTACGCCGCCGTAGAAGATTGGCTGTTTCTGCTCGAAAACACCCAGCGCGGCGACGCCGTGCAGCTCGTGGACGCCGTGACCCTGACCATGAACGACCACGACCAGCGCTCGATGCGGGCCGACAACCAGGGCCTGATTCAGCGCCTCGACCTCGCCGCCGGCTGGATGCAGCAGCGCCTGGCCCTGAGCGCCGACCAGCGCCGCCGCCTGCTGGGACGGGTCTATTATCTTTGCGCCATTCATGCCTACGCCGACGGGCACCGCGGGCAGGCCCTGCGCTACGCCCGGCGCGCCGCTCCCGGCCTTGGCACCCCGGCCACGGCCGTGCTGCTCCTGCGCTGCCTGCTGGGCCCTCGGTTGGTTAAGCTACTCAAAAAAGGTTGAATGAGGCCCTCCGGTCCATTTTGTTTGTTCGAGCCACCATGCGCATTCTTTTTTTAGGGTACTGGGGGCTGCGCGACGGCCTGACCACGAGCACCGTGTTACCGCATCTTCGGGTGTTGCAGGAGCGCCCCGATGTGGAGGCCATTCGCTTCGTCACCATCGAGCGGGGCCCCGGCGCCCAGGCGGTGCTGGAATTTGCCCCGGGCTTTCCGGCCGATAAAATCTCGTTCGAACCCCTGCGCTCGCGTCCCGGCCGCAACGTCATCCTCAATAAAATAGAAGATTTTACGCGCTTTCCCAAGGAACTGCGGCGGCAGGTGGCCGAATTCCGGCCCGACTTCGTCATTGCGCGCGGGGCGCCGGCCGGTGCGTTGGCCTACCTGCTGTGGCAAAAAACAGGCCTGCCTTTCTACGTCGAGTCTTTCGAGCCCCACGCCGATTACATGCTGGAGTCGGGGGTGTGGAAAGCCTACGACCCCCGCTACCTGTTCGAGCGATACTGGGAAAAGCGCATGAAGCAGCTGGCTGCGGGGCTGATGCCGGTGGCCGAAAACTACCGCCAGCAGCTCATCCGCGAGGGCGTGCCGGCCGCTCGCGTCGTTACGGTGCCGTGTTCGGTCGACGCCCAGGCTTTTCTGTACCAGGCCGCGGCGGGGCAGCGGGTGCGCCAACGCCTGGAATACACGGCTCCTGGGGCAGTGGTGGGCATTTACGTGGGAAAGTTTGGCGACATCTATTACGACGAGGAAGCATTTGGACTGTTTCGGGCAGCGGCCGACCATTTTGGTCCCGCCTTTCGGCTCATTATCCTCACCCCCAATGCCGTGGCCGACGTGCGCCGTAAGCTGGCCGCAGTGGGCCTGGGCCCCGACCGGGCCTTCGTCACGATGGCCCCCCACGCCGAAGTACCCGAGTACTTGTCGGCGGCTGATTTTGCGTTTTCCCCCATCCGTCCCGCGCCTTGCCGCCTGTTTTGCTCGGCCATCAAAATTGGCGAATACTGGGCCAACGGCCTGCCCGTGTTGGTTACACCGGGCGTGGGGGACGATTCTGCCATCATTGAATCGGAAAACGCAGGGGCGGTATTTGACCTGAGCCAGCCCGGGAACGTGACCGCTGCGCTGGAACGCCTCGGCGGCGTGTTGAGTCAGCTTGACCATCGTACCCGCATCCACGAGTTAGCGGTACGCTACCGCAGTGTCAAGCGGGCCCGGGAAGCCTACCACGCCCTGCTGCCGGCCGGCAAAAACACGCCGAGCGCCGCCGCGTAACTTAGCCGAACCCGGGCGGCGGTGCCGCTTTCAAACTTGAATGATGCCAGCACCCAGCCTTTTGTTTTCCATCGTCAGCCCGGTTTTTGGGTCCGAAGAATTGGTAGACGAACTGGTGCACCGTCTGCAGGCCAGCGTGGGTTCCCTCACGCAGGACTACGAAATCATTCTCGTGGACGACCGCAGCCCTGACGGGGCTTGGGCGCGCATTCAGGCCCAAACCCTGCGGGACCCGCGGGTGCAAGGGGTGCGCCTAAGCCGCAATTTTGGCCAGCACGCCGCCATCACGGCGGGCCTGGACCGCTGCCGGGGCGAGTGGGTGGTGGTGCTGGACTGCGACCTGCAGGACCGGCCGGAGGAAATTCCGATGCTCTTTGCGGTAGCTCAACGCGGCTACGATTTGGTACTGGCCCGGCGCAGCAACCGGCAGGATTCGTGGGGGCAAAAGATGATGTCACGGATGTTTTACCGGGTGTTGTCTTACCTCACCGAAACGCCGCAGGACCCGGCCGTTGCCAATTTTGGTGTTTACCACCGCAAGGTGATTACCGCCGTGCTGGCCATGCGCGAAAACATTCGTTACTTCCCCACGATGGTGCGCTGGGTGGGGTTCCGGGCCGGTTACCTGGCCGTGGCCCACGCCGGCCGGTCCGCCGGCAGCAGCAGCTACGGCCTGCGCCAGCGCCTGCGCCTGGGCCTCGACACTCTAATGGCCAACACCGACAAGCCCCTGCGGCTGACCGTGAAGCTGGGCCTGCTGTTGGCGGGCGGGGCGTTTCTGTTCGTGCCCGTTACGCTCTGGCGCTACCTCACCGGGCAGATTACCCAGCCCGGCTACACCAGCTTGATTCTGTCCATCTGGTTCTTCTCGGGCCTGCTGCTGGCCGTGCTCGGCATGGTGGGCCTTTACATCGGCAAGACTTTTGAACAGGTGAAAAACCGGCCCCTGTACCTGGTGGACGAGCAAACGGACGAAACCCCCGCCCCGTGAGCCAGCCCCCGGTGCAGCCCCTGGCCTGGGACACGAAGTTTCTGGGTTTCCCCGTGGCGCGCCTCGCCGCCCGCCACTTGCCCGCGGCCGACGTATTGGCCCTGATTGAGCAGCAGCGCGCCGCCGGCATCCGTCTGCTCTACCTGCTGGCCGACCCCGCCGACGCCGAATCCGCCGCCGCCGCCCGCCGCGCCGGCGCCCGGCTACTCGACCGCAAGGTGACGTTTGGGTTGGCCATTGGCCCGCCGTCGGACCAGCCCGCCGCGCCGGCCGGCCCCACCGCAGTGCAAGTGGCCGTCGCCACGGTGTTCACCCCGCACCTGGAAGCCCTGGCGTGGCAGAGCGGAGCGTTCTCCCGCTTCCGGCTCGACGAGCGTTTCGCGCCTCACGTTTTCCCCGACCTGTACAGCCAGTGGCTGCGCGCCTCGCTGGCGGGGGAGCTGGCGCGGGTGGTGCTGGCCGCCGTGCGGCCCAACGGCGAAGAAGCGGGCCTGCTGACGCTGGGGGAGGAAGGAAGCACCGCGAGCATCGGCTTGCTGGCGGTGGCCGCCGCCGTCCGCGGCCGGGGCGTGGGGCGGCAGCTGGTGGCCGCCGCCCGGCAGCAGGCGCAGGCCTGGGGCTGCACCCGGCTAACGGTGGTGACCCAACGGGACAACGGGCCGGCTTGCGGGTTTTACGCCGCCTCTGGCTTCGAGCCGGTGCGGGAGGAGCACGTGTACCACCTGTGGCTGTGAGCGCCGGCTGCGGGCGGCCGTACCTTTGGGGGCCCCACCGCCGCTTATGACGCCCGACATTCCGTTCAACAAGCCCTATTTCTCCGGCAACGAAACCCGCTACATTGAGCAAGCGGTGCGCTCGGGCAAAATTTCCGGCGACGGCATGTTCACCCGGCGGGTGCACGAGTTTTTCGAGCAGCAGCTGGGGTTTCCGAAAGTTCTGCTCACCACGTCCTGCACCGACGCGTTGGAAATGGCGGCCCTGCTGCTCGACATCCGGCCCGGCGACGAGGTGATTGTACCGGCCTTTACCTTCGTGAGCACGGCCAACGCGTTTGCGCTGCGTGGCGCCACACTCGTGTTTGCGGACAGCACCCCGGATGGCCCCAATCTGGACCCGGCGCACGTGGCATCGCTGGTTACTTCTCGGACACGGGTTATAGTGCCAGTGCATTACGCAGGTGTGGCCTGCGACCTTGACCCTCTCTTGGCCCTTGCCCAGCGCCACGGGTTGAGCCTGGTAGAAGACGCGGCCCAAGCTGTTGGTAGCCGGTACAAAGGCCGGTGTTTAGGCACGTTTGGCGCGGTTGCGGCTTTTTCTTTTCATGAAACCAAAAATATAAGCAGCGGGGAAGGAGGTCTATTGGTCATCAATGACTCGGCCTTTGTTCACCGGGCCGAAGTCATTTGGGAGAAGGGAACCAACCGAACCGCGTATTTCCGGGGCGAGGTTAACAAATACAATTGGGTGGACCTCGGGTCTTCCTTTTTGCCTTCCGACATCATTGCCGCGGTTTTGTGGGCGCAGTTGGAACTGTTTGAACGCATTCAAACGCGTAGAATGGCTCTCTGGCAGGGCTACCATGCCGGTCTGTCACCCCTCACCGCCAAAGGGGTGGAGTTGCCTGCGCCACCGGCATACGCCGCTCACAACGGCCATCTGTTCTACTTGGTGTGTCGCACTTTGACCGAACGCACGGCGTTGATTGTCTTTTTGCGTCAACGGGGAATCATGGCCGCGTTCCACTACCAGGCACTACACCGCAGTCCGTTTGCCCAAGCCCATCAACCCGGCACCCCGCCGACGTTGCAATGGGCCGAACGATACAGCAACTGCTTGGTGCGGCTGCCCCTCTACCATGAACTGTCTCCGGACGAGCAGCAGCGGGTTATTGAAGTGGTTTTAGGCTTTTATGCCTCCCTGACGTAGGCCTAATCGTCCCGCCAGGAGCACGGTTGGGCAGATTAGCCTAAATTTGTGGCATAAACCCATGATGATGAAAGAAAACGCAGTTAAAGAAGTGGTGGATGGATTTGGCGATGAATGGTCGCGGTTCGACCAGACAGAACTATCGGACACGGAATTACACCGGATGTTCGACCACTATTTCAATATTTTCCCCTGGAAAAAACTTGCTCCCAACGCCATCGGCTTCGATTTGGGCTGCGGCAGTGGGCGTTGGGCCAAGTTTGTGGCCCCTCGGGTGGGCTTTCTGCACCTCATCGACCCCAGCGCCGAGGCCCTGGCGGTGGCCCGCCGCAACCTGAGCAAGTCCGCCAACTGTGACTTCCACGTAGCCGGTGTCGACCAAATGCCCATTCCTGATGACGGCTCCGACTTTGGGTACTCGCTCGGGGTGTTGCACCACATTCCCGACACGGAAGCGGGCCTGCGGGCCTGCGTGGCCAAGCTAAAGCCCGGCGCCCCTTTCCTGCTATACCTCTACTATCGTTTTGATAACCGGCCGGCTTGGTTCCGGGCGGTGTGGCAGGCCAGCGACGCGGTGCGGCGGGTGGTGGCCCACTTGCCCCATGGCCTTCGCTACGGCGCCAGCCAAGTGCTGGCGGCCACGGTGTATTTTCCATTGGCGCGCACAGCCAAAGTGCTCGAAAAATCGGGCATGAACGTGGAATCATTCCCCCTGGCCTGGTACCGTAACAGTAGCTTTTACGTGATGCGCACCGATGCCCTGGACCGGTTCGGCACCCGCCTGGAGCGGCGCTTCACTAAAGCTGAGATGGGCCAGCTCATGGAACGCTGTGGCCTGGAAAACATCCGATTCAGCGAAACGTCGTTCTGGACGGCCGTTGGCTCTAAAAAATAAGCGGCCTCCGCGAGATAAAGCAGCCAAGTGCGCATTCTTTTCCTAACACCTTACCCCTACGGCACCGCTCCGGGCCAACGGTTTCGCTACGAGCAGTACCTCGACTTGCTTACAGCGCATGGGCATCAGTACAGGCTTTCGGCCTTTCTAAGCATATCCGTGTGGACGGTGCTTTACAAGCCCGGACACGCGTTGACTAAGGTGCTGGGCGTGCTGGCGGGTTTTGGGCGCCGGGTATTTGACCTGTTTCGGGCGCCGGGCTATGATTTCGTGTTTGTGTTCCGCGAAGCCACCCCTTTGGGGCCGCCCGTTTTCGAGTGGGTACTGGCGAAGGTGTTGCGCAAGCGCATTATTTACGATTTTGACGACGCCATCTGGCTGCAGGACCCCATCGCCCGACCGGGATTGCTCAACGGCTTGAAGTGGACGCGGAAAGTAAGCAGTATATGCCGGTGGTCGTACCGGGTGGCTTGTGGCAACGCTTACCTACGCGCCTACGCGGCGCGGTTCAACCCCGCCGCTACCATAAACCCCACGACCCTCGACACCGACCACCTTCATAATCGGGTGCGCGACCAGTACGCTCCAGGCCCGCTCGTTATAGGCTGGACGGGCACGCACACCACCTTGAGGCACCTCGACCTGCTATGGCCCGTACTCGAGCGCCTCGAAGCCGAAGGCCACGCATTTGAATTTTGCGTTATTGCCAACCGAGCTCCGGACCGTAGCAGCTTGCGTAGCCTGCGCTTCGTGCCTTGGAACAAGCAAACGGAAATTGACGACTTACTCTCTTTTCACGTGGGATTGATGCCGCTCGTGGACGACGCTTGGGCACGGGGCAAATGCGCGTTCAAGGCATTGCAGTACATGGCGTTGGGCATTCCAGCACTGGTTTCGCCGGTAGGCATGAACACCGAGGTGGTGCAAGATGGAGTTAACGGCTTTGTGTGCAACACCCCTGCCGAGTGGTACGCAGCGCTGCACCGTCTGCTGGCCCAACCCTCGCTGCGGGCCGGATTGGGGGCCTCTGCCCGGCGAACCATCGTGGAGCGGTATTCGGTTCGGTCAAACACAGCCAATTTTCTGCACTACTTCACCCACGGGTCGGAATGAGCACGGCCGGCACACGCCCGGCGCAGCCGGGCACTTTCGTTATTTCCCTCGACTTCGAACTGATGTGGGGGGTCCGCGACGTACACACCAAGGAAACTTACGGCGCCAATGTACTGGGAGTGCGGCGGGCCATTCCGGCCATGTTGGGCCTGTTTGAGGAGTTCGGCCTGCACGCGACCTGGGCCACAGTGGGCTTGCTTTTTTTTGCTACAAAAGCACAACTGTTGGCTGGTCTGCCGGCCGTTCGGCCAGCTTATGTGGACTCCAACTTGTCAAACTACGTGGCCCTGCCCGACCTGGGCCCCGACGAAGCCCACGACCCCTATTACTTTGGCTACTCTCTGCTGAACCAGATACGGGCGGTGCCGGGGCAGGAAATTGCCACCCATACGTTCTCGCACTACTATTGCCAAGAATCCGGCCAAACGGCGGAGGCTTTCCGGCAAGACTTGGCCGCCGCGGTTGCCGTGGCGCAGTCCCAAGGCGTGACGTTGCGTAGCTTGGTTTTTCCGCGTAACCAATGCAACCCGGCGTATCTTGCCATTTGCTCGGAACTGGGCATCACGAGCTATAGAGGCAACGAGGCGGCTTGGATGTACCATAAAACCAGCGAAGCTTCTCAAACCCTGTGGCAACGCGGGGCCCGCTTGCTTGATGCCTACGTCAACATATCGGGCCATAACTGCGCCGTTTCAGTTGACTTGGCTCGCTCGTTTCCCTTCAACATTCCAGCCAGCCGGTTCCTGCGGCCCTGGTCGGCTCGGCTGCAGGCGCTGGAAGCTCTCCGGCTCCGGCGCATACTTTCCGGCCTTACCCACGCGGCCCAGTACGGCCAAGTGTTTCATCTGTGGTGGCACCCGCACAACTTCGGTGCTCACCTAACTGAAAACATGAACATGCTACGAGCAATTGCCTTGCATTACCAGCAGTTGAAGCGCCAATACGGGCTGCGCAGTGCGACAATGGGCGGCTTAGCTGATGAATTAGCCAGTACATTTCTTTCCATTGCCAGCGATGAGCAAACCTAACGTTACGAATAAGCTGGTCATATTGGCGGGGCCGGGCGAGTCCACTAACATCTTGTTCCAATACCTGGACCAGGCCCGGAGTGTACACCACATTATTGTGGAAGCACCGGTAGGGCAGTGGCAGTTGCTGAAACGACGGGTCGAGAAGCTGGGATGGTCCGTAGTGCTCGGCCAAGTGCTGTTCAAAGTTGGTGTGGCCAGTTGGTTGGGCTGGGCGTCTCGGGCACGCCGGCGTGCCATCCGGGCAGCATTCGGGCTCTCGGCTGCGCCGCTGCCGCCCAAGCGTTGCACGCGGGTGTCGTCAATCAACTCGCCGGAGTGCATCGCATTACTGCAAGGCTTTCAGCCCGATGTGGTCGTCGTCAATGGCACTCGCATCATCAGCAAAAAGGTGCTGAGCAGCGTAGCTTGCCCGTTTCTCAACACCCACGCCGGCATTACTCCCCTCTACCGTGGGGTGCATGGAGGGTTTTGGGCCTTGGCCAACAACGACGCAGCTCACTGCGGCGCATCAGTGCATGTCGTCGATGCGGGCATCGACACAGGCGGCATTGTAGCGCAAGCCATGATTTACCCCACGACTGCTGATAATTTTGCAACGTATCCACTGCTCCAACTTGCTGCTGGCCTGCCGCTGCTGGCCCAAGCCGTGGACGATGTCCTCGCTGGACGCCTTCAAATCCGCCCAGCACCGGCTGGCCCTTCGCGGTTGTGGTCACATCCGACCCTAAGCCAGTACCTGCGTGCTTGCTTACGTGGCGTGTATTAAGACGCCCGAATTATGACCGGTTTATAATCAAAAATCGCCCGTATTTGCGGCGATGAAGCAAATATGCCTCCGCTACGTCGTTAAGAGATTATTCGCGCCGGCCGGCGAATCCGGCCCACCGGCTTGGAACCGGTGACGCTCATGCTCTGAGTGATAACCAAGCCTGCCATGTAAAAAGGCATCAATGGAATTTTGTAACGCACAAGGGTGCCAAAATTGTTCGACACAATTCCGACAGTAGCCGCGAATACCAAAGCAAATACAAAACATAGCGTAAGTACGGGTGTGCTCACAATGAGGGAAAGGGTACGCACTACGCCCGACTGCAGTAAAATACGCACAGTGAAAATCAGCATAAAAAGGGCTTCCAATGCTGACAAAAACATGACTGGGTTGCGAACTTCCCATAGAAATGGCCGGAATAGAGAAACCACAATGGCCTGGGGGGCTAGCTTAACCATTCCTCCGATTGTACCATCCTGTTCCCCTAACTTGTAGGCCGAGCCTTCGGTTGCTACGCTCACCCCATAAAGGTAATCGGCCGTGATTTTGCTGCGTCCTCCGATATTATCAATGTCATATTTTTCATCGCCCTTGGTCAAGTTAGTTGCCGCGAAGAGCGCAACCCCGCCCCCCACTACCAAGAATAACGGTTTGAGTATTACTCGTAATGTTTTATTTTTAATTTGTTGGCTATTTTCGTTGAACACCCACAATAGAGCTGGAGGCAGGAACGAAAGCAAAATATACACCTTGGTAAGAAAAAGGAGGTAGCCGGCAAGCCCCCCTACCAGTAGCATAGCCAAGACGCGCCTGCGCTGAATGGCCCCACGGTAAAAAGCATAGAAAAGCCACCCTAACGCACCAATGCACAGCGAATCCTTCATCAGGCCCGACCCCCAAAAAAAAACGGAAGGCAAGAAAAAAACCGATATGGCTAGCCAGTGGTACTCCTTGGGACGTAATTTTGCGAGAGTTATAAACAACGCCCACATCCCACTAAAACTTAATAGAGCAAATATTAGGGCAATTACTGTATATGTGTTGAAACAAAATAATCCGGCAATTGCTGCAAATCGAACAACTGTGTACTCAGCCATACCACTAAACCAAAACATGTTGGCTACATATTTGGCAGTAGCTGGGTTATAGTCGGTGCTGAAAAGTAAGCGTAGGCCAGTGGTAAAGGAATCGCCAAATGCCTGTTGCACCAAACTTGCGTGTAAGTAATAATTTGAGGTATCGCCTCCTCCGTAATAAAATTGGTAAATTACTCCTAGCATAATAGCCCCAACAAATTTTACTGTCAACGCCGGGATGTAATATTTTTTTGTATATGCGTTTGTAACTCTGGCGCGCACAGCGTACGCAAGCCCATAAAACAGGACTAGGTAAATCGGCGTTAAATAAATGTCTTGAGCCGTCAGCATTTTAGGCTTTACCGTTTTTTTTCAGCCACGCCTTCGCTTCCTTGTACTGCTCCGACTTGCGGTCGGCCTTATCCAGCACCACCGCAAAGTAGCGCATGGCTGCCTTTAGGTCCTTTTCTTTGTCGGCGATGCGGGCCAGGTTTACGTTGGAAAACAAGTAGAAACCACCCGAGGTGTCGCCGGTGCTTTCGGCAAATACGATACACCGCTGGTAGTAATCCTTGGCCTTGGCCAGGTCGCGGTAGCGGTTTTGCATGAGGTAACCCAGGAAGTAGCTGGCGTAGCGCCCGCTGATGCCTTCGTAGCCCGGCATCCCCTTGTTAATCTTGTCGAGGATTTCGCGGCTCACCCGCTCGCAGTCGGCAAATTCACCTTGGTCGTAGGCCAGCAAAGCGTAGTAGCGCTGAAAAAAACCATTATCGGGAAAGGTAACGGCCAGGTTGCGCGCCACGGGTAGGGCCGCTTCGGCGTTGTTCTCCTCGTTTTTGAGAATGCGCATCAGGTACACACGGGCCTCGGTGCCGGTGTAGAAGCCGTTGGCCGCCACGCTGCGCAACTGCTGCATCCCTAGTTTTTTGTCGCCCTTGGGAAAAAATAGCAGCACCGGCCGCAGCAGCGGGTAGTTTTCGCCTATCCACACGGCATAATAAGTGAAGAGGGCCTGTCCGAACTGAAATTCCGGGCTCAAGCCGTTGGCCTCTTGGCTCTTACGCAGGTAGTTGAGGGCCCGCTTGGCGTTCACGGTGGCCTTGCGCCAATCGTGGCGCTCGCCGTGCAAGCGGGCAATAAAGCCGTAGGATGCCGAAAGGAAGAAGCTGGCCTCGTAATTATTGTTGTCGGTGTCGTAAAGGTTCTGGGCCTTCACCACGGCCGTGTCCATGTAGGCAAAAAAAGCTTTGTCGTATTGTTCGGTCTGAAACTGGGTAGGAATGATTTTCCACCACGTGCTCAGCCCCAGCAGGAAGTACGGCATGGGGTGGTTGGGGTAGCGCCGCCGCAACGAGCGGAACTGCTTCTCGGCCCGGTCAAACTTGAAGTTGTAAATGTTGTGCACCGCCCCGTCCAACTCCAACTGAATGTCCTTGTCGAGCAGCAGCCAGCCCTTAGTGTCCACCGCCGACGGCAGGATGCCCACCGTGTCGAGCGCCACCGTCTGCATGGGCGGCAGGGTGCGAATTGTATCGGGCGTTTGGGCCCTGCCCAGCAGCGGCAGCAGCGCCAAGCAGATACAAAACAACGAACGCAACATAAAGCGAGAGTAGAAAACGCAGCCAAACGGCGTCGTTGCCAAATGGCGGGCCGGGAATACAGGCCTGCGAAAGTACGGAGTTTGGGCTAACTTTGGGCTGAAATCCTTTTGCCCATGCAACTGCTTCACGCCCTTTGCCGCGTGTCCGCTCCGGCGGGCAACGAGGCCCCGCTGACCCGTTTCGTGCTTGACTACGCTCGGCAACACCAGGCCGGGTGGGTGCACCAGCCTCAAATCATTGCTGATGGCCGGTTCCAAGACTGCATTCTCCTGGTGTTTGGGCAGCCGCGTACAGCCGTGCTTGCCCACCTCGACAGCATCGGTTTCACCGTGCGCTACGGCCGGCAATTGGTGCGCATCGGCGGCCCGCAGGCCGAACCCGGCTACCGGTTGGTAGGAAAAGATTCGCAAGGAGAGATAGATTGTACACTTACTGTCGACGAAGAAACGGGCGAATTGGGCTATGCGTTCCACCGCGACATCGACCGCGGCACCGACCTCACCTTCTACTGCGATTTTCGCGAAACGGCCACCGCCGTGCAAAGCTGCTACCTCGACAATAGGCTCGGCGTGTGGAACGCCCTGCGCCTGTGCGAAACGCTGGAGCACGGCATCGTGGCTTTTTCCTGCTGGGAAGAGCACGGCGGCGGTTCAGTGGCGTACCTGGCCAAGTTCATCCACGAAACCTATGGCGTGCGCCAGGCCTTGATTTCCGATATCACGTGGGTGAGCGAAGGGGTGCACGCCGGCCAGGGCTGCGCCATTTCTCTGCGCGACTCGCTCATCCCGCGCCGCGCTTACGTCGACCGCATCCGGGCCATTGCGGCGGCGGCGGGCGTCCCGCACCAACTGGAAGTAGAGGGCAGCGGCGGCTCCGATGCCAAGGAGCTACAGTACGCCGCCGCGCCCTGGGACTGGTGCTTCGTGGGGGCCCCGGAAGCCCACGTGCATTCTCCTGACGAGTTGGTGCACAAAGCCGACATTGCCAGTATGCTGGCGCTGTACCAAGCACTATTAAAGGGTCTTTAAAAGCCTCGACAGCGGCTCGAAGTTAAATAAGAAGTGGCATTAACGCCACTTGATTTAATGGCGTGGCGCTATGACAGTCGAATCCGCTGTTAGAAACGGTTTGCTCCACTGCGCTATTTGTTGGCTCAAGTAGCCGGCACCTAATACATTCAAATGGTCTGCATCCTGCCAGAAGGACGCGTGATGCTGCAGAATCGGAAGTGGATGCGCAGCAGCATTAAAATACGGTACATGCTCTGCCCGCAGCATGGAATCGATGGGAAGTGCTGCCATTGACGCACTTACCCGCGAAACAAAGTAAGGCGAGGTGAAACAAAGCAATTTGATTTTGTGGCGCCTGCATATTGCCAGAAATTCCTGCAAATGGCGCAGGTTCCGATACTGAAACCGGGCTCGCTGGCCAGCAATAATAGGCGGCGTAAGCTCAACAAACGACGTTGAATCGTTGGCTATCGGTGACAGTGCCTGGTAACCTTTACTGAAGGGAGTAGCCGTTCGAGATTGAATAAAGTTTTTGATAATACTGATGACACGGCCGTTGTACCGGTAAAAACGAAAGCAATATTTTAGCTGCTCGTACCTAGAAATCTCGCGGATACGTGTAGTAATTGCGGGCGATTTTCCGTAGTAGTAGCGGAGATTTCCGATATCTTCCAGATTATCATCGCCGGTATATTCCTCAAAATCGACGTGTAGCAGCACGGTTGAGGGCAGTTTATTTTCCTGCTCTAATAGATGCAATAAGCCTGTTTGAAACACTTGTCCCATACCCGCGTGGCAAAGACTGTATGTAGGCACGGCAAAACTATCGGGGTCTACTTGATAGCGTGCCCGTGAATTGCCCATTATCAGGAGTGTGGGAAGCTTAGAGAAAGCCAGGTATCGATTTGTCTCGCCACCAGTCTGCCCGCTCCGGGCCCGTTGGTACAGTTTATCAAACAACGCAGCCAACACGAAGTCGGCCCCGAATAATAGCAGTGCCAGCATGCCCATAAATAAAAGAAAATTCCTCATCAATTTCGAGTATAAAAAATATTAGAATTGAAAATAGATAAACTGGTCGCCCCCGCTCACGCCAAACCCAACAATCAACAATATCAGTATCACCGAGAAGGCCATCGGCCTATGCCAGTTTCGGGAGGGAGAAATCTCCGCGATGCGGTGCCGCCGTAAGTAGGCGTATTCGAGTAGAAGGAGCAAAAGCACGCCCAAGGTCATGGAAGCAAAAATACCGGTGTCTTGAATGCGCAGATTCCAAAACCCCACCGGGTTGAAAATATGTGACACAATGTAAAGGGCCTGCTGAAAGGAGGCGGCCCGAAAAAAAACCCAGGTGAGACAAACAAGGTTGAAAGTGACAAATACGCGTAACATCTTGTAGGGCAGGCTGTAATGCGCGCCAAGGTTCGTCTCAATGCCCAACATTTTTTCGATACTCAGGTACGCCCCGTTCAGGAAACCCCATACGACGAAGTTCCACGATGCCCCGTGCCACAGGCCGCCTAGCAGCATGGTTAGCATCAGGTTGCGGTAGGTTTTGGTCATGCCCTTGCGGTTGCCGCCTAGCGAGATGTACAAGTAATCGCGCAGCCACGACGAGAGCGAGATGTGCCAGCGCCGCCAGAATTCAGTGATGCTTTTGAGAAATAGGGTAGGTTGAAGTTTTCCATCAACTTAAATCCCATCACTTGGGCCGTACCCAGCGCAATATCTGAATAGCCCGAAAAGTCGCAGTATATCTGAAAGGCAAATGCATAGGTGGCCAGCAGCAGCGTGAAACCGGTATTGGCCTTGTGGTGGTTGTAAATGGAGTTGACGTAAATCGCTAGTAAGTCGCTGACTACAACTTTTTTAAATAGCCCCCACAGCATGCGTTCCAATCCCGTAATTACCCGGTCGAAATCAAACTCTTTTTTTTCATAAAACTGGTGCAGTATGGCCTGTGGACGCTCGATGGGACCGGCTACCAGCTGCGGGTAAAACATTACGTACAGCACATAAATACCAAAATTGCGCTCGGCCGGTACGTTACCCCGGTACACTTCAATGGTGTAGCTCATGGCCTGAAACGTGTGAAACGACAAGCCTATGGGCAGCGCAATGCTCAAGTAGGCCAAACCGTGAGCCGTGATGTGCAATTGGTGAAGTAAAAAATTAACGTTGTCAGTTAAAAAATTATAATACTTAAATACTGCTAAGACACCAATGTTGGCCACTAGGCTCAGCACCAGAAAATACTTGCGCCGGGCCCCTGTAGCGTGCTCAATTTGGATACCCGCAATGTAATCGATGATAATTGTGCCAAATAATATAACGAGGTAAATGGGAATAAAAGCTGCATAAAAGACACAACTGGCCACCAGCAATAAGAACCATCGAAACCGGTGCGGAAGAAGAAAGTAAGCCGTGGTGACAACCACGAAAAAAACCAGGAATTGGATAGAATTAAAAAGCATTCAATTTTTTGGGATTAAACAAACTGATAATTAGAAAAGGAGAATGCCCATTGCAACCGGGGCCTAAAGCCAGGGCGGTTGCCAGCTATGCAGACTCAAAAAAACCGACAAGACACGGTATAGCGCAAGCAGCCGAATGACCCACCTGTCGCACCGTAAAATCCGTCAAAAGTAAGCCGCTTAACGGCAGACATTAGTTTACTCTACGCAAATTCGTCGGTTATATAATGGCATACTGTTAGTTCATTTGCATAACAAAGAGGGGGGCTGGCACAGCCATAGTTAACAGATGGTCAGATGGTCAGGCGCTCAGCATTCAGCTCTTGCCTGACCCGGCAATCGCCTAGACGGTGTTATGCACCTGGGAGTAAATTTAAATAGGCCGCTTTAGTAAGTATCAGGCCAACGAAGGTCAAATAATGGAGTTGTTTTAGGCTCACGGCGAGGCGTTAGTAGTCGCTGGCCAGGCGTTTATACAAGGCGCTCCAACTCAGGCTGCGTTCGACGACCCTGCAGCGGAGCAAGAGCACGGAGCCCCGTTTGGCTTGTCCCAACTTGACCACTTGCAAGTCGATGCCGTGGGCCTGCGCCGTTTGGGTCAGTGCTTCCCCGGTATACTCTTGAACGGCGTAGGCCAGCATAAAAATTTGTTCATGAGGTACTTGCGCTTATTTCGCCAATGGGCCCACCTGCACGCGGTCCTGCTCGTTGGCCGGCGTCACCACAGCCGCCAGCAGGTGGCCGGGCGTGTTTACGGCCACGTGCCCCTCGCTGCCCTTGCGCCGCCTAGTTCCGTCGTGGCCGTGCCGCGGCCGATTTCGGGTATGCTGTCCAGCGTGTGCGACTCGAAAATTACTGCGCTGGGCTCCGCTGACTGCGCCTCATGCAGGCGCCGCAACTGGCGCAGGTCGTCAATCAGCGCCTCCGAGACGCGGGCGGTGCGCCAGTGGGTACACTGCTGGTAGCATGTGGCCCACGGCGGCAAACCATGGGGCAAGTACCGCCTCGTGCAGCCCGTGCGCACGACGTAGCGCAGCGCGTTAAACAAATTCCGCAGTGGATACTGACGCTGCCCGGCGTCCTCGCGGACCAGCAATAAATACGGCAGCAGAAAAGCCCTCGTCATCAGTAACATCGCAAGGATTAGGTACAGCGGTAAATTTTCATGCCCGCTGATTTTGCCTGTAAGTGCATAGCAGCCTAGTTATTTCAGGCTGGTCGTCTCCACAGGTAATCCGTTTAATTGCGCGCGTTACTGCTGGCTGGCCATTCCGTTAGCGACGGCCACAAGTTTCGCATTTTACTACGTGACGGAGCGGGTGGCCGTGCGCTTTTTTCGAGGAACTTGAGCCAACAAGCTAATTTTGTTTCGAATTCCGCTATTTTGCGAGCCGAAAACTGCTCAACTCACTTTTTCTCATCCAGTCCCCTTTTATGACGAATTACCTTTACGCAGTACCCGCCCTGGGTATTTTTGCGCTGATTTACACATGGTTCCGTGCGGGCTGGGTAGCCCGGCAAGACGCGGGCGATGCGCGCATGACCCAGATTGCGGGCTACATCGCCGACGGGGCCATTGCCTTTCTCAAAGCCGAATACAAAGTGCTGGCCCTGTTCGGGTTAATTGCTGGAGCTTTCTTGTTCTACCTCGGCAGCACCAGCGGCAACTCCAGCCCCATCATCGTCATTGCCTTTCTTATCGGGGCCGTGTTCTCGGCCCTGGCCGGTTTTATCGGGATGAAAATTGCTACCAAAGCCAACGTGCGCACCGCGCAGGCCGCCAAAACCAGCCTCAGCACCGCGCTTAACGTGTCGTTTTCGGGCGGTTCGGTGATGGGCATGGGCGTGGCCGGGCTGGCCGTGTTGGGTCTGGGTTCGCTGTTTATTGTGTTCTATAAAATGTTCGTGCCCAGCGGCTTGGCCAACGGCATGGAGATGGAGAAGGCCCTGGAAGTCCTCACCGGCTTCTCGCTTGGCGCCGAAAGCATTGCGCTGTTTGCCCGCGTGGGCGGTGGCATCTACACCAAAGCGGCTGACGTGGGCGCTGACCTTGTGGGCAAAGTAGAAGCCGGCATTCCGGAAGACGACCCCCGCAACCCCGCCACCATCGCCGACAACGTGGGCGACAACGTGGGCGACGTGGCCGGCATGGGCGCCGACTTGTTCGGCTCCTACGTGGCCACCATCCTGGCCACCATGGTGCTGGGCCGTGAAGTGACCGTGACCGGCGACCAGTTCGGTGGCCTTTCGCCCATTTTTCTGCCCATGGCCATCGCGGGCATGGGCATCATCGCCTCGCTCATCGGCATCCTGTGCGTGCGGGTGAAGGAGAACGGCAACGTGCAGGCGGCCCTCAACCTGGGCAACTACATCTCGGTGGTGGTGTCGGCCGTGGCCTCTTACTTCCTCATCATGTGGATTTTGCCGGCGGGCACGTTCACCATTCGCGGCATCAGCTTCGATGCGATGCACGTGTTCTATGCCGTGGTGGTGGGCCTGATTGTGGGCACGCTGATGAGCATCATCACCGAGTACTACACCGCCATGGGCAAGCGCCCGGTGAACAGCATTGTGCAGCAAAGCAGCACGGGCCACGCCACTACGGTCATTGGCGGCATTGCCGTGGGCATGGAATCGACGGTACTGCCCATTCTGGTGCTGGCTGCCGGCATCGTGCTGAGCTTTAAAGCGGCCGGCTTGTACGGCGTGGCCATTGCGGCGGCCGGCATGATGGCCACCACCGCCATGCAGCTGGCCATCGATGCCTTCGGGCCGATTGCCGACAACGCCGGTGGCATTGCCGAAATGAGCGAGCTGCCCAAGGAAGTGCGCGAACGCACCGACATTCTGGACGCCGTGGGCAACACCACGGCCGCCACTGGCAAGGGCTTCGCCATTGCCTCGGCGGCCCTCACGTCGCTGGCGCTGTTTGCCGCCTTCATGGGCACGGCGCACATCGATACCATCGATATTTCGAACGCCGACGTGCTGGCGGGCCTCTTTGTGGGCGCCATGATTCCGTTCATCTTCTCGGGCCTGGCCATTGCGGCCGTGGGCCGCGCGGCCATGGCAATGGTGCAGGAAGTGCGCCGCCAGTTCCGCGAAATTCCGGGCATCATGGAGGGCACGGGCCGGCCGGAGTACGAAAAATGCGTGGCCATTTCCACGGCGGCGGCCATTCGGGAAATGATTTTGCCCGGTGCCATCGCGCTGCTGTCGCCCATCATCGTGGGTTTCCTGTTCGGGCCGCACGTGCTGGGCGGCTTGCTGGCCGGCGTCACGGTGAGCGGGGTGCTGATGGCCATTTTCCAGAGCAACGCCGGTGGCGCCTGGGACAACGCCAAGAAATCTTTCGAAAAAGGCGTGCTGGTGAACGGCAAGATGGAATACAAGGGCTCCGACGCCCACAAAGCCTCCGTGACCGGCGACACCGTGGGCGACCCGTTCAAGGACACTTCGGGCCCGAGCATGAACATTCTCATCAAGCTGATGAGCATTGTTTCCTTGGTAATTGCGCCCCACATCGCCGAGAAAAGCGGCGAGCGCGGCATGGCCCCGGTACAGCTCGAAAACCAGCACACCGAAGTGGCCGCCCGTCCGCACCTACGCTACGCCGAAACCGTGGCCCCGGCGGCAATGCGCGTGATTTACACGGCTTTGCGGGAGGTGAAATAAGGCACTGGGTTTTTGGTGCTAACGTAGATTTCACGGGCTCCGTGGTCGCTGCAACCGGAGAGGCCGCTTCAACGAAGCGGCCTCTTTTGCTTTGGCACGGGCGCATCGGCGGGGGGGGGCGCCGAGCAACCATGCGGCTGAGATGCCGCGCATTGGTGTGCCAAAGACGCCCGCTGGCGGGTGCCTGCGCCGCCCACAAAATCCGTGAAATTCGCTTCAATCCGTTTAATCCGTGAGTAGCTTTGTTGCTCAATTACCCCGCCACGCATGGGTTCGTCTCACATTACCGTCCACGACAAAGTATTTCGCCCGTACTTGCCCGCCGCGGCCCTCGACGAAGCCGTGGCCGGCCTCGCGGCCCGGCTTAGCGCCGATTATACCGGGCGCCAACCCTTGTTCGTGGTGGTGCTCACCGGGGCCTTTATGTTTGCGTCCGACCTGCTCAAGCGCATCACCGAGCCCTGCGAAATCGTCTTCATCCGGGTGGCCTCGTACGAGGGCACGGGCAGCAGCGGCGTGGTGCAGGAAGTGCTGGGCCTGCGCGAAGACGTGGCGGGCCGCCACCTCATCATCGTGGAAGACATCGTGGACACCGGCACCACCATGCATCACCTGCTGCCCACTTTGCTGGCCAAGGGCCCGGCCTCGATCGAAATCGCCACGCTGTTTTTTAAGCCAGCCAGCCTGCGGCACGAAATCAACCTGCGCTACGTGGCGCTGGAAATTCCCAACGACTTCGTGGTGGGCTACGGCCTTGACTACGACGGCCTGGGCCGCAACTTGGCCGACGTGTACGTGGCCGTGTAGCCCCGCCTTTGTTACCGATTGATTAACTTGCCCAAACCCACCATCACCCTATCCTTAGCCCAACGCTTCTAACTACATGCTGAATATCGTGCTGTTTGGCCCGCCCGGTGCCGGTAAAGGAACCCAAAGTCAGAAACTCATCATCAAGTACAACCTCGTGCACCTGAGCACCGGCGATTTGCTGCGTGCCCAGATAACCCAGGGCACCGAGTTAGGCCTGACCGCCAAAAAGCTCATGGACGAAGGCCTGCTCGTGCCCGACGAGGTGGTGATTGGCATGATTGGCAGCGCCCTGGAAACCAACCCCCAGGCCGGCGGCTTCATCTTCGACGGCTTCCCGCGCACCGTGGCCCAGGCCGAGAGCCTTGACCGCCTCATGGCCGCCCACCGCACCGCCATTGGCTGCATGATTGCGCTGGAGGTGCAGGAAGAGGAACTGGTGACGCGCCTACTGGAGCGCGGCAAAACCAGCAACCGCCCCGACGACCAGGACGAAACCAAAATCCGCCGCCGCGTGACGGTGTACAACACCGAAACCGCCCAGGTGGCCGGCTACTACGCCGCCCAACAAAAATTCCACTCCCTCAACGGCATCGGCCCCATCGACGGCATCTTCGCCCACATCTGTGGCCTGATTGACCAGCACCAGCGGCCCGCGTCCGAAAGTTCGGCCGCGGCCACCAACGAAGTAAAGGCGTAACTTTACGTTTTTAACACGACTGTCATCCTGAGCGCAGCGAAGGGCCTTATCACGTTAGAACAACCGGCTTTAGAACCTCCGTTCTGCTGCTAGCCCTAACGCGACAAGGTCCTTCGCTGCGCTCAGGATGACCGTTTTTTTACCTCAATACCCCAATTCCCGTGGCCTCCAACAATTTTATCGACTACGTTAAACTTATTTGCCGCTCGGGCAAAGGCGGCGCAGGTTCGCACCACTTCTTCCGGGCCAAAGGCCTGCCCAACGGTGGCCCCGACGGCGGCGACGGCGGCCGCGGTGGTCACATCATCCTCGAAGGCAACTCGCAGCTCTGGACGCTGCTGCACCTGCAATACCAGAAGCACGTGTTTGCCAAAGACGGCGAGGGCGGCGGCGAAAACCTGCGCAGCGGCGCGCAGGGCGAAGACATTGTGCTGCAAGTGCCCCTCGGCACCGTGGCCCGCGACCCCGACGGTACGCAGATTCTAGAGATAACCGAGCACGGCCAGCGGTTGGTGCTGGTGCCCGGCGGGCGTGGCGGCTGGGGCAACGACCATTTCAAAAACTCCATCAACCAGGCGCCGACCTACGCCCAGCCCGGCGAGCCGGCCATCGAGGCCATCATCATTCTGGAGCTCAAGCTGCTGGCCGACGTGGGCCTCGTGGGTTTCCCGAACGCGGGCAAGAGCACGCTGCTTTCCGTAGTGTCGGCGGCCAAGCCCAAGATTGCCGATTACGCCTTCACCACGCTGGTGCCCAACCTGGGCGTGGTGGCTTACCGCGACTACAAGTCCTTCGTGATGGCCGACATCCCCGGCATCATCGAGGGCGCGGCCGAAGGCAAGGGCCTGGGCACCCGCTTCCTGCGCCACATCGAGCGCAACTCCATGCTGCTTTTCATGATAAGCTGCGATTCGCCCGATATTACGGCCGAATACAAGGTGTTAATCGGTGAATTGGAGCAGTTTAACCCCGACCTATTGGATAAGAAGCGCCTGCTGGCCATCACCAAGTCCGACATGATTGACGAGGAGCTGGAGGCCGAAATCCGCCAGACGCTCCCGGCCGAGGTGCCGTCCATCTTCATTTCCAGCCTCACGAATAAGAACATTCAGCCGCTGAAGGACATGATTTGGAAGGCATTGC
>Ga0123336_10001246_pt1 | contig 23795 bp, 20 predicted proteins | sample SSSSmetaG_FD_96466 | JGI IMG/M metagenome (GOLD analysis project Ga0123336, IMG submission 96466) | Glacier valley bacterial and archeal communities from Borup Fiord, Nunavut, Canada, to study Microbial Dark Matter (Phase II) - ​SSSS metaG | ecosystem: Environmental > Aquatic > Freshwater > Ice... | reverse complement strand
GTTCTCGGCGGCGGCGCGCACCACAATCTTGACAACGCGCGTGGAGCCCGTGAACACGAGGTGATCGAGCGGCAGCTGCGAGACCGCCTCGGAGACCTCGACGCCGCCCGTCACGACCGCGACGTGATCGGCCGCGAACGTCTCGGAGATGATGGTCTTCAGCAGCTCGGAGGTATCGGGGACGAGCTCCGACGGCTTGATGATCGCCCGGTTTCCGGCCGCGAGCACGCTGACGAGCGGCCCGAGCGCGAGCTGCACGGGGTAGTTCCAGGGCGAGATGATGCCGACCACGCCGACCGGCTGCATCACCACCTCGGCGCGCGCCGGCAGGAACATCCAGGACACCTCGCGCGGCTCGGTCTCCATCCACTCGTGGAGATGCGCGCGGGCGTGCTTGATGGCGTTCACGACGATCATGACCTCGGCGATCAGGCTCTCGTGCTTCGAGCGCACGCCGAAGTCCATGCCCACCGCCTTCACGATGTCGTGCTTGCGCGCAAGGAGCGCGCGCTCGAGCTTGTCGAGGTGCTCGATGCGCGTGTCGTAGTCGGGGGCGCCCGATTTGCGCTGCGCAGCCTTCAGTTTGTTGAGCAGCGTGAGCAGCTCGTTCGGCGGGCGGTGCTCGCCGAGAGAGTCCCGCGAGGCGCGGGGATTGGACTGGTGGCCTTCGCTCGGGGCGTCGCTCTCCATCATTGCCATGCCGCCATGCTATCCTGGGCGGTCACATGTGGACGCGTGGTTATCGTGACGAGATCTTCAAACGTCTGACCGGCCCCCAGGCAGCCTCCGAGAAGTGGGACCTCGTCGTCATCGGCGGCGGAATCACCGGCGCAGGCATCCTCGGGGAGGCGGCGCGACACGGGAAAAAAGCGTTGCTCGTCGAGGGGCAGGACTTCTCGTCCGGCACCTCCAGCCGCTCCACGAAGCTCGTACACGGCGGGCTGCGGTACCTGCGCCAGGGGCAATTCCTCGTCACGCGCAAGTCCGTGAAGGAGCGCGAGCGCCTCATGGCCGAGGGCAAGGGTCTCGTCGATCCTCTCGCGTTCTCGCTCGCCGCGTTTCCCGGCGACAAGATGCCGAAGTGGATGTACGGCGTCGGCCTCGCCATGTACGACGCGCTCGCGTGGAAGTGGGCGCACGAGGCGCAGTCGAAGGCCGAGATCATCAAGCGCATCGCCCCGCTCGCGGGCTCGAAGGTGCTCGGCGGCTACCGCTACTACGACGCGCAGACCGACGACTCGCGCCTCGTCATCCGCGTCCTGCGCGAGGCGGTCCGTCACGGCGGCACCGCCATCAACTACGTGCGCGCCGACAAGCTGCTCCGCACCGCCGACGGCAAGGTGCGCGGCGTCGTCCTGCGTGACACCTCGCCGGACGGCAACGGCCGCACCGCGGAGGTCGAGGCGAAGGTCGTGATCAGCGCCACCGGCGCCTGGGCCGACGAGCTGCGCGGGGAGCTCGGTCACGCGAAGCGCCTGCGGCGCATCCGCGGCAGCCACCTCACGTTCCGCGCCGATCGCCTGCCCCTCGCCGAGGCGGTGAGCCTCCTCCACCCCCGCGATCAGCGCGCGGTGTTCGCGATCCCGTGGGAGGGCGTGACCATCCTCGGCACCACCGACGTCGACCACGGCAGCCTCGACGAGGAGCCCGCGATCAGCCAGGCCGAGACCGAGTACCTGCTCGAGTCGGCGCAGAAGGCGTTCCCGTCGTACGAGCTCACCGGGAAGGACGTCATCTCGACGTGGTCGGGCGTGCGGCCCGTCATCGATACCGGCAAGAGCGACCCCTCGAAGGAGTCCCGCGAGCACGCCATCTGGAAGGAGGATGGCCTCCTCACCATCAGCGGCGGCAAGCTCACGACGTTCGTGGTCATGGCGCGTGACGCGCTCGCTGCCGCCGAGGAGGATCTCGGCGAGCTCGGCCCCCGCACGCGCATCTTCGACGAGCAGCCCGAGGAGATCACGTGGCCGTCCGCGCTCGACGAGGCGACGCGCGTGCGCCTCATCGGTCGCTTCGGCAGCGAGGTCACCGCCATTGCCGCGGACAAGAGCCTCGCGAAGGCGATCCCGGGCTCGATCGCGCTATGGAGCGAGCTGCGCATGGCGGCGCGCGAAGAGGCGGTGGTCACGCTCGCCGATCTCCTGCTGCGCCGCGTGCGGCTCGGCATCCTGCTGCCGAACGCCGGGCTCGACGAGATCGACACCATCAAGAAGATCGCGCAGCCCGAGCTCGGCTGGGACGACGCGCGATGGGATCGCGAGGTCGAGATCTACAAGACGACCTGGAAGAAAGCGTACTCCTCGCCCACGTGACGGTGACTGTGCGCGGAGACTTGCGCAGTCGAGGTGTGCCGGGACGCCGCGTACGGCAAGCGGCTGGGGCGCGACGCCGACACCGGTCGCGGGCCAGCCGCTCTGGTGAGTGATGACGCCTCGGTCTGCGCGGCGTAGGCTTGCGGGCAAGAGGTTCGAGAGGTTGCTGCGAGGCGCAGAGACGGGGAATTCCTGGGTGGGCGTCTGGGTGCTGGCCGGCGCCATGGCGTGCCATCGCGCGCCCTCGCCCGCGCTCGACGGCGCAGCGCCGCCCGCCTCCGCCGTCGCTTCCGCGTCTGCACAGCCTGCCGCTCTCGCCCTCCCCACCCCCGCCGCGCTCGCTGCGCCCTTCCGCGCCACGAACGCCCACGGCTTCGTCGCCGTCACCGGAATCGACAGCGCCGGCGCTTCGCACCGCGTGATCACCTCCCTCGGCGACGCGCTCCCGCAGCAAGCGATCCCCATCGCCTCCTTCACGAAGCTCTGGACCGCGGTCGCCGCCCTCCGCCTCGTCGCCGCGCATCGCCTCGCGCTCACCGATCGCGTCGCCGATCTGCTGCCCTCGCTCGCGAGCCGCCCGTGGTCCGACAGCACGCTCGCCGAGCTCATGAGCCACACGTCACGCGTCCCCGAGTTCGACGAGGCCGGCGGCTACTTCTCGAAGCGCGACGTGACCTTCACCGATCCCGTCGCGACGCTCGAGAAGCACCTCTCGCGCACCGCGACCGAGAAGCGCGGCGTCTTCAAGTACAAGAACGCCGAGTACGCGCTCGTCGGCGCGATCCTCGCGACGCGCGCCGCGGTGCCGTTTCCCGAGCTGCTGAAGCGCGAGGTCTTCGATCCTGCGCGGATGAGCCATTCCGGCCTGCTGATGGGCGCGATCCCCGCCGAGGTCGACGCGCGGTCCCTCGGCACGGTGCGCGCGCAGAACTTCTTCGCCGCCGGCGCCGGGTACTCGACCCCCGAGGATCTCCTCGCGTTCTTCGAGGCGCTCTCCGGCGATGCGCTGCTCGACGAGCCTTCGAAGGCGCTCCTCTTCGACGGCCAGAAGAGCCGCGGCTACGGCGCGCTCGGCTGCTGGGCGTATCCCTTCACCGGCGGCGATGCCGGGGCGACGCTCCTCGTGGAGCGCAAAGGAGCGCTCGGCGACCTTTCGCTCTTCTCCGCGTTCCTCCCGGAGCGCCGCCGCGCGGTGGTGGCGTGGTCGAGCACCTCGCTCGCGTTCGACCATCCGTACCTGGGCCGCGGCGTCGGCTTCGCCCTCGCGAGCCTGCTCGACGCGCGCTGACGGCGCGGCGCAGCGCGGCGATCATTCCGCCGCCACGCCGGCCGCGCAGGGGACGTGGATGACGCTCGGTGACGAGCGTGAGCCCACCTGGAGGAGGTGCTTGCCACACGGAAGTGTCAACACCAGAGGCGTCTCGCCCAGCACGCGCCCATCGACGAAGACGCGTCGACCGGCGGGGGAAGAGCGCAGATCGATGCAACGTCTGCAAGCCGTCGCCGAGGCGTCCTTCTGCGGCGTCGAGGCGTAGGTTGCCCCTCGCCCACCGAGCGTCGAGGCGACGTGCGCCCGCCTCTGCGTCGCGCGCCGCCAGCTGGGGCTCGAGTCGTCGCTCGGGGCGCGCCCGCAGACGAAGAGGGCGAGCGCGAGCGTCGCAGCCCGCGGCAGGAGTGAGGCGCGCGGGCGAGCGCCGGATACCGCCGACCCACCAGCGAGCGCAGGCGGACCGGCCCACGTCGCCGGGGGTGGAGCCGCGGCCGCCCGAGGCGGGGAGAAGCGGTGCGTAGGTACGGGCCGCCGGCCTTGCACTGTCGGGGCCGTATCTTCCTGCACCGCGCGGGCACGCCTCACCGCGAGGTCGGCGAAGCGCTGGCGCTCGTACCTCGGCACGCAGGCGCTGATCCAGCTCAGAAGGTCCATCGCGCGCGGCGCTGGCTCCCGCCCGGACGCGATGGCCTCGAGGCGTGCGAGCGCGTCATGCGGGTGCTGGTACGCGCTCGAAGCGGCGACCGACGCGAATTCGGACGCCAGGCTCATGGCGCAGCGCGCGATCGCCTGGACCGAGAGTGCACCCGGGTGCGCCGCGGCGCCGCCGGACCCAGAACGCTCGGTGAAGGTCGTCACGAACACTCCCTGAGGTCCCACGAGCACGCGCTGCAGGTCCGGCAGCGTCTCCCACGAGAGCTCGAGCCGGGCCACCTCCACCGCTGCGCTCAGCTCGGTCAGCTGGCGCGTGACCTCGAAGACGAAGAGCAGCTTCGTTCGAGAGGCAACCGCCGCCAGGCGCTGGAACAGCACGCGCACCGGGATCCCGGGAGGCGCCTCGAAGACGAACGCCGTGATGGCGGGCCGCCCCGCGTGGACCCGCGAGAGGAAGACCTCCTGCAGCGCGGGCATCCGGGGGTGCACCGCGGTCCGCAGCACCCTCGTCCGGATCGCCGCATCGTGCCGGGCCGCGTGCGAGTCGACCCGCCACAGCTCGGCGACCACCGTCCGCTCCCCCGCGGTGCAGAGCACGACGGCGCAGCCCTCGCCGCGCCCGAGCACGCGACGAACGCGGTACGACCCGCTTCCGGGCTCGTGGAAGCGCGTGCCGGGCGCCACGCCGATGCCGGACTCATCGCGGGACGGCCCGACCATCTGCCAAGCCTACCGGTCGGTTTACCACCATGCACGATCTCAATTTGGCCACTTATTCGCTCTTTTATGAACGTTAGTGCCGCACTGATCAACCAACCAATCGGTTTTACAGTGCCGTGGCGCCCCGGATCGGCCGGCCGCGATCCGGCGCTTCACGGGGCGCCGGCCTCGTGTGCCCTGCCCGGGAAACGTCGCCGGATCTCGCGTGGGGTTGCGGACGATCCCTGCCCCCGCGAGACGGCACGACCTTCGCTGGACCACGAGGCATGACCCCCATGTCACGAGCTCTGCGGATGGCTACCACCTGCCTCCTCGTCTGCCTCGCCACCGCTTGCGCGGCCCCCGGAGAGGAAGAGAGCGAGGCGTCCTCGAGCGCCCTGGCATGCAATGACGAGCAGCTCCAGCAGTGCAAGATCTACGGCGGCGGGACCCGGCCCTGCGAGGTCAAGTGGTGTGGAAGCGCGGCGCCGACCGCGTCCGGCACCTTCTCGCGCCAGCAGGTCCACGGACTCGTCAAGGGGCACATGCGTCCCGGGGCGGAGGCTGCCGCCTCGGACATCCTCGACCCGGGGTTGACGACCCAGGCCCTCGTGGACGCGCTCGGCTGGCTCGCCACCCACCACCCGCCGGCCTGGGAGATCAGCGCCATCAACAGCAATCACCACTACGATCCGCTTGCGCATAGCGGCGGGTTCGCCATCGATATGTATGCGAAAAATGCCGCGGACGATCTTGCTTTCACGCAGCTCGTGAGTCGCGACCCGCAATTCATCGAGATCGGGCTGTCGGGCGATTACACGAGCTACGCGGCCGAGATCCAGACGAAGTATCACTTCGAGGAGAATGCGCCGACCCACGTCCACGCCTCCGTGAAGCAAGCCTATGGCAGCCGGTGAGTGAGGCGCGACGCCAGCTTCAGCCCGACGCGCGGGGCCGGGAACAAGTCGGGGAGGAAGGGTGCGCGCACCACGATGGTGGCCACTCGTCCCGACCCCTCGTAGAGGACAGAGACTCCCGCTTTGTAGAGCGCTCGTTCCCCGACGACCGTCGCCTCGCCCAGGCTTTCCTCGACGAATTCACGCCGATCATCGGGACGCGGGACCCCTTCCCACACGCCTCCCGTGACCGCGATGGCGATCACCGAGGCGCCTTCCACGGTGATGCTGCTCACCGGCGTGCGAAGGACGATCTCGACATGCTCCAGCGGATAGCGCAGGAACGCGAGGCGGTCGCGCACCGCGAGCTGCCCAGGGCCGAGGACGCGCAACACCTCCTCGTAGCGCATGCCGAGCACGACCGCTCCGACACGACTCCCCGGGACGATGCAGCGGTCACCCAGCAACCCTTCATGTGCCATGCGCAGACCCTACCGAACGGAAGGCGCAAATCAACCCGCACGGAGTCGAATTCGAGATTCAACGGATCGGCGTTCGATTGCCCGCTGCGATCGGGCAGATCGCAGCAACTCGACCACTGTCGCGAATGCCAACGAACTGGTACTCCCACCACGTGACCAGCTCGACCGCCGCCCGACTCCAGCGCGTCGCTGCGGCGCTCCACGTCCTCGCCGAAAGCACGAGCGCGACGCGGCTGGAGCGGCTCCTGGGTTTCGTCTGTCTGCTGCTCGAGGAGGCGGCCCGCGCTCCACGCTCCTTCGCGCGCTTTGCCACGGGCCCCCTCGTCGTGGACCTGAGGCGGACACGTTGGACCACCGAGCTCGTGGTCGGATCGGACGACGGGCGCGTCTTCACGGCTCTGCTGGGATGTGCGCTTCCCTTCATCGCGTTCGAATCGGTCACCCGTTTCGTCAACGAGAGGAGCGCAGACTTCGGCGACGTGTTCGTCCTCGTCGGTGACGACTGCGTCAGCATCTCCGTGCTGGCGGAGATCGACCTCGAAGAAGAGCCCGACACGACCCCCTCCCTGTCCCGGGATGGTTGGGATGCCTGGGATGCCTGGGATGCAGACGCGACCGTCGTCCTTGCACCGCCGAAGGCGCTGCTGGCGCGGCTCGCCCGTTGATGCAAACCATCTGGTCGGCTATAGGCTGCTCATGACCTACGCTCGTTGGCGGGGCGCCGCGGCGCTCCTTGGGCTCGCTTGCACCTGCAATTGTTCGGGATCTGGGGTCTCGTCGATGAGCGACGCGGAGACGACCGCTGACGAGCTCTCCGTCAACATCGACCTATCGGTCTGGAAAAAGATGCACGTGAGGGCCTACCAGAAGCTCCGCGTCGCCGTCACGCTCGAGGCAGGCACGCGCTACGTCGCGCGCGTCACCGACCACTGGGGGTGGCCGAGCGACCGGCCTCGGCCCCCGTCGACGCTCGACGTCGACGTTCGCGTGCCGCGCGGGGCCTCGCTGACCGGGGTCGTGCACAACCGCTCGCATGACGCGAACGGCACCCTGCCCGATCCGATTCCGTTCCTGGCGCCGGCGCGCGTGGAGCTCGTACTGCGCGAGCTCGATGGCGAAGGCGGCGACTTCGAGCTTCGGCTGGACCGTGAGTCGGCGACCGAGCCCCCCCTGGCAGCCGCGCCGCCCGACGGGATCGCGGTCCACCAGGCGGGGCCGTTGACCGACCTCGTGACGGTGACGAGGTTCGCCGCCCTGGTGGCCGGCGGAGGGCCCGATCACGACGCGGCAACGAGCGCGCTCGTCGTCGCAGGCGGACACGGCGACGCCGTGATCCTGCGCATGGATGATACGGGCGGCGCCTACGCGACGTACTTCGTGCAACGTGGGGCGCACGCGGCGACCGAGATCGCCTTCGACCCCGACGGAGGCAACACCGATGTGGACGGCGCGGCGCTCGTCACGCTCCGCGCACGTGCCGACGACCCGTGGGTCGCGCAGCGCATCGACGCGGCGGAGATCCTCTTCATCGCGGGCGGCAACCAGACGAAGTACGTCGACGCGTGGCGAGGCACGCAGCTCGCCGCCGCCGTCGATCGTCTGGTGAACCGCGGCGGAGCCGTCGGTGGAACGAGCGCCGGCATGCACGTCCTCGGCGGCATCGTGCACACCCCGCGCGGCGCGGGGGACTCCGTGACCTCCGCGGACGCTCTTGCCGATCCGTACCTCGCCGAGAGCGAACGTTCCGGCAGCCGATCCCTCGAGCTCGCGCCCAGCCCGTTCGTCCTCCCGGTCCTTCGCGACCTGGTCATGGACACCCACTGGACCCAGCGAGGCCGCCTCGGCCGCTCTCTCACGTTCCTCGCACGAGTGCTCACCGACGAGGTCCGCCCGCTCGGGTCCATCGCGCTGCTCGCCTGCGACGAGGGGGTGGCGGTGCTCGTCGACGGGAGCGGACGCGGCCGCGTCTTTGCGCCCGCCGCGGGCGGCGCGGCCTTCCTCTTCCGGCCCGATGTCGTGCCGGGTCGCTGTGCGGACGACCGCACGCTCGACTGGCGCGCCGGTGTGCCGTTCGCGAGGATCGAGGGCACGATGGCCGGCGACGCCACGCTCGATCTCCGCGGTCCGGTCGGCCCAGGACGGGCCAAGGTCGTCGATGGCGTCGCGAGCGCGCCGTGACGCGCTCAGCGCGCCCGTGACTTGAGGATCTGGAAGTAGCGCCGCGCCAGGCCGGACGCGGCGGCGGCCTTGCTGACATTTCCGCGTTGTTCCTCGAGCACACTGGCGACGTAACGGGCCTCGAAGCGGCGCAGCATCTCCTGCCGCGCACGGGCAAACGGCAGCTTCATCGCGAGCACGTCGGCAAGCGCGTCCTCCTTCGCGGGTGACGCGCCGGCGCCTGCGGGTAGCGCCTCCTCGCGTGCGCCCGTGGGCCCGGTCGCCAGTCGCTCGGCGATGGCTTGCACCAGCTCGCGGACGTTGCCCGGCCACGCTCCGCCCTCCAGCAGCGCAAGGTAGTCCGCGGGCGGCTCCCCCGCACCGCCGAGCGCCGTCCAGAAGTGGCGAGCCAGGAGGCCGACGTCGCCGTTCCGGCGGCGCAGCGGCGGCAGCGCGATGGTCGCGCCCGCGAGGCGATCGAGCAGGTCCTCGCGGAGGCGACCGACCTGGATCTCGTGGTCCGGATCCCGTCGGGTCGTGGAGATGAGCCGCACGTCCTTCGCGCCTGCCAGCGCGATGAGGAGCTGCGCCTGAGCCTGCGAACCAAGCTCGAAAGGCTCGTCGAGCACGAGCGTGCCTCCTGCGGCGTGCTCCAGCGCGGCGGGCAGGTCCTCGAGGTCCGACGTCGCTCCGTCGAACACCAGGAACGGTTTGCCAGCCCGCGGTCCGAGATCGTGGAGGGCCTCCGCCAGGAGCTCCTTGCCGGTCCCTGCCTCGCCCTCGATGACCACGGAGTTCAGGGACGAGGCGAGGTCCGCCCAGCCGCGATACAGCGATCGGACCTCGGCGCTCGCGCCCAGGAAGCGGCCGAAGCCCCTGGCGACCTCGGGCGCGCTGGCGGGCAAGGCGCCGGCGCGCGAGAGCCTGAAGGAGGAGCCCCCGAGGGTCACCAGCTCGCCGCCCGTGAGGAGCGCCTCCTTCACGCGCACGCCGTTCGCGCGGGTGCCATTGGTGGACTCGAGATCCTCGAGCCGCCACGCGTACGCCTCGCGGCGGAGTGCCGCGTGGCGACGGGAGACGGTGCGATCCGTCAGACGGACCGTGCAGACAGCACTCTGGCCGATCAAGATGCGACCTTCGTTCACGCCATCGAGCACGGTCGTCGCGCCGGCGTCCGGCCCGTCGATGATGCGGAGCACGAAGACCACGCAGGAGATCGGCTCCCCGCGCGCGAGGTCCATGGCGGTTCCGGACTCGTCGGGTCGGATGGTAGGGGCTGACACGTCGTCATTCTAGATGGCCGAGCACGATTCTCGTCCCTCGAATCGCGCCCGATCATTGTCGGAGAGGCTCGCGCTCGGTGATCTAGTGCGCCGCCGGCGGATTGTTGCGCCTGACGCGGACATGCACGATGGCCGCTTGCTCGCCGACGCGAGCCACGAGCAGCGCGCAGAGCAGCGTCTCCACGTGCTCCACCGCGCCGCCCGACGTGATGCGCTCCTCGACCACACTGCCGACGTGCATCTCTGGCGCATACGCGGTCATCGTGCGCGCGACCTCCTCGAAGAAATGGCCGTGGCGCGTGCGCTGCGTGGTCGAGCGCCGCGCGAGCTGCGCGAGCCAGGCATCGCGCACGTAGCGAACGACGCCCGGACCGTCCTCGTCGCTTCCCTCGAAGATCTCCGCCTCCGGGGCGAGGACGCGCGAGAGATCCTCGAGCGCGGGCCCTTCGCCCGCGAAGTGGCCGAGCGCGTCGAAGAACGCCTCGGCCAGAGCCGCGGCAGACGCGGGGTCGACGGAGCGCGCCGAGGCTCGCGCCGCGCGAAGGGAGGCAGGGGTCGCACGCATGGCCGGCCCGCTTACGAATGCCGTGCCACGGCACGCTCCCCTCGGCGCACGCGAGATCGAGCGCGTCTGCGAGGTACGGGGCATCGAGGAGCGGCGAGCGACCCTCGGTCGCGTGGGCCCTTAGGCCGCGATCAGGCCGATCGCGGCGCCCTGCCCAGCGGTCAGCGTCGCGCTCCGAGCATGCGACGGACCTGCTCGCGCACCGCGACGGTGCGCGAGGCCACGAAGGCGACGTGCATCGGCTGCGTTCCAGTGAAGCGAGCGACGATCTCCTCCATCGCGAACGGGAGGAAGTGGGCGCCCACGACCGTGAGCACAACGTGCGTCGGATCGAGCTCGCGGTCGAAGACTCCGGTCCGCTGACCCTCGCGCACGAGCTCGCGCGCCGCCCCGAGCACGGTGTCCACCCGCGTGCCGAGGAGCTCGGGCATGAGGGGAGCGTTGTGCACCGCCTCGCCGACGAGCAAACGCGCGGCGTGCGGATGATCTCCCAGCGCGGCGGTCAGCGCGTCGCTCACCGCATCGAGGCGCTCGAGCACCGTTCCGCTGGAGGCCAGGGCTCCGAGGACGGGGCTCTGGACCGCCTCGACGAGGCTCTCGACGACGCGCGCGTAGACGGCGTCCTTCGTCGGGAAGTGGTGGAAGAGGGAGGCCTTGCGGAGACCCACGCGCTTGGCAAGCTCCCCCATCGTGAGGCCGTCGTACCCCTGCTCCGCGAAGAGGCGGGTGGCCTCACGCAGGACATCCTCCTTGGTGACGCGCGTCCGGGGGACCGAGGCGCTCTCCCGGGGTGAAGGCGACGCTGCGCCGATCTTTCCAGCCGTGGCCATGCGCCCTCCATCCTACGCGAGGCGCCCGCGGCGCAGCGCGGACGATGGATCGACAGATCCGGCGGTCGGTACCGAGCGCGTCGAGCTCGAGCCGCCGCTGCCAAAAAAACCCTGAAATCAACCGGGCTCGCCGGCCGGCACACACCATGCTACAGACCGACCGAACGGTCTGTTTGGAGCTCACCCTCATGCCGAATCTTGTCGCCCCCGCCGCACGCATCGTCGCGAGCCCCGACGAGGCCGGATGGTACGCTTCCGTCGTGGCCGAGGACTCTCCGGACAAGGGAGGCACGTTCGGCCGGTACGTGCTCGGTCCGGAGCTCGGATCGGGCGGAATGGCGATCGTCAGCTTTGCGGTCTCGACCGGCGCGCTGGGCTTCGCGCGCCCCGTCGCCATCAAGCGGATCCATCCCACGCTCACCCGGGACGCCGCGGTGATCGACGCCATCCGGGACGAGGCGCGCATTGCCGCTCGCGTCCGGCATCTCAACGTGGTGCCGGTGATCGACGTCATCGAGGAGGGCGAGCAAGTGGGGATCGTCCTGGAGTACGTCCACGGGGAAGCGCTGTCGTCGCTGCTCCGGACGTGCAGGCAACGCGGCGAGCCGCTGGCCATCGGGGTGGCCGTCGCCATCGTCCGGGATCTGCTTCATGGGCTCCACGCGGCGCATACGGCCGTTGGCGACGACGGCGCCTCGCTGGCGATCGTCCACCGCGACGTCTCTCCTCAGAACGTGCTCGTCGGAGCCGACGGCGTCGCGCGCGTGCTCGACTTCGGCATCGCGAAGGCCGACAGCCGCGCCACCGTCACGCGCGACGGCCATCTGAAAGGCAAGCTCCGCTACATGGCGCCCGAGCAGCTCGGAGGGGAGGTCACGCACAGCGCCGATCTCTATGCGGCGGGCCTCGTCCTGTGGGAGGCGCTGGCCGGCCGCGCTCCCTTCGACGACGTCGAGCACGACGCCCAGCTCGTCGGGCGCGTTCTGGTCGGTGTTGCCACGGCGCCGTCGTCTCTTCGCCCGGGCATACCTGCCGCGCTCGACGCCATCGTCGCGAGGTCGCTGGCCGTTCGACCCGCCGAGCGTTTCGGAAGCGCGGCGGAGATGGCGGGGGCGCTCGAGAGCACCGGGCTCGCCGCCTCGCGCACCGAGGTCGGCGCGCGCGTCCACGATCTCGCGCATGCGGTGCTCGAGGCGCGCGCTCGCGTGGTCGCGCGGCTCGAAGGCGGGCGGCAACCAAGCGCTGCCCCTCCGCGCGTCTCTTCGGAGGTGCCGAGCACCTCGCCCGTGGTGCGCGAGGGATCGTCGGCAACGCGAGCGCGCCTCCTTCCCTGGGCGCTCGTCCTCGGCGTGGCCGTCCTCGCCTCGTGGTGGGCGGTGGCTTCGCGGGGCGCTCCTGCGGCGAGCACCGGGCCGGCGGGCGCGCCGCCCGTGGTCGTCTCCGCCCCCGCCGCGACCCCACCGCTCCCGGCACCCGAGGTCCTCGCGGCTCCGGCTGCTCCCTCCGCGCCTCTGCCCTCCGCCGCGTCTCCGCCGCCCCGTGCCGCCGGCCCGACGAAGAAGCATGCCGCAACGAAGCCCGACTGCGCGGTTCCCTACACCCTCGATGCCGACGGCTACCGCCACTACCGCCGGGAATGCTTCGAGTGAAGCGACTGCGTGTGGTGGCACTGGCCGTCGGGATCGTCGCGTTCGGTCGGCCGGCTCGAGCCGACGTCGCCTCGTGCCTCGAGGCAGCAGAGCAGGCGCAACCGCTACGCGCCGCGGGAGAGCTGCGGCAGGCGAGGGCGAGACTCGTCACGTGCGCAGCCTCCTCGTGCCCTCGCCAGGTACGTGCAGACTGCACGCGATGGCTCGCCGAGGTGGAGAGCGCGCTGCCCTCGGTGGTGATCCAGGCACGGGAGTCGGGCGGCGCCGACGTCCTCGACGTGACGCTCTCCGTCGACGGGGTAGCGCAGCGCGGCCCCGTCGATGGGCTCGCGATCGCCATGGATCCGGGCAAGCACGTCCTCCGCGTCGGCGCGCTCGGGCGCGAGCCCGTCACCCAGACCGTCGCCATTCGCGAGGGTGAGAAGAACCGCCTGGTCGCGATCGTCTTCCCGAAGCCGGTCTCCGTGGTTCCGCCGCCGGCCCCCGCTCGCCCGCAGCGACTCCCCGGCCCGACGTCCGGGATCGCGACCGTCGCCTGGGCCGTGGGCGGCGCGGGGCTGCTGCTCGCGGCCACCGGCGTCGTGCTCTGGGTGCAGGGGACCGGTGAGCGCGACGACCTGCGCGCCAAGTGCGGCACCGCTGCATCCTGCACGCAGGGCGACATCGACGCCGCCCGGACCCGGCTGATCGTGGGCGACGTGCTGGTCGGCGCCGGCGCGCTCGCCATCGGCGCGGGCGTCTGGCTCGCGGTTCGCTCGTCATCGACGACCGTGAGCATCGGGCCCGGTCACCTGAGCCTCACGCAGGCGTTCTGAGTGCCGCCGGCCAGGGCCCAGCGCGTACCTCGTGCTACGCTGGCAGCATGCGACGGGACGTGATCGTGGCTGCCGCGATCGTCCTCGGGGCCGGCTCCGGCATCGCGTGCTCGCTCCTGACCAGCTTCGATGGAATCGCTCCCCGCGACCGCGACGGAACGGAGCTCGATGCCGAGGCGTCGGTGGAGGATGCGGGCAACGGTGGATGCGCGCACGTCCGCTGGCCAGAGCCTCCGGAGGCGGTCGCGGACGGCCCCGACCTCGGAGAGCTCACCTCGGCGCTGACCGAGATCCGCGTGTTCGACCCCATCGTCCAGGGACGACCGCAAGGGTACGATCTCGACGGGCTCTGTACCTGCCCCGATCGGCCGGCCTGCGCGGGCTCGAAGCCGGGAGCCCCCTGCGATACGCCCGCGACCGGCGTCGACAACGCAGGCGACGGCCTCTTCCGCATCCTCGCCCAGCAGGGCGTGTCCATCGACGACACCGGTCTCAGGACCGGCATCCGCAAGGGGCAGTACGGCATCGTCGTCCGGCTCGGCGGTTACGACGGAGAGCGGGACGATCCGGACGTCAAGGTCGCGCTGTTCAACGCCGTGGCGGTCAACGGCGACGGCGGCGTACCGCGCGAGGACGGGACCGACCGCTGGCTGACCGACGGGGAGAGCCTCCTCGACGGCCGCTTTCCCACGTACTTCGCGTCGAAGGCGTACGTCCGAGACGGAGTGCTCGTCGCCGAGCTGCTCCGCCTCATCCTCCGGGTGCGCATCCCGACGGGACCCGAGACCTGGTCGCTCCTCGAGCTCGATCTGCGCAACGCCCATCTCGTTGCTCGCCTCGGGGCGCGCACCGGCACGGGAATCGGGCTGACGGACGGACGCATCGCGGGCCGCATTCCCGAAGCGGCGATGCTGACGCAGGCCATGCGTAGCGGCGCGTGCCGCGACTCCGGCCTCTACGAGGCCGTCAAGCCGACGGTCTGCGCAGCGCGCGACCTTCCCCTGGATCCTTCGAAGGATGGGCGCGACCTACCGTGCGATTCTCTGTCCGCCGCCGTCGGCTTCACCGCGGGAGCGGCGCTGCTCGCCCCCGGGTCGGGCACGCGAGCAGACACCACGCCCTGTGCCATCGTGCCCGACCAGTGCCCGTGAGCCGCGCGGCCCCGCGAGGCTGAGCAGCCCGACCGCGATCTCCGCGTGCACGGCACGTCGGTCGCGAGCCTGTCATCGGGCTTTTGCTCGGGGGATCGCCGCAGGCGTCGGGCTGCGAGAGCGGCATCACGGGTGCATCGAGACCCTGCCATGGACCTTTCGTTCTCCCGCGCAGCGCGGGTCGCTCTCACCGTGGTGGCATGCTCGGTCGCGGCATGCAGCCCCTCCCCTCCGGACGAGGCCCCTGCGTCGGATGCCGCCAGCGGCCTGACGTCGTGCGCCGCCGCCGCAGCCGGTGACCACTACGAGTTCCTCGATGACGTCTGCCACCGGAAGCTGGCGCCGGGCAATCGAGAGCGCACGTGGTCGTGTCCCAACAGCGCGGCCACCGCAGGCTCCTACCTGCCTTCCTCGGCGCCCATCACCGTGGATGGCCAGGCGCTGAAGGGCCTCGTCCCGCCCAGCATGCAGATGACCGTGGTGCTCGTTCGCCGCGTGGGCGGCGTGCCTCACTACCGGTACCTCAGCAACGGCAACCACGAGGTCGCGATCCAGCCGCTCAGCTCCACGAAGTTCATGGCCATCGCCAACGCCGCGACGCGCATTCGGCGGCTCTCGAGCGACGCCGTCGGCCTCGACAGCACGGTGGACGGGATCCCGGTCGGCGACCTCGTCTCCGTCGTGACGACTTACGAGGAGAGCCGCTTCTCCTCGAACGGTCTGGCCAGCTACTTCCACGACGTCGGCGGGCGCGGGCACGCGAACGGATTGATCCACGGCTGGCTGCGCCGGCCTGCGAGCGAGACGTTCGGAGGCAACTATGGCGAGCCCTCGACCGCGCTGGGCTTCACCTTCGTGGGGGCTGCGGCCACGGCCGTGGTGGCCCCCGATCGCGACGACGCCGTCGAGAACCACCTCTCGACGCTCACGATGGCAGAGTTCCTCAAACGCCTCGCGCTCCACCGTGAGGACGCGGCGACGCGGCTGCCCGGCATCCAGTGGAAGGATCTCGACGTCCTGTTCCACGGCGCCGCGAGCTCCCGGCTCTTCGGTGGACAGTCGCTGGGCGGAATGAGCGCCGACACCGCGATCTACATCCAGCAGGCGATCGACATGCAGGCGCTCGAGCAACGCTCACGCGGTCGATGGCGCATCTTCTCGAAGCTCGGCTTCGGAGAGAGCGGCTTCGTCCACAACAGCTACACGTGCGCCCCATCACTCGACGCCAACGGGTCTCCCGTCCTCGGCGACGGCGTCGAGATCGTCATCTCCATGCAGGCCCCGAGGGCGGGCAGCGAACGCGTGCAGGATGCAGCCATCGCCAAGGTCTACCGCGATGTGGTGGGGCGCATCGTCGAGCACCGCCTCGAGTAGCGAGCGCCGCACGCACGGAGATTCTCCGCGCCCTACTCGGTGAGCTCGCTCCGCAGCTGGTCGACGTAGACGCGCAGGAAGGCGACGCGATCCTCGGCGAAGTCACGCGCGGTGTCGGTGTGGAGCCGCGCCGGGATGGCCAGCAGCTTCTTGAAGACGTGATCGAGGCCCCACAGCTTGTCGTCCGGCGCGCGCGTCGTGCAGAAGGGATCGACCGGCGAGTAGAACGGGCGCTTCATGTCGGCGCACGTCGCCCACATGCGCGCGAGCCCGATCGCGCCGATGGCGTCGAGGCGATCGGCATCCTGCAGGACGCGGCTCTCCAGCGCCTGCGGGACCACGCCCTTGGAGAACGAGTGATCGCGGATCGCCGAGGACGCCGCCTCGATGAGGCTCGGCGGGGCGTCGAGCTCGCGGAGCAGCTCGCGGGCGTCCGCTGCGCAGCGATCGCCCGCGTTCGCCGAGTCGGGGTGGTTCTTGGGAAGCGTGAAGAGCTCGTGCAGCAGGGCCGCCGTGACCACCACCGCCTCGCTCGCGGGCGGCAGGCGCTCGCCGCGCGCGATGGCCCGGGCGTTCGTGATCACGCGCTCCACGTGGAAGAAGTCGTGCGCGGGCTCGTTGCTCTGGGTCCGCGCCCGTGCGGCCAGCTCGAGACGCACCCACAGCGACGGCGACATCGACTCGGGCGCCTTCACGACCGCGGCCTCCAGGCGACGAGGGTGTCGAGCAGGCGCTCGACGTCGTCGTCGAAGTGGAAGAGGTGGTCGTGCGCGCGGTCGGCGAAGCCCGACGCGATGGTGTGCTCCATGAGCGTCGCGAGCGGCGTGAAGTAGCCCTTCACGTTCAGGAACGCGCTCGGCTTCGCGTGCAGGCCGATCTGCGCGAGCGTGAGGACCTCGAACGCCTCGTCGAACGTGCCGAAGCCTCCGGGGAGCGAGACGAACGCATCCGAGAGGTGGATCATCCGGTCCTTGCGGTCGTGCATGCTCTCGGTGACGAAGAGCTCGGCCAGCACGTCGTGCGCGACCTCGCGCTGGACGAGGGCGCGCGGCATGATGCCCACGACCCGGCCGCCCGCAGCGAGCGCGGCGTCGGCCAGGGCCCCCATGAGGCCGACCTTCGCGCCGCCGTAGACGAGCGTGAGCCCCCGTCGGGCGACCGCGGCCCCCATCACGGCCGCCGCGAGGGCAAACGCCGGATCGGCCCCGGGCCGGGAGCCACAGAACACGCAGACGCTGCGCACCGCGCGGCCCTCGACCATCGAGCGGAGCGTAGCATGTGCGGTCGTCTCGCAGGTATGCTGCTGCCCGTGGTAGCGACGCACGGCCCCGCCGACGCGCTCGGGCTCGTCGGGAGCACGATCGATCAGGTTCGTTTCGATGCGTGTGTCGACGCGGGCGGCTTCGGGCTGATCTATCGCGGCTTCCACGAAGGCCTCGGCGAGACGGTCGCCATCAAGTGCCTGCGCATCGCCTCGATCCAGAAGACCAACGAGGAGATCCGCGAGGCGCTCGCGGGGCGCTTTCGCGACGAGACGAAGCTGCTCTACCGCCTCTCGCAAGGCAACCTCGACATCGTGCGCTGCATCAGCAGCGGCACGCTCGTCGCCCCCAGGACCAAGGAATACACGCCGTACATGGTGCTGGAATGGCTCGACGGCTGCACCCTGAGCACCGAGCTCAAGGAGCGCCGCGACCGCCAGCTCGGCACGCGCAACCTCGAGCAGGCGGTCCAGCTGCTCGACAGCGCGGTGGGCGGCCTCGCGTACGCGCACACGCACGAGGTCGTGCACCGGGACGTCAAGCCGGGAAACCTGTTCCTGACGCGCACGCGCGAGGGCGTACGCATGAAGGTCCTCGATTTCGGGCTCGCCAAGATCCTCTCCGACGAGGCCATCGGCATCCGCCCCAGCGTCGAGACCGGGATCGGCGTGCATTTCTGCTCGCCGTCGTACGGCGCGCCCGAGCAGTACTCGTCGCAGATCGGCAAGATCGGGCCGTCGACCGACGTCTACTCGCTGACCCTCGTGCTCTACGAGATCATGCTCGGCGAGAAGGTGCGGCCCGCGGGCAACCTCGCGGAGGGGCTCCTCAAGGCCATCAATCCGGCGACCGGCTCGCCCAGCGCGAGCGATCTCGGACTCAAGGTACCGCGCGCCGTCGAGGCGCTGCTGAAGAAGGCGCTCGCGCGGAACCCCGCCGAGCGTCCGCACGATGCGGGCGTCTTCTGGACGCTCCTCAAGGAGGCGATGGCTGCGGCCTCCGGCGACCACGCGGCGACCGTCACCGACGACGGCCTGGGCAGCGCGATGCAGCAGGTGCGCGACGAGGCGGTGCTGCGGGCCGCGGCGCCGGCGCAGGCGTCGCCGTTCGCCGGGACGATGCTCATGCAGAATGCACCGATGGGGGCGCCGCATCTAGTCTCCCATCCGGCGGCGCCGGCTCGCCTGCCCGCGGCCGGTCGTCCGCCGACGCCCGGCGCGATGCCCCCCGTCTCGCTGCACACAGCGCCGCTCTCGCCACCGCCGCGCGCGGCAGGCGCGCCCGGCATCGTGCCGACGGCGCCCGGACCCGAGAGCGTGCGCCTCGCGAAGGCGCGCAGCGAGCAGATGCAGATGACGATCCCGCTTGGCGCGACGTCACCGCTCGCGGCATCGATGGCTATCCCGTCTCCGCTCCGCAACGCTCCGTCCTCTGGCCCACCGCCCGCCTTCACGGGCTCGTCGGGGCCGCCGCCGAACTACACGCAGCCGCCGGCGCCGCCGCCGCAGCAGCAGCAGGCGATGTCCAGCTATCCGCCGGGGCGCCCCGGGCCGCGCGCGGGGATCGGCACCGATCCGCGCATGCGCCTGGCGCCGCCTTCGAGCAAGCGGGAGTCGAGCGGCGGCGCGCTGCTCGCGCTCATCGCCGTGTGCCTCCTCGTGCTGCTCGCGTTCTCCTACTACTGGTTCCGCGTCCGCGCGCACTGATCAGGCAGCGCGATCGAGCTCGGCGAGCAGGCCGTCACCGTCGAGGCGGTCGGCGGCGAGGCCGCCCATGTACTGGAGCAGGCCCACCTTCTCGTAGCGCGGGAGGATCCGCGGCGTGATGAGGCCGATCTCGCGGAGATTGGGCACGAGGCGGCTGAACATGGTCTGCCGGAACTGGTGCATGCCCGGCGTGTGCGTGACGAACTCGCGCCACTTGTCGCGCGGGAGGATGCCCTCGAACCACTCCTCGTAGACCTCGTACGCGAGGAACCGGTTGCGCATGAGGAGCGCGACCTCGAACGACCAGTCCTCGCGCTCGCGCAGCTCGGAGCCGCCGAGCTGCTTCATGTGCTGCTTCAGCGCGAGGACGCCGTAGTGGACGTGCCGCGCCTCGTCCTGGATGACGTACTTGAGGAGGTTCTTGAGGAGCGGCTCCTTCGTCTGCTTGTAGAGCGTGCCGAACGCGCCCAGCGCCAGACCCTCGACCATGATCTGCATGCCGAGGAACTTCATGTCCCAGCGCGAGTCGGCCATCAGCGCATCGATGATGACGAAGAGGTTGTCGTTCACCTGATAGAGCTTCTCGAGCTTCGTATCGAGGTAGCGGTGGAAGACCTCGACATGGCGCCCCTCGTCCATCACCTGCGTGGCGCCATAGAGCTTGCCGTCGAAGAACTGGACCGCCTCGGTGACCTGCGCGGCGGCGAACAGCGCGCCCTGCTCGCCGTGCAAGAACTGGCTGAGCATCCAGGAGGCGACGCTGTGGATGAGACGCTGCCGCTCCTTTGCGTCGAGCTTGATGCCATGGCCTTCGAGGGCATCGAAATCGAGGAAACCGTCGGGGAGGAGCGGCGTCGCGGGGTCGAAGGGGTCGACGGACGTGTCCCAGGCGAGCGTGGTGTCGCTGTTCCACTGCCCGGTCTTGGCACGGGTGTAGAGCGCACGCATTTCAGGATTGTCGGCAGGATAGGTCCAGTCGAAGTGCGCGGAGTGATGCGCGGGGGTCTTCGTGGGGACGCCCTGCTTGCCGCGCTGGAGCACGAGGCCGCGCAGCCCCGAGGGCGCGAGCGAGGCGAGGACGCGCGGGTCGCGGATCTCCATCAGCACCTGCACCGCCTCGAAGAAGCCATCGAGCTGGTTGCGCATGCGGAGCGGGAGCAGGGCCGTGAGCTTCTCGTTCTTCTTGCCGAACATGGAAACGCCTCCAGACAGACTCAGGGGACCTCGACGCTGCACGGACCACACGGCCGACCGACGCACGCGAGCACGTAGCCAGCGGCGCGCTCGGCGTCGCTCAGGCAGTTCGGCTCTTCCACATCGACCTCGCCGGAAGTGACCTTCACGCGGCAGGCTCCGCAGCCGCCCACGCCGCACGAGAACGGCATCGCCGCGCCGGCCGCAAGGCCCGCCTCGAGCACGGTAGCGCCCGGCAGCACCATGGTCCGGTGCGTGCGATCCTTCACGCGAATGGCGAGGGGGCGCGCGCCGGGGCTGGCGAACGCGGCGAGCGACGTCGTGACCTGCGGGCGCGGACCGATGGCGAAGCGCTCGATGCGGATCGCGCGCTCCGCGACGCCGCGAGCGGCGAGCGCGGCGAGGACCTCGTCGCGCATCGCGTCGGGGCCGCAGACGAAGAACGCAGCATCGGGATGTGCAGCCAGCGAGAGCGCGGCGAGCGCACGCGCGGCCGTGTGGCGGTCGAGGCGACCGACCTCGCCGGTCCACGCGGCGGGCGGCTCCTCGAGCACGTGAACGAGCGTGCAGCGCTCCGGGTGGGCGGAGGCCAGCGCGGCCAGCGGCCCCGCGAGGATGATGTCCTCGTGGCGACGGTTCGCGACCACCAGCGCGATCTCCGCGAGCGGGTCGCTCGCGAGAGTGGCCGCGGCGATCGAGGCGAGCGGAGTTATCCCCGATCCGCCGGCGACGAGCACGAGCACGAGCCGCCGCACGGACGTCGCAGCCGCCGCCGCCGCTCGCGGCGCGACGGTGAACGCGCCGAACGGCCCGAGGACGCTCACGCGTTCGCCCGGAGCGAGCCGCGCGAGGAGGGGCGATACGCGGCCGCCCGTCTTCGCCTTGATGGTGAGGTGGAGCTCGGCGGAGCCCGGGGCATTGGACGCGGAGTAGTTGCGCGGGACGACCTCGCCGTCGACCGGGGTGAGGAGCGTGTAGAACTGGCCGGCGAGGAACGCGAACGGCGCGTCGTCCGGCGCGCGCAGGACGAGCGTGAACGCGTCGGTCGTCTCACGGACCACGCGCGCCACGACGAGCTCGCGCGCGTCCTCGCGTCCGCGGATCGCGGCGCGCGCCGGCGGCTGCTGCGGCTGCGCGCGTTTCACGAGCGGCGAAGGACGATGGCCGAGGGCGCGCCGACCGACGCTCGTGACGTCGCGTTCGAGCTGGCGGAGCGCTTCGGACCACGCACGGGGGAGGTGTTCGACGACCACGTACCCTAACCCTACCGTTCGGTAGGCCAGAGTCAAGGAGGAGGAGTCACTTTCGTTGTCGATCCAGGGTAGGACAGCGCCGTGAGCCTCTTCCAGAAGCCGGCCGAGACCCCCGAAGAGATCGAGGCGAGCAAGCCGCTCGGCATCCCGCCGGAGGACGTCGCCACGTTCGACGAGGCGGAGTGGTACGCGCGCGCCTACCGACACGACGCCCCGCAGCTCACGGTGCGCGCGGTGGCGATGGGCACCGGCCTCGGCTTCTTCCTCGCGTTCACGAACGTGTACATCGGGCTGAAGACCGGCTGGTTCCTGGGCGTGAACCTCACCGCGTGCATCCTCTCGTTCGCGATCTGGAGCTCGCTCCAGAAGGCGGGGATCGTGAAGGATCGGATGTCGATCCTCGAGAGCACGTGCGCGGTCTCGACGGCGTCGTCGGCCGGCTACGCAACGGGCTTCCTCACCATCACCGCGGTGCCCGCGATGCTCCTCCTCACGGTGACGGAGGAGTCGCCGGGCGGCACGAACATCCGGTGGCCGGCGCTCGCGGTGTGGATCTTCTTCCTCGCGGCCCTCGGGGTGGTGCTCGCCATCCCGATGAAGCGCAACATGATCAACCGCGAGAAGCTGAAGTTTCCTTCGGGAACCGCGGCGGCGGTGACGCTCCAGGGCCTCTACAGCAACGGCCAGGAGGCGCTGAAGCGCGCGCGTGTGCTGTTCGGCACCGCGGGCTTCGCGGCGCTGATCCCGCTCCTCAAGGATCTCGATCTGCGGAAGACGGGCATCGATCCGAAGACCGGCAAGGCGCTTCGCGACACCATCCTCCCCGGGCAGTCGAACGTGTTCGACTGGATCCCGCGCGTCCTGCCCGAGTCGTGGACGCGCGGCCTCCTGAACGCAGGCCCAGCGAAGCTCCATCCGGATGGCGCGCCGTTCCACCTCAGCGACTTCCAGGTGAAGCTCGATCACGGCGGCGCGCTCTTGTTCGCCGGGATCATCGTGGGCGTGCGCATCACGTTCTGGATGTTCGTGGGCGGCCTGATTTTGGTACTCTTCCTGGCCCCGCCGGCGATGAACGCGGAGTGGACGAACGCGGTGGGCGCGCACGTCGGCGCGGTGACGAAGCCGGGCAGCGCCTGGAAGGAGATCGGGATCTGGACGGGCGCGCCGATCCTCGTCTCGAGCGGGCTCGTGGCGTTCCTCGCGCAGTGGCGCACCATCGCGCGCGCCATCGACGGGATGATCCCGCGCAGCAAGAAGAAGGCGGAGACGCCGCGCCGCGACGGCGTGCCCGAGGCGGTCGCTCCGGCCGACATCGAGGTGCCGTTCCGGTGGTTCGCTTACGGCATGGGGCTCGCGGGCACGGGCGTCGTGATCGTGGCGTGGCGGCTGTTCGACATCCCGCTGCATCTCGGGCTGCTCGCGGTGGCGATGACCTTCGTGCTCGCGCTCGTGGCCTGCCGCGCCACCGGCGAGAGCGACATCACGCCCGGCGGGCCGCTCGGCAAGATCATGCAGCTCACGTACGGCGTGCTGATGCCGCAGAGCTCCACCGCGAACCTCCAGACCGCCGCCATCACGGCGAGCGCCTCGCTCTCGAGCGCGGACCTGCTGAACGACCTCAAGTGCGGCTACCTCCTGGGCGCGAACCCGCGGCGGCAATTCGTGGCGCAGGCCGCGGGCATCCTGACGGGCACCATCGCGACCACGCTCTGCTACTTCGTGCTCGTGCCCGACGCGAGCGTGCTCACGGGCACGGACACGAAGGCGCCGGCGTTCCCCGCGCCGGGCGCGCAGCAGTGGAAGGCGGTCGCGGAGGTCTTCAAGTACGGGCTCGACAACCTCCATCCGATGTCGCAGGTCGCCATCCGTTACGGCCTCGTGATCGGCGCGGCGCTGGCGCTGGCGGAGATCCTCGTCCCGAAGCCGTACAAGAAGTGGGTCCCCTCCCCGACCGGCATCGGTCTGGGAATGGTGCTGCCGTTCTTCTATCCGCTCGCGATGTTCACCGGCGCGGTGCTGGCGGAGCTGGCGGTCGCGATCAACAAGGCATGGGCGGAGCGCTACCTCGTGGCGATCGCGGCGGGGGGGATCGCGGGGGAGAGCATCGTGGGGGTGCTGGTGCAGGCGTTGAACAACTTCGTGTTGCGCTGATCGGAACGGACGGGACGAGACCGCGAGGTGATGGTGCGGAGGCAAGGCGAGCCCCTCGGCAGCTCGGCAGCTCGGCAGCTCGGCAGCTCGGC
>Ga0123336_10001242_pt1 | contig 23832 bp, 16 predicted proteins | sample SSSSmetaG_FD_96466 | JGI IMG/M metagenome (GOLD analysis project Ga0123336, IMG submission 96466) | Glacier valley bacterial and archeal communities from Borup Fiord, Nunavut, Canada, to study Microbial Dark Matter (Phase II) - ​SSSS metaG | ecosystem: Environmental > Aquatic > Freshwater > Ice... | reverse complement strand
AAGCTCCCATTGCCCACTGGCCCGGCCGACAGGGACGAAAACGAAAGCGCGGATTATTTTTTACTGCCCAACGGGTCGGCCCGGCATCAGGTAGGCGTTCGCCCAGGGGGCAACCCTGACCCCGTGTCAAAAAGCCATCTGGCGCGCTTCAACCCGGAAAAACCGCCGGGCGGCCGGGTTATGGCCCGCCGCCGGTGCCCCAGCCGACGGGCAAGGCCGGGTGATTGGCGGCGAGCCGGCAGCGGTGAGATTTCAGGCGACGGCGGCCGTGCAAAATCCACTCTGGGAGGCACTGCCCGTATATGTTGCCGCTACCAAGCCACCGGTCGGTAGCGCGGAGTACCCAAATGCTTTATCAGGCCGCACCAATAAATTAGTATTATTCAGAAAAGACTTTGCCCATACGCTGGATTAACACCAGCGCTTACTTACTTTTGTGTGAGCGGCTTTTCTTATCAGTGCTTGCCCCGGCGTACGAAATACGCCGGGGCAGCAGAGCAAGTGAGAAGCAGTCCTCCACACTTCTAACCAACGGCCCGGCCGTTACTACTATGAAAAGAAACTTACTAGTGGTCGATGACGAACCCGCCATCTGCCTCATCCTGGAGCATTATTTCCGCCAGGAATTTCAGGTCGTGCTCAAGGCCAACGGCCAGGAAGCCATGCTCTGGCTGGCGCAGGGCCACTGCCCGGATGCCATCGTGGCCGACTACAACATGCCCGTCATGGACGGGCCGGCGTTCATCCGGCAGGTGCGGGCCAGCGAGCGGCACCGCGACGTGGGCCTGATTATTTTGTCGGGTAAGGAGAACACGGCCAACAAGATAGAGTGCCTCCGGTTGGGGGCCGACGATTACCTGGTCAAGCCCTTCAACCCCGAAGAGCTGAGCCTGCGCATCCAGAATTTGCTGAGTCGGGTTCGGGTATGAGCGCGGCTGCTTCCCGGCCGGTAGTGCTCTACCTCAGCCCCGACCCCGTGGCCGCTCAGCGGACGCGCCAACGCTTCGCGCGGCAGCTGGAGCTGCTCGTGGTGAGCACCCCGGCCCAGGCGCTGGCCGTGTGCGCGGCCCCGACCCCGGCCTTCGCCGCCATCGTGAACGCGGCCCCGCCCGACGCGCCGCTGGGCCTGCCGCTGATGCGGGCGCTGCGGCTCGACTTGGGTTTGCGCCAACCGCTTATCTGGCTCACGGCTTCGGCTGGTTCGGGGTTCGGCCACTTGTCGGCTGGCGCACCAGACCCAGACCACGGCGACCTGATGGGACCAACCATTGACGAAGCCGAGCTATTGCCCCGGCTGGCGGCGCTGACCAAGGCGGCCGCTGAAACCGGGCCGGCACCCGCGCCAGCTGCTTCGGCCACTCCAACCGCCGGCCACTACGACCTGCGGACCCCGCTGGGCAAGCGCGTCGTGGACGTGCTCGGGGCCGGCACGGCGCTGCTGCTGCTCGCGCCGGTGCTGCTGGTGCTGGCCGTGCTCATTAAGCTGGAGTCGCGGGGGCCGGTGTTCTACTACTCGTACCGGGTGGGGGCGGGCTACCGGGTGTTTAAGTTCTGGAAGCTGCGCTCGATGCGTTCGGATGCCGACCAGCTGCTGGCCGGCATGAAAAGCCTAAACCAGTACCAAAGCGCCGCGCCCAACGAGACGGCCGCCGCCGCGCCCGCCGCGCTGTGCGCCAGCTGCGCGGCGGCCGGCCAGGGCTGCCAGCAGCCGCTGGTGGACGAAACCGGCCAGCTCATCTGCGAGCCGCGCTTTCGGGAGCAGCAGAAAACGGCCCAGGCCCCGGCCTTCATCAAGATAGTGGACGACCCGCGGGTGACGCGCGTGGGCCGCTTCCTGCGCAATTCGAGCCTCGACGAGCTGCCCCAGCTCTACAACGTGCTGCGGGGGGATATGTCGCTGGTCGGCAACCGGCCGCTGCCGCTCTACGAAGCCGAGCTGCTGCTCACCGACGAGCATTCGCGGCGCTTCCTGGCCCCGGCCGGCCTGACCGGGCTGTGGCAGGTAAGCCGGCGGGGCAAAGCGGGCGGCATGTCGGAAGCCGAGCGCAAGGCCCTCGACAACGAGTATGCCCGCGACCACTCCATGCGCAACGACCTCGATATCATCTTGCGTACTATTCCGGCCTTATTTCAAAAGGAAAACGTATGAGCCACCAGCCCCTGACCCGTACGCTGCTCGCCCTGGCCGTGCTGTCGGCCCCGCTGCTAGCCCCATTGCCGGCCCATGCCCAGGCCCGGCCGCAGCCCACCAGCCCGACGAACCCCCAAAACCCGACCGTTCCGAAAACCCCGACGACCCCGGCGGCCAACAGTTGGCAAGCCGTGTTTTTCGACGCGCCGGGCGTGGCCCTGCCCCGGCTCACGGCGGCCGCCGTGCAGCACTCGGCCCAGCTGCGGGCGACGGGACTGGACCGGGAAATCAGCGACCAGGACCTGACCCTGGCCCGCCGCAACCTGCTGGCCAGCGTGGAGCTGGTGGGCAACTACAACTACGGCAACCTGGCCAGCATCTCGCTCGTGGACCCGCAACGGCCCAATCAGTTCAACACGTTCAGCTCGAACCGCTACTTCGCGGGGGTCAATTTCGTGCTGCCGCTCGACCGGATTGTGAATCGGGGGACGCTGCTGCGGCGCGGCGCGCTGCTGAGCGAGCGTAACGAGGCCCTGCGCCAAGAGCGTGAAAACCTGGTGCGCCAACAGATTATTCAACTCTACCAGAACGTGTTGCTGGCCCGGCGGCTGCTCACGCTCCGCCAGGAAGCGTTCGTGGCGGTGCAAACCAGCTACCAGCTCGCCGAGCGGCAGTTTCGGCAGGGGCAGCTGCCGCTGGTCACGTTTTCGCAGGTCAGCACCCAGCTCACCGATGCCAACATCGCCCAGACCACGGCCCGCGGCCAATACGACACCTCGTTTATGCTGCTCGAAGAAGTGGTCGGCGCGCGTATTTCCTCCCTCTTGGCTACGCCTTAAGGGATTTAAGATTAGCTGCTCTTAACGTAGCGCCTCACGGGACCCCTTTGGGACCGGCCCCCTCTCCGAAAAGGAGAGGGGGAGCCAGACGATTGCTTACGTTCCCTGACGGTTGGCTCCCCCTCTCCTTTTCGGAGAGGGGGCCGGGGGGCGAGGCGCTACGAGCGGCGAGTACTAATGAATAACTGACAACTAACCAACAACCAACAAGATGAGCTTCTCCGATGCCTTACGGCTGTTGGGCCGCCGGTGGCCGCTGCTGCTGCTGGTGCCGCTGGTGCTGGCCGGCTCGACGTATTTCTTCGCCCGGGGCTTGCCCCAGGTGTACCGCTCGAACACGACCATCTACACCGGCATCGCGTCGGGCTATTCGCTCTCGGGCAACGCGGAGGCCGATTATAACAAGACCAGCAACGCGTTCGACAACCTGCTCAACCTGGTCACGGCCCGCTCGACCAAGCAGGAAGTGGCCTGCCAGCTGCTGGCCCAGCACCTGTGGGAAACGGCCCAGCGGCCGGCCCTGCTCGGCGCGGCCCCGTACCGCGCCCTGGCCGAGAGCCTGCCCACCGACGCGCGGCGGCAGTTGACCGGACCGACGCTGGCCGCGACGCTCGACAACGTGCGCCGCCTGGCCCAGGCCGACAACACGAACGCGCTTTACCAACTGCTTAATTCGGGCAATGCTACGTATTCGCTCGGCGCGCTCGACCGGCTCAGCGCCGTGCGCATCGGGGCGAGCGATTTGGTGAAGGTCGAGTTTGAGAGCTACGACCCAGAGCTGAGCCGCGCGACGCTTACGCTGGCTACGCAAGTGCTGCTGGCCCAGTCGCGCGACTTGCGCGAGGGCCAGACCAGCTCCGTCATCAGCTACTACGAAACCGAATTAGCCAAAGCCAAAGCCCGCCTGAGCGCGGCCGAAGCGGCGAACCTGGCCTTCAGCCGCACCCATGGCATCGTGGACTACGACGAGCAGGCCCGCACCGTGACGACCGAAAAAGAGGCCCTGGCCGGCGAGCTGAGCCAGGTGAGCCAGCAGTATGCCGGGGCGCAGGCCGGGCTGGCGGCCATCAACCGCAAGCTCGGCGGGCAGCAGGGGGCGCTGCTCAACAACCGGCGGGTGCTGGAGCAGCGCCAGAAGCTGGGCGAGCTGAACGCGGCCATCGCCGACCAGCAGCTGCTGGGCCGCCAGGAAGCCGGCTCGGAGGCCAAAGTGCGGCGCTTGCAGGCCGAAGCCGACCGAACGACGCAAACCTTGCGCGACAACGTGGACAGCTACTACGCCCACTCCGCGTCGGCGGAGGGCGTGCCCAACGAGAAGCTGCTGACCGAGTACGTGCAGGGTATGGTGCAGGTCGAAACCAACCGGGCCAGGCTGGGCGTGATGAATCAGCGCCAGCAGGCGTTCGAGCGCGAGTACCAGCGCATGGCCCCGCTCGGGGCCACGCTCAAGAAGCTGGGGCGCGACATCGAGCTGGCCGAAAAAGACTACCTGGCCGTGCTCACCAGCCTCAACGCGAGCAAGGCCACCCAGCAAAACAGCAGCCTCACGGCCAAGCTCAAAATAGTGGACCCGCCCAACCTGCCCGGCCAGCCGCAGAGCAATAAGCTGCTGATGCTCACGCTGCTCAGCGGCCTGGGCGGGCTGACGCTCGTGACCGGGCTGGTGCTGGGCGCGGGCCTGCTCGACCGCTCGCTGCGCACTCCCGCCGTGGCGGCGCAGCGCACCGGCTTGCCCGTGGCCGGGCTGCTGCCCGCCGCCACCGCCCGGCCCACGCCGCTGCTGGCCGCCGCCCGCCAGCGCAGCCTCGACCAGCTCGTGCGCCACGTGCTACTCAAAGCCAACACGGCCAGCACCCCGGCCCCGTTCGTGGTGGGCGTGTTCAGCGTCGAGCGGCAGCCTGACGGGGCGACGCTCGGCCAGGAGCTGGCCCGGCGCTGCCACGCGCGCGGCATCCAAACCCTGGCCCTGTACCCGGACGACGAAGACAGCACGACCCCACCCGATACGGAGGAGTCGCCCACGGCCCCGACCCTGTTCTACCCGACTACCGCCGCCGCCGTGCGGGGCTGGTCGCTCGATGAGCTTATCCAGCACGCCGTGCCCCGGTGTTTGCCCGAAGTCAGCGCGCCCGCCGTGCAGGTGCTGCTGCTTGAGTTTCCACCCCTGCGCGACGGCTACCTGCCCGGCGGCGTGCTGAACCAATTGCACCTGATTTTCCTGGCCGTGCCCGCCACCCGCCCCTGGCAGCTCACCGACCACCAGACCGTGGAAACGCTGCGCGCCGCCACGAGCGCGCCGGTGGAGATGGTGCTGGTGGGGGGGGAGGTGGTGGCGTGAATGTCCGCGCCATCCGTCATGCAGAGCGCAGCGAAGCATCTCGCGTGGGTCGTTGGTGACGAGTGAGTTTACTGCACCACGCGAGATGCTTCGCTACGCTCTGCATGACAATTATTTAACAACAAATCTATTAGTTTACATGAAACCCGCCGCTCCCTTTCCCCAATCCGTGCTCGACTCGCGCTGGCTGTTGCCGGCGGCGGTGGGCGGGGCGTTGGGAGTGGGCTGGCTGGTAGGGCAGGTGGGTGCGCTGGTGCCGGGCGTGCTGCTGGGCGGCACGCTGGGGGTGTTTGTAGTGCTGCTCGTGTTTAGCTCGCCACGGGCGGGCCTGGTCATTTTTATCGGCTACTGCTTCGGGGTGATGACGCTCAACCGGCACTATGGCAACAGCCCGTTTGGGTTGGGCATGGAAGCGCTGCTGGGGCTGACGTGGCTGGCGGTGGCCTTCCATCGGTCGCCGGAGTTTCGGTGGGCGCTGGTGCGCAACGACTTGTGCGGGCTGGCGCTGCTTTGGTTTATTATCAACGTGCTGGAGCTGGCCAACCCCGCTGGGGCCAGCCCGATGGGGTGGCTCTACGAGATGCGCGGCACCACGCTCTACTGGGTGCTGACCGTGCCGCTGGCCTGCCTCGTGTTTGGGCAGCGGCGCGATTTGCGCCTGTTCCTGGGGCTGATAATCGGCCTCTCGGTGCTCGGCACGCTCTACGGCATCAAGCAAAAAGTGCTGGGCGTGGACGAGATGGAGCAGCACTGGCTCGATTTGGGCGCGGGCCGCACCCACCTGCTGTGGGGGCAGCTGCGGGTGTTTTCGGTCTACAGCGAAGCAGCGCAGTTTGGCACCTCCCAGGCCCACGTGGCGCTGATTTGCCTGATACTGGCCCTCGGCCCTTTTGCCCGCTGGCAGCGGCTGCTACTGGCCGGGGCCGCCGGGCTGCTGCTCTACGGAATGCTGATTTCGGGCACCCGCGGGGCGCTGTTTTTGCTCGTCGTGGGCGGGGCCATCTACCTGCTGCTCAGCAAACAGCTCAAAGTGTTGCTGCTGGGCGCGCTGCTGGGCGCGGGCGCGTTTGGGGTGCTCAAGTACACGACGCTGGGTAACTCTAATCTCAACATTCAGCGCCTGCGCACCGGCCTCGACCCGCAGGATGCCTCGCTCCAAATCCGGCTGCAAAACCAGCGCGTGCTGCGCGAGTACCTGGCCACGCGGCCGTTGGGCGGCGGCGTGGGCGTGAGCGGCATGTGGGGCACGACGTACAACGCCGACAAATTTTTGTCCTCCATCCCGCCCGACAGCTATTTCGTCAAGGTCTGGGTCGAGTACGGCATCGTCGGGCTGCTGATTTGGCTCAGCATCGTGCTCTATCTGCTGGGCAAGTGCGGCGGCATCGTCTGGCGCACCCGCGACCCGCGCCTGCGCCAGCAGCTGCTGGCCCTAACGGCCGGCTACGGCGGCATCCTGGCCAGCAGCTACGGCAACGAAATCATGAACCAGATGCCCTCGGCCATGATAATATTCCTGTCCTGGGTTTTCGTCTTCAACGGCCCCCGGCTCGATACGCCGCCGCTGGCCCTTGCCACTCATCCCGACCAGCCCAACCAGCCCGCTAATTCTGCCCATCCTAACTCTGCTTACCCCAATTATGTCTGAGCTGTCTGTCGAGCTTTTGCCGGGGCTGTCTCACCAGCCCTTGCCCGCGCCGCCGCCGCCGCTATCTGACTGGCCGCTGGTGTCGGTCATCACCATCAACTACAACCAAGCCCAGACGACCTGCGCGCTGCTGGCTTCACTGGCGCGCGTGAGCTACCCGCGCCTCGAAGTCATCGTCGTCGATAACGCCTCGCCCACCGAAGAGCCGGCCCCCATCGCCGAGCGGTTTCCGAACGTGCGTCTGCTGCGCTCGGCCCAAAACCTGGGCTTCGCGGGCGGTAACAATCTAGGTATCAAAGAAGCGCAAGGCAAGTACGCGCTGTTCTTGAACAACGACACGGAGGTGGAGCCGGACTTTCTGGAGCCGCTCGTGGCCCTGCTCGAAGCCCGCCCGGCGGTGGGGCTGGTCTCGCCCAAGCTGCTGTTTTACGGCCCCGAGCGGCTCATTCAGTACGCCGGGTCGAGCGCCGTCAGCCCCTGGACGGGCCGCAGCTTCGCCGTCGGCCACCTGGAGCGCGATGCCGGGCAGCACGACGGCTCCTACCCGACCGAGCAGCCCCACGGCGCGGCCATGCTCGCGCCGCTGGCCGCCATCCGCCGGGCCGGCCTCATGCCGGAGCTGTATTTTCTGTACTACGAGGAGCTGGATTGGTGCGAGATGCTCAAGCGCGCTGGCTACCAGTGTCATTACGTGGGCCGGTCCACGGTCTATCACAAGGAGTCGGTGTCGGTGGGCCGCGGGTCGGTGCTGCGCACCTACTACATGCACCGCAACCGGCTGCTCTTCATCCGGCGCAACTCGGCCGGGCTGCGCCGCTGGTGCGGGGCGCTGTTTTTCCTGCTCGTGGCGGCTCCCAAGCAAAGTTTGCAACACCTGCTGCGTGGCGAAACCCAGCACCTGCGGGCTATCTGGCGCGGCATAGCCTGGCATCTGCGCGGCCACGACGTGCGGCAAAATCACTTTCTGCCGCGGGTGAATGTGGTGGTGGGGATGAAGGAGTAATACTCACTAATAATTAACTGATTAGACTGACAACGCAATTTAGCCTACAACCCGTCCCTACAACCCGCCGCTCGCAAACCCCATCCCCTAGCCCCTTCCCCGATGGGGAAGGAGAACTAGCCTTAGTTCTGGCTCTAGAGCGGACGTGAGACTAGAAACTAGAGCTAGTCCCCCTTCCCCATCGGGGAAGGGGCTAGGGGATGGGGTTTGCGAGCGGCGAGCCAACGAACCACTCAACACGCTTCCTTTCCTTTTCCACAACTGATTTCGCGGCTTCCCGACCGCTTCCGCCGTGCGCGCGGCGGTCAGGGTTGCCACGAAAGTTTCGCTCCCCGACCGCTTCCCCGCAGCCGGCGCGGACCTTGATTTTTTTGCTCATGTCTTTTATCGCTCAGGCGCTTGCGCTGCTCCTGACCCTGGCCGGGATTTTCCTGATGTTCAACGTCGCGTACCTGCTCTTCTTCGCGCTCGCCGGCCATTGGCCGCGTCAGACAGCCAGGCAGCGGCCGGGGCCAGTTGACGCGGCTGAACCGGCCGCCGCGCCGCGCCGGATGTGCGTGCTCATACCCGCCTACCAGGCCGACGCGGTGGTGCTGGAAACGGCCGCCGCCGCGCGTCGCCACCGCTACGCCGGTTCGGCCGACGTGCAGGTCATCGCCGACGGGCTGCAACCGGCCACCGTGCAGGCGCTGCGGCGGCAGGGGGTGGGTGTGGTTGAAGTCAGCTTCGCCAAAAGCACCAAAGGGCAGGCTCTGCGCGCCGCGCTGGCCGCGCTGCCGCCCCTGGCCTACGACGTGGCCGTGATTCTGGACGTGGACAACGTGATGAGCGAAGGCTTTCTGAACCAAGTGGATAACGCGTTTGCCGCCGGCTACCGCGTGGCGCAGGGTCACCGCACGGCCAAAAACCTCGACTCGGCTTTTGCCGTGCTCGATGCCTGCAACGAGGAAATCAACAACCATATTTTCCGGCAGGGCCACGCCAACCTGGGCATGTCAGCCGCGCTCATCGGCTCGGGCATGGCCTTCGACTACGGCTACCTGCGCGAGCTGCTGCGTGACATCGGCGACACGGCGGGCGAGGATAAGGAGCTGGATTTCAGAATTCTGCGCGACGGTTGTAAAATCCCCTACCTGCCGACGGCCTACGTCTTCGACGAGAAAATCCCGAACGCCCGCGTGTTCGCCACCCAGCGGAGCCGCTGGCTGGCCACCCAGCACGAGTACTTGCACAAGTACCTCGGCGAGGGCCTGCGCCAGCTCGGGCACGGCAACTTCGACTTTTTCGACAAGGTACTGCAATCGGCGCTGCTGCCCCGGACGCTGCTGCTGGGCGTGCTGGGCGCGCTGCTGCTGCTGGCGCTGGCGCTGCCCACCGGCTGGGGGCCGGCCCCCGGCTATTGGCTGGCGCTACTCGTCGGGGCGGGCGCGGCGTTGCTGCTGGCCCTGCCGGGGCGGCTTTACACCCGGCAGGTGGGCCAGGCGCTGCTGCACCTGCCGGTGGCCATCGGGGCCATGCTGCTGGCCGTGCTGCGCATCGGGCAGGCTAAACACTCGTTTCTACCCACGCCCCACGCCGAGCCGCCTGGCCGGGAGTGAGGTGTTCTAGTCATGCAGAGCGTAGCGAAGCATCTCGCTCGCATCATTGCTGAGCTATTGCCAGAGTTTACTGCGCCACGCGAGATGCTTCGCTGCGCTCTGCATGACTGACGCACTTACTATCTCACCCAACCACCGCCATGCCCTGGGAAATTCTGTTTCTGCCCGCCCTCATCAGCATCTTTATCGGGTTCCGGCAGGGACTGAGGGCGAGCAAGCGGCGCTAGATTTTTTTGACTATCCTCATGCAAACTGCTGAAAAACAAGCTGCTATTTCCACGCTGGCCCCAGCCGCCCGGCCGCCAATGCGCATCGGCATCGAGGCCCAGCGGCTGCTGCGGCCCCACAAGCACGGCATGGACATCGTGGCCCTGGAGCTGCTTAAGCACTTGCAGCAGCTCGACCAGGTGAACGAGTATTTCGTGTTCGTGAAGCCCGACGCGGACCGGGCGGTGCTGCCGGCCGCGCCCAATTTCCACCTCGTGGAAGTGCCCGGCGGCCCGTACCCGTACTGGGAGCAGGTGCTGCTGCCGCGCGCCGCGCGCCGCACGGGCGTGCAGCTGCTGCACTGCACCAGCAACACGGCCCCGCTACGGCCGGGCGTGCCGCTCGTGCTGACGCTGCACGACATCATTTACCTCGAAAAGCTGGACTTGCGGCGCGGCAGCTGGTACCAGCGGGCGGGCAACCTGTACCGGCGCTGGAACGTGCCACGCGTGGTGCCGCACTGCGCGCGGGTGCTCACGGTGTCGGCTTTCGAGCGCGCCCGCATCGAGCAGCAGCTGCCCGGTCCGGCCCCGGTCGAGGTGGTCTATAACAGCGCCGGGGCGCAATTCCGGCCCATCACCGACGCGGCGGCGCTGGCCGCTGCCCGCGCCCGCTACCGGTTGCCGGCGCGGTTCGTATTTTTTCTGGCCAACACCGACCCCAAGAAAAACCTGCGCGGCGTGCTCCAGGCGCTGGCACTGCTACGGCAGCGCGGGCCGCTCGTGGCCCCGCTCGTGATGCTCGACTACGACGAGGCCGCCCTGCTGGCGCTGCTGCGCGAGCTGGGCGCGCCCGAACTGCGGGCCGACATTCACCTCTGCGGCTACGTGCCCAATCAGGAGCTGCCGCTGCTCTACAGCCTGGCCGAGATTTTCCTCTATCCCTCTCTGCGCGAGAGCTTTGGCATTCCAATTCTGGAGGCGATGGCCTGCGGTGTGCCCGTCATCACGAGCGACACTTCGGCCATGCCCGAAGTGGCCGGCGGGGCCGCCCTGCTCGTAAACCCGCGCCAGCCCGAAGCCCTGGCTGCCGCCATCCTGCGCCTGCAAAACGACCCCGCCGAGCGCGCCGCGCTTATCGGGCGTGGGTACGAGCGCGTGGGTCATTTTTCGTGGCTCGCTACGGCTCGGCAAGTGCAGCGAGTGTATGAATCAATTATCAATGAGCAATGAACAATGAGCAATTCGGGGGAGGGGCGGCGGGTGCGGGCTGCCGCCGCCCCTCCCCCGAATTGCTCATTATTCATTGCTCATTGATAATTGCTCATTGATAATTGCTCATTGATAATTGCTCATTGACCTATGTCCCTCACCACCCGCGTCAAAAACAACCCCCGCCTGAAGCAGCTCGTGTTGCGGCTGATGCTGGTGCCGGGCGAAGCGCGGCCGCGGCTCTGGGTACGTTGGCTGGTCAATCCGTTCGTGCATCGCTACGGGCGGGCGGCGCGCGTACGGCGGCGCACCCGGCTCGACGTGGTGCCGTTTCAGCCGTTTGAGCTGGGCGACGGGTCCATCGTGGAGGACTTCGCCACGGTCAATAACGGGGTGGGCGGCGTGTTCATCGGGGCGCGGACGCTGGTGGGGCTGGGCAACGTGCTCATCGGCCCGCTGCGCATTGGCGATGACGTGATTATCGCCCAGAACGTGGTCTTTTCGGGCCTCAACCACGGTTACCTCGACGTGAGCCGGCCCATCCGCGACCAACCCTGCACGACGGCCGAAATCGTGGTCGAGGACGAAGTCTGGATTGGGGCCAACTCCGTCATCACGGCCGGGGTCCGCATCGGCCGCCACGCGGTGGTGGCCGGCGGCAGCGTCGTTACGAAGGACGTGCCCGCCTACACCGTCGTGGCCGGTAACCCCGCCCGGATACTCAAGCGCTACGATTTCATCAGCAGTAGCTGGGTGAGAGTTAAAAATTGAGTCATGCAGAGCATTCTGCGCCTGGAGCAGAGACGAAGCATCTCGCTCGCATCATTGCTTGAACTAACGCCTGAGTTTACTGCGCCACGCGAGATGCTTCGCTGCGCTCTGCATGACCAACGTCCCCTATCTCTAACCCCTTATCTCTAATCCCTCAAAATGACCAACCAGAACATCATCATTCTGGCGCAGCAGAACTGGGACACGCCCATCGGCACGAATCCGCGCAACATGGCGCTGGAGTTTGCCCGCCACAACCGGGTGCTGTACGTGAACATGCCGCTCGACGTGAGCACGGTGCTGCGCGAGCGGCGGGAGCCGGGCGTACGGCAGCGGCTGCGGGTGCTGCTGGGCCAGGAGCCGGGGCTGGTATCGGTCGCGCCCAACGTGTGGGTCTGCACGACGCGGGTGCTGCTGCTGTCGGCCAACTGGCTGGCTTCGCGGGCGGCATTCAGTGCCCTTAACCGGCTCAATGCCAAGTGGCTGGCCCACGACATCGCACGGGCGACACGGGCCGTGGGTTTTGATTCGTATTACTTGTTGCAGGACGGGCTTATCTACCCCGGCGTGGAGCTGAAGCAGCGGCTGCGGCCCCGGCAGTTCATCTACAACCTGCGCGACTACGTGCTGGCCGTGCCTTATTTCCGGCGGCACGGGCCGTGGCTCGAAGCGGCCACGATGGAAACGGCCGACCTGGTAACGGCCAACTCGGCCTGGCTGCGCGACTACGCCCGGCCGCACAACCCGCGGAGCTACGACATCGGCCAGGGCTGCGTACTGAGTCAGTACCAGGCCGATACGGACCACCCGCTGCCCGCCGACCTGGCCGCCGTGCCCGGCCCGCGCCTCACCTACACCGGCTACCTGACGGCCATCCGGCTCGACATCGGGCTGCTGCTGACCATTGCCCGGCAACGGTCCGACTGGCACCTGGTGCTGATTGGCCCCGAGGACGAGGCGTTTCAGAGGAGCGAGCTGCACGGGCTGCCCAACGTCCACTTTCTCGGCAGCAAGGCTCCCGCCGAGCTGGCTGCCTACCTGCAACACTCCGACGTGTGCATCAACCCTCAAACCCTCAACGATATAACAGTTGGCAACTACCCGCTCAAGATTGACGAGTACCTGGCCATGGGCCGGCCCGTAGTGGCCACGGCCACCGGGGCCATGACCATGTTCGCCGAGCACGTCTACCTGGCCAGCAACCCGGCCGAGTGGCTCACTCAGCTTGAAGCCGCCCTCGCTGACCACGACCCCGCCCGCCGCGCCGCCCGCATCGCCTTCACCCAAACCCACACCTGGGAAGCCAGCGTGGGGCGATTGTATCGGGCCGTGGCGGAGGTATCGATTTAAAATTAAAAATTAAGAATTAAGGATTAAAACCTGATAAGGGAATGAAGAACGGAAATGTGCTTCTGGAAAAAAGCTATGCGTTCGGATTGCGGATGTTTGGGCTGAATAAACTTGTGATTTCCAAAAAGCTGTATGCGGCGGCGGACCAGGTTTTTCGGAATGGCACTTCTATTGGCGCGAACACGGAGGAGGCCATTGGCGGGGCCTCCCGTCGTGACTTTATCGCCAAGATGACTATCGCTTACGAAGAGGCCCGCGAGACGCACTATTGGCTGCGCTTGCCGCGAGACAGCGAGTCTCTGGAGCCGCGCCTGGCCGCGTCGCTACTGGCTGATGCAGAAGGATTGAAAAAAATCCTAGCCTCCATCTTCATCTCCTCCAAAGCTGCGGATGAGGCAGTGGACGAAGCCGAAGCTGCTGCATCAAATGAACCCACGGAATAAATTACCCCATAATTTAATTCTTAATTCAAAACATGCTCACTCTATTTTGGCTCGCCGCCGCCATCGTCATTTACACCTACGTCGGCTACGCGCTGCTCGTGGGCGCGTGGGCGGCATTGCAGCGACGGCAGGGCACAACGCCGCCCACGCCCGCCTTCGAGCCGTCCGTCACGCTCATCGTGCCAGCCTATAACGAGGCCGATATTCTGGCCGAGAAAGTGCGCGACTGCCTGGCGCTGGACTACCCGGCTGACCGGCTGCGGCTGCTGGTTATTACCGACGGGTCGGACGACGCGTCGGGGGCGGTGCTGGCGGGGTTTCCGGGGGTGCGGCACTTGCACCAGGCGGCGCGGGGCGGCAAGTCGGCGGCCGAGAACCGGGCCATGCGCCACGTCGATACGCCGTTCGTGATTTTCACCGACTGCAACACGCTGCTCAACCCGGCGGCCGTGCGCTACCTGGTGGCCCCGTACGCCGACGCGCGGGTGGGGGCCGTGTCGGGCGAGAAGCGGGTGCGGGCCGAGGGCGGCGCGGCCGGGGCCGGCGAGGGGCTGTACTGGCGCTACGAGTCGTTTCTAAAGCGCTGCGATTCGGATATTTACAGCCTGATGGTGGCGGCCGGCGAACTGGTCTCGTTTCGCACCGACCTGTTCGCGCCGCTCGAAGCCGACACCATTCTCGACGACTTCGTGCAGTCGATGCGCATCGTGGCGGCCGGCTACCGCGTCGTGTATGAGCCGCGGGCCTACGCGCTGGAATCGCCCTCGTTTTCGCTGGCCGAGGAGATGAAGCGCAAGGTGCGCATCAGCGCCGGCGGCTGGCAGGCCATGAGCCGGCTCACGGGCCTGCTACGGCCCTGGCCCCGGCCGGTGCTCACGCTGCTCTACGTCTCGCACCGGGTGCTGCGCTGGAGCCTCACCCCGGCGCTGCTGGCGCTACTGCTGCCGCTCAACGCCGCGCTGGCCCTGCGCTACGGCGGCCTCTACGCCGCGCTGCTGGCCGGGCAAGCCGCGTTTTACGGCGCGGCCGCGCTGGGCTGGTGGCGGGCGGCGCGGGGCCGCACGGCCGGCCCGCTGCTCGTGCCGCTCTACTTCACGATGATGAACTTGGCTGTGTTTCAGGGGGCTGTTCGGTTTTGGCGACGGGGGCAGCCCGCCGCCTGGGACAAGGCCCGCAGGGCACCAGCTACGTAATGGACAAAACACACCCTGAACCCCAACGGGGTTTCGTAGCCTAGCCCAGGGTTGGCGAAGCCTACCCTAGGTTTAAGTTAGGATGTCACCAGAACCCCAATGGGGTTCCGCCCACGCCCGCCAGATGTCAAGCTACGGAACCCCGTTGGGGTTCTGGTCCCAAAGCTGCGCTGAACCCAGGGTAGGCTCCTTCGTCGCCAACCCTGGGCTAGGCTACGAAGCCCCTTCGGGGCTTGCGGGACGCGGCAGCAGTTATCACCTTGGCCGACAACAAACTGCCAAGCATTAAGCACCAGGCACTAAGCACTAAAAAATGACCAAGCTCCTGCCCGCGTGGCTCTCCTCCTACCTCGGCAACCACCAGTTTTTGTCGCTGGCCGGCAACCTCACGGTGTCGGCCCTGAGCCTGCTCTCGGTGTCGCTGCTGTTTCGGGCGCTGCCGGCGCGCGAGATTGGCTTGTGGGTGTTTTTCAGCTCGATAGTCGGGCTGGCCGACTCGTTTCGGACCGGCTTTCTGACCACGGCTTTCATCCGGGGCTGTTCGGGAGCGAGCGAGGCGCGGGCAGCCGAAGTGACCGGCTCGGCCTGGGTTATCGCGTTGGTTATTACCGGCTTGTTGGGGCTGCTCAACCTGGGGGCCTGGGCGCTGAGCGGCCCGCGAGCCGCGCCCGAAACGAGCCTGCTACTGAGCTGGTTCGGGCTGATACTCGTCGCCACCTTGCCCTCGTTCATGGCGGCCAGCGTTTTGCAGGCCGAGCTGCGCTTCGACCGGCTGCTCTATTTGCGCTTGCTTTCGCAGGGCTTATTCGTGCTGGGCATCGTCGGGCTGCTGCTCACGCACACGGCCAGCTTGCAGCGGGTCGTGTACTGCTACGCCTTGGCGGCGGTCGGCACGAGCCTGCTGCTGCTGGGCCGGGGCTGGGCGCGGCTCGGCAGCCTGCGCCACCGCAACTCGGCCACCGTGCGCGAGCTGGCCCATTTTGGCAAATACAGCGTAGGGAGTTACGTCGGCTCGAATTTGCTGCGTAGCTCCGACACGTTCCTCATCAATTTTTTGCTCGGCCCCGCCCCGCTGGCCGTGTATAACCTGGCCGGCCGTTTCATGGAAATCATTGAGATTCCGCTGCGTAGCTTCATGGCGACGGCCATCCCGGCCATGTCGGCGGCCTACAACCAGCAGCGCCTGCCCGAGGTGGCGCGGCTGCTGCGCAAAAACGCGGGGATGCTCACCTGGGCCTTCGTGCCGGTCATCGTCGTCACCATCGCGCTGGCCGACGTGCCGGTGCGCCTCATCGGCGGGGTCGCGTACCGGGGTACCGAAGCGGCCAACCTGCTGCGCATCGGCATGCTGATGGCCCTGCTCTACCCCATCGACCGCTTCCTGGGCGTGACGCTCGACGTGGTAAACCAGCCGCGCATCAACCTGCTGAAAGTGTTTCTGATGCTGGCCGTGAACGTAGTGGGCGACGTGGTGGCGCTGCTGCTGTTTCGCAGCATCTACGGCGTGGCGCTGGCCAGCATCCCGACCGTGGTGGTGGGCTTCGTGTTCGGCTACTTCCAGCTACGGCGCTTTTTGCCGTTCTCGCTGCGCGACATTCTCCGCACCGGCTGGCGCGAAATCCGCGCCCTGCTCGCCGGGCTGAGCCGGCAGCTGGGCGGGCTGCGGCCCACGCCGCTTGGCCTGCCGGCCTGGCTGCGGGCGCACTCGTCGGAGCGCCACACCTACGCCGACTTGTCGGCCCCGGAAGTCGCCGAGTTGCGGCAGCGGCTGGCCCGCTTCCGGCCGGCGGCCACGCCCGACGTGTCGGTCGTGATTCCGGCCTGGAACGAGTCGCGCACCATCTACCAGACCCTCTCGTCGCTGGCCGCCAACGAAACCGCGCTCCGCGTCGAGCTTATCGTCATCAACAACAACTCGACCGACGCGCTCCAGCAGGTGCTCGACGAGCTGGGCGTGCTCAGCTTTCTGGAGCCGAAGCAGGGCATTGCCCACGCCCGGCAGCTGGGCCTGGAGCGGGCCAGGGGCCGCTACCACCTCTGCGCCGATGCCGACACGTTTTACCCGCCGGCCTGGATTGAGCTGATGACCAAGCCCATGCGCGAGTCGGAGGAAGTCATCGGCGTGTACGGCCGCTACGCGTTTCTGCCGCCGCCCGGCCGGGGCCGCTCCGGCTACTGGGTTTACGAGGCGTTCACGAGCGTGCTGATTCAGCTGCGCCGCAAAAACCAGGAGTTCGTCAACGTGCTGGGCTTCAACATGGGTTTCGTCACCGAGCTGGGCCGTGCCGCCGGCGGCTTTCGTACCGAGCAGGCCCGCGTGTTTCACAACGAGCAGAACGTGGAAGAGTCGGAAGACGGCCGCATGGCCGTGCGCCTGCAAACCCAGGGCGACCTGCTGCTGGTAGCCGCGCCCGGTGCCCTGGTTTACACCTCGCCCCGCAAGATTCTGCGCGACGGCACGCTGTTTCAGGCTTTCGTCAGCCGCCTCCGTCGCCACGCCGGTCGGGTGCGGGAGTACGTGTAGGTAATGAGGGGCATTGTCATGCAGAGCGCAGCGAAGCATCTCGCTCGCCTCGTTGCTCACGTTTGGGTTTACTGCACCACGCGAGATGCTTCGCTACGCTCTGCATGACAACGACCCCCCACTAACCACTAACCCAATCCTTCACCAGCGGGAAATGAAACACGGTGTCGCGCAGGGCCGCCCGCCAGCGCGCACCCGCTGAGGCGTAGCCGGTGCGCACGAGCCGGGCGAAGACGGCGGGCGTACAGCGGGTGTTGATTTCGGCGCGGGGCAGCCGGCGGCGGTCGCGGCCGGCGCGGGGCGGGCCGTCGTGGACGGAAAAGCCGGCCGCGTAGCCCGCGTCGAGCAGGGCGCGGAGGGCGGCCCGGTCGTAGCTGCCGTAGGGGAAGGCGTAGAAGTCGGGCGGCGTACCGAGCTGTTCCGCGATGACTTGCCGACTGACGACCAACTCCTGCCGCAGCTCGGCGGCGGGCAGGCCGGCGTGGGGCGGGTGGCTCAGGCTGTGGGCCTCGATGGCCCAGCCCGCCGCTTGCAGCGCCCGCACTTCGGGCCAGCTCAGGGGGCGGTCGGCGGGGGGCGCGCCCTGGGCAAAGGCGGCATCGGTGCTGAAATCGGGCTGCCCGACGAAATCCGTGGTCAGAAAGAGCGTCGCCACGAAGCCGTACTTTTTCAGGGCCGGCGCGGCGTAGTCGAGCAGCGAGCGATAGCCGTCGTCGAAAGTGAGGGCGACGAGATGGGCGGGCAGCTCCCGCGCCTGCCAGCGCCGGTAAAACTCAGCCGCCGTGACGGTTACGTAACCCTCGGCGTGGAGCCAGGCCAGGTGCTGCTCGAACAAAGCAGCCGGGATGTGCACGTCGGGCAGCTTGGGCTGGCCGGGTACATTAGCTAAAGTGGGAGGCGGCAGCAGCGCGTGGTACATGAGCACCGGCGACGGGGCGGTTGCGGGGTCAGCCACTGGTTGGGGCGGGGTGATTGGGTGAGGAGGGGAGTGGGTGAGGAGGCGTTGTCATGCAGCGCATTCTGCGCATCAAGCAGAGACGAAGCATCTCGCGTGATGTAGTAAAATCAAACGTGAGCAACGAAGCACGCGAGATGCTTCGTCTCTGCTTGATGCGCAGAATGCGCTGCATGACAACGCCCCCTCACCTGCTCCTCACCTAATCACCCATTTAGCTTACGCGGCTGGCGCGGGCCGTGGCCTGCCAGGCTCCTACGCCGCGGCCCAGCCCGATGCGCAGGCAGGCGTGCAGCACCGTGCCGACGAGGCGGAAGCCCGAAAACAGCAGCAGATAGTGCCGGGGCCGCGCCCCAATCAGGCGCAAACCCAGCGCGCCGTAGAGCCAGAACGCGGCGAGGATGCTCAGCCACACCCAGCCGCTGACCAGCGAGAGCGGCGCGTAGCAGACGGCCAGCAACCCAAAAAACGCCGCCGCCGCCAGCAGCACCGAGCGCGGCGGCTGGAGCAGGTCCAGAGCCAAATCGAGCTGAGCAAGATTGGCCCCGCGCAGGCCGCGCCAGAGCATGCGCGGGCCGTAGGTGCGCAACGACTGAAAGTAGCCGGCCAGCCAGCGGGCGCGCTGTTGCCGAAACGCGTCGGCATCGCGCACTACCTCGTAGCTCAGGCGGGCGGTGGGGCAATAGGCGACGTGCATCCGGCGCTGGGTCAGGTAAACTTTCCACTCCTTGTCCTCGGCCAGCGACGTGACGGGCAGCGCCATCAGGTCGGCGAAGACGGGTGCCCGCATCGAGCAGCCCAACCCGAAAATAAACGTGTCCTGGCCCAGAAACATGCGGGTGCCCGAGAGCACCCACTGGCGCATAGCTTCGGCGGCGGCATCGAGCACGGTTACGTTCGAATCGAAGGCGTTGCTCACGCTCCGATACGACTGAACTACGGGGGCCGCGCCGGGCTGAGCGTAGTGCTTATCCAACTCGCGTAAGTAGTTTTTGTCCAATACGCAATCGGCATCAATCACGCAGATGACGAGGCCCGAAAAAGCCGGAAAATCGGCCCGCTGAGTGAGTTGCTCGACGGCGTAGCGCAGGGCCTGCGTTTTATCGGACGGATGGTTGGTATTTCGCTCGAAACACGTAACTTTGGCCTGGTGAGCTAAAAAAGCCGTCTGGTCGGTACAATTATCGGCCACGACCACCGTTCGAAACAGGTCGGGTGGGTAGTGTAACCCCCGGATACTGTCCAGCAACGCGGGTAGCGGCCGCGCCTCGTTATGAGCGGGAATGAGCAGCACGAAATGAGTCTGGCAATTCGCCGGATAATCACATTCGGGATGCGTGAACTGGCGTTGGATACGCCGGGAAAACACGCTGAAAATGACGGCTGAGGAAATGACGTACCCGCAGGCCCCGAGCAGGTAAAGCTGCAGGGCGTACCAGATGCCCAACGACAAGATTTCGGCTAAGTGATTCATAGAAATAAGCAGGAGGAAAGTGCGTAGTCCGCGGGGGGCCGACTCGTCGGAGCCGGTCCCGGCTTAAGTAAAGGTAGGCGGCCACCCAACGCCAGCCAAGGCGGCGCTTAAAAACGGGTAGAACTACCTGCCCCTCGTCTCGCGCTCAACGCCCCGCCAGGACAGACGTGCGGCGGCCTGAAGGCTGTCAGCTCTTTCAAAACCAGCGTTTTGGTCCGGCATCTGCTCGTCCTGCGGGATACTTCCTTATGGCTTCTCCTGGCTGGCTGAAATCGAGCAAAATGGCTGACCTGAACAGCTTACCGACTAATAACAAACAACTAACAACCAGTCATAAGAAACAGACAACCAGCAACAACACACACTTTTACCTTTCTGCAAATTGAAAAAGTTCTTCTATTACCTGACCCTCAGCTTTTGGCTGAGTGTCGGCGGGCTGATGCCCGTCGCCCGCGCCCAGGCGCCCCCCCAAACGGCCGATACCTACGTGCGGCCCTACACCGAGGCGTTCCAGTACGGCACCAACCTGGGCTACTACAACGACCGCTGGAACGATGAGCTGCTGGCCGGCCTGGCCCAGCAGCGCGGCTCGCACACGCTGCGGCCGGCGCTGCCCGAGTATTTCGTGGACCAGTACGGCTACGACATTCGGGTGAACACTTTCCGCGCCTACACCACCACGCTGGGCATGAAGGAGCTGACCTGCTTCGTGGAAGGCCCCTCGGCCGCTCACCGCGAGGCCACCACCTACCCCGGCGCGGCCGGGCAGTCGAAGGTGTTCGCCAACCTCTACGAACCCATCTGGCAGGCCGACGGCAGCGTGAACGCCAACAACTACTACGCCGCTTACCTCTACCGGCTGCTGCTGACCTACGGCGACTACGTGCGCTTCTGGGAGATAGTAAACGAGCCGGATTTCACCAACATGCGCGACCCCAAAGAGTGGGCCGGCCGGCCGCCCGCGCCGGGCGAGCTGGTCAATCTGCAAGCCCCGGTGTACAGCTACATTCGGATGCTGCGCATCAGCTACGAGGTGATTCACAAGTACCGGCCTGAAGCGTACGTGACTACCGCCGGGGTGGGCTACCCGGCCTTCGTGGACGCGCTGCTGCGCTACACCGACAACCCCGACGGCGGCCGCGTGACGGCCCAGTACCCGCGCGGCGGCGGGGCCTACCTCGACGCGCTGAGCTTCCACTCCTACCCCTCGTATGAGCTGCACGACTGGGACGGCGCCCTTGGCGGATTTCGCTACCGCCGCACCTCGGACGGCGCGGCCCGGCAGGTGCTCACCGACCAGGCCGCCATGCAGGCCGTGCTCAACCGCTACGGCTACGACGGCAGCCAGCACCCGCGCAAACCGCTGATTATCACCGAAACCAACGTGAGCCGCCGCACCTCCGAAGACCGCACCGGCTCGGACGAATTACAGCGCAACTTCGGCATCAAAACTCTGGTGCTGAGCCAGCAGAGCGGTGTCGGGCAGCTCTATTTCTATAGCCTCGGCGAGGGAGTGAACGCGCCCCCGGCCGGGCAGTCGGTGTCGGGCGACGGCGAGATTGCGCTCATGGGTCTCTACGAAAACCTGAACCGCGACGCGCCGGGCCAGGCGCGGCCCACCCAGCTCGGGCAGGGCTTCGCCAGCACGAGCCGGCTGCTCTACGGCTACGCCTACGACCCGGCCCGCACGGCGGCGCTCGCCCTGCCGCCGGCCGTGGACGGGGCCGCTTTCCGCCAGGGCAGCGCATATCGCTACGTGCTGTGGGCCAAAGCGTTGGTTGATAATTCGGAGCAGGCCAGCGCCACGTATTCGTTCCCGGCCGCCTGGAACCTGGGCCAGCTCAAGCGGGCTGAGTGGGACTTCGCCAGCACCAGCCAGCAAACCAGCACGGCCCCCCAGGCCATCGCGCTGAGCGGCTCGCCCGCGTTTTTTAGCGAAACCGGCGCGGCCGCCCCGCCGCCCCCGCCACCCGCTCCGCCCACAACGCCTACCACCGGCGGCGGGGCCGCCAACACGGGCGGGCTGCTGCGCGAGCGCTGGAACGGGGTGAGCGGCAGCACCGTAGCCAGTATTCCGCTGGCCCAAACCCCGGACAGCAACGGGCTGGTGCGCCAGTTTGAAACCCCCGACCGGCTGGGCAACAACTACGCCGCCCGCCTGCGCGGCTACGTCTGCCCGCCCCAGAGCGGCAGCTACACCTTCTGGCTGGCCGCCGACGACGAGGGCGAGCTGTTCCTCAGCCCCGACGAAGACCCCACCCACGCCGTGCGCGTGGCCCGCTGCGCGGTCTGGACGGCTTCGGCCCACGACTGGTCGCGCTCGCCGGAGCAGCAGTCGGCCCCGGTGACGCTGCAAGCCGGCCGCCGCTACTACGTCGAGGCCCGCCACAAGCAAGCCTGGGGCGGCGGCTACCTGGCCGTGGCCTGGCGGCGGCCCGACGGCAGCATGCAGGAGCCGATTCCCGGCACGGCGCTCGCGCCGTTCGGAACCACAGCCGCTACCCCGACCCCAACTCCGGCCCCAGCTCCACCCGTGGTCGTGTCCCCGCCGAGCGGTCCGAGCGGCTCGCCTACGAGTGCTCGCATCGTGGTGACGTTCGCCACGGCTCCGGCACGCGCGCACGCCCGCCTGACACCGCTGCTCTACGATAAGCGCCGGGTGCTGCAATTTGAGGAAGACGACAGCCCGGTGGCCGCTTTCGACGAGGTGTACCCGCTGCTGCACGGCGGCGTGGCCCGCGACGGGCAGACGTATCCGGGCCTGCGCTTCGGCGACGGCTGCGGCCACAACCGGGCCTACACCGCCGCCGTGGCCGTGAACGGCCACAACCCCTACAACCAGTCGGAGTGGCTCAGCCCCGGCCCCAACCACGACCCGAGCCGCCTGACCTGGACGCAAGCCCAAACCCTGCTCGACCACGGCTGGGACCTGGAAAACCACTCGGACCTGCACACCGCTGCTGAGCCAGCCCGGCAGATGGCCACGCTCGACGCGCTGCTGGCCAGCCACTTGCGCGGCTACCAGCCCACCGTGTGCGTGGTGCCCACTAACTATGCCGGCTACCCCACGGCCGCTTTCGCGGCGGGCTACCTGGCCGTGTCGAGCGCCAGCCAGAGCGACGGCCTGCCGATGCTCAACCGCTACAACGCCGACCGGGTGGCGCTGAGCACGCTGCCGGCCCCCGGCACGCCCTTCGTTTACCAGCGCTACAACGCCGACCGCGATCTCAACGCCAACGAAACGGCCGCCACCCAGCTGCGCCGCCTGCAAACCCTGAGCGATGCCCTGCTGGCCCCCGGCTCCGCACCCGACGAAAGCTACCTGCAACGGGTATTCACCCACGGCGTGGATTTCGGGGTGCTGCGCGATTGGCTGACCTATACCCAGCGGCAGGCCCAACAGCCAGGTACCAATTCCGGTCAGCAGCCAGACCAGCTCTGGGTAACCACGCTGCGCGAGTTTGACGAATACCGCCGGGTGAGCCGGCAGGTGGGGCAGACCGAGACGCTACGCGGGAACGTGCTCACCGTGGACCTCGACTACGCCGCGCTCAGCCCCAACACCCGCTTCCAGAGCCTGAGCTGGCGGCTCGACGCACCCGGCGCGGCCATCACCAGCATCGTCGTGACCGGGGCCGACTCCAGCAGCAGCAATGCCGGCACGGGGCTTATCAACGTCTTCCGGTCGGCCCCAACCACCGGCACTAACAAGCTGACCACCAGCGCCAACGCGCTGACCAGCAATGCCAGCGCCTTGCGGACTGACGCTTCGCCGAACGCGCCGCTGGGCAGCTCGCTCAGCGTCTATCCGAATCCGTCGCACGGCGGCGAGCCGGCCACGGTGCAGTTCACCGTCGCCCACGGCGGCCCCGTGCTGCTGGCCCTCTTCAGCCCCGACGGGCGCCTGCTGAGCCGCCTGTTCAGCGGCGCGGCCACGGCCGGCGAGCCGCACCGCGAGCCGCTGCCCCCCAACCTGCCCGAAGGACTTTACCTGCTGCGGCTCACCACCGCCACGGAGGTGCTGACGCGGAAGGTGGTGCGGTGAGTTTCTTGTTTCTTGTTTCTTGTTTCTTGTTTCTTGTTTCTTGTTTCTTGTTTCTTGTTTCTTGTTTCTTGTTTCTTGTTTCTTGTTTCTTGTTTCTTGTTT
>Ga0123336_10001241_pt1 | contig 23833 bp, 20 predicted proteins | sample SSSSmetaG_FD_96466 | JGI IMG/M metagenome (GOLD analysis project Ga0123336, IMG submission 96466) | Glacier valley bacterial and archeal communities from Borup Fiord, Nunavut, Canada, to study Microbial Dark Matter (Phase II) - ​SSSS metaG | ecosystem: Environmental > Aquatic > Freshwater > Ice... | reverse complement strand
CTGGCTTTGCCGTGGGCCACCAGCGTGTGAAACAGCACCCGGCCCGCCGCCAAATCAAGCACCCACAGCCGCTTTTGCTGGCTGGGACGGCTAAAGTCGATGAGCGTGAGCACCGGTGGGGTGCTGGCCGACAGCCGGCTGCCCGGCGGCCGAAGGTTGTAATAGCCCACCAAACCTTCGCGGAATACGGCCAAGGGCAAGCCCGCAGTCCCCAGGCTCAACTTGGCGTACAGCTGCATTGCTTGCTGCTCAAAAGCCGACTGAAAATAGGCCCGGCGGGCAGCGGGCGGCAAAGCCGCCACGGCCGCCACGGGCACCGCTTGGGCCCAAGCCGCCGCCGCTGGCCCTAGTCCGGCCAGCAATCCACCCGCTATTACGCTTCGAATACGCATCTTTTCAATCAGATTAGCCAAGCTAGTTGTTGTACTCAGAACGGATTGCAATACAGTGACGGCCCGAATTTAGTGTTTAATTTCGTTCGTTGCGGGGCCCAACTTTTAATCCCACCGGCCGCACCTCCATTTCGTGGTATTTATTAATCGACTTTTGTTCAGCGCAGTGGCGCTGCTGCTAGCCACAAGCTGCGGCCATGCCCTGCCCAAACTCCCGGGCTTCGACGCTGCCAAGTGGCGCGCCGACCCCTACGCCTGCCACGACCAACGGCGGGCGGCGGTGCCCGCCCTTGTGCAGGGCAAGGAGCGGCTCTACGAAGCCCGGGCCGATGACGTGACGGCCCTGCTCGGCCCGCCCGACGAGGAAGAACTGCGGGCCGGCACCGAAAAAGTGTACTACTACTACCTGGCCGCGGGCACGCAGTGCCAAGGCAACCACGCCCGCTCCGGAGCACCTTGCCTCAGTTTGCGGTTCGGACCGCTGGGCACGGTTACGGAAGTATTGACAGACCCTCTTTCCAGCCCACGCTAACACGAAAAAGGGCCACCAATTCATTGGCAGCCCTTTTCGTTGGCGGTTTTGAACTTGATTGGTTAGCCTAAACCATTTCCCGAATTAGCGGGACCGGCCGGCTGTCCGTTCTGTTGCTGCAACTGGCTCAGCTGCGATGGGGTCAGAATCCGACTGCACGCTTCTTCGTACTGTGCTTCCAGTTCGGCTTTTTTCTGGCCCCGGACAGCTTCATCCTTTCTGTACTCGCGGTCGATGCGGGCCATACCCGTGAATTTGGTTCGGTTCAAGGGCAGCAGCTTCAGATATTGGCCTTCGTTGAGGTGAAGGCGGTTGCTCATTTCCCGGGTTACGGCTTCGATGTCAATGCCCGGTCTCGGCAGTATGGAAGGGCGTTCGGCCACCCGGTCGGCCATTTGCGCCCGGGCCGAATAGGAATTGGATGCGAGGAACAGCGTGAGTCCCGCAACTAAGATTTTAAACATGACAAAGTGACGATTGGGAGGAAGAAATGTCCAAAGACTTTGCTTTTAACGAGTACAAGGTAGCGGATAGTTTCCTTTTTGTCTAATTTTTTCGTAAAAAAATGCTTTGAAGCAAGTACTTATTTCAAAAAAAGCGACCTTTTGGGGGCCGCTTTTTGGTGCTTCTGCTTGAACTCGTAAGTATTTGTAGTGCTTAATCGAGGCTGGCAACTGGCTGGTGGTCGGGGCTCTTGAAATACTGCATGGCAATCAAAGAAGTGATGACCCCCGTCATCGTGCCAAGCAGGATGATGCCCAGCCCCCCGATGAGCACGCCCAAGTCAGCCCCGAACAAATCCCGGGCTTCAATGGCTTGCACCGCCGACTTGCTGATGCCCCCGAGCAGCCAGAAAAAAGCCCCAAGCAGCGCCGAAGCCACCAGGGCCGTAATGATGCCCGTGCCAAATCCCTGCAGATAAGACATGCGGTTGCCCCGGGCCCGCTTGAAGCGCATGATGGCCAACACCACGCCCGTGGCCAGCAGCACCACGTCGAGCGTGCCGGCCTCAATTTTGTCGAGGAAGCCGGCCAGCGCCGCCACACCGGTATACGCGACCAGCGCCAGCGCGGTGAGGCCGCCCATGCGCAGGCCGTTGTTTTCTGGGGTTATTGAATGGTCAGCCATGGCAGCTAATTCGTTTAAGTGAAAAAATGCCGGCGCGGCCGGCGGTGTGGCTTTTTATACTTGGTCCGGGGCGTGGAAGTTCTGCAAATGGGCGCTTTTCGCGCTTTAAGAGGTAGTTTCCGGTTCAAAAGCAGGGCACTAATTTGAGTGCTAGTTAGTTATTTACGGCAAGCGGTGCAAGTTCTTTTTGGGTTCGGATTTTGGCCCGCGTCCTGTTGCGTAATTTTGCGGCTTCCCGCGCCCGACTGTGCCGGTTTTGTGAGCACCCATTTTTTGACCGCATGATTTCGACCACCAATGTGAGCCTGCGCTACGGCAAGCGCATCCTGTTTGAAGACGTAACCGCCAAATTTCTGCCCGGCAACTGCTACGGCCTCATCGGGGCCAACGGAGCGGGCAAGTCCACGTTCCTAAAGATACTTTCGGGCGAATTGGAACCCAACACCGGCTCGGTAGAAATGCCCGCCGGCCAACGCTTGGCCGTGCTCAAACAAAATCAGTTTGCTTACGACGACCAACCGGTGCTGCAAACCGTGATTCAGGGCCACCAGCGCCTATTTGCGGTGATGAGCGAAAAGGACGCGCTCTACGCCAAGGCCGATTTCTCGGACGCCGACGGCGAGCGCGCTGCCGTGCTGGAAGGCGAATTTGCTGACCTCGAAGGCTGGAACGCCGAGTACGAAGCCGCCGAGCTGCTTTCGGGCCTCGGCATTGTGGAAAGCAAGCACCATGCGCTGATGGCCGACCTCGGCGCCAGCGAAAAGGTGCGCGTGCTGCTGGCCCAGGCCCTGTTTGGCAACCCCGATGTGCTATTGCTCGACGAGCCGACCAACAACCTCGACGCCGAGAGCGTGCTCTGGCTGGAGAATTTCCTCGACTCGTTCCAAAACACGGTGATTGTGGTGAGCCACGACCGCCACTTCCTCGACGCCGTGTGCAACTACATGGCCGATTTGGACTTTGGCAAAATCACCATGTACCCCGGCAACTACTCCTTCTGGTACGAGAGCAGCCAGCTGGTGCTGCGCCAGCGCCAGGACGCCAACAAGAAAACCGAGGACCGCCGCAAAGAACTGGAGGAGTTTGTGCGCCGCTTTTCGGCCAACGCTTCCAAGTCGAAGCAGGCCACCTCGCGCCAGAAACTGCTGCAAAAGCTGACCCTGGAAGACATCAAGCCTAGCTCGCGGCGCTACCCGTACATCGCCTTCAAATCGGAGCGGGAGCCCGGCAACCAGCTGCTGAGCGTGGAAAACCTCAGCGCCAAAGTAGATGGGCAGACGGTGTTTAAAAACGTCAGCTTCACCCTCGACAAGAAGGACAAGGTGGCCATCGTGGGCCGCGACGACCGCGCCGCTTCCCTCCTCTTCGACATCTTGTTTGGCGAAGCCACGGCCGCGACCGGCGAGTTCAAATGGGGCACCACCATCACCCCGAGCTATTTCCCTAAGGAAAACAACGGCTATTTCCAGTCCGGTGAATTGAACCTGGTGGACTGGCTGCGGCAGTATTCGGTGGACAAGGACGAGAGCTTCGTGCGCGGCTGGCTGGGCCGGATGCTGTTTTCGGGCGAAGAATCGCAGAAGAAAAGCAACGTGCTGAGCGGCGGCGAAAAAGTGCGCTGCATGCTCTCGAAAATGATGCTCGAGGGCGGCAACGTGCAGGTACTCGACGACCCCACCAACCACCTCGACCTGGAAAGCATCACGGCCCTGAACAACGCCCTGCGCGATTACCCGGGCTCGCTGCTCTTTGCCTCGCACGACTTGCAGTTCATAGAAACCGTGGCCAACCGCATTATCGAGCTCACGCCCGACGGCATCATCGACCGGCGCATGAACTACGAAGAATACCTGGCCGACGAAACCCTGAAAAGCCAGCGTCAGAAAATGTACCAGCTGGCTTGAGGCCGCAGCGAGTTGCCGGCTTTCGGCCGGCTGGCCGCTCGCCGGCAGCTCGCCGCGTCCCACGAATTCCTACGTCTCTTCATTGTCCCTCATTTGATTCCCATGAAACGTTTTCTGCTTCCGCTGCTGCTGGCCTCAGCGGCCGTGCTGCCCGCCGCCCGCGCCCAGGCTCAGGACAAGCCCGTGCTGAACTCGGCGCCTCCCGGCCCGGCCGCCACCCCCCGCCCGGCGAGCCCCGCCCCGGCCCCGACGCCACCCATTGCGCCCGCCCCCGAGCCCGCCCCCGCCACGGCGTTGCCGCCCACCCCCAACGCGCCCTCGGGGCTGGAGCTGCCGGGCCGCGAGCAGGCCCGCAAGGCCGCGCAGGCCCACGCCGACCAATTTTCGAAGTTTTTTGTGTATTCGGGCTTTGGGCTGAGCTATTCTTCCAACCCCTACAACGACGGCGGAGCGTTCAACGTGAGCGTGTCGCCGGCGCTCGGCTACCGCATCAACGACCGGATTGCCGTGGGGCCCGGCATCACCTACGCCTACACCAACCAAACCTTTGGCAGCGGCAACCCCACATTGCGCCTGAACAACATCGGGGTCAAGGCCTTCGCGCAAGTGCAGGTCATCGACCAGTTTTTTGTTCACGGCGAGTACGAGGTAACCAAGGCCGAGCTTCCGCTGGTGGACGCCAACAATCGGTATGTGATTTCTAACAACAAGTTTCTCACCGGTTCGCGCACCGTGGAATCTCCCTTGGCGGGCGTGGGCTACCGCTCCCCCATCGGCAACCGCGCCGCGGCCGACATCCTGCTGCTTTACAACTTCAACGACTCGTTCAACAACAGCATTTACCGCAATCCGGTCATCCGGTTCAATTTCTTGTTCAACGTCGGTAAGTGAGCCGTCATCGAAACACAAAAAGGCCGCGCTGCAAATGCAGCGCGGCCTTTTTGTGTTTTTAAGCTAACCCGGAAATTGCGTTACACCGCGCTTCGGCCGCTGATGACGCGGAGCAGAATGGCAATGATGGCAATGACCAGCAAGGTGTGGATGATACCACCGGTGTAAAAGCCTCCGAAGAAACTCACGGCCCAAATGATGATGAGAACGACGGCGATGATATAAAGCAGGTTGCCCATGACAAAAAGTGTTTGAAGGGTGAGGGAAATGTGATTCTAGGGCTTTCTACGGGTCTTATTTTAAAAAGATATTAGAAATGAAAAAAATATTTAGCTGTTGGCAAACAAAACCGCGCCTTGCAAATGCCGCCGTAGCTTTGTTTAGGGTTGGTATCAGCTTGCTAATTTCTCTTCCACTGTTTTTTTGCTAACTATGAACGTTGCCGTAATTGGCTCGGGCACCATGGGCAATGGCATTGCCCACGTGTTTGCGCAGCACGGATTTGCCGTGGCTCTCATCGACATCAGCCAGCCGGCTTTGGACCGGGCGCTGGGCACCATCGCCAAAAACCTGGACCGGCAGGTGGCCAAAGGCACGCTAAGCGCCGACGAGAAAGCCGCCACGCTGGGCCGCTTGCGCACCTTCACCTCGCTCGAGGCCGGGGTGGCCGGCGTGGGCCTAGTGGTGGAAGCCGCTACCGAAAACTTGGACCTCAAGCTGCAAATATTTCGCGACCTCGACCGGTTCGCCCCGGTCGGGGCCATTCTGGCCTCCAACACCTCGTCCATCTCCATCACGAAGATTGCCGCCGTCACCCAGCGCCCCCAGCACGTAATTGGGATGCACTTTATGAACCCGGTGCCGGTGATGAAGCTGGTGGAGGTAATCCGGGGCTACGCCACGTCCGTCGCCGTGACCCAGCAGGTAATGGACCTCGCGCGCCACCTGGGCAAGACCCCCACCGAGGTGAACGACTACCCCGGGTTTGTGGCCAACCGGATTTTGATGCCGATGATTAACGAGGCCATCATCGCCCTGTTCGAGGGCGTGGCCGGCGTAGAGGAAATTGATACGGTTATGAAGCTGGGTATGGCGCACCCTATGGGCCCGCTGCAGTTAGCCGATTTTATTGGTCTCGACGTGTGCCTGGCCATTTTACGGGTGCTGCACGAGGGCCTCGGCAATCCGAAGTATGCCCCCTGCCCGCTGCTGGTAAACATGGTGATGGCCGGCCGCCTCGGGGCCAAATCGGGCGAGGGCTTTTACCAGTATGCCGCGGGGTCAAAGGAACTCGTCGTGGCCGAACGGTTCCGCAAGTAGTCGGCCCAGGCCCTCTGGTGTGTTTGCAAAAAAAGCTGCCCGCAATGCGTTGGGGCAGCTTTTTTTATGGCAGCAATGCGCAGCAAGCCCGCAGAATTAGTTGCAGTTCTTAGTGCGGCCCAGTGTAAGGGAATAACCGGGGAGGCGTCTACCGCGTTGTTATAGCATCTCATCACGATATCCCATTCCATGGAACAAGCAACATTTGGCGCCGGCTGCTTCTGGTGCGTCGAAGCCGTTTTTCAAAACTTAAAGGGCGTTGAAAAAGTAGTGTCTGGCTACGCCGGGGGGCGCAACAAAAACCCTACTTACAAGGAAGTCTGCAGCGGCCTCACGGGGCACGCAGAGGTGATTGACATCACGTTCGACCCAGCCGTTATCAGTTACAAGGAGCTGTTGGAAATCTTCTGGAAAACCCACGACCCCACCACCCCCAACCGCCAGGGCGCCGATGCCGGCACCCAGTACCGCTCGGTGATTTATTACCACAGCGACGGGCAAAAGCAGCTCGCCGAACAATACAAGCAGAAGCTCAACGAAGGCCGCGCTTTTCCCGACCCGGTGGTGACGGAAATTACGGCCGCTCCAGAGTTTTTTCCGGCCGAAAACTACCACCAGAACTATTACAACCAGCACGGGCACGAGCCCTACTGCCAGTTTGTGGCCCGGCCCAAAGTCGATAAGGTGAAAGCCTTATTTGGCGAGAAGCTGAAAGCGGCAGTTTGAGGAAAATGAATTGTTAAAAAGGCCGCGCTGTACTGTCAGCGCGGCCTTTTTTTATTTTTTATTGACCGTTAAACGGACACCCCAAAATCCCGCAGCGCCTCGTTTAGACTCGTTTTTAAATCGGTGCTGGGCTTGCGCTGGCCGATGATGAGGGCACACGGCACGTGGTATTCGCCGGCCGGAAACTTTTTGGGAATGGAACCGGGAATAACCACCGAGCGCGGCGGCACATAGCCGCGGTATTCCTTGGGCTCGGCGCCGGTCACATCGATGATTTTGGTGCTGCCGGTGATGGTGACGCCCGCGCCAATCACGGCTTCTATGCCGATGCGACAGCCCTCCACCAAAATACTGCGCGAGCCAATAAAGGCGCCGTCTTCGATGATGACCGGGGCGGCCTGCACGGGCTCCAGCACGCCGCCCAGGCCCACGCCGCCGCTCAGGTGCACGCCCGCGCCCACTTGCGCACACGACCCCACGGTGGCCCAAGTGTCCACCATCGTGCCTTCGCCCACGTAGGCGCCAATGTTGACGTAGCTGGGCATGAGGATGACGCCGGGGGCCAGAAAAGCGCCGTAGCGCGCCGTAGCCGGGGGCACCACCCGCACCTGCTGGCCGGCGTAGTCGGTTTTGAGGCGCATCTTATCGTGGTATTCGAAAGGGCCCACGGCCTGGGTTTGCATCTGTTGCAGCGGGAAATAGAGAATTACCGCTTTTTTAACCCAGTCGTTGACCTGCCACTCCAAACCGTCGGCCGTGGGCTGGGCCACGCGCAGGCGGCCTTTGTCCAACTCTTCGATGATGAAAGCAATGGCCGTCTGGGTCTCAGCGTTTTGGAGCAGGGCCCGGTCGGTCCAGGCATTTTCAATGAGGGATTGCGCGGCGGAGAAGGCCAGCTGGGTGGGTTCGATGGGCATGAATTCGAGCGTTGGGTGCGGAGGTAATCGAGGCAAAACTACCATCTTTGGGCCGTGTCTGATGCGGTTCGGTCTCCATTAGTGGTATTGTTGGCCTCGGTGCTCAAACCGGTGGACGATACGCGCATGCGGGGCAAGTTCGCCGAAACCTTGCGCCAGCGGCCCGGTACCGTGGTGCACATTGCCGGCCGGCGGGCGGGCGCACCGGCCCCCCAGGCTACACAACCAAATGTGTTTCAGCACTCCCTTTTTGCCGGTTCGCGGTTGAGCCCGGGCCGGCTGCTGGCCCAATGGCGCTTTTGGTGCCTGCTGCGGCGGCTCGGGCCGGATGTAGTCATTGTGCACGCCCCCGAGCTGCTGCCACTCACGCTGCTGTGGCGGGGGCTGGCCCCCGGGCGCCGTTTCATCTACGACGTGCGCGAAAACTATGCCCTCAACGTGTCAACGCAGCACGTGTACGGCCGCGCGGTACGGCAGGCGCTGGCCGCGGGCCTGCGGTTCGTTGAGTCCTGGGCCGCGAGGCGGGCGGCGGGCGTGGTGGTGGCCGAAATCAGCTACCTCGACGAGCTGCCTTTCTTAACGGAGGCGGCCGGGCCGGTTTTGGTGCTGGAAAACAAGTACCAGCCCCAACCGGGCGAACGGCTGCCGACCCGCGGCCGCCAGCTGCCGACCCCTGCCGAACCCCTCCGGCTGCTGTACTCGGGCACCATATCCGATTTGAATGGGGTGTGGGAGGCCGTCGCCCTGGCCGAGAGCCTGCAAGCGGCCCGGCCCGGGGAGGCGCACCTCACCATCGTTGGGTTTTGCCAGCAGCCGGCGCTGTTGCGGGCGCTGCAACGCAAAGTTGCCGCGCACCCCCACTGGCTCCGCCTCGTGGGCGGGCCCGAACCGGTGCCCCACGCGCGCATCGTGGCCGAAATTCAACGCAGCCACCTCGGGCTGCTGCCCTACCGGCCGCACCCCAGCACCGAGCGCTGCCGCCCCACAAAGTTGTTTGAGTACCTCGCCCACGGCCTGCCCATGCTCGTCTCGCCAAACCCGCTCTGGCTGGCGCAAGTAGAGCGGTACGCGGCCGGCCGGGCCTTCGACTTCGCGGCTCCTCCACCGGCGTCGGAACTTCTGGCGAGTTTGCAAGGCCGAGCGTTTTATCCCGCAGGCGTTCCAACTGACGTTCTGTGGGCGGAAGAAGGCAAAAAATTATGGCCTTTGCTGGATTCTTCCGTTTAACCCACCACCTTTGCGCCCCTTTTGGGTTTGGTGGGCCCCGCAATAATTTTACCCCACGGGCTGCATCGATTACCTCTTTTGTTTCTCCAATTCCCACCTCACTTCACGCACACATGGCCACTTTACGTCACGCACACATTGCCGGAGTCGGCCATTACGTTCCGAGCCGGGTGGTGACCAACGCCGAGCTGGAACCGCTCATGAACACCTCCGATGCCTGGATTCAGGAGCGCACCGGCATCAAAGAGCGCCGCTGGTTCGAGGAAGGCAAAGACACCACCGCCAACATGGGCGCCAACGCCGCCCGCAAAGCCCTGGAAATGGCCGGCCTCACCGCCGACGACGTGCAGCTGATTGTGTTCGCCACCCTCTCACCCGACTATTTTTTCCCGGGCTCCGGCGTGCTGCTCCAGCGCGAGCTGGGCATGAAGGCCGCCACACCTGCCCTCGACGTGCGCAACCAATGCTCCGGGTTCATTTACGCCCTGTCGGTGGCCGACCAATTTGTGCGCACCGGCATGTACGACACCGTGCTGGTAGTGGGCTCGGAAATTCACTCCTCCGGGCTCGACAAATCGCCGGAGGGCCGCGGCGTGTCGGTGATATTCGGGGATGGCGCCGGGGCGGTGGTCCTGCGCCCGAGCACCGCGGAAGGCCAGGGCATTCTGAGCACCCACCTGCACGCCCAGGGCGAATTTGCCGAGGAGCTTATTGTGAAAGAGCCCGGCTCGAACCGCGAAAACCGCGTGCAATACATTCTTGACAACAAGCAGGACCTGTACCCCTACATGAACGGCCAAAACGTGTTCAAGCACGCCGTGGTGCGCTTTCCCCAGGTCATCAAGGAGGCGCTGGACCAAAACGGCTACCAGCCGCAGGACCTCGACATGCTCATACCCCACCAAGCGAATTTGCGCATCACCCAGTACGTGCAACAAAAAATGGGCCTGCCCGACGAGAAGGTTTTCAGCAACATCCAGCGCTACGGCAATACCACCGCGGCCTCCGTGCCCATTGCCTTGAGCGAAGCCGTGCAAAGCGGCAAAATCAAGCGCGGTGACCTGGTGTGCCTGGCCGCTTTTGGCAGTGGCTTCACCTGGGCTTCGGCGCTGGTGAAGTGGTGATTTATGGCTGGTAGCCATTGGCTTTTTTTGCATCACCCAACCGCTGGCAGCCAGCAGCTCAACAAAAAATGCCCAGTCACACCGAAGAGAATTACCTCAAAGCCATCTTTAAACTGGCCGAAGCAGAACCGGAAGCGGCGGGCGTGAGCACCAACCGCATTGCCGCGGCTTTGGCCACCCGGGCTGCTTCAGTGACCGACATGCTCCGCCGCCTGGCCGAAAAAGGCCTGCTCGATTACGAAAAGTACCGCGGCGTTCACCTCACGGCCGAAGGCCGCCGCCTGGCGCTGCTCACCATCCGCAAGCACCGCCTGTGGGAGGTATTTCTGGTGCGGCAGCTCGGTTTTACGTGGGACGAAGTGCACGAGGTGGCCGAAGAATTGGAGCACGTGCAGTCGCCCCTGCTCATGCGCCGCCTCGATGCCTTCCTGGGCCATCCCGTCCTCGACCCGCACGGCGACCCCATTCCGGCGGAAGATGGGGCCATGCTCCGCCCCACCCACCGCCTGCTGGCCGACCTGAACGGGGGCGAACACGGCGTTTTGACGGCCGTGAAAAACACCTCCGCGCCCTTCCTGCAGTACCTTGACAAGGTGGGATTGCAGCTCGGTTCGGTGATTGAAGTATTGGACAAGGTGGCCTTTGATAATTCTTTGGAAATCAAGGTTAATATGAAGCATAAAACCTTGATTTCTGCGGAAGTTAGCCGCAGTTTATTTGTTACCGAATGAGTCCATTGCTGTCCGACACCATCGTGGCCTTGTCGACCCCGCCGGGCGCCGGGGCGCTGGCCGTCGTCCGGCTTTCGGGCCCGGCAGCCATTGGCCTGACGGCCGGTGTTTTCTCTAAAAAAAACCTCGCCTCCCAGCCCGGACACTCCCTGCACTACGGCACCCTGCGCGACCCTGAAACGGGCGAAGTCCTCGACGAGGTGGTGGTGGCCCTGTACCACGGGCCGCGCTCCTTCACCCGCGAAGACGTGGTGGAAATCAGCTGCCACGGCTCCGACTACGTGGTGCGGCGGGTGCTGGCCGTGCTGCTGCGCCAAGGCGCCCGGCTGGCCGAAGCTGGCGAGTTCACCAAGCGCGCCTTCTTGGGTGGCGCCCTGGATTTGGCCCAGGCCGAAGCCGTGGCCGACCTCATTGCGGCCGACTCGGCCCTGAGCCACCGCGTGGCTCTCAACCAGCTGCGGGGTGGGTTTTCGATGGAGCTGCGCGACCTGCGGGCCCGGCTCATCAAGTTTGCCGCGTTGCTGGAGCTCGAGCTCGATTTTGGGGAAGAGGACGTGGAATTTGCCGAGCGCACGGGCCTGGCCCTGTTGCTGGGCGAAGCACGGAGCGTGGTGGCCGGCTTGTTGCGCTCGTTTGAGTTGGGCAACGTCATCAAAAACGGCATCACCACCGTCATTGCCGGGCGCCCCAACGCCGGAAAGTCAACCCTGCTCAATGCGTTGCTACGTGAAGAGCGCGCCATCGTTTCGGCCACTCCAGGCACTACGCGCGATTTTATTGAGGACGAAGTGAGCCTCGACGGCATTCGGTTTCGGTTTGTTGACACGGCCGGCCTGCGCGACCACCCGGCCGACGAGGTGGAAGCCATTGGCGTGCAGCGCACCCGCCAGCGCATCGCACAGGCCGCACAGCTGGTGTATTTGTTCGACCTTACCGAACTCACGCCCGCTGAAGTGGCCGCCGACATTGCCGAACTCACCCGGGAGCTTCCGAACCTGGCCGTATTGGCCGTGGGCAACAAGCTCGACTTGGCCAACGCTAACCAGATTGACGCTATTGAAACGCATTTCCGGACGCAGCGGCTTTCTCCGGCGGCACCGCTGACGTTGCTGGCCGCCGCCCAAGGACGGGGGCTCGACGCTTTGCACGAAGCCCTGCTGGCCCAGGTACGGGGAGCCGGGCTGGCGCAGCATGCCTCGGCTACCGTCGTAACCAACGTGCGCCACGCCCGGGCTTTGGAAGTGGCGGCTGGCTACCTGCAGGCCGTGCAAGTTGGACTAGGTTCCGCTGTTGGCACCGAGCTGCTGGCGGCGGACCTGCGCCACGCGCTGGCGGCCTTGGGCGAAATTACCGGCGAAATATCCTCGGAGGATTTATTGACCAGCATTTTCACCCAGTTTTGCATCGGCAAATAAGGCACTTGCGCCAGCTACCATTTTTTCCGAACCCCAACCCAATTTTGCTTGTACTAGCAGGACGCGAAGTGGCCGGATAGCACCCGGCTTGGCGCTTATGCGTTAGTTTCGTGCCGTAATCCTCTCATCCCCCCCCGCCCATGGCAGAATCTGCTGAACTTATCCTCGACGGCAAATCAATCACCTTGCCCGTCATCGAAGGCACCGAACACGAAAAAGCGTTTGATATCGGCAAACTACGCGACCAGACCGGTTACGTTACCCTCGATTCGGGCTATAAAAACACCGGGGCGACCAAAAGCGCCATCACTTTCCTCGACGGCGAAGAAGGCATTTTACGCTACCGCGGCTACCCCATTGAGCAGCTGGCCGAAAAATCCAGTTTTTTGGAAGTGTCCTACCTGCTGATTTACGGCGCCCTGCCCACGCAAACGGAACTCGAAAATTTTGCCCATCAGATTACCAAGCACACGCTGGTGCACGAAGACGTGCGCAAGATTTTTGACGGCTTTCCGTCGGCGGCCCACCCCATGGCCATTTTGAGCAGCCTGATTTGCTCGCTCACGGCGTTTTACCCCGAAAGCGTATCGCCCGATTTGAGCAAGGAAGACATCGATTTGAACGTGATTCGCCTCATGGCCAAGATTTCAACCATCGCGGCCTGGACGTACAAAAACAACATGGGCCACCCGCTAAATTACCCGCGGAACGACCTCGACTACTGCTCCAATTTCCTGTACATGATGTTCAGCTTCCCCACCGAGAAGTACGAAATCAACCCAACGGTGGTGAGCGCGCTCAACAAGCTGATGATTCTGCACGCCGACCACGAGCAGAACTGCTCCACCAGCACGGTGCGCCTCGTGGGCTCGGCCAACGCCAGCCTCTACGGCTCGGTTTCGGCCGGCATCAACGCCCTGTGGGGGCCGCTGCACGGCGGTGCCAATCAGGAGGTGCTGGAAATGCTGCAGGAAATCCAGAAGGACGGCGGCGACACCAGCAAGTTCATCGCCAAGGCCAAAGACAAGAATGACACGTTCCGCCTCATGGGTTTTGGCCACCGCGTGTACAAAAACTTCGACCCGCGCGCCAAAATCATCAAAGTCGCGGCCGATGAAGTTTTAAAGGCCTTGGGCATCGACGACCCCCTGCTCAAGATTGCCGGTGAACTCGAACAAGCCGCCCTTACCGACCAGTACTTCATCGAGCGCAAACTTTACCCCAACGTCGACTTTTACTCCGGCATCATTTACCGCGCCATTGGCATCCCGACGGAAATGTTCACCGTGATGTTCGCCCTCGGCCGCCTCCCCGGCTGGATTGCCCAATGGAAAGAAATGCGCGAAAACAAAGAGCCCATTGGCCGGCCCCGTCAGATTTACGTGGGCGAGCTGGAGCGCGACTACGTTTCCATCGCTCAACGCTAAAGCGCCCCTAACCACAAAAAAGCCCGCTCTGCAAAGCGGGCTTTTTTGTGTACGACCCAACCGAGGCCGCACCGGGGCGGCTATTTCAGGCGATGGGCCGTGAAATTGGTCCGCAGGTCCTGATAGGCCAGTAATTGCTGAGGCTCCAGCATGTTGCTCAGCTCCATTTCGTAGCGCTGCTGGGCCAAGGCCAACTGGGTGTCGCGCTCCTCGGCACTGGCGCCGTTGAGGAGGATTTCCAAGTCGCGGCGCTCGGTGAGCATCTGGAGGTGCAGTTGCTTCACGGCCAGGTACTGGGCTTCGTTGAAATGAATGCGATGCGCCATCGCCCGGGTAAGAGTAGTAGCACGGGTCATCATGGCCGACGTGTAAGCGCCATTGCCAGGGCCTGCCATAGCCGCAGGCGCAGCACCAATGCCTGCAATAATGCACGTTGCGAGAAACAGGTTCTTCATGGGAATTGGAGATAAAATGAAACGATGTGGTGCAGTAGCCAGCGGTAGTGCAATTGGCTGTGTCAAACATAGGCAGAATATTTACTTGAACAAATAATATTTTTTCTGGCACTTTTTTAATTACAAGGTTGCTGTATGAGCAGTTAACTCATTGAATATTAATTTATAAACTGCTCATTTAAAAATCTATCGGTTAAGCAAAAAAAAAGTTCGCCAACGGGTGAACCACATATTTTTCCGAGCCAGTACAATTATATTTTCATGTATTTAAAGCCTTGCTTTAGGTAGCTGCCGCCTTTTTGAGCCCGTTAGTTAGAAACAGACCAGTTCAATAATTTCAAGCACCGTTAGATTCGAGTTGGTGAAGTGCGAATTTTTGTGCTCTTGGCTGCAATTTTAAGCAAGTGCATTTTTTCAGTCAGTGGCTCCTGCGAAGCCGGTGTTATGCATTAAGAAAACCACAAGTTTCCCTTGACCCAGCTACAGGATATGCAACTCGATGCGCCGGTTGAGGCGCCGGTGAACCTCGCTGTCGTTGGAGGCCAGGGCATGGCTCTCGGCGTAGCCCCGCGCACGCAATCGGGTGAGCGAAATACCGTGCCCGGACAGGTAATCAACCACCGACTGGGCCCGGCGTTCCGAGAGTTGCAAATTGGCTTCGTGGGTGCCCACGTTGTCCGTGTACCCGGAAACCTCAATTTGCACATCGCGGTACTGCCGCAAAAACTCAATAAGCCGGTTGAGTTCGGTGCGCGATTGCGGTTTCAAATCGTACTTGTTGGTATCAAAGAAAAGATTGTTCAACACAACGCTACGCCCGGCCCGCACCGGCTCGAGGTAAATATCCAAGGCCAGGGGATTAAAGCTGTGCTGGTCGGAATAGTCGAAGCTCAGGCTTTTAAGCAGGTATTTGTCGGCCGCCGCGTACATGGCGTAGTGGTGGCCTTCGTTGAGCACCACGGTGTAATCGCCGTATTCCGGGTCCGACGTGACGAACTGCGTAAGCACATCGGTGTCAAGGTCGTAGAGTTTCACCTCGGCCTTGAGCGGCTTTTTGGTATTGGCGTCAAAGACCCGGCCTTGGGTGTAAGTGCTGGTTTCGCGGGCTTTCACCGGGCCCGGCACGGCAAAGCTGTACAGTTCGACGGGGCGTTCGCGCATCAAACGGAAGCCCCCGGGGGGCTCATCAGTGGCCCGACTGCGCGAGCAAAAACCTCTCTGGTTATCGGAAGTGATAAACAGGGAAGCTTCGTTTTCGAAGGTATTGAGGGGAAACCCCAGGTTGTGGGGTTCGCTCCAACTGCCGGCGCTGTTTTGCTCGCACCGGAACACGTCGAGCCCGCCCATGCCGACGAGCCCGTCGGTGACGTAATAAAGGGTGGTGCCGCTGGCGTGAATGAAGGGGGCCATGTCTTTGCCGGGCGTGTTGACGGGCGTACCCAGGTTTTGGGCCAGGCTCCAGGTGCCATCCGGCTGCAACCGGCTCACGTACAGGTCTTCCTGCCCTTGGCCGCCGCGCCGCGTCGACGTAAAATACAGCGTGCGCCCATCGGCCGAAAGCGAGGGCTGCGAATCCCATTCCGTGGAATTTACGGCGGGGCCCAGGTTCACCGGCGCGCTCCAGTTGTTTCCGGTGCGGCGCGAAATGTACAGGTCGCAGTTGCCAATGGCCTTGGGCCGGTCGCAGGACGCAAACACGAGCGTTTTGCCATCCCCCGAAATCGAGCCTGCGCCTTCGTTGTAGCTGGAGTTGATGGCCGGGGAAATGGGGACGGGCTCGCCCAAGGTGCCGTCTTTGTTTTGCCGACTGATATACAGGTCTTCGCCGCTGCTGGCGGCCGGCCGGCCCGTGAACAACAAAAACCGGTTATCGGCAGTCAGGGCCGGAAAATATTGAAACTTAAAGCCGTTTAGAGGCGCAGGCAAGGCCACCGGCGCTTCGCCAATGGGGTGCTTGATGGCGTCGAGGGCAAACTCGCAGGTGCGCAACTGGCGCTCCGACTTGGCGAGGTTCTTCTGCGTTTTTGGCGCCACTTTCAGCAATTGCCGAAAGGCGTCGAGGGCGGTTTGGTACTCGCCATAGCTCAGCGCTAAATCGCCGAGAAGCTGGTATTCCGAGGCATGGATGGCCTCGGCGGGAACTTTGGCCAGCCCGTCGCGGTAGGCCGCCAAGGCGCCGCGGTTGTCGCCCATGGCCTTGAGGAGCGACCCTTTAAGCAGAAAAGCTTCCCCAAAGGAGGGAAATTTTTGGTTGAGCTGGTTCAGGGTTTCAATGGCCTTAACAAAATCCCGCTCTTTGGTTTGCTGCTGGGCTTTTTCCAACAAGTTACGGGCTTTGGTATTGGTCGGCACCTGCACCTTGGGCGGAAGCTGGCTCCAAGCCAACCCGGCAGAAGCCAGCAGCAGCAGGAGCATCATTCCGAGGCGCAAGGGCCCCAACACGTGACGACGACGCATAGTGTACGCAATAAGCTACGGGATGTCAAGATACTTGTGGGTCTGCAGCGACACCTGCCACCGCGGGTGTTGCTTCACATACGCCACCAGTTCGGGAGTCATGCGGGCGGCGCGGCTCCACTCCGGCTGCAAGTATAGGCGGGCCGTGGCGGGTACCTGCGCCGCGTGCTCTTCCGCCCAAGCAAAATCGTGCCCATTAAATACCACCACCTTTAACTCGTGCGCTGCCGCCAGCACGTCGGGCCGGGGAACTTTGAATTTTTTGGGCGAAACGCATACCCAGTCCCAGGTGCCGGACAGCGGGTGCGCGCCCGAGGTTTCGAGCCACGTGCGGCAGCCGGCCGCTTGCAGGGCCGCGGTTAGCCGACCCAGCGGGTGCATCAGCGGTTCGCCGCCGGTTATCACCACGTCGCGGCCTGGGTAGGCCAGCACGGCGGCCACCAGTTGGCCCAGCGACTGCCGCGGGTGAGCGGCCGCGTCCCACGACTCTTTCACGTCGCACCAATGGCAGCCCACGTCGCAACCGCCCAACCGAATGAAGTAGGCCGCCCGACCGGTGTTAAAGCCCTCGCCCTGGATGGTGTAAAACTGCTCCATCACGGGAAGCAGCACGCCCGCTTCAAGGGCAGCAGTGGCACCGCTCGGTGCAAAAATCTCAGGAATAGCTAAGCTCACGGGTATCATAACTAATTACATCAGGAAGCAAAGCCCCCTGAACGCCAGCCCCGGAACGCACCGTTCCCAAGGCCGGACTTTAAAAGTACGGCTTCGCCTTAGACTAACCAAATATTGCTAAAATCGCCCCCCGGCCTTTGGATAAATTTCGCCCTTTGCCGCCCGCAACGTGTTCAGCAAAAGCATGGCGATGGTCATCGGGCCCACGCCGCCGGGCACCGGCGTGATGGCCGAAGCCAACGGGGCTACCTCGGCAAAATTAACATCCCCCTTCAGAGTGTAGCCGCTTTTTTTGGTGGCATCGGCCACCCGGGTGGTGCCCACATCAATGACCACAGCCCCGGGGCGCACCATGTCGGCGGTCACAAACTCGGGCCGGCCGATGGCCGCCACCACAATGTCGGCCGTTCGGCAGATTTCAGCCAGGTTCTGGGTGCGCGAATGACATAAGGTAACGGTGCAGTTCGCGGTATCCAAATTCTTGGCCAGCAAGATGCTAACCGGTGAGCCAACGATATTGGACCGCCCGATAACCACGCAATGCTTGCCGCTGGTTTTGATGCCCTGCCGAGCCAGCAGCTCCACAATTCCAGAAGGCGTGGCGGGCAGCAGGGCCGGCAAACCGGCCACCATGCGGCCAATGTTCATGGGGTGAAACCCGTCCACGTCCTTTTCCGGCCGAATGGCTTCAATGACTTTTTCGGGGTTGATGTGCGCCGGGAGCGGCAACTGCACGATAAAGCCGTCGATGGCCGGGTCCCGGTTCAACTCGTCGACCTTGGCCAGCAGGGCCGCCTCGGTGATGTCGTCTTCGTAGCGCAGCAGCGTCGACTCAAATCCCACCCGCTCGCAGGCCAGCACCTTGTTGCGCACGTAGGTTTCGGAGCCCCCGTCGTGCCCCACGAGGATGGCGGCCAGGTGCGGGACCCGCGAGCCCGCCGCTTTGCGAGCGGCCACCTCCGCCGCGATTTCGGCCTTGATGTCCTCGGCCGTTTGCTTGCCGTCGATGAGGTTGGAAGTTATGTCCATGGGAAATTGGTTTATGAGGAGCGGCCGACGGGTTCAGGAACTGAAAGGTTCGGGCCAGCCGGCCAGCGGCTGCAGGAATAAAAAAAGCGGCCCGGAAGCCGCTTTTTCAACAATCAATCAATTTTCAAGACTGCCAAAAAAGCCTCTTGCGGAATCTCCACCGAGCCCACGGTTCGCATCCGCTTCTTGCCTTCCTTCTGCTTTTCGAGCAGCTTGCGCTTGCGGCTGATGTCGCCCCCGTAGCACTTGGCAATTACGTTTTTGCGCAGCGCCTTGATGGTTTCGCGGGCAATGATTTTCTGGCCAATGCTGGCCTGGATGGCAATGTCGAACATCTGGCGGGGCAGCAGTTCGCGCAGTTTTTCGCACAGGCGGCGGCCCCAGTCGTAGCTTTTGGAGCGGTGCACAATGGCCGACAGCGCGTCCACCTTTTCGCCGTTCAGCATCACGTCGAGCTTCACCATGTCGGACTCGCGGAACCCAATCAGCTCGTAATCGAGCGACGCGTAGCCGCGGCTGATGGACTTGAGCTTGTCGAAGAAGTCGAACACGATTTCCGACAGCGGCAGCTCAAAGCTCATCTCCACCCGCTCGGAGGTCAGGTACGACTGGCCCTTGATGATGCCGCGCTTGTCCATGCACAGCGTGATGATGGGCCCCACGTACTCCGACGCCGTGATTATCTGCGCCTTGATGAAGGGCTCCTCGATGAGCTTAATCAGGTTGGGCTCCGGCATTTCGGAGGGCGCGTTGATGGTCAGCAACTGGTCTTTGGTGCCGATGGCGTGAAACTGCACGCTGGGCACCGTGGTGATGACCGTCATGTTAAATTCGCGTTCCAAACGTTCCTGCACAATTTCCATGTGCAACATACCCAAAAAGCCGCACCGAAAGCCGAAGCCCAGCGCGACCGACGTTTCGGGCTCCCAGACAAGCGAGGCATCGTTGAGCTGCAGCTTCTCCATGCTCGAACGCAACTCCTCGTACTCGGTGGTGTCCACCGGGTAAATGCCGGCAAACACCATGGGCTTGACGTCGGCAAAGCCTTGGATGGCTTCCGGGGTGGGCCGGGCCACGTGCGTGATGGTGTCGCCCACCTTCACCTCGCGGGCTTCTTTAATGCCGGAGATGAGGTAGCCCACGTTGCCGGCGCGCATTTCCTGGCGCGGCTCCTGGTTCAGGCCCAGGATGCCGATTTCGTCGGCCCCGTACTCCTTGCCCGTGGCCATGAACTTCACCTTGTCGCCTTTGCGCATCACGCCGTTCTTGATGCGGAACAGGACTTCGATGCCCCGGTAGGAATTAAACACCGAGTCGAAAATCAGGGCTTGCAGCGGCGCTTCCGGGTCGCCTTTGGGGGCGGGCACGCGCTCGATGATGGCGTTTAGGATGGCTTCGATGCCGATGCCGGCCTTGCCTGAGGCGTGGATAATGTCTTCCGGCTTGCAGCCGATGAGGTCCACGATTTCATCGGTCACTTCCTCCGGCATGGCGTGCGGGAGGTCGATTTTGTTGAGCACGGGAATGATTTCCAAATCGGCCCCGATGGCGAGGTAAAGGTTGGAAATCGTCTGGGCTTCGATGCCCTGGGAAGCGTCCACAATCAGCAGCGCACCTTCGCAGGCGGCGATGCTGCGGCTCACCTCGTAGCTGAAATCGACGTGGCCGGGCGTGTCAATCAGGTTCAGCGTGTAGATTTCCCCTTTGTAGGGGTATTGCATCTGGATGGCGTGGCTCTTGATGGTGATGCCGCGCTCGCGCTCGAGGTCCATGTTGTCGAGCAGTTGGGCCTGCATGTCGCGCTTGGCCACGGTGCTGGTGAACTCCAGCAGGCGGTCGGCCAGGGTGCTTTTGCCGTGGTCGATGTGGGCAATGATGCAAAAGTTGCGGATATTCTTCACAGAGGGCTGTTTTTCGGTGCACGAAGGTACGAACCCCGGGGCGCATACGCCAGCCGGGTGCCGCCGCCAGCCGGAGGCACGCATCTTAGTAACCAGCCAGTGTGGTAACCGGCCAGTGTGGTTAGTTTTGCTGATTGCCTGTTTTCCTCCGATAAGCCCGCTTTGCCCATGCACCCCGAAACCCCTGCTCGCCCCGGTGCCCTCGAAAACGACAAAAGCAAGCTGCTGATTGCGGCGCTGAACGGCACGGCGATTTACGTCTTAGCCTACTACTTAGTGTGGGCCCTGCACCAAGTCGCCAAAATCCAGGCATCGCTCTATTACCACCTACGGGGCTCTTGGGACCCGAGCCGCATCGTGTTCAGCCTGGCCGACGGAGAGTGGTGGCGCACGGCCATCGTGGCCGTGTACGGCGTGGGGCCGGCCGTTTGCCTGTTGTTGGGCATTTTCGCCTTCCGGTGGTTTTGGAAAAGTGCCCGCGCCAAGCGTGGCCAATTCAAGTTGCTGCTCCTTTGGGTAACGTTTCACGCTTGCAATGCCGTGTTTGGGTCGCTTTTGGCCGACACCTTCACCCAATCGGGCTCCTGGTACATGACCGACTGGCTCTTCCGCCTGGGCAACGCCATGAACGTGCTGGTTGCGCTGCTGGCCGGCTTTGTGCAGCTTGCGCTGGGCTACTTCGGCGCGGTGGCTTTTCTGCAGGCCCACGATTCGCGAACGGTCATGCGCCACAACAACCGGCAGCTCATGGTGGTGTGCACCATCTTTTTGCCTTGGGTGGCCGGCAGCGTCTTCATTGCCCTCGCCAAACTTCCTTACTTGTCGATTCAGGAGGGCCTGCACTTGCTTATTATGGGCCTGTTGGCAATTCCATTGGCCCTGGGCTGCCTCAACGAAGTGTTTTCGGACACTGTGCGACGCCCGCAGTCCACGCACGTGGCCTGGAGACTGGTGCTGCTGGCCGTACTGGTGGCCTTGGCCTGGCGAACAGCGTTGAGCCCCCCCGTAATTTTCAGGTAGGTCCTTACCGGCTCCTGCAGGAAGTTTCCTACTCGTCGCAGTGGCTATCTTTCGCAACCAGAACGCCCCGGCCGCCCCGCCGGGGCGTTTTTCGTACCTTCACGCCGTCAAATTCCCACTTGCTACTCCCCTGCTCATGCAAGCTCCCGTTGCGCCCTACAAGCCCCAAAACCACGTCCGCATCGTCACCGCCGCCGCTTTGTTCGACGGGCACGATGCGGCCATTAACATCATGCGCCGCATCATCCAGAGCAGCGGGGCGGAGGTGATTCACCTCGGGCACAACCGCTCGGTGCAGGAAATCGTGGATTGCGCCATCCAGGAGGATGCGCAGGCCATTGCCATCACCAGCTACCAGGGCGGGCACAACGAGTACTTCAAGTACATGCACGACCTGCTGAAGGAGCGCGGCGCGGGCCACATCAAAATCTTCGGCGGCGGCGGCGGCGTGATTCTGCCCATCGAGATTGCGGAGCTGCAGGGCTACGGCATTACCCGCATCTACTCGCCGGATGATGGCCGGGCCATGGGCCTGCAGGGCATGATTAACAATCTGCTGGAACAGGCCGACTTCCCGACGGGCCAGAACCTGAACGGCGAGGCGGGCCACGTGAAGGAGAAGGATGCCCGTAGCATCGGCCGCCTGATTTCGGCGGCCGAGAACTTCCCCGAGGAGTTTGAACGGGTGAAGGGCGACCTGGTGGTGGCGTTTCAGAGCAGCGAAAACGACCAAAATCAGGCGTTGAGCAGCCGGCGCCCCGCGCCTATCCTGGGCATCACGGGCACGGGCGGCGCGGGCAAGTCTAGTTTGGTGGATGAGCTGGTGCGCCGGTTTTTGATGGACTTTCCGGAGAAGACCATTGCCATTATTTCCGTGGACCCCAGCAAGCGCAAGACGGGCGGCGCACTGCTCGGCGACCGGATTCGGATGAACTCCATCAACTCGCCGCGGGTGTACATGCGCAGCCTGGCCACCCGCCAGAGCAATTTGGCCTTGTCGCGCTACGTGCAGGACGCCGTGGACGTGGTGCGCGCCGCCAACTACGATTTGATTATCCTTGAAACCTCCGGCATTGGCCAGTCCGACACCGAAATCATTGAGCATTCCGACGCCAGCCTCTACGTAATGACGCCCGAGTACGGTGCGGCCACCCAGCTGGAGAAAATCGACATGCTCGATTTTGCCGATGTGATTGCGCTAAACAAGTTCGACAAGCGCGGGGCGCTGGATGCGCTGCGCGACGTGCGCAAGCAGTACCAGCGCAACCACGGCCTCTGGGACACGCCCACGGACGAGATGCCGGTATTCGGCACGATAGCATCCCAGTTCAACGACCCGGGCATGAACCGGCTGTACCGGGCGGTGCTGAAGATGCTGGAGACGAAGACCGGGGCCGTCTTCGCTTCCCACCTCGAAACCACGGTGGAGGATTCGGAAAAGATTTACATCATCCCGCCGCACCGCACGCGCTACCTCTCGGAAATTGCCGAAAGCAACCGCGCCTACGACCAGCGCGTGCGCGAGCAGGCCAACATTGCGGAGGTAGCTGGGGCTTTTGCGAAGCTGGAAGGGTATTACCGCGACGAAAAAAAGAGTTCGGACAGCATGGTGGACGAGTTTGGCAAGGAGAAGGACAAGCAGCTCCGCCGCCTCGACGCCAACAGCCAGGCCATTCTAGAAAATTGGGAGAATACCCTGCAAAACTACCGCAATCCGGAGTACGTGTACTCGGTGCGCGGCAAGGAAATCCGGGTGCAGACGCACACCAAGTCGCTGTCGGGCAATATGATTCCGAAGGTATCGGTGCCGCGCTACACGGGCTGGGGCGACCGCCTGCGCTGGGCCATGCAGGAAAACTTCCCCGGCGAATTCCCCTACACGGCCGGCGTGTTCCCCTTCAAGCGCGAGGGCGAAGACCCGACGCGCATGTTTGCCGGCGAGGGCGGGCCGGAGCGCACCAACCGCCGCTTCCACTACGTGAGCATGGGCCTGCCGGCCAAGCGTCTGAGCACGGCCTTCGACTCGGTGACGCTTTATGGCGAGGACCCCGATTTGCGGCCCGATATCTATGGCAAAATCGGCAATGCGGGCGTGAGCATCGCCTGCCTGGATGATGCTAAGAAGCTGTATTCGGGCTTTAACCTGGCCAACCCTAGCACGTCGGTTTCGATGACCATTAATGGTCCGGCGGCTACGCTGGCGGCGTTTTTCATGAACGCCGCCATCGACCAGCAGTGCGAACTGTATATTAAGGAGCAGGGGCTGACGGAGGAAGTCGATGCCAAAGTCGACCAGATTTACGCGGCGAAGGGCCAGCCCCGGCCCCGCTACCAGGGCGAGCTGCCGGCCGGCAACGACGGCCTCGGCCTGCTGCTGCTCGGCGTGACGGGCGAGGACGTGCTGCCGGCTGACGTGTACGCCACCATCAAGGCCCGGACGCTGACGCAGGTGCGCGGCACCGTGCAGGCCGACATTCTCAAGGAAGACCAGGCCCAGAACACCTGCATTTTCAGCACCGAGTTTGCGCTACGCCTGATGGGCGACGTGCAGCAGTACTTCAT
>Ga0123336_10001240_pt1 | contig 23847 bp, 19 predicted proteins | sample SSSSmetaG_FD_96466 | JGI IMG/M metagenome (GOLD analysis project Ga0123336, IMG submission 96466) | Glacier valley bacterial and archeal communities from Borup Fiord, Nunavut, Canada, to study Microbial Dark Matter (Phase II) - ​SSSS metaG | ecosystem: Environmental > Aquatic > Freshwater > Ice... | reverse complement strand
CGGGCGGCGCGGTCGAGCAGCCGCGCCTCGCGGGCGGGCTTAAGGTAGTCGAAAAAGTGGCGCAGCCGCCGGAAGTCGTAGAAGCGTAGCGCGGGCCGGCTGGGGTCGAGGCGCTCGGCTCCCCGCGTGAGGTCGGTGGCAAACAGCCCTTGCGCGTAGCGGGGGTCGCGCAGGGTGTAGATGCCGGCCAGCAGGCGGGCGCTCGTGTCGGCGGGTGGGCTGAGGCGGGCCGTGAGCAGGCTGCGCTCGCTTTCGGCCTGCACGAACTCTGAGCTGAGCAATTCGCCCCGCTCGGCCGATAAGCGCTTGAGCAGCAGGCGCTGCTTGCGGCCGTTGCTTTGGCTGAGCACGAACTCGGCGTGGCCAGCGGAGCGGTTGAACACGCTGGTCAGCTCGGTGCTGAGCGGCTCATACACGGCGGGCAAGAACTGAAATCCGCCGGTGGCCACGTTCAGCAGCAGCACCGTCTGGTGGAGCTGGTCGGCGAGCGTAACCGTGGCCAGCAGCCGCCCGCCCACCGCTTTAAGGCTGATAACGTCGCGGCTGAGCTTAGTGTCGAACGTCTGGGCGCGCACCAGCCCGCCGCGCACGTCGTAGGCCACGGCCAGCACCCGGCCGGCCGGCGAGCCGGCCCGAAACAGGGCATACACCACGCCCGGCTCGGCACAAACCCGCTGCGGCTCGTAGTCGGGCGGCACCGTGATTTCCACTTCGCGCCGCAGGCGCAAGCCCGCCCCAAAGTGCTGCCAGGAGTAGCGCGGCTGGCGCTGCCCGCTCACCTGCCGCCGCACGAGCAGCACCACGGCCGTGTCCTGGGGCAGGCTTTGCACCAGCACGTCGTCGGTGTCGGGGTCGAGCAGCACTTCCACGCGCGCCACCTGGGCGGGCGCGTCGGCCGGCGGGGGCGGGGTGGGGCGCTGGGCCAGCGCGGGCAGCCCCAGCGCGCTCAGCAACAAAGTCAGCGGGAGTTTCATGGGGAGCTTTGCAACGCGGGCCGGGCCGTTTGGTTGGCGGGCACTCACGAAGATAGGCGCTGACCGGGGGCGCGGCAAACAAGGGTGTGAAGGTATTAGGAGTCTGGCGCAGCAATGACCCAATACCTCCTGCCCCCATACCCCCTTACCCTCCTGCCCTAAGAGCTACTGCAAGCGCCGCAGCACGTCCTGCCGGTACGTGGCCCCGACGGGCACCTCGCGCGGCCCGACGAGCAGCACGTTACCGCTCAGGCGCTCAACGTGGCTCAGATTGACCAGAAACGACTTATGCACCCGCAGAAACAGCGCGGCCGGCAGCTGGCTTTCGAGCTGCTTGAGCGTTTCGGCCGTGAGCAGCACCTGCCCCGACACAAGGTGAAACTTGGCGAAGTTGCCGTAGCCTTCCACCACCCGCAGCTCGGCCAGGCGCACCCGCTCGGTGCCCGCATCGGTCTTGATGAAGAGCGAATCGGCGGCCGGCTCAATCGGGGGCGGGGCGGGCGAGCTAGTTGGTGCGGCCCCGGCCCCGCGCGCGGCGTGCAGGCGGTTGATGGTGCGCACGAAGCGCTCGAAGCGGATGGGCTTGAGCAGGTAGTCGGCCACGCCCAGGTCGTAGCCGTCGAGGGCGTGGGCGGCGTGGGCCGTGCAGAGCACCACGGCCGGCGGCTGGGCCAGGGCGCGCACCAGCTCCAGGCCGCTCAGCTCGGGCATGTCCACGTCGAGCAGCAGCACATCGACGGGCGTGCTTTGCAGCGTTTGCAGCGCCTCGACGGCCCCGTAGCACGAGCCGGCCCACTCGGCCAGGCCCGGCAGCTTGGCCAGGTGCGCCCGCAGCACGGTATGGGCCAGCGGCTCGTCATCGACAATCAGGCAGCGCAGCATGGGGCAAACTGATAAGCAAATAAAGTCTTTCAAGCTGTCTATTGTCAGACTGTTTTTTATTGCCGTAGCTCAAGCACGGCGTTGGGCAAGCGGACAAAGGCAAAAAATAAAAGCGCTGAAAAAGAAACAGATACGTTGAAGATAGAGAACACGACGTTACGCTTATCCCATTTTAAGTATTTCCATGCTTACAAACCAAATACCCCTAAAACATGATGACTTACGAGTTCACCCCCAACATTAGCAACTACCCTGTTGCTAATCATATTCTCGAGAAAGCAAAATGGTCCGCTGACTTCAAATTTCAGGACGGCCTGACCTATCTGTCTCTTGAAAAAGCTGGCAGCGACCCAATCAGCCTTTCTATTCCCGATACCAGCTATGCCACTCACCACCTACCAGCCTCGTTCTTCTTGGATGCTTTTGAAAAGCTTGGTATTACTGAGTTTGACGGGTACGAGCCGAAAGAATGGGATTTGCGTGGCTGGGGCTTTTATGAGGAAGACGCTCATGTAAAGGGACACTATTTCGAGAAACAGCATCCGACCAAACCGAACTGCAAGGTGATGCTTGTAGGAAATCTGAAACCAAGCGACCCGTATCTGCTAATGATTGAAGGCTCGGAAAAGAACCCGATACTTATGGGACTACCAAAGTCTATTCTCCATTTCATTCATGCTCTAGAAACCAAAGGATTTCTAGAGCATGAATGCTTGTCTAAACATGACTATTTTACTAACAAGCTGTAGTCTTCAATGTGCTTGCAAACACTAATAATTCTTGCCTTGATAGAAATATTATCTCTAAAGGTCAAAAGCTTCTTATAACTTTCTACTAAGTTTGGTCCTTTTTCGTGAAAGACATCCTCAAGGCAATCGAATACGAGCCAGCATCCGCAGTCGTCACCTTCGTAACAACCTTTTTCAATAAGATGCTCCTGTAACCAAAGTGAGAGTCTAGCTTTTTCAAATTCAAGACTTTCAGAGATGACTCCATTAAGTATTTCTTGAATTAGTTTACCCGTAAACGAAGATGAGTAGCCATCTTCTGCCATCATAAGTAGCAAGGCAATTAATAACCTATCTTGCTCAATAAGAGGCTTGACATTGAAAATGTACTCATACCTCACATGATAATCGTCGCTTCGACTGCCATTATCATATACCTTCGTTTCTGTTTCAAATAGTCCATAAATAAGGAGTGTGGCACATTGACGAGGGTATAGTTTTTTCTGATACGGAAATATATTCCTCGCTTGGCTCACGAAATCAGCTTTATCAGTGAATTCTAAAGCAAACTTTCTAAGGCTAATTAGGCTTTCTGCGAATCTTTCTGCCCTACAACTACAGTACCCTTGTAAAAGGTGGGTTTGCCAGTCTCGCTGCTCATTGGCAATTTTATCAAAGCAAAAAACAGCTTCGTTCCATTCTTCAGCTTCTTTGTAAGAAACACCCTTATTAAACCAATACGATTTTGAATCTTGCTGAATGCCGCGCACCGCTTCCAGCAAGCCGCCCGTCCGACGAAGCAAACCAGGTGTATCAGGACGGAGCGCGGGCAGCAGCAGATTGACGGGTTCCATAAGGCAAAGGGGGCATTAAACCACCCGCACACCATAGTCGCGGAAGTAGCGGTCGGTGGTGAGTACGGGCAGGTTCTCGGTCAGACTTTGGGCGATAATGAGCAAGTCGAACGGGTCGCCGCGGCCCGCTACTTTGGGCAGGCGGGCGATGGCGCGCAGGTGGCTTTGCTTGATGGGCAGCAGGCGGATGCCCTGCCCGATGCGGCCGGTGGTGGTCAGGTCGTCGAGGGTGAGGCCGCCGTGAAAACTGAGCTTGCCCAGCCGCACTTTGATGGCCATTTCCCAGATGCTGGCCGGGCTGAGCACGAATTGGCTTTCGGGGCTGACGAGCAAGCGCCGGTAGTCGGCGCTCAGCAAATCGGGGTCGCCGAGCAAAGCAATGAAGGCGTCGGTATCGAGCAGGTACCTCATACCGCCTCGCGTTCCAGGCCCGGCGGGGTTTCGTGTGGCTCAAAAAAATCGGGCGCGATGAGCAGGCGGCCCTGATACAGTCCGGGCACGATGCGCGACTTGCCCGGTGGCCGACTCTTCGGTTTGGCACCGGCGGCGCTTTTGGCCAGCTTGCTGGCGGGGCTTTCGGGGCGACTGGTTTTTTAGAGGCAACAGCCATAGCGCATGGGTTTAAGGTCAGCAAGGTACACGATTGCGTGGGTTTGCGTTTCATTCCGCCGTTGGCGCTTCTACCGCCGCCTCAGTGGGCACCAGCTGCTGCCAGCGGGCCAGCTCCTGACTTAGCTCATCATGCAGTTGCTGAAAATGGACTTCCAAATCAGCCAAGGCCTTCACCTGCTGGTAGGTGGCGTTGGCGTGGAGCGCGGCAAGGTCGGCCAGGGCGTGCGTAAGCTGCCGGGCGAGGTAGTCGCGGCGGGCCTGCAAGGCGGCGCGGTCGGCCGCATCGGGAGTGAGCGCGGCGGAGTCGAAAATGCCCTGGGCCAGCTCGGCGGCCAGCGCCGTTAACAAGGCTAGGTCCTGGCGCTCGTAGAGGGCTTGCAAGCGCTTGAAGGCAGCTTCTGCCTGAGGACGCAGGTGTTCGGCCACCTTGTCGGGATGGCAGAGGGTGGCGCAATGGCGGTAGAGCTTTCGCAGGGTTTGCTGCTCGGCCACATCAAGCGGAAGCACCGTTTTCTGAGCCTCCGCCGCGTGTTCGTGCCGGAAATCGTCGTAACGTCGGCGAGCTTCTTCGTACTCAGTTTCCGCAAACGGGTTTTGTTGCCGCTGGTGCCGGGCGTGTTCTTGCTTGAGGCGCAGGATTTCTTCGGTCAGGGGGCCGAGGTGCTGAGCGAAAGCGTGGTTGTATTGGCTCAGCGTGCGCTCGGCTTCGGCCAGTTCAGCTTCTACCGCCACGAGGCGGTATTGCAGGTCGCGCACTTCCAGGCGCAGGGCGGCCAGCAGCGGGTCTTCGTAAACTGTCAGGCGGGCTTGCAGCCGTAGAAACTCTTCCAGTTGGGTGAGTGCGGCGGCGTAGTGGCCCGCTTCCAGTTGGGTCAGCAGCTGAGCCGCTAGCGGGTCCGGCCATTCAAGGGAGAGGCGGCGGGCTTGCCGCAGGGTGTCTTCCGGCTCGTCAAGCTGCACCAGCGACCGAATGGCGTGGAGGCGGCGTACGATTTTGGCGAGGTCGGGGCCAGCACCAGCTGCCGCGCCCGCTACCGCCTGGCCGGTAATGCGGGCAAATTCGGCCAGGTAGCGATAAGCCAAATCGTAGTCGCCGCTGGTGAGCACGATGTTCTCATAATTCTCGTGGGCAGCGCGGTAAGTCCAGTTGTAAGAACCCGTGATAACATCGCGGCCGTCGAGTACGCAGAACTTATTGTGCATCAACGCCCCCTCGATGTGAAAAACGCGCCCCCCGGCCGCCACGAGAGTCGCAAAGTCCAGGGCCTCATTGATGGCATCGCGAGTGAGGGCCAGCGTCACCGCGACACCCACCCGCTGCCGGGCTATCAGGGCCGCCAGCAGGTCGCGGTCGGTGAACCACGCTACGGCAACAGTGAGACTTTGATGGGCCGCGCCGATTTCAGCCAGTAGGCGGGGCTTGATGCCGACAAAGAAAGCCTCAGTGGTTACGGATGTATGAAACAAAGCACAAGGGTCAAATAAACAATAGATTCTTCAGTCATCGGTGTTGCGTGCCGCCTGTTGAGAAATCAAATAAACGAAAGTATCGGTAAAGCAACGACGGGTGCATTTGGCTTCTGTAATCTTGCTTCAGAATGACATCTCAAACCTGCAACACCAGCGTCGCCACGTACCGCCCCGCGTCCGCCTCGATGCGGAGCCGGTGGCGCGGGCTGGGGTAGAATTGCGCCAGCCGCGCCCGCAGATTCGGCAGGCCCAGGCCCGAGGGCGCGGGGCGGAAGTGGGGCGGCACGGTGTTGTCGGTGCGCAAGGTCAGGGTGGTGTCGGTCTGGGTCAGCTCGATGCGGATGTGGTTCGCGCCGCTCGGCCCCACGGCGTGCTTGAAGCAGTTTTCGACCAGCGGCAGCAGCAGCAGGCCCGAAGCCAGCGGGCGGTCGGGGTGGGGCAGGTCGGGGCAGAATTCCACTTGCGTATTGGCCCGCAGGCGCAGCTTTTCCAGCCCGATGTAGTTGGCCAGGTACGCCGCCTCGCTGCCCACCGTCACCTGCTGCTGGCGCGACGAGTCGAGCTGGTAGCGCATCAGCTCGGCCAGCTGCAAGAGCGCCTCCGGCATCTGCTCGGGCGCGGCCAGGCTCAGCCCGTAGAGGTTGTTGAGGGTGTTGAAGAGAAAGTGCTGATTGACCTGGGCTTTGAGCAGGCTCAGCTCGGTTTCGAGCTGCAAGGCGCGCAGCTTCTGAATTTCGTAGAAGCTAACGATGCCGCGCCGCACGTAGCGGGCAATGGTGGAGAGCGCGAGCGCGAACACCACGTTGGCCGCGCTTTCCAGCCAGACTGGTTGCCCCTCGTCGGCATCCAGGTGCACCAGATTCAGCCGGTGAACCTGGGTAACCTGGCTGAGCACCACCGTGCCGACCAGCACCACGCCCAGCGTGGCAGCGGCGTACCAGCCGTAGCGCCGCCGTTCGAGCAGGTGAGTCAGCAGCCAGTAGTGCGCGTAGATGGCCGCTGCCAGCACGGCCAGCAGTGCCAGCGAGTAGCGCAGGCCGAGTATGGACACCTGCTCCGGCCCTGCTTGCCGCCCGATGAGGCTGAAAAAGCCCAGCACCAGTCCCCAGCCAATACCGTGGCGCACCACCCGCCGGCTCCAGAAACTCCGCGCGTTTTCCATGCCGCAAAGCTACCGGCCCGCCCTGGCGCGCGGCGAATAAAAAGGACGAACGCCGTTCATCCGCTCTGGGGCGGCGTTGGTCATTTTTTGGCGGCGCTGGTCATAAAAAAGCGGGGCAGCGGCAGCGCTCCCCAGAGATTTGAGCCAGCAAACCGGTGGGGATTTCCCCAGCGCTGCGCCTCACTCATTCCGCTGTCGTCCATGTATTTCATTACTTCCAATTCCTGCCAAAATTCCGTTTCCCACCGGCCCGTTCGGCCGTTGCGGGTCGCGCTGCTGCTGTTCGGTTTGCTCGGCCTGCTGGCGCAACCCGGCCACGCCCAGCAATTCAACCCCGCCCGGCTCGACAGCCTGCTCAGCTCGCTCACTGCCCACGACAAGCTGACGAGCGGCAGCATGGCCATCACGCGCGGCGGGCAAGTAATGTATGCGAAAGCCTTCGGCTACCAGCAGGTTGAAACCAAAACTGCGGCCACGGCGGCCACGCGCTACCGCATCGGCTCAGCCACGAAGATGTTCACGGCGGTGATGATTTTTCAGCTCATCGAAGAAAAAAAGCTCGCGCTGACCACGTCATTATCCCGGTTCTTCCCGCGATTGCCGAACGCGAAAACCATTACCGTGGACCAGCTGCTGAGCCACCGCAGCGGACTGTATAATTACACCGACGACACGGCCTGGGTCGCGGGCCACACCACGATGCCCCGCACCAGCGCCCAGATGCTTCAGCTCATCGGGCAGGGCAAGCCGGAGTTCGCGCCGGGCACCAAAGCGGCCTACAACAACTCCGGCTTCCTGCTGCTGGGCTACATCGTGGAGCAGCTCACCGGCCAATCTTACGCCCAGGCCCTGCAACGGCGAATACTCAATAAGGCCGGCCTGCTGAGTACGTTCTACGGCGGCAAAATCAACCCGGGAAAGCAGGAAGCTCCTTCCTACTTCATCAGCCCTACGGGTTGGCGGCGAGCCTCCGAAACGGACCTGAGTGTGGTGGGCGGCGCGGGGGCTTTGGCGAGTACGCCCGCTGACCTTAACCGTTTTCTGACTGCCTTATTCGGCGGCCGGCTGGTGTCGGCGGCCAGCCTGAAGGCCATGCGAACCGTGCGCGACGGCTATGGGCGGGGCCTGCTGCCGCGCTCGTTCGGGACGCGGCCGGGCTACGGCCACACCGGCGGCCTCGACACGTTCGTGACGCTGAGCAGCTACTTTCCGGCCGAGCAGTTGGCCGTTACGCTGTGCAGCAACGGCCAGAACTCCGCGCCACAGGATGCCTTTAGCGGGGCGCTCAGTATCTATTTCGGCTTACCTTATCGTCTCCCCACGTTTCGCGGCAGCGGCTTCGTGCCCGCCCCGGCCGAGTTGGCCCGCTACGTCGGCACCTACGCCAGTGCCCAGATGCCGGGCCTGAAAATCACGATGACTCGTAGCGGCACCACGCTGCAAACGGAAGCCACCGGCCAGGCCCCCGCCACGCTGGAGCCGGTGAGCGCGGGCGTATTCAAATTCGACCAGGTTGGGAACGACCTGCGCATCGAATTCGACCCGGCCCAGCCGAGTTTCCTGCTCAAGCAGGGCGGCGGCAGCTTTCTTTTCACCAAAGAGAAATAGGTGCGCGCTGCGGCGGCTGGCGGCTGCACGCTTGTCGAGCTGCTTACCAGGTCTGGCGGCTGGTTCTGCGTCGGTCCACCGTTTGGCCGCGCTCGCATGAAAATCCGCTCAGCCGCCAGGTTTCTCGTCTGAAAATCCCCCCAAAACCGATGAATACCCTGTCGCCAACTGCCGTTTCACCGCCGCCCGCCGCCGAACCCGTGCTCCGCCTCGAAGGCGTGAGCTACCGCTACCGGCGCGCGGCCACCGACGCGCTCGCCGACCTGAGCCTGGACCTGGCCCCCGGCATCGTGGGGCTGCTCGGGGCCAACGGGGCGGGCAAGTCCACGCTGCTGCGGCTGCTGGCTACGCTGGCCCGGCCCACCCGCGGCCGGGTGCTGTGGCGCGGCCTCGACCTGGCCCGCTCGCCCGACGCGCTGCGGCGCACCCTAGGCTATTTGCCCCAGGATTTCGGGGTCTATCCCACGCTCAGCGCGCGCGAGTTTCTGGCGTACCTGGCTGCCGTGAAGGGCCTGCCGGCCGCCGCCACCGCCGAGCGCGTGGCCGAGTGCCTGGCCCTGGTGGGCCTGGCCGAGGCCGCCGACCAGCGCCTGGCCGGTTTTTCGGGCGGGATGCGTCAGCGCGTGGGCATCGCGCAGGCCCTGCTCAACGACCCGCAAGTGCTGGTGGTGGACGAGCCGACCGTGGGCCTCGACCCGGCCGAGCGGCTGCGCTTTCGCCACCTGCTCACCGAGCTGGCCGGCCAGCGGCTAGTCTTGCTCTCGACCCACATCGTGTCCGATGTCGAGGCCAGCGCCAGTGCCCTGGTGGTGCTGGCGCGGGGCCGCTGCTGCTTCCAGGGCAGCCCCTCGGCGCTGCTGGCCCAGGCGCGGGGCCAGGTCTGGGACTGGGTTATCGCCCCCGAGCAGCTCGCCGCCGTGCAAAGCAGGTTCGCGGTCAGCCAGTCGGTGCGCCTGCCCGAGGGCGTGCGGGTGCGGGTGCTGTCGCCGTCCGCGCCCGGCCCCGACGCGGTGGCCGTCGCGCCTACTCTCGAAGATGCCTACGCCCATTTACTCGCTTCCACTTCATGGCTGATTTACTTGCTTTCGCCCCTGATAATCTGCGCCGTTTTGGGGCCATCGTGGGGGCCGACTGGCGCGCGCGCACTCGCTCGGGGCGCTTCTGGGCGCTGCTGGCCCTGCTCACGGCCGCCGCCTGGTGGTGTTTGCCGCCGGCCGGCGCGGGCTACCTCACGGTGGCGCTCAACGGCTCGTATCGCGGGCTGTATTCCAGCGCCTGGGTGGGCATGGTGCTGGCCCTGCTTTACTCGACGCTCCTGTCGCTGGTGGGCTTTTACGTAGTGCGCGGCACGGTGGCCCGCGACTTCGAGTCGCGGGTGTGGCAGCTGCTGGCCGCTACGCCCTTGTCGCGGGCCGGCTACCTGCTGGCCAAGTGGGTGAGTCATTTGGCCGTGCTGCTGCTGCTGGCCGGAGCCGGGCTGGGGGTGGGCGCGGTGGCCCAGCTCGCGCGGGCCGAAGACGCGCATTTGCACCTGTGGGAGCTGCTCAAGCCGACGCTGGTGCTGAGTTTGCCCGCGCTGGCCCTCACCGCCACGCTGGCCGTGTGGTTCGATGTGCTGCCCGCGCTGCGGCGCACGGCCGGCAATGTGCTGTACTTCTTCGTCTGGCTGGGGCTGATTATGGGGCCAGTCGTGGGCCTGATGAGTAGCCAGGGGGCCAATTCCGGCTGGGTACGCGACGCTGGCGGGCTGACCGTGTTCTGGCAGTCGGTCCAGCAGGCCGGCATTCCCGGCCTCGGCCCCGGCGGACGCGACCTGACCGGCCTAAGTATCGGCAGCTCCGCTCCCTCGGGGGAAACGCTTCACCTGTTTGCCTGGCCGGCCTGGTCGGTGCCCGCCGGGGCCTGGGCCGGGTGGGCTGGCTGGCTGCTGCTGAGCGGCTTAGCAGTGCTGCTGGCCGGCCCGCTGCTGGACTGGGCCGCCGGCCGCGCGCCGGCAGCTCCCACCGCCGCCACCCAGCAAGCCGGCCGCCGGCTGCGCTGGCTGGAAATCCTGCTGGCCCCCTGGCAGCGCTCGGCCGGGGGCGCGCTCGTGGCGGCCGAGCTGCGCCTGACCTTGCGTGCCCGGCGCGGCTGGTGGTGGCTGGCCCTGGCGGCGGCGCTGGGCGCGCAAGCAGCCGGCCCCGACCCGCGCGTGGTGGACCTGGGCCTGCTCGGGGCCTGGGTGCTGCTGCTCGACCAGCTCGGCCACCTCGCCCTGCGCGACACCGAAACCCGCACGGCCGCTTTCGTGCAAAGTGCGGTGGGCGGGGGCCGGCGAGTCGTGCTGGCCCGCACCCTGAGCAATCTGCTGCTGATTTGGACCCTGACCCTGCCCGGCCTGCTGCACCTGCTGCTGGCCGGCCAGCCCGTCGCGGCCCTGGCCGGGGCGCTGGTCGGGCTGTCATTGCCGGCCTGGGGGTTGGCGCTGGGCGCGCTCACGGGCAGCGCCCGGCCCTTCGAGCTGCTGGTGGTGGTGCTGGCCTACGCGGCGGTGCAGGGCGTACCCGTGCTGGCCGTCGTGCCCGAGGCCGGGTTTACGGCGGGCCTGCACGCGCTGCTGCTGCCGGGGGCGGCGCTGCTCTGGCACCTGGCCGGGGCGCGCCCGCTCGCGCCGGGCGGGTAGCGAGAGCTACAGCAACCGCGCCACCGCCGCGGGCGTACTGAAAAGGGTGCCGGCCATCTTGCCGACGCTGTTTTTTAATCCGCTTCCCCCATGAGCATTTTCAGCAGCAATAAACTCAAAGGCAAAAAAATCGCCATCCTCGCCACCGACGGCTTCGAGCAGTCGGAGTTGGAGGAACCTAAGAAATACCTCGAAAACGAAGGGGCCGACATCCACGTCATTTCCCTCAAAAGCGGCTCGATTAAGGGCTGGGACGGCCCCGCCAAAGACTGGGGCAACAAGGTAGACGTGGACAAGATACTGGCCGACGCGCGGCCCGCCGACTACGATGCGCTGGTGCTGCCCGGCGGTCAGATGAACCCCGACGTGTTGCGCCTCGACCAGGACGCGGTGGCCTTCATCCACACCTTCGCCCAGTCGGGCAAAGTGCTGGCCGCCATCTGCCACGCGCCCTGGCTGCTGATTGAGGCCGACGTGGTGCGCGGCAAAAAAGTGACGAGCTGGCCCAGCCTCCGCACCGACCTCCAAAACGCCGGCGCGCACTGGGAAGATTCGGAAGTCGTGTGCGACAAAGGACTCATCACCAGCCGTCAGCCGGAGGACATTCCGGCTTTCAACCAGAAGATTGTGGAGGAGATGCTGGAGCCGCGGCACGGCGGTCGTAGCTGATTGCTGTTTTCTTTGATTGGCCCGCGCCCGGTTCCTGACAAGGGGCCGGGCGTTTTTGCGACTGATACGTCGATGCCGGTGACTGACTGCTGCGGTTACCTTAGCAATTCCATTTTTAACGGTTCTGCTTTTCAAGCACATGAAACAGTTGCTCATTTTGTTGCTGCTGGCCGGACTCTCCGGCCGCGCCGTTGCCCAGACGGCTCCGGCGGCTCCGGCCGCGCCCGCCGCCGCCTCGCCCTGGCAAAAGCAAACCACCGACCCGTATCGCGGCAAGCAGGACGACATCTGCTTCATCAACGCCCGGCAGGGCTGGTACGTGAACGGGGCGGGCAAAATTTACGGCACCCGCGACGGCGGGCAGAACTGGCGCAAGCTCTTCGAGCAACCCGGCACGTTCTTCCGTTGCGTGGCTTTTCTGGATTCGCTGCGCGGCTTCGCCGGCAACATCGGCACCGAATATTTTCCGGGCGTGACGGATACGATTCCGCTCTACGCCACCCGCGACGGGGGGCGTTCGTGGCGGCCAGTACCCTACCGGGGGCCGCGCGTGAAGGGCTTATGCGCGCTCGACATCGTGAAAGAACAGTTCATCAACGCCGGCAACACCGACTTCCGCTACCACGTTTTCGGCGGCGGGCGCGTGGGCGGGCCGGGCTTTTTGCTGCACTCGCCCGATAATGGCGACACGTGGACCTCGCGCGACCTGCGCCCGTTCGGGGCCGAGTTCATCCTCGACATCAAGATGTTCAGTGCCCGCGAAGGCTTCATCTGCGCTGGCTCCAGTCCCGACGTGGCCAAAGCCAACGCCCTGATTCTGGAAACCAAAGACGGCGGCCAAACCTGGCAAAAGCGCTACCAGAGCACGCGCCCCTACGAAATTACCTGGAAGCAAAGCTGGCCGACGCGCCAGACCGGCTACGTGACCATCCAGAGCTACAATCCCGACACGCTCGTGACGCAGCGCTACGTGGCCAAAACGACCAACGGCGGCAAAACGTGGCGCGAAATTTCGCTCGTCACGAATGCCAAAGTGCGCGAGTTCGGGGTAGGTTTCGCGGATGAAAAAACCGGCTGGGTGGGTGCCGTGCCCACCGGCTACGGCACCCGCGACGGCGGCCAGAGCTGGGAAAAAGTCGCCTTCGGCCCCGCCGTAAACAAGCTGCGGATTATTAAAACGCCCGACGGCGGCTACGTGGCCTACGCCATTGGCGTGCAAGTGCATAAGCTGACGCAGGCCCCACCCGCCAAACCCGGAAAATAAGCCTTCTTTGCTGCCAAGTATGAAAGCGATTCGCAAAATTCTGCTCATAGCGCTGCTGGCCGCGCTGGGCGGCGTAGTCGGGTTTTTAAGCGCCAGGTACGGCCTGAAGCTGCCGCACCCGCCCGGCTGGGCTGTCGGCCACAAGCTGGCGTTGCTGGCCCTGCTGCCCGTGGCCGCGCTGCTGGCCATCGGTCTGCACGAGCTGGGCCACGTGCTGGCGGGGCGGGCGCTCGGGTTTCGGTTTGTCTGGCTGACGGTGGGGCCGTTTAAGTGGAAGCAGATGCCCGCCGGGCTGAAGTTTGAGTGGAACACGAGCCTGAACACGGCCGGCGGCCTGGCCCTGTGCGTGCCGCCCGACAACCACGACCTGCGCCGCCGCTTCAGCTGGTACGCGCTGGGCGGGCCGCTGGGCAGCCTGGCCTGGGCCGCGCTGGCGCTGGGCGGGTTCGCGCTGCTGCCGGCCGGCGGCTCGCCGGCGGCCCACGTGCCGCTGCTGGCCCTGGCCGTGAGCGGGCTGCTCTCGGCGCTGCTGTTCGTCGTGACGCTCATCCCGATGCACACCGGGGGCTTCACCAGCGACGGCGGGCGGGTGCTGAGCCTGGCGCGGGGCGGCCCGGCCGGGCAGCTGGAGCTGGCCGTGCTCGCGGCCATGGTGCGCTCGATGGCCGGCACCCGCCCGCGCGAACTGTCCCGGCCGGCCCTCGAAGCCGCCCTGCGCGCCGTCGCGCCGCTACCTACGCCGCCACCCTTCCAGAAATACGCCCACTACTACCTCTACCTGAGCCTGCTCGACGCGGGCGACCCCGCCGCCGCTGCCCCGCACCTGGCCGCCTACCAGGCCGGCGCGCCCGACCTGCCGCCCGCCTTCCAGGGCAGCGTCTGGCTCGAAGCGGCTTTTTTCGCCGCCGCCTACCAGCACGACGCGGCCGCCGCCGAAGCGTTTCAACGTCAAGCTAAACCCTCGCCGCTCACGCCCGCCGACGTGCCGCCCCGCGTGGCCGCCGCCCTGGCCCGCCTCGCCGGCGATGCCGCGCTGGCCCGCGCCCAGGCCCAGGCCGCGCTGCGCGAATTGCCCCAAAGCCTCGACCCCGGCAGTGCCCGCTTCTACGCCGACTGGCTCCAGGATACGCTGCGCTGGGCCGATGCGGCCGAGACTCAGCAGACCCAACAAGCCCAGCAGGCTCAGCAGGCCTCGATGTCGGAAGTGCCGAATGAGGCGGTACGCCGTTCGGTGTGACCCGGCGGATGAACGCCGTTCGTCCGCTGGGTCGGGGCGTTGGTCATTCGCTCTCCGCGCTGGTCATAAATTTAGTGGGCCACAACTCTGGCGGGGAGATATTTGCTTCCATAAACCGCCCAGCCAGACAACCGGCCGCCCACGGACCGCATCTCGCCAAAACGCCCTCATCCGCATATCCTCACATCCGCACATTAGCACATTAAAAAAAATCATGGCCCTCTCGATTAAAAACCTCTCCAAAACCTACCCCAACGGCACCCAGGCGCTCAAAAACGTGAGCCTGGAAATCCCTAACGGCATGTTCGGGCTGCTCGGGCCGAACGGGGCCGGCAAGTCCAGCCTGATGCGCACCATCGCCACGCTGCAAGACGCGGACACGGGCAGCATTCAGCTCGACGAAATCGACGTGCTGCGCGATAAGGAATCCGTGCGGCGGGTGCTGGGCTATCTGCCGCAGGAGTTTGGGGTGTATCCGAGCGTGAGCGCTGAGGAGTTGCTGGAGCACTTCGCCACCCTCAAGGGCATTGCCAACGCCCGCGAGCGCAAGGAGCAGGTGGCGAGCCTCTTGCAGCAGACTAACTTGTACCACGTGCGCAAGAAGCACGTCGGCGGCTACTCCGGCGGCATGAAGCAGCGGTTTGGCATCGCGCAGGCGCTGCTCGGCAACCCGCGCCTGCTCATCGTGGACGAACCCACCGCCGGCCTCGACCCGGCCGAGCGCAACCGCTTCCACAACCTGCTGAGCGAAATCGGCGAAAACCTGGTCGTCATCCTCTCCACCCACATCGTGGGCGACGTCTCCGACCTGTGCCGGGCGATGGCCATCATCAACAAGGGCGAAGTGCTGCTCACCGGCGACCCCTTGTCGGTGATGAACAACCTGAAAGGCCGCATCTGGCGCAAGCTCATTGAGAAAGCCGAATTGCCGGCCCTGCAAGCCAGTCAGCAGGTCATTAGCTCGCGCCTGTTCGCCGGCAAAACGGTGGTGCACGTGCTGGCGGATTCGGCGCCTGAAAGCGGGTTTGAAGCCGTCAATCCCGACCTAGAAGATGTGTATTTCTCGGAAATTCAGAATTACGAGCTGCGGAGCAAAGTGCCTGCTTAAGCGCGCTTATATCGAAACCCATTTCACTCGCCGCCCGCAAACCCCATCCCCTAACCCCTTCCCCGATGGGGAAGGGGAACTAGCCTTAGTTCTGGCTCTAGAGCAGACGTGAGGCTAGAACTAGAGACTAGAAACTAGTCCCCCTTCCCCATCGGGGAAGGGGCTAGGGGATGGGGTTTGCGGGCGGCCAGGCAACCAGTGTAGCGACCGCTTCACCAAGTCACCATATCATCTTCGCCATGTTTTCTGCTATTTTCCTTTTTGAGTTAAAATACCGCCTTCAGCGGCCGGCTACCTGGATTTATTTCGGCCTGATGTTCTTGCTCGCGTTTTTGCTGGTGACGGCGGCGGGCGGCGGCTTTGGCTCCGGGGTCAAGTTCGCGCTCGGCGGCGACGGGCAGGCGGTGAAGTACAACTCACCGTATTCGCTCACCATTATTTTCTCTATTCTGAGCGTGTTCGGCATCATCATCGCCTCCTCGCTCATGGGCAACCCCGTGTACCGTGACTTCGAGACGCGCTCCTACGCGCTCTTTTTCACCACGCCCATCAGCAAGTGGGGCTATCTGGGCGGGCGCTTTCTGGGGTCGTATGTGATGGCGGCGCTCGTGTTCAGCGGGCTGGCGCTGGGCGCGGCGCTGGCCGGCATCATGCCCTGGGTCGAGGCCGACCGCTTCCTGGCCTCCGCGCCGGCCGGCTCGTATTTGTGGCCGTTCGCGGTGCTGGTGCTGCCGAACCTGTTTCTGACGGGTGCCATTTTCTTCAGCCTGGCCACGCTCACGCGCAATATTCTGAGCACTTACATCGGGGCCGTGGGCCTGCTCATCGTCTATCTCATCGCGACCTCGTTTTTACAAGACCTCAAAAACGAGCACCTCGTGGCCGCCCTCGACGCGTTTGGCTTGGCGGCGCAGGAATTCACGACCCGCTACTGGACGCCGGCCGAGAAAAACCGGCTGCTGCTGCCGCTCTCTTCCTACGTGCTGCTCAACCGGGGCCTGTGGCTGGCCCTGGCCACGGGCCTGCTGGGCGTGTGCTACGCCCGGTTCCGGTTTTCGTCATTCGCCTCCGAGCGGGTGTCGAAGAAGGCCCGTCGGGCCACCGAGCCGGACGTGCCCAGCGCGCCAGCCGGCGCGCTGGCGCTGCGCGTGGCGCGCGTTACGCAGGTTTTCACTGGCCCGCAGAGCCTGGCGCAGTGGTGGAGCCTGACCAAGCTGGAGTTTCGCGGCATCGTGCGCAGCCGCTATTTCGCGGCCATCGCCGGGGCGGGCGTCATCTTTCTGCTGGCCATCTCGTCGCAGGCTGGCAAAACCTTCGACACGCCCACCTACCCGGTTACCTACGAGGTGCTGCAGCTCTCGCAAGGCTCGTTTTTCTTGTTTTTGCTGGCAATAATTATTTTTTATTCGGGCGAATTGGTGTGGCGTGAGCGGCAGGCGGGCGTGGCCCAGATTGCCGATGCCGCGCCCGTGCCGAGCTGGGTGCCGTTTGGCTCGAAGCTCGCCGCGCTGGGGCTGGTGCAGGTCGTGTTGATGGGCGTGGTCATGGTCTGCGGGCTGCTGATTCAGACCTTCAAGGGGTATTTTCACTACGAGCCGGGACTGTATTTCCAGGCCCTGTTCGTGTATGAGCTGCCGTATCTGCTGCTCATCTGCGTGCTGGGCATGGTCACGCAGGTCGTGGTCAATAATAAGTACCTAGGCTTTTTCGTGATGGTGGTCTATTACGTGGCCAACATTTTCCGGGCCTCCACCGGGCTGAACCACCGCCTGCTGAGCTACGGCGGCTCGCCTTCGCCGGGGCCGTACTCGGACATGAATGGCTACGGGCAGTTTTTGCCAGCTTTCTGGTGGAGCAAGCTGCTCTGGCTGGGCGTGGCCGTGCTGCTGGTGCTGCTGGCCAACCTGCTCTGGGTGCGCGGCACCGACGCGCGCGGCCGCTGGCGCGAAGCCGCCCGCCGCTGGACGTCCGCCAGCACGGCCACGCTCGCCCTGGGCCTGCTCGTGAGCCTGGGCACGGGCGGCTTCATTTTCTACAACACGAACGTGCTCAACGTTTTCCGCACGTCCAAGGCGCAGGAGAAGCTGCAAGTGCAGTACGAAAAGCAGTACCGCCGCCTTAAGGACGTGCGCCAGCCGCGCATCGTGGCCGTGGACCTGAACACGGAGATTTTCCCCAGCGCGCGCGCCGTGCGCTTTCGCGGGCAGTTTATGCTCGTCAATAAGCACCAACGGGCGCTCGATACGGTGATTGTGAGCCTCCCGGTCGAGAACAACCCGCGGGTGCGGGCCTTGTCGCTGGGTGGGGGACCGGACGCGGCCACGCTCGCCCTCAACGACACCGTGGCCGGCCTGCGCCTCTACCGCCTGACCCGGCCGCTGGCCCCCGGCGACTCGCTGGCCCTGAGCCTGGACCTCTACTACCAGGAGCGTGGCTTTCCCAACGGCGGCTCCAACACCAACATCGTGGCCAATGGCTCGTTCATCAGCAGCGGCTACCTGCCCGGCCTCGGCTACCAGGAGGGCGCCGAGCTAAGCTCCGACCAGGACCGCAAAACCTACGGCCTCAAGCCCAAGCCCCGCCTGGCCGCGGTCAATGACTTGAAAGCGCGCCAGAACACCTACATCGCCCAGGACGCGGACTGGATACGGTTTCGCACGACCGTCAGCACCGAGGCCGACCAGACGGCCGTCGCGCCCGGCTACCTGCAAAAAGAATGGGTGGCGGATGGCCGGCGCTACTTCACCTACGTCATGGACCGGCCCATGCTCAACTTCTATACCTTCCTTTCAGCCCGCTATAAAACGTACCAGGAAAACTGGGTGGACTCGGCCGGCGGGCGCACCGTGCCGATTACGATTTACTACCATCCCGGCCACGAGTACAATGTCAAGCGCATGGCGGCGGGCGCCAAAGCCTCGCTCGCGTACTGCGCCCGCAGCTTTTCGCCCTACCAGCACTGGCAGCTGCGCATCCTGGAGTTTCCGCGCTACCAGCAGTTTGCCCAGAGCTTCGCCAACACCATCCCGTTTTCGGAAAGCATTGGCTTCATCGCCAAGGTGAACGACAACGACCCCGAGGATTTGAATTACCCGTATTACGTGGCCGCCCACGAAACCGCGCACCAGTGGTGGGCGCACCAGGTAATCGGGGCCAACGTGCAGGGCTGCACGCTGATGGTGGAGGCGATGGCCGAATACTCGGCCCTGCAAGTGCTCAAACACCTCAAAGGCCCCGACGCGACGGCCCGCTTCATCAAGCTCGACCTGAACCGCTACCTCACCGGCCGCGCCTTCGAGACGAAAAAGGAAGTGCCGCTGGCGCTGGTCGAAAATCAGCAGTACATCCACTACGGCAAAGGCTCGGTCGTCATGTTTGCCCTGCAAGACGCGCTGGGGGAGGCGAATCTGAACGGCGCGCTACGCAAGTACGTGGCTGCCGTCGCGTTCCAGGGGCCGCCCTACACCAACTCGACCGAGTTTATCGGCTACCTGCGCCGCGCCGCGCCCGACTCGCTGCAACCGTACATTACCGACCAGTTCGAGCGCATCACCTTGTTCGATAACCGCCTCACGGCCGCCACCAGCAAGAAGCTGCCCAACGGCCAGTACCAGGTCGATGTAACCGTGCAAACCAACAAGTTCTACGCCGACAGCACCGGCCAGCAGCGCCCCGCCGACCTCACGCGCGACCTGCTGCCGCTGGCCATCTTCCCCGCCCCCGGCAAGGATAAAAAGCCCGTACCGCCGCTGCTGCTCGTGCGGCGCCACCTGCGCGCCGGCGATAACAAGCTGAGTTTTGTGGTCAAGCAAAAGCCCGCCTTGGTGGCCATCGACCCCTATCATCTGGTGATTGACCGGCAGCTGGACGACAACGCGAAGGACTTGTAGTGAGTTACAATAACTGACCTCACGCACGGCCTGCAAACCCCAACGGGGTTTCGTGGCCTAGCCCAGGGTTGGCGAAGCCTACCCTGGGTCAGCCAACCCCCACGGTACCCGAACCCCAACGGGGTTCCGCCCACGCCCGCCTGGCGTTAAGCTACGGAACCCTGTTGGGGTTCTGGTTCAAAGGGTTACGTTGGACCCAGGGTAGGCTTCGCCAACCCTGGGCTAGGCTACGAAACCCCCTCGGGGTTTACAGGCCGTGCGTGAGGTCAGATAACAAATTAAAAATTGGCAATTAAGAATTAAGAATTGACTCGATAATTTCTGTCAAAAACGCGTATCGAAAATTCCTGCCGAGTTAATCCTTGATTTTTAATTCCTGCTCAACGCCCTGCCGCCACGCCCACCACGAATAGCCCGCCGCGCCCAGGGCCGGGCCGGCCAGGGCCACCAGGGCTACCACGTCGGCCGCCGCTTCTGGCAGGGTCAGCACCAGGGCCGCGCCCAGCAGCCCGGCCCCGAAGAAAAGCCGGCCGGCCAGCCGGTGCGTACTCGCCCACACCACGGGGCTTTCGAGGGTCCAGGGGGTGCGGATGCCCACGAAATAGTTGGGCGGCACGGTGCTCAGGTAGTTGCCGAGCAGCGCCGAGAGCAGCAGCAGCCCGGCCAGCGCCGGCTGCCAGACCGCCTGAATGCCCCCGCCCCCGGCTCCGAACACGACTAACCCGACCGCGCCCGCCACCAGCAGCTGCACCACCAGCCGCAGCTTGGGCCAGTTGGGGTTGGCCGGGTCGAGGCCGCGCTTGGGGTCGAGGCGGGGCAAAAATTGCAGTAGCAGATAAAGCAGCAGCGGCAAACCCACCACCAGCCACGGCAGCGTAGCCCGGGAGCTGTAGCCGTTGGCCTGCCCGTGCAGGTCGAAATGCGTGGGCACTACGGCCGGCAGACCCGACCAGCGACTGGCTAAATACAGGCCCGGCAGCAGGGCGGCGGCCAGCGTGAGCGCGGCCCAGACGGAAAAACGCGGTTTCATCGGCGCGGGGAGGTTAGAATGCGCCTGGAAAATGGAGGTGAAACTTTGGGAAGTGAGACCTGAGACGTTAGACCTGAGACTCCGAAATACCAGTCTCATGTCTAACGTCTCAGGTTTAAGTACCGAAACAACAGCAGCTTTTGACTCAGAAGTAACGGTTGAGCCGGGCGGCTACTCAGGAATCGCGGAATTGCAGCAGCCAGCCCACCAGCTCGTCCATCACGGTCGTGTTCAGCGTGTAGGTGACGAAGAGGCCCGCTTTGCGGCTCGTGACCAGGCCCGCCTGCCGCAATAAATCCAGGTGGTGGGTGATGGTGGGCTTGGTGAAGTCGAAGTGCTCGGCAATCTCGCCGGCCGGGCGCGGCCCCTGGCGCAACAGTTCCAGGATGGCGCGGCGCGTGGGGTCGTTGAGGGCTTTGAAGAGGGCGTTCACGGAACGAAGGTACTGGTGTTGATTTGATTGTTGTCTAATTAGATTTTTTTCTAATTACTTTTGTCTGCCACTCAACCTCACCACTTAACCCTGCTTCACATGAAACGCTTGTTTTATTTGCGCGCCGCGCTGCTGGCGGCGCTACCGCTGCCCGGCCTGGCTCAAACCGCCGCCCAGAGCGCCACTCAGAGCGCCAACCCAGCTCCCGCTTCGCTCAGCGGCGACTGGACAGGCAGCCTCGGCTCGCTCACGGCCACGTTTCACCTGCAAGACCCGCCCGGCGGCCCGCGCGCGGCCACGCTCGACATTCCGGTTCAGCGCGCCAAAGCCGTGCCGCTGACGTTCGTAGTGCGGGCCGACAGCGTGTACCTGACTTTGCCGGCCGCCGCCGGCCGCTTCGCCGGTCGCCGCGCGCCCGATGGGCAGCACCTGGCCGGCGAGTGGCAACAGGCCGGCCAGACGCTGCCGCTCACGCTGAGCCGCGGGACTGCCGCCGCCCCAAAGCGGCCCCAGACCCCGCAGCCGCCGTTTCCCTACGTCAGCCAAAACGTAACTTTTACGAACCCGAAAGCGGGCATCACCCTGGCCGGTACTTACACCCGGCCGGCGGGCCGGGGGCCGTTCATGGCCGTGGCGCTGCTCACCGGCTCGGGGCCGGAAGACCGCGACGAAACCCTGTTCGGCCACCAGCCCTTCGCCGTGCTGGCCGACTACCTGAGCCGGCGCGGCGTGGCCGTGCTGCGCTTCGACGACCGGGGCGTGGGCCAGAGCGGCGGCTCGCTGGCCGGCACCACCAGCGCCGACTATGCCACCGACGCGCTCGCCGCGCTGGCCTGGCTGCGCGCCCGCCCCGAAATCCGCAAGAACCGCGTCGGCCTCGTGGGCCACAGCGAGGGCGGTACGGCCGCCATCACGGCCGCCACCCAGCCGCGCGGGGGACCAGACATACTCGTGCTGCTGGCCGCGCCCGGCCTGCCCGGCGACGAGCTGATTGTGCAGCAAGCGCTGGCACTGACCAAGTTGCAAACGAGCGATGCCGGCCTGCTCGCCACCACGGAAAAGCTTCAGCGGCAGGTGCTGGCTGCCGTTACTCAAAACCCCGACAATGAGCAGGCCCGCGCCCGGCTGCTGCCGTTGCTCAACCCCGGCGGCGCGACCGATGCCGCCACGCTGGCCCGCGTCAAGGCCCAAATCGGGCAACTGACCTCGCCCGGCTACCGCGCCCTGCTCGCCGACCGCCCCGCCCAAACCTTGCCGCTGGTAAAGTGTCCGGTGCTGGCCCTCAACGGCGCGAAGGACGTGCAGGTCGTGGCCGCGCCCAACCTGGCCGCCATCCGCCAGGGCCTGGTCGCCGGGGGCAACCGCCGGGCTACGGTGCGCGAACTGTCCGGCCTCAACCACCTCTTCCAAACCGCACCCACCGGCTCGCCCGCCGAGTACGGCCAAATCGAGGAAACCTTCGCCCCGGCCGCCTTGCGGCTCATCGGCGACTGGCTGACGGCGCGAGGAGAATTAAAAATCGACAATTAAAAATTGATTTGATAATTTCTGCCGAGTCAATTCTTAATTTTTAATTGCTGATTTTTAATTTCCTTCCCCCAGCGCCAGCACCGCGTCAAACTCCTCGGCCCGCACCGGCGTAACCGACAGGCGCGACTGCCGCAGCAGCGCCAGCCCGGCCAGGCGCGCATCGGCTTTGAGGGCGGCCAGCGGCACGGGGCGGGCCAGCGCGGCGTGGGGGCGCAGGCGCACGGCCACCCAGGGCGAGCCGGCTTCGGCCGTGGCATCGGGCGCGGCGACGGCCTCCACGAGGGCCACGCCGACGACCGCTTTTTCGCTGACCGAGTGGTAGAACAGGGCCAGGTCGCCGGGCCGCATGGCTTGCAGGTTGTTGCGGGCCTGGTAGTTGCGCACGCCCGTCCAGTCAGTGCCGCCTTCGCGCACGAAGGCGGCCCAGCTGTAGGCTTCGGGTTCAGATTTGACGAGCCAGTGGTTCATGCGGGCAAAGGTCGGGGCGGGAGGCCGGACCAGGTTATTGGCGAAAAAGCTCAAGTTACTGACCGAAAAACGCGGCTGTATACTGCAAGCATTATGCCAATAAAATTAGGCTGAAATGTTCCCAATGTATTTGGTAATGTCGAGCTTGTACCGCTAAGTTTGTCCCCGCCGCTACCCAGTCAAAGTTTCTGACTGGCGGCTGCCCGCACCATGCGCCTGAACCTGTACCTGAGCACCGAGCAGCTCGTACCCTTCGACTACCTGCCCGCCCTGACCGGCGCGTTCCACCGCTGGGCCGGCTCCGATGCGGCTCGCCACGACGGCCTTTCCCTCTACTCGCTCTCGTGGCTGCGCGGCGGCCGGGCCAGCCGGGGCGGCGTGCGTTTCGCCGAGGGCGCGCGGTGGTTCATTTCCGCTCCCGACCCGGCCCTGATTCATGCCCTGGTGGGCGGGGTGGTGCGCGCCCCCGACCTGGGCCTGGCCGGCCTCGTCGTGCGCGACGTGCGCCTGCAAACCACGCCCGAGTTCGCGGCCGGCGAGCAGGCGTTTCGCGTGGCCTCGCCCGTGTTCATCAAGCACGAACCCGACAAAGGCCGCCCCGCCGACCACCTGCTGCCCGGCCACGAACTAGCCGACGAGCTGCTCACGACCACGTTGCGCCACAAGCTGCGCCAAGCCGGCCTCGCGGACGCGGGCGCGGCCGTTCGCTTCGACCCGGCCCACATCGCTACCGCTAAAAACAAGCTCTTCGCCTACAAGCACGTGCGGTGCCGCGCCAGCATGTGCCCGGTGCTGGTCAGCGGCACGGCCGAGCAGATTGCCTTCGCCTGGGACGTGGGCGTGGGCCACTCGACCGGCATCGGCTGCGGGGCGCTAATGTAAAGGCGTGAAAAAAGCCGCTGGCGGGCGGCTTTTCAAAAATTATTCTTCATTTCGGGTGCGGTTTTTATCCGCTTCTATCATGCGTCGCATCGCCTCTTCCCGACTGATGGGCTTCAATGGCTCGGAAAGTAGCTCCTGCCATACTTCGGCAGGGTCGCGGTCCTCAAACGGATTGCGGAAGCTGACTGGCGCACCAGTAACGAGCAAGCTCGGCTTCGGTGGCTGTTCGGACATCGAGGGCGAAGAATCTGGTTTCGACATGAGCCAAAGCCACGAAGAAAGGGCGCATTTGCGCGTCAAAGCTGATGAAAGAAAATACTTCGGGGTAACCAGGAAAACCACGGGAAGGCAACCATACCGTGCGCGGGTTGTGCTGCACCTCGG
>Ga0123336_10001237_pt1 | contig 23865 bp, 17 predicted proteins | sample SSSSmetaG_FD_96466 | JGI IMG/M metagenome (GOLD analysis project Ga0123336, IMG submission 96466) | Glacier valley bacterial and archeal communities from Borup Fiord, Nunavut, Canada, to study Microbial Dark Matter (Phase II) - ​SSSS metaG | ecosystem: Environmental > Aquatic > Freshwater > Ice... | reverse complement strand
CGGCGAGATCAAGAAGCCCGAGACGATCAACTACCGGACGTTCAAGCCCGAGCGCGACGGCCTGTTCTGCGCGCGCATCTTCGGTCCGATCAAGGACTATGAGTGCCTATGCGGCAAGTACAAGCGCATGAAGTATAAGGGCATCGTCTGCGAGAAGTGCGGCGTCGAGGTCACCGTCTCGAAGGTCCGCCGCGAGCGGATGGGGCACATCGAGCTGGCCGCACCCGTCGCCCACATCTGGTTCCTGAAGTCGCTGCCGAGCCGCATCGGCATGCTCCTCGACATGCCGCTCAAGAATCTCGAGCGCGTGCTCTACTTCGAGCAGTATGTCGTCCTCGAACCCGGCCTGACACCGATGAAGAAGTTCGACCTGCTGACCGAGGACGAATATGTCTCGGCGCAGGACGAGTACGGCGAGGACGGCTTCCAGGCCGGCATCGGGGCCGAGGCGATCCGCAAGCTGCTCGAGGAGATGGACCTCGAGGGCGAGATGGAGATCCTGCGCGAGGACCTCCGCACGACCAAGTCGGAGCTCAAGCCCAAGAAGATCATCAAGCGGATGAAGGTCGTCGAGAGCTTCATCGAATCGGGCAACAAGCCCGAGTGGATGGTGCTGAACGTCGTTCCGGTCATCCCGCCCGAACTGCGCCCGCTGGTGCCGCTCGACGGCGGCCGCTTCGCGACGTCGGACCTCAACGACCTGTATCGCCGCGTGATCAACCGCAACAACCGCTTGAAGCGGCTGATCGAACTGCGCGCCCCCGACATCATCGTCCGCAACGAGAAGCGGATGCTGCAGGAAGCGGTCGATGCGCTGTTCGACAACGGCCGCCGCGGGCGCACGATTACGGGCGCCAACAAGCGCCCGCTGAAGTCACTGTCGGACATGCTCAAGGGCAAGCAGGGGCGGTTCCGCCAGAACCTGCTCGGCAAGCGCGTCGACTATTCGGGCCGCTCGGTCATCGTCACGGGGCCGGAGTTGAAGCTGCACCAGTGCGGCCTGCCGAAGAAGATGGCGCTCGAACTGTTCAAGCCGTTCATCTACTCGCGCCTCGACGCCAAGGGTCTGTCTATGACCCTCAAGCAGGCTAAGAAGTGGGTCGAGAAGGAGCGCAAGGAGGTCTGGGACATCCTCGACGAGGTGATCCGCGAGCATCCGGTGCTGCTCAACCGCGCGCCGACGCTCCACCGCTTGGGCATCCAGGCGTTCGAGCCGGTGCTGATCGAGGGCAAGGCGATCCAGCTTCACCCGCTGGTCTGCTCGGCGTTCAACGCCGACTTCGACGGCGACCAGATGGCGGTCCACGTTCCCCTCAGCCTCGAGGCGCAGCTCGAAGCGCGCGTCCTGATGATGAGCACGAACAATATCCTCAGCCCGGCGAACGGCAAGCCGATCATCGTGCCGTCGCAGGACATGGTCCTCGGACTGTATTACCTGTCGATGGACCGCGAGGGTGAGCCCGGGGCTGGCATGGCGTTCGCCAACATGGCCGAGGTCCACCAGGCGCTCCACGCCAAGGCGGTAACGCTCCACTCGAAGATCATCGCGCGAGTCGAGACAACCGACGAGGCCGGGGCCATGGTCCTGCGCCGCGTTACGACGACACCGGGGCGGATGCTGCTCGGCGAGACGCTGCCCAAGAGCCACAAGGTCCCGTTCGAGGTCATCAACCGCCTGCTGACCAAGAAGGAGATCGCCGACGTCATCGACACCGTCTATCGCCACTGCGGCCAAAAGGAGACGGTGCTGTTCGCCGATGCGATCATGACTCTCGGGTTCCAGAACGCGTTCAAGGCGGGCATCAGCTTCGGCAAGGACGACATGGTCATCCCGCCGGAGAAGACCAAGATGGTCAACGACACCCGCGGCATGGTCAAGGACTTCGAGCAGCAGTACCAGGACGGCCTGATTACGCAGGGCGAGAAGTACAACAAGGTCGTCGATGCGTGGGCGCGATGCGGCGACAAGGTCGCCGACGCGATGATGCGCGAGATCTCGGCGCGCCCGATCGACGATGCCGGGCGCGAGAAGCCGATCAACTCGATCTACATGATGGCGCATTCGGGCGCGCGCGGCAGCCAGGCGCAGATGAAGCAGCTTGCCGGCATGCGCGGGCTGATGGCCAAGCCGTCGGGCGAGATCATCGAGACACCGATCATCTCGAACTTCAAGGAGGGCCTGACCGTCCTCGAATACTTCAACTCGACCCACGGCGCGCGGAAGGGCCTTGCGGATACGGCGCTGAAGACGGCGAACTCGGGTTACCTGACCCGGCGTCTGGTCGACGTTAGTCAGGATTGCGTCGTCATCGAGGACGACTGCAAGACGACCCGCGGCATGACGATGAAGGCGATCGTCGAAGGCGGCAACACGATCGTGTCGCTGTCGGAGCGTATCCTCGGCCGCACCGTGCTCGACGACATCGTCGACGCGAAGACCGGTGAGGTATTGGCCCCGGCCGGGATGCTGCTCAGCGAGGTCGACGTCGCGCGGATCGAGAAGGCGGCGGTCGCCGAGGTCAAGATCCGCTCGCCGCTGCTGTGCGAGACGAAGACCGGGGTGTGCGGCACGTGCTACGGGCGCGACCTCGCCCGCGGCACGCCCGTCAACATCGGCGAGGCGGTCGGCGTCATCGCCGCGCAGTCGATCGGCGAGCCGGGGACTCAGTTGACGATGCGGACGTTCCACATCGGCGGCGCGGCGCAGGTCAGCGAGCAGTCGACCCTCGACGCGCTCGTCGACGGCACCGTCCAGCTCCGCAACATGAGCACGATCCGTGACAGCCGCGGGCGCAACATCTCGATGGCGCGCAACGGCGAACTCGTCCTGCTCGACAGCGACGGTCGCGAGCGCTCGATCCACCGCATCGCCTACGGCACGTCGCTGATGCACCTCGACGGCGCGATCGTCAGCAAGGGCGACCGGCTGGCTGACTGGGATCCGTACACGCTTCCCGTCATCACCGAGAAGTCGGGCAAGGTGAAGTATCAGGACCTGACCGAGGGCCTGTCGATGTCGGAGAACGTCGACGACGCCACCGGTATCGCCCAGAAGGTCGTTCAGGACTGGCGCTCGGTCAAGCAGAAGGAGGAACTGCGGCCGCGCATCACTCTTCTTGATGAAGCGAGCGGCGAGTCCGCGCGCTACATGCTCGCGGTCGGCGCGATCCTGTCGGTCGCCGATGGTCAGGATGTCGAGGCGGGCGATGTCGTCGCGCGTATTCCGAAGGACGCCGCCAAGACGCGCGACATCACCGGCGGTCTGCCGCGTGTCGCCGAGCTGTTCGAGGCGCGCATCCCCAAGGACAATGCGGTCATCGCGCGGATCAACGGGCGGGTCGAGTTCGGCAAGGACTACAAGACCAAGCGCCGGATCAACATCCGCGCCGAGGATGGCGAGCTCGCCGAATACATGATCCCCAAGGGCAAGCACGTCTCGGTCCAGGAGGGCGACTATGTCCGCCGCGGCGACTATCTGATCGACGGCAACCCGAACCCGCACGATATCCTCGAAGTGCTCGGGATCGAGCCGCTCGCGGAATATCTGTGCGCCGAAATCCAGGAGGTCTACCGGCTCCAGGGCGTTCGGATCAACGACAAGCACATCGAGACGATCGTCCGCCAGATGCTCCAGAAGGTCGAGATCACGAAGTCGGGCGACACGACGATGCTCGTCGGCGAACAGGTCGACCGGCTCGAGATGGAGGAGCAGAACGCCAAGCTCGGCAAGGGCGAGGCGGGGGCCGAGGGCAAGCCGGTCCTGCTCGGCATCACGAAGGCGTCGCTCCAGACCAAGAGCTTCATCAGCGCCGCGTCGTTCCAGGAGACGACGCGCGTGCTGACCGAGGCGGCGGTGCAGGGCAAGATCGATACGCTGACCGGGCTGAAAGAGAACGTCATCGTCGGCCGGCTGATCCCGGCGGGCACCGGCGCGGCGATGGCGCGGATGCGGGTGACGGCGACGTCGCGCGACGCGGCGCTGCGCGCGAGCCAGGCGGCGAAGCTCGAGGCAGTGCCGCTGCCGGCAGAGGCGGACGTACTGGCGTCCCCTCTTGGTGAAGTTGCCGGCTGACCAACGTCGCTGCGGTCAAGACATCGGGCGCGACGAGCAATCGTCGCGCCCCTTCTGCGTCGGAGTTGCCGCCGATTCCGGAGCGGGCCCGCGACAACTGTCGGTAAGCTTTACACTTCAGGCCGGGCCCATCGTGCGCCGGACGATAGCCGCGTGCGATCTCAACAACTTGCAGCGGACCGATTAAGTTGGCGTAAAACTTGCTTCAGAAGGACGTAAGAGTTCTGGAGCGCCGAACATGATGATTTTCCGCATTGCCGTTGCCGCAGTTGCGATCGCGGGATCGGCGAACGCGACGACCTTCACCGTCGCCGCGATGGGCAACAGCTCGAGCGGCGGGACAGCGTTGGCGACGATCGCGCTTCACGCCGGTCAGTCGTTCCATGTCACTGCGAGCACCAACGACCTGTGGTCGGCAGGCGCGCTTCCCCGCTATTCCGACGCGAACGGCCTGACGGGGACGCGCTTCGCCGCCGCCACCGACGATTCGGGGCAGCCGGTCGGCACGCAGATCGGGACCAATTTCGGTACGTGGACACAATCGGGCTTCTCGGCGCCGTACGGCGCGCTGGTCGGCCAGATCGGCAGCACGTTCACGTTGCTCGGCACCAATTTCAGCGGGACGGCGGCGGCGACTGGAACGCTCAAGCTGCTCTACTGGGATTCGAACAATGGCGATAACACGGGGACGGTTGCGGCCACGGTGACGGCAGTTCCCGAGCCGGCGGTCTGGGCGCTGATGATCGGCGGATTCGGTCTCGTCGGTGCGGCGCAGCGTCGCCGCCGCAGCGGCTACGCTGCCGCCTGATCGCGCGGACGAAAGCACGACCGACCCCGCCGGCGCCATGCCGGCGGGGTCTTTTACATTCTGTGTCTGCGGAGTTGCCACCCCGTGCGTGCAACGATGCAGCCGTTTCTTCGCCGAAGCGTTGCCCAATGACGGTCACAATGGCCGCGTATCGATTGCTGCGTTATCGGAGGAAGCCGCTCAGTGCGCCAGGACCAGCTTCGCGTCGCCCTCTTTTCCGGCAACTATAACTATCAGCGCGACGGGGTTAACAACGCGCTCAACCGGCTCGTCGGCTATCTCGAGCGGCAGGGCGTCGCGGTTCGCGTCTATTCACCGACCAGTGACACGCCCGCGTTCGCGCCGACCGGAACGCTCGTGCCGGTTCCGTCCGTGCGCATTCCCGGCCGCGGCGATTATCGTTTCGCCTATACGTTCGATCCCGATACCCGGCGCGACCTCGAAATGTTCGCGCCCAATCTCGTCCATTTGTCGGTGCCCGACCGCCTGGCATTTTTCGTCAAGCGCTGGGCGATCGGCCGGGGCGTTCCTGTCGTCGCGTCGGTCCATACGCGATTCGACACCTACCTCAGCTACTACGGCCTGCCGTGGGTCGATGCGATCCTCGGCGATGTCATGCGCCGGCTCTATGCCGACCTGCCGGTCGTCTATGCCCCGTCGGAGAGCATGGCCGAGCAACTCAAGGCTGACGGCATGGCAAACAATATCCGCATCTGGAGCCGCGGTGTCGACAAGACGGTGTTCAACCCGCAGCGGCGCTCGGCAGCGTGGCGGACGGCCCACGGCATCGCCGACCACGAGCGGGTGATCGCATTTGTGGGGCGGCTGGTGATGGAAAAGGGGCTCGACGTCTTCGCCGATACGATCGATGCCCTGACCACCGGCGCGGTCGCGCACCGCGTACTGATCGTCGGCGACGGGCTCGCGCGCGAATGGGCGGAGGCGCGCATGCCGCAGGCGATCTTCACCGGGCAGCTCGCCGGGGCGGAGCTCGCCGAAGCCTTCGCGTCGGCGGACATGCTGTTCAACCCGTCGACGACGGAGACGTTCGGCAATGTCACGCTCGAGGCGATGGCATGCGCGCGCCCGGTGATCGGCGCGCGGGCGACCGGTACGTCGAGTCTCGTCCACCACGGGCTGTCGGGGATGCTCGTCGCTCCGGGCGACGTTCCGGGCTATACAGCGGCGTTGACGACGTATCTGACCGACGATCGGGCGGCCGCGAGCGCGGGCGAGGCGGGGCTCGCGATCAGCCGCCGTTACGATTGGGACGAGATCAACCAGACCATGCTCGACCATTATCTCACGGCGGGGGCGGCACCGGTAACCGTACCGCCGTCGGTGTTCGCGCCGATCGTCGATCGCGTCGTGACCCGGCTTCGCGCTGCCGCCTGACGGGGTGGAACTTCGTGCAGGCTTGCGCTATATGACCTTCGTTGCCCGGAAACGGGAAGCTATGGCGATAAATCGCGTCGTACACTAGGCACAGCGGACCCGGGGGCGGTACCCGGCGGCTCCACCATTCGATGTCCGGTTGTCGCGGACGATGCATGGGGCCGAAACAGGATCGACGTGTGTTGAACAACGATCGCCTTCGCCCGGCCTGAAACTGCCGTTAAAGCGTTCAAAACCAGAGAAATGCCAACGACAACGAGGCATTCGCAATCGCAGCGTAACCCGGTCCTAACGGACTAAGTTACACTGGCCGAAAGCGCGGTCCGGGCCGCACCGGGCAACAGAAGCGGACACCGGCGGTTCGGGGAGCACCGAGCAACAGAAGCTCCCCACTGTTTGTTGTGTATGGAAGCCTGTGCCGTCCCGCTTCCCCGCCCGGCCAAACCGCAAGCATACGCTCAAGGGGGGCCGGGCGAGGGAGCGGGACGGTACAGGCTTACTCAAGAAGAACGTCCCCTTGACCGACTCTCGCGCGGGCGTCACCAAGGCCGCCAGCCCGGAGGGTCCCGTGAACGACACCACCGTCGACAGCCTGATACCGTATGACGAGATCGTGCAGAACGCGCTGCGTTCGGTCGTGCAGCGGGTGCTCGAGCGGGTCGATGCCGAAGGCGGGCTGCCGGGCGCGCACCACTTCTACATCGCCTTCCGGACGCGCTTCCCCGGCGTCGAGATGCCCAAGCACCTGCTCGAGCGTTATCCCGACGAGATGACGATCGTCATCCAGCATCGCTACTGGGACCTGACCATCACTGACGAGCGCTTCACGATCGGTCTCAGCTTCAATCAGGTGCCTGTCAAGCTGTCGATCCCGTTCGCCGCGGTGACCGGGTTCGTCGACCCCGCGGTTAACTTTGCGCTGCAGTTCCAGCCGAACGCCGAGGTTGCCGCAGAGCCGGAGCCCGAAGCGCCGCCCCCGCCGCCGGTCGAAGATGGCTCGAACGTCTTCACGCTCGACCGCTTCCGCAAGAAGTGATGCTGCCCTTGATCTGAGGCGTCATCCCCGCGAAAGCGGGGACCCAATGTCACTCGTTGCGACGGTGGATCCTCGCGTTCGCGGGGATGACGAGCAGAGGGCCGTGACCATGACCACCCGCACCGAAACCGACAGCTTCGGCCCCCTCGACGTCGACGCGGTCGGAACCCGGCCGTATCGGCTCACGTTGCGCGTGTATCATTCCGTTCCGGAGAAGCGCCGTGAAGATCCTCATCGTCCTGACCTCGCACGCCGATCTCGGCAACACCGGCAAGAAGACGGGGTTCTGGCTCGAGGAACTCGCCGCGCCTTATTATGTCTTCGCCGACGCGGGCGCGGAACTGACGCTCGCGTCGCCGAAGGGTGGGCAACCGCCGCTCGATCCCACGAGCGCTGAAGCCGATGCCCAGACCGACAGCACTCGCCGCTTCGAGGCCGATGCCGCGGCGACGGCGGCGCTGGCGACCACGCACCGGCTCGCCGATATCGATATCGGCGACTATGACGCCGTATTCTATCCCGGCGGCCACGGCCCGTTGTGGGATCTCGCCAACGACCGGATATCGGTTGCGTTGATCGAGCACGCCATCGCGGCCGGCAAGCCGGTCGCCGTGGTCTGTCATGCGCCGGGCGTGCTACGCGACGTCACGGGTGCCGACGGCCGGCCGCTGGTCGCGGGCAAGGCGGTCACCGGCTTCACCAACACCGAGGAGGCCGCCGTCGGACTGACCGATGTCGTACCTTTCCTCGTCGAGAACATGCTCAAGGCGAAGGGCGGGCATTATTCGAAGACCGCCGATTGGGGGGTCCATGTCATCGAGGATGGCCTGCTCGTGACCGGGCAGAACCCGGCATCATCGGCCGAGGCGGCTCGCGTCCTGCTCAACAAGATCGGGCGGAGCTAGGCGCGGAGGCGCGCAGCTACCGCCATCGGGCGCCCGGTTCGGGCGACGATTGCACGCCAACGGGGGGTCCGATACACCCCCGGTCCTGCCCAGCCGGAGCCTCCATGACCACCCGCACCGAAACCGACAGCTTCGGACCCGTCGAGGTCGATGCCGCGGTCTATTGGGGCGCGCAGACGCAGCGGTCGATCGGCAACTTCCCGATCGGCACCGATCCCGCCGCAGCGCGTCCCGAGACGAACGAGCGGATGCCGCTGCCGCTGATCCATGCGCTCGGCCTCGTCAAGCAGGCCGCGGCGCGGGTCAATGCGCGGCTGGGGGTGCTCGACGACAACCTCGCGCCGGTCATCGAGCAGGCGGCGGCCGAAGTCGCCGACGGTCGCTGGGACGACGAGTTCCCGCTGGTCGTCTGGCAGACGGGGTCGGGGACCCAGTCGAACATGAACGCCAACGAAGTCATCGCCGGCCGCGCCAACGAGCTGCTCACGGGCACGCGGGGCGGCAAGTCGCCGGTCCACCCGAACGACCACGTCAACGCCGGCGCGTCGTCGAACGATACGTTCCCGACCGCGATGCACGTCGCCGCCGCCTGCGAGATCGACGCGCGGCTGCTGCCGGCGCTGCGCCATCTCCATGCCGCACTACAGGCAAAGGTCGCGGACTGGCACGACATCATCAAGATCGGCCGCACCCATCTCCAAGACGCGACGCCGGTCAGCCTCGGTCAGGAGATGTCGGGCTATGCCGCGCAGATCGCGAACGGCATCACGCGGGTCGAAGCGGTGTTACCACATCTGCATCAGCTCGCGCAGGGCGGGACGGCGGTAGGCACCGGGCTCAACACCCGCGCGGGTTTCGCGGAAGACATCGCCGCCGAGCTGGCGACGCTGTCGGGCATTCCCTTCGTCACGGCGCCGAACAAGTTCGAGGCGCTGGCGACGCACGACACGATGGTCGAGGTGTCGGGGGCGCTCAACGTGCTTGCCGTCAGCCTGACCAAGATCGCCAACGATTTCCGCCTGTTGGGCAGCGGCCCGCGGTCGGGGTTGGGCGAACTCAGCCTGCCCGAAAACGAGCCGGGCAGCTCGATCATGCCGGGCAAGGTCAACCCGACGCAGGCCGAGGCGCTGACGATGGTCGCCGCGCGCGTCATGGGCAACCATGTCACGGTGACGATCGGCGGCCTGCAGGGGCACCTCGAATTGAACGTGTTCAAGCCGGTTATCGCCGCCGCCGTCCTCCAGTCGATCCGCCTCCTCGCCGACGCCAGCGTCAGCTTCGCCGATCGTTGCGTCGTCGGGACCGAACCGAACCGCGACCGCATCGCCGAACTCGTCGATCGCTCGCTGATGCTGGTGACCGCGCTCGCCCCCGAGATCGGCTATGACAATGCCGCCCAGATCGCCAAGCACGCGCACAAGACCGGCGGCACGCTGCTTGAATCGGCGCTCGCGCTCGACCTGATCGACGAGGACCGGTTCCGGCGGATCGTCCGCGCCGAGGCGATGCTGGGCCCCGATTCGGCGTGACCGGCGTGCTCCACCGCCGCGGGCTGATGTTCGTCCTGTCGTCGCCGTCGGGGGCGGGCAAGACGACGATGTCGCGCCGCCTGCTGGTCGACGATCCCGACATCGTCATGTCGGTGTCGGCGACGACCCGCCCGCCGCGGGCCGGCGAGATCGAGGGGCGCGACTATCGGTTCGTCGACGATGCCGGGTTCGACGCGCTGATCGCCGGCAATGCGCTGCTCGAATGGGCGAAGGTCTTCGGCCACCGCTACGGCACGCCGCGCGGCCCGGTTGAAGACACGCTCCATGCCGGCAAGGACGTGCTGTTCGACATCGATTGGCAGGGCACGCAGCAGCTCCAGCAGACCGATGCGGCGAGCGACCTCGTCCGCGTCTTCATCCTGCCGCCGACGATGGTCGAGCTCGAACGCCGCCTGCGCGGGCGCGGGACCGACAGCGATACGGTCGTCGCCGAACGAATGCGCCGCGCCGCGACCGAGATCAGCCACTGGGGCGAATACAACTATATTCTGATCAACGACGACCCCGACCGCTGCCTCGGCGAAATCCGCGCGATCCTGAAAGCCGAGCGGCTGCGCCGCAAACGCCAGCTGGGCCTCGCGAACTTCGTTCGCGACATGCTGTCGTAAGCGCGAACTTCGTTCGACATGCGGTCGTAAGCGCGAACTTCGTGCGGGACAAGCGGAGCTGAGTCGCGCTAGACTGCAGGCAACCTGGAATCGGGAGTCCTTGGGATGCGCGACTACACGAAGTTCTACATCGACGGCGCATGGGTCGCACCCGTGGGTGACGCCCGCCTCGATGTGATCAACCCCGCGACCGAGGCCGTCGCCGGCGTCATCGCCATGGGCACGACCGCCGACGTCGACGCCGCTGTCGCCGCTGCCAAGCGCGCGTTCGCGACCTTCTCGGTGACGACGCGCGAGGAGCGGCTCGAACTGCTTCAGAACATCGTCGCCGAATACCAGAAGCGTTACGCCGACATCGCCGCGGCGATCACCGAGGAAATGGGGGCCCCCGGCTGGCTGGCGATGCAGGCGCAGGCGGCGATCGGTGTGGGCCACCTGATGACGGGCATCGAGGTGCTGAAAACCTATCGCTTCGAGGAGCACCGCGGGACGACGATGCTGGCGAAGGAACCGGTCGGCGTGTGCGCGTTCATCACGCCGTGGAACTGGCCGATCAACCAGATCGCGTGCAAGGTCGTCCCCGCGCTCGCCGTTGGCTGCACGATGGTGCTGAAGCCGTCCGAGATCGCGCCGTTCAGCGCCCAGCTGTGGACCGAGGTGCTGCATGCCGCCGGCGTGCCCGCGGGCGTGTTCAACCTCGTCAACGGCGACGGACCGACGGTCGGGGCGGCGCTGTCGAGCCACCCGGACGTCGACATGGTCAGCTTCACCGGCTCGACCCGCGCCGGGATCGAGGTCGCGAGGAACGCCGCGCCGACGGTCAAGCGCGTCGCGCAGGAGCTCGGCGGCAAGTCGCCCAACATCGTCCTCGACGACGCCGACCTCGAGGCTGCCGTCACCCGCGGGGTCGTCGGCATGATGAACAACAGCGGCCAGTCGTGCAACGCGCCGTCGCGCATGCTCGTCCCGCGCGCCAAGATGGCGGCGGCCAAGACGATCGCGGCGGCGGCCGCGGAGGGCGTCACCGTCGGGCCCCCTGACGGCAATGCCAAGATCGGTCCCGTCGTCAGCGAGGCGCAGTGGCACAAGATCCAGGGGCTCATCCAGAAGGGCATCGACGAGGGCGCGACGCTCGTCGCCGGCGGCACCGGCAAGCCCGAGGGGCTTGAGACCGGCTATTACGTCAAGCCGACCGTCTTCGCCGACGTCACCAACGACATGACGATCGCGCGCGAGGAGATCTTCGGCCCCGTGCTGGCGATGCTGCCGTACGACGGCGAGGATGACGCGGTGCGGATCGGCAATGACACGGTCTATGGCCTTGCCGCATACGTCCAGGGCGAACTCGGCCATGCCCACGAAGTCGCCCGAAAGCTGCGCGCGGGGCAGGTGTTCATCAACGGCGCGGGCGGTGACCTCAATGCGCCGTTCGGCGGCTACAAGCAGTCGGGCAACGGCCGCGAATGGGGCGACCACGCCTTCGCCGAGTTCCTCGAGACGAAGTCGATGCTGGGCTGGGGCGCGGCCGAAGCGGCCGAGTAGATGGCTTTCCCCTCTCCCCTCGAGGGAGAGGGGTGGCGAGCAAAGCGAGCCGGGGTGAGGGTGACGCAGTCGAAGGGCGTCGAGCGGAGGGCAGGTGCCACACAGGCCGAACTACGACGCTCCAACGCTGGTCGCCCGCGCTCGCGTCCTCAGGGCTGATGCCACACCGGCCGAGCGCGATTTCTGGCAGATTGTGCGCGGCGGCAAGCTGGGAGTACGCTTCCGCCGTCAGCAGCCGGTCGGCCCCTTCATCGTGGACTTCTACTGTGCGGAAGCCGGACTGGTGGTCGAGCTTGACGGCAAGGGCCATTCTGAGCGCGCCGACTATGACGCGCGACGGACTGCGTGGCTGGCGAGCAGGGGGCTGACGGTGTTGCGCTTCGCCAATATCGAGGTGATCGAACGGCCGCAGCTAGTGTATGTTCGGATCATGGCCGCTGTCCGTACCCTCACCCTGGCGCGCGAAGGGCGCGCCGTCCCTCTCCCTCGCGGGGAGAGGGAATAGTGCGTACGCCGATCTGCGATCTCCTCGGCGTCGACCATCCCGTCCTCCTCGCCGGCATGGGCGGCGTCAGCTACGCCGAGGTGTGTGCCGCGGTCAGCGCGGCGGGCGGATTCGGGTCGCTCGGCATGGCGGGGTTGCCGCCGCGCGCGATCCGCGACCAGATGCGGCGGGTCAAGGACCTGACCGACAGGCCGTTCGGGGTCGATCTGCTCACCGCGCAGCCGGAAACGCTGACGGCATCGGTCGACGTCATCATCGCCGAAGGCGCGCGCGCGTTCATCGCCGGGCTCGGCGTGCCGGTCGCGATCATCGCCGAGCTGAAGGCGGCGGGCGTCGTCGTGATGTGCATGGCGGGATCGGTGCGCCACGCGGTCAAGGCGGCGGAGGCGGGGTGCGACGTCGTCATCGCGCAGGGCACCGAGGCGGGCGGGCACACCGGCAGCGTCGCGTCGGTCGCGCTATGGCCGCAGGTGGTCGACGCGGTCGACATTCCTGTCGTTGCCGCGGGCGGGGTTGTCGATGGGCGCGGGCTCGCGGCGGCGCTCGCACTCGGCTGCGCGGGCGTGTGGATGGGGACGCGCTTCATCGCCAGCGACGAGGCGCATGCGGCGGCGGCGTACAAGGACGCGATCGTCGCGATGGGGGAGAGCGATACCGTCATCAGCCGGGCGTTCACCGGCAAGACGCTGCGCGCGATCGCCAATGACACGACGCGCGAATGGGCGGGACGCGAGCCGCTGCCATTCATGGCGCAGGTGGCGCATTCGGCGGCGCACAACCTGCTCGGGCCGATCGCGGGCGTCGTCGACGACGTCGACCCGGCGACGCAGTGCCTCGCCGCCGGGCAGGGCGGCGGGGCGATCACGAGCGTGCTGAGCTGCGCCGAAATCGTCCGCCGGACGGTCGCCGACGCCGAGGCCGTGCTCGCGCGCCTTGCGGCGTAACCGGGACCGCGGCGTGCACTACGAGGACCAGTATCTCGACCTCGTCCGCCGCGTCTGGGAAACCGGAGATGTGCGCGTCGACCGCACCGGGGTCGGCACGCGCAGCCTGTTCGGCGAGACGATGCGGTTCGACCTGTCGGGCGACGCGATCCCCCTGCTGACGACCAAGCGTGTGTTCTGGAAGACCGCGGCGCGCGAGATGCTGTGGTTCCTGAGCGGCGACACCAGCATCCGCCCGCTCGTCGCGCAGGGCGTCCACATCTGGACCGACTGGCCGCTCGCCCGGTACAACCGCGAGACCGGCGAGACCCTCGACCGCGACGCGTTCGAAAGTCGCATCGTGAACGACGACGCCTTCGCCGCGACGTGGGGCGACCTTGGCCCGGTCTACGGCAAGCAGTGGGTCGACTGGCCGACCTTCGTAGCCGACGGCGCCGGGTTCCGCGCTGGCAAGGGCGTCAACCAGATCGCCGCGCTCGTCGAGTCGCTGCGCCACGATCCGTCGTCGCGCCGCCACCTGTTCACCGGCTGGAACGTTGCCGAGCTCGACCGCATGGCGCTGCCGCCGTGCCATATGACGTACCAATTCCACGTGTCGCGCGGCCGCCTGTCGGGCATGCTGTGGCAGCGATCGTGCGACCTCGGGCTCGGCTTCGCGTTCAACGTCTTCTCGGCGGCACTGCTGATCCGGATGCTCAGCGCGCAGTGCGACCTCGATCCGGGCGAGCTCGTCTGGTCGGGGGGCGACTGCCACCTCTACCTCAACCACGCGGCGCTGGTGACCGAGCAGCTTGCCCGCACGCCGGGCGGCGCGCCGAAGCTGCGCCTGACGCGCCGCCCGCCGTCGATCTTCGACTACGCCATCGACGACTTCGAGGTGGTCGACTACGCACCGCTGCCACACATCGCCGCGCCGGTGGCGGTCTGATTCGAGGGGGAATACCGATGTTCCGCAGCGCCGCGCTCGCCGTTGCCCTGTTTGCCGCGACCACGGTCTGCGCCTCGCCCGCCGACGACCGGCTGGCGAAGCTCGAGGCGCGGTGGCTCGACGGCGAGAGCCGCTTCGGTCCGGAGCAGGCGACCGCGATCGGCATTCACACTTATGATGCTGCCATCGGCGACCGTTCGGCGGCGGGACGCGCCGCCCTCGCCAAGGCCGAAGCGAGCTGGCTCGCCGAACTCGATGCGATCCCCGCCGCGCAGCTCAGCCAGGCCAACCAGGTCGACGCGGCGATGCTGCGCAACGCACTCAGGTACAGCCTCTGGACGAACGGCATATTGCAGAGCTGGGCGTGGGACCCGCAGATCTACAATGATGCCGCCGGTAACGCGCTCTACAGCCTCGCCGCGCGCGATTTCGCGCCGTGGCCGGTCCGGCTCAGGGCGGCGACGTCACGGATGAATCTGATCCCCGCCATGCTCGCCGAGGCGCGGGCGGCGCTCGATCCGGCGCGCGTGCCGCTGATCCACGCGCAGACGGTGGCGAAGCAGAACAGTGGCATCGTCGACATCGTCGACGGCATGCTTGCGCCGCACGAAACCGAGTTGACACCGGCCGACCGCGCCGCGTTCGATGACGCACGGATCCGGCTCAAGCGTGCGGTCGACCTCCACCAGCGCTGGCTCGACGGCACGCTGGTTCCCAATGCGCGCGGCGACTTCCGGCTCGGCGCAACGCTCTACGATGCCAAACTCGCGTTCGCGCTCGATTCGCCGCTTTCACGCGCGGAGATCAAGACGCGCGCGACCGCCGCGCTGCTAGCGACGACGGCCGAGATGGCGACGCTCGCGCGCGGCGTGATCAAGGGCAACGCCGCACTGTCCGACCACGACGTCATCGCCGCCGCGCTGGCGCTGACCTATGCCAAGCGCCCGGCACGCGACGGCGTAATCCCCGAGGCGACGGAGGCACTGGCCGAAGCGACCGCGTTCGTCCGTACGCACGACCTGATCACGCTGCCGGCGTCGCCGGTGACGATCATCGAGATGCCCAAGTTCCAGCAGGGCAGCGCCGTCGCCTACTGCGACTCGCCCGGTCCACTCGAGGCGAACCTCGGCACCTTCTTCGCCGTGTCGCCGATCCCGGCGGCGTGGTCGGACACTCAGGCGACATCGTTCCTGTCCGAATACAACGACTACATGATCCGCGACCTCGCAGTCCACGAGGCGATGCCCGGCCATTTCGTCCAGCTCGCCCATCAGAACGCCTACCCGTCGACGCTGCGCGCCGTGCTCGGGTCGGGGAGCTTCGTCGAGGGCTGGGCCGTCTATGCCGAGGGGGCGATGGCCGACGCCGGGTTCATGGGCGGCGACCCGCTGTACAAGCTCACCGTGCTCAAGATGCGGCTGCGGTCGATCACCAATGCGCTGCTCGATATCGGCATCCAGACCGAGGGGATGACGGAAGCGCAGGCGATGCGCCTGATGATGGATGGCGCGTTCCAGCAGGAGCGCGAGGCGGCGGGCAAGTGGACGCGTGCGCGACTGTCGTCGACCCAGCTGCCGAGCTATTTCGTCGGCTACAGCGAGCACCTCGACCTGCGCGCGGCCGCGGAGAAGCGGCCGGGTTTCACCGTCAAGGGGTACCACGACGCAGTTCTGTCGTTCGGCTCGCCGCCGGCGCGCTACGTCGGCGCGCTGATGTTCGCGGAGCCGATCGCCCCGTGATGCTCACCCTCGTCGTCGCGCGGGCGGACAACGGCGTGATCGGGGTGGACGGCGGCCTGCCGTGGCACCTGCCCGCCGACCTGCGGCACTTCAAGCGGCTGACTGTCGGCAAGCCGGTCGTCATGGGGCGGCGGACGTTCGAATCGATCGGCCGGCCGCTGCCGGGGCGGCAGAATATCGTGCTGACGCGCGACCCCGCTTGGCGCGCTGACGGCGTCACGGCGGTGGCCAACCTCGCCGAGGCGATCGCCGCCGCCGGGCTGCAGCAGGGCGCGCGACCGGACGAGATCATGATCATCGGCGGGGCGGCAGTCTACGCCGAAGCGATGCCGTCGGCGCGTCGCGTGCACCTGACCGAGGTCCATGCCGAACCCGACGGCGACACCGTGCTGCCGCCGTTCGACCCGGGCGTTTGGGCAGAGACGGCGCGCGAGGACAATGCGGCCGACGGCGACGCCCCGGCGTACAGCTTCGTCACACTCGACCGGCGCTGACCGGCCCCGGGGATGACGGCTTGAGCGCGGCCCGCTACAGCGGCGGCATGGAGCGGGTGTTCGATGGGCAAGTACCGAGGGGCTTGCGCGGCGGGGTCGTCGCGCTCGGCAATTTCGATGGTTTCCACCGCGGTCACCAGGCGGTCGTCGGTGCGGCCGTGGCGCGCGCGCGCACCGAGGGGCGGCCCGCGCTCGTTGCGACGTTCGATCCGCATCCCGCGCGGCTGTTCCGTCCGGAGACCCCGCCGTTCGCGCTGACGACGACGGCACAGAAGCTCGACCTGCTCGAAGGCTTCGGCGTCGACGCGACCGTCGTCATGCCGTTCGATACCATCTTCGCGGCATTGTCGGCCGAAGAGTTCGTCGGCGACTGGCTGCGCGACCGCATCGGCGCTGCGGCGGTGGTTTCGGGAGCCGACTTCACCTTCGGCACGCGGCGATCGGGCGATACGGCGGCGCTTGCGGCGATCGGCGTGCGCCATGGCATCGCTGCGTCCGTCGTCCCGGCGGTTGTCGACGGCGGCGGCATCGTCTCGTCGACCCGCATCCGCGATCTGCTGCGCGCCGGCGATCCGGGCGAGGCCGCCGCGCTGCTGACGCGCCCGTTCACCCTCCGGGGGCAGGTCGAACACGGCGCGAAGCTCGGCCGCACGCTCGGCTTTCCGACCGCGAACGTCGTGCTCGGCGCCTACCTCCGCCCGGCGTACGGCGTTTACGCGGTGCGCGCGCGGGTCGCCGATGAGGAGGGGGCACGCTGGATCGACGGCGTCGCCAACCTGGGCATCCGGCCGATGATCGAACCACCGCTCGAGTTGCTCGAGGTCCACCTGTTCGACTGGTCGGGCGACCTGTACGGGCGCGAGATCGACGTCGCGCTCGTCGCCTTCCTGCGCCCCGAATGGAAGCTCGACGGCCTCGACGCGCTGATGCGCCAGATCGAGGCCGATTGCGTGGCGGCGCGCGCCCGGTTAGACGCGGACGCCCATGTCCGACCAGCCCGCTAGAGATTATCGCAGCACCGTCTTCCTGCCGAAGACCGACTTCCCGATGAAGGCGGGGCTGGCCGAGGCCGAGCCGAAGTGGCTCGCGCGCTGGGCGGCCGAGGATGTCTACGGCACGCTGCGCCGCCAGCGCGCCGGGCGGCCGCGCTTCATCCTCCACGACGGCCCGCCGTACGCCAACGGCGACCTCCACGTCGGCCATGCGATGAACAAGATCCTCAAGGATCTGATCGTCCGCAGCCATTCGGCGCTCGGCTACGACGCGCCGTACATTCCCGGCTGGGACTGCCACGGCCTGCCGATCGAGTGGAAGGTCGAGGAGCAGTATCGCGCCAAAAAGCTCGACAAGGATGCCGTGCCGGCGGTCGAGTTCCGCGCCGAATGCCGCGCCTATGCCAACCACTGGGTCGCCCGCCAGTCGGGCCAGTTCCAGCGCCTCGGCGTCATGGGTGACTGGGCCGACCCGTACCTGACGATGGACTTCGCCAGCGAGGCGACCATCGTCGCCGAGCTCCTCAAGTTCGCCGCCAGCGGCCAGCTGTACCGCGGGGCCAAGCCGGTGATGTGGTCGCCGGTCGAGAAGACCGCCCTCGCCGAGGCCGAGGTCGAGTACCACGACATCGTCAGCACCCAGATCGACGTCGCGTTCGAGATCGTCGCGGCACCGAACGCGCCCGAGCTGGTCGGGGCCTACGCCGTGATCTGGACAACGACGCCGTGGACAATCCCGGTCAACCAGGCGATCGCCTATGGGGCGGAGGTTGAGTACTGGCTGCTGCAGGAGTTCGGCCAGAGCAAAGATGATCGCCGCTTTTTAGTCGCGGCCGCGCTTGATGTCGCTTTCGCCATGCGAAGCGGCGTGCTTATGGCCGACGGGGTTATGTACGCTCGACTGTGGCATGGCAAAGGCTCCGATCTCGCCGGGGCCGTCGCGCTCCACCCGATGCATGCCCTCGGCGGCTTCTTCGCGCTGCCCCGCCCGTTCCTCGCCGGCGACCACGTCACCACCGAGCAGGGAACGGGCCTCGTCCACATGGCTCCCGACTACGGCGAGGAGGACTTCCTCGTCTGCCAGGCGAACGGCATCGGGCCGGTGTTCGCGGTCGAGGACGATGGGCGGTACCGCGCCGACTGGGGCTGGCTCCCGGGCCAGGGCAGCGTCATCAACGCGAAGTTCAACGCCCCCGACGGGCCGATCTGCACCGACCTCCGCGACGCCGGCGCGCTGCTCGCGGCGAGCGCCGACTATAAGCACAGCTACCCGCACAGCTGGCGCTCCCACGCGAAGCTGATCTTCCGCGCGACCCCGCAATGGTTCATCCCGATGGACGCGCCGACCTTCCCCTCCCCTTCAGGGGAGGGGCGAGAGACGGGCGCAGCCCGGCCCGGGGGTGGGGCGGTTGGCGACAGCGCGAGCTCGGCTGAGCCCTCGTTCCCCACCCCCGACCCCTCCCCTGAAGGGGAGGGGAGCAGTTTGCGCACCCGCGCCCTCGCCGCCATCGCCGACACCCGCTGGGTTCCCGAGCGGAGCCGCAACCGCATCACCGCGATGGTCGCCGGGCGGCCCGACTGGGTCATCTCCCGCCAGCGCGCGTGGGGCGTCCCCATCACGCTGTTCGTCGACCGCCGAACCGGCGACTATCTCCGCGATCCCGCCGTCGACACCCGCATCGTCGCGGCGGTCGCGGCGGGCGGAGCCGACGCGTGGTGGGCGACCGCCCCCGCGCACTTCCTCGGGGCGGGTCGCGACCCCGCCGACTACGAGCGGATCGACGACATCCTCGACGTCTGGTTCGACAGCGGGTCGACCCACGCCTTCGTCGTCGAGGAGCGCTATGGGGCGGGCACGCGCGCCGACCTCTACGTCGAGGGGTCTGACCAGCATCGCGGCTGGTTCCAGTCGTCGCTGCTCGAAAGCGTCGGGACACGCGGCGTCGCACCGTACAAGGCGGTGCTCACCTACGGCATGGCGCTCGACGCGAGCGGCAAGAAGATGGCGAAGTCGGTCGGCAACGTCGTCGACCCGATCGCGATCAGCAACGCGCAAGGGGCCGACATCCTGCGCCTGTGGGTCGCGTCGATCGACTATTTCGACGACGTCAAGATCGGCCGCGAGGTACTCGCCGGGGCGAGCGATGCGTACCGCAAGCTGCGGAATACATTGCGCTACCTGCTCGGCGCGCTCGATGGCTGGGACGAGGCCGAGCGGCTGCCAGTGGCCGAGATGCCCGAGCTCGAGCGCTGGGTGCTCCACCGGCTAGCCGAGCTCGACGGCGAGCTGCGTGGGCACGTCGCCGATTTCGACTTTGCGCCGATGATGGCGAAGATCACCGCGTTCGCCGCGCAGGACCTCTCGGCGTTCTACTTCGACATCCGCAAGGACAGCCTCTACTGCGACGCCGCCGACAGCCTGAAGCGGCGGGCGTGCCGGACGGTGCTGGACACGCTGTTCCACGCGCTCGTCCGCTGGCTCAGCCCGGTGCTGGCGTTCACCGCCGACGAGGTGTGGCGGACCCGGTTTCCCGAGGCGGCGAGCGTCCACTTGGAGGAGTGGGGGCGCTACTCGGTATGGCGCGACGACGCATTGGGCGCGCGTTGGGAGCGGCTGCGACTTCTGCGGGGAGCAGTTACCGAGGCCATCGAGCCTCTACGCAAGAACAAGATTCTCGGCTCGAGCAACGAGGCGAAGGTCATGCTGAGCCCTAATCCAGCGACGGTGAACGCTAGCCTGATTGCTTCGGTGGACTTCAGCGAATTGTGCATCGTTGCGACCGTTGAGATCGACGAGCATCCGGCCGGCGTGTTCTTCGTTAATGCGGAGACAGAGGCAAAGGTCGAGGCGCTAGCGACCGACCTCCCCCGTTGCGACCGCTGCCGCCGCCACCTGCCCGTCGCCGCCGACACCGGGCTGTGCCATCGCTGCACAGCGGTGCTCGCGTGAGACGCCTTGGCTACACCCTCGCTGCGGCCGTTCTCGCGGTCGATCAGCTCGTGAAATACTGGGTGACGCACGTGCTGAACCTGCGCGGGCTCGGCTCGATCGCGGTGCTGCCGTTCTTCGACCTGACTTGGGTCGAAAATCCCGGCGTTTCCATGGGCCTGCTTCGCGCCGACGGCAGCAGCACGGCGCGCTGGCTATTGATCGCCGGAACGGCGGCGATCGCAGTCGGCGTCGCGGTATGGATCGCGCGCGAGACCAACCGCGCCGACACGCTGGCACTCGGGCTGGTGCTGGGCGGCGCGGTCGGCAACATCGTCGACCGCGTGCGCTTCGGCTATGTCGTCGACTTTCTCGACCTGTTCTGGCGCGGGGTTCATTTTTACGTCTTCAACGTCGCCGATGCGGCTATAAGCATCGGCGTCGTCCTGCTGCTGCTGCGTGCCGCGATCGCGCCGGCGGCCAAGCCCGAATAGGAGTCGCCGCATGAAATCCTGGCTGATCGTCGCCCTTGCCGCTGCCGTCGCGGTCACGGGGTGTGCCCACCGCAAGAACCGGCTGTCGAACCGTAACGCGCCCGACGAGTTCGCGATCAGCCGCAACGCGCCGTTGATCGTGCCGCCCGATTTCGCGCTGACGCCGCCCAAGCCCGGCGCGCCGCGCGCGCTTGCCGACGACGCGCAGACCAACGCCGCGGAGGCGCTGTTCGGCCCCGGCGTCAAAATCGTGCCGAAGTCGCCTGCGGAGTCGAACCTGCTCGACAAGGCGGGAGCGGCGAAGCCCGAGCCGAACATCCGCTCGAGCGCCGGCGATCCCGAGACGCCGACCGTCAACAATGGCGCGTTCCTGCGCGAGCTGATGGCCGCGCCCGCGAAGACGCTCGACGCCAAGCGCGCGCAGGTTACGCTGGGCGGCTGACCGCGCGCGGCCTTGCGCGGGCAGCTGATGGCAAGCGCCGCGCCGGGAGCTTCGCGCGCTGCCGACGGTTGACGTTGCATGGCCGACGCCGATCCATCGATCCGCGAGGTACCTGCCCGGCTGTGGCGGCCGCGGCGGGTGCTCGTCACGCGCAGCGCGCGCAGCTGGGCACACGGCGAGGCGATCGCGGCCCGCTGCGCCGCGCTCGGACTGCCGGTGACCGAACTGCCGGGCGACCGGCTCGACCTCGGCGACGCGACCTACGCCGAGGCGAAGGCGACGCTCGCGGTCGTCGTCGCGCCGCCGGGCAAGCTCCGCTTCCAGCCGATTGCGCCGTCGGCCGACTGGCGCGTCGACCTCGCCGAAGGCTGTCCCGGGCACTGCAGCTACTGCTACCTCGCGGGGTCGCTGAAAGGCCCGCCGGTCACGCGGGCCTACGCCAACCTGCCCGAGATCATCGCTGCGCTGCCCGCCTTCGTCGGGCGCGGCACGGTCACGTCGCGCATCGCCGCGCGCGCCGCCGAGGGGACGACGTTCGAGGCGTCGTGCTACACCGATCCACTCGGGATCGAGCATCTCACCGGCTCGCTGTCGGCGCTGATCGCGCATTTCGGCGGCTGGGATGCCGACGTCCAGCTTCGCTTCACGACCAAATTCGCTGCGGTCGACCCGCTGGTCGGCATCGCGCACGGCGGGCGGACGCGAGTGCGTTTCTCGCTCAACCCGGCCGTATTCGCGCGCTTCGAAGGAGGGACCGCGCCGGTCGCCGCCCGGTTGCGCGCGCTGCGGCGGATGGCCGACGCCGGGTATCGCTGCGGGCTGACGATCGCGCCGATCATTGCCGCGGAGGGGTGGCGCGACGCGTACGGCGGGCTGCTCGACGCGGTCGCGGCCGCGCTCGCGCCGTCGGCAGACGGCCTGTCACCCGCGCCCGACCCTGACCTGACGGTCGAGCTGATCACCCACCGCTTCAGCGCCGGGTCGAAGGCGGTGCTCGACAGCTGGTACCCGGGCTCGGCCCTCGACATGGGCCCCGCGGGCCGCGCCGAGAAGCGTACCAAGTTCGGCGCGGTCAAGCACGTTTACGACCGGGCGACGATGACCGACCTGCGCGGCTGGTTCGAGGCCACGGTCGCGGCAAAGCTGCCGGGCGCGCGCATTCTGTATTTCACCTGAAAGGCGTGGCCGCGAAGGCCGTGATGGCGTTGGTTACTTGAACAGCGATCCCAGCACGCTGCGCAGGACGCTGCTGCCGACGTTGCCGAGCACCTGCCCGCCCGCCTTGCCCGCGATCGCCTTGCCGAGGCTGCCCGCCACCTGCCGCCCGACCGACGACGCCATCGCCCGGCCGGCCGACAGCGCGATCTTCTCGGCCATCGACTGCGGCTGCGGCCGCGCGGCGACGCGGGCGGTTGCGGCGTTCGCCTTCGCCAGCTCGGCGTCGGCCTTCGCCTGCGCCGCCGCCGCGATCGCCGCTGCCTTCTCCTGTGTTGTCCGTGCCGCCGCGGCGTCCGCCGCTGCCTGTGCCGCTGCCGATTTGGCATTGAGGATTTCGTACGCGCTTTCGCGGTCGATGACGCCCTCGTACTTGCCCGCGACGGGCGAGGTATCGACCATCACCTTGCGCTCCGCCGCGGTCACTGGGCCGACGCGCGACCGCGGCGGCGCGATCAGCGTGCGTGCGACCGGCGACGGCGCGCCGTCGTCCTGGAGCAGCGAGACGAGCGCCTCGCCGACCTTCAGCTCGGTGATGACGGTGGCGACGTCGACCTTGGGGTTGGCGCGGAAGGTCGTCGCCGCGGCGCGGACCGCCGCCTGGTCGCGCGGCGTGTACGCGCGCAAGGCATGCTGCACCCGGTTTCCGAGCTGCCCCGCGACGGTGTCGGGGACGTCGATCGGGTTTTGGGTAATGAAATAGACGCCGCAGCCCTTCGACCGGATCAGTCGGACGACCTGCTCGATCTTGTCGAGCAGTGCCTTCGGTGCGTCGTCGAACAGCAGGTGCGCCTCGTCGAAGAAGAATACCAGCACCGGTTTCGCCGGATCGCCGATCTCGGGCAGGACGGTGAACAGCTCGCTGAGCAGCCACAGCAGGAACGTCGCATACAGCTGCGGCGACTGCATCAGCCGGTCGGCGGCGAGGATATTGACCTGGCCGCGGCCGTTGTCGTCGACCGCGATCAGGTCGTGGATGTCGAGCGCCGGCTCTCCGAAGAAATGGCCCGCGCCCTGGCTGTCGAGCTGGAGCAGCGCCCGCTGGATCGCGCCGACGCTCGCGCGGCTGACGTTGCCGTAGGTCGCCGCCAGCGTCGCCGCGTTGTCGGCGCAGTGGCCAAGCATCGCCGTCAGGTCCTTCAGGTCGAGCAGCGCCAGACCGTTGTCGTCGGCATATTTGAAGGCGACCGCGAGCACGCCCTCCTGGACGGGATTGAGCGCCATCATCCGCGCGAGCAGCAGGGGTCCCATCTCGGTCACGGTCGTG
>Ga0123336_10001235_pt1 | contig 23865 bp, 21 predicted proteins | sample SSSSmetaG_FD_96466 | JGI IMG/M metagenome (GOLD analysis project Ga0123336, IMG submission 96466) | Glacier valley bacterial and archeal communities from Borup Fiord, Nunavut, Canada, to study Microbial Dark Matter (Phase II) - ​SSSS metaG | ecosystem: Environmental > Aquatic > Freshwater > Ice... | reverse complement strand
GGAGCACGGCGAGCAGCGCGTCGACGTCGGCGATCATCAGGTCGGCGGCGCGCGCCAACTGGACGCCGAGGCAGGTGTCGAGCACGTCCGAACTGGTCATCCCCTGATGGACGAAGCGCGCCGGCTCGCCGACATGCTCGGCGAGGTTGGTCAGGAAGGCGATGACGTCGTGCTTGGTCTCGCGCTCGATTTCGTCGATGCGGTCGACCTCGAAGCGACCCTTCGCCCACATCGCCGCCGCCGCCTCGCGCGGGATCACGCCGAGTTCGGCGAGCGCGTCCATCGCGTGCGCCTCGATCTCGAACCAGATGCGGAAGCGCGCCTCGGGCTCCCACAGCGCGACCATCTCGGGACGGGAATAACGGGGGATCATCGCATCGGCTCCGGAAGGCGCAGCCGGCGGCGCGCGAGATCGCCTGCGACTAGCATGGGGCGAGGCGAGCCGGCAACGCGACGGCAGGTGCAACCAGCGGCGTGCTGACCCGTTCATCGTGCAGCCTGACGGAGGCCGGAATGATAAAGACGTTAGCATCTGCCGTTCTGGCGGTTGCGACCGCCGCGGCAGCGCAGACGGTGGCACCGGGCGCGGTCGGGACGACGACGGTGGTGCGTACCGTCACCCCGGCGGACGCGGCTCCGGCTCCCGGCATGACGCCGTCGGGTCTCAGCCCTTCGGTCGTCATACCGCATGCTTCGCCGTCGATGCTGCAGCCGGCGATGCTGCAGCCGGCGATGTCCCGGCCGATGACCGGCATCGCTCCGTCGATCGGCGCGGCGACTGCCGGCACTATCGGCGACGGCCGCGTCGGTACCCTTGCGCCAACACCTGATATCCCCCCGCACTCTTGAGGAGAACTACCTTGAAGACCATGATCACGATCACAGTCGCCCTGCTCGCGACCGCGGCGTCGGCGCAGATGACGTCGCCGGGCGGCAGCACCACCGGTACCGCGAGCACGGGTGCCACGCCGCCGACGACGACCGGCACCACGCCGGGTATGGGCGACACCGGGTCGCAGGGCACTTCGTCGATGGGCACCGGCAGTTCGATGTCGACCGGTACCGGCGGCATGTCGTCGGCACACCGCAGCCACGCCCGCCGCTCGGGCCACACGAGGAACAACAGCTCGATGGGCCAGGGTTCGATGTCCAACGGGTCGATGGGGTCGTCGAGCGGGTCGGCCTCGACGCCGCCGGGGAGCGCGACGAACACGCCGCAGTGACACCGCCGATGCCGTCCACTGCGGCGGCACCGATCCAGCAAAGGAACATGTAATGCGCATCCTGATCATCGCCGCGGTTGCGGCAGCCACGGCGACCACCGCCTCGGCCACGACCCATCACCGCCGCACGATGGCGTCCGACACCGGCTCGGCCGCGGTCCGCCAGCTCAATGAGCGGTCGCTCCAGCAGGCGTCGGCAGGCGGCATGACCGGAGGACAAATGCCTGCCGGACAGATGCCTGCCGGACAGATGCCCGCCGGGCAGATGCCCGACAGCGGAACGAACCGCGGCATGAACGGCACGAGCCCGACCGGATCCGCCCCGATGACCGACCCGGCCACGCCGGCGATGTCCGATCCCGGTATGACGGCACCGCCGCCGCCGCCGCAGAACTAGGTCGTACTCCCGGCCAGGCGCGAGTCCGGCCGGGGCGCTACAGCAGCCCGAGCGCGCGGAAGCTCGCGTGGCCGGTCCGCCCGATGACGACGTGATCGTGCACCGACAGTCCCAGATGCCGCCCTGCCTAGACGATCGCCTTGGTCATCGCGATGTCTTCGCGGCTCGGTTGCGGATCGCCGCTCGGGTGGTTGTGGACGAGGATCAGCCCCGACGCGCCGAGCTCGAGCGCGCGCTTGACGATCTCGCGCGGGTAGACGGGGGCCGCGTTGACCGTACCGCTGCCCATCGCCTCGTCGCGGATCAGGATATTGCGGTTGTTGAGGAAGATGACGCGGAACTCCTCGGTAACGCGGTGCGCCATCGCGGCATGAAGGTAATCGGTCAGCGCCTGCCAGCCGCTGAGCACCGGCCGGTCGAGTGCGGCAGCGCGCAGCGACCGGAGCGATGCCGCCTCGACGAATTTCATCGCCGCCGCCCCGCCCGCCGACAGCCCCTCGACCCGCGCCAGCTCGGCCGGCGACGCGGCGAGTACCGCGGGGAACGATCCGAACTCGCTCAGCAGCCGTTTGGCGAGCGGCTTGGTGTCGCGCCGCGGGATTGCCAGCCCCAGGATATATTCGAGCAGCTCGTAGTCGAGGAACGCGTCGCCGCCGCCTTCGAGCAGCCGCGCGCGCAGCCGCTCGCGATGGCCGCTGGCGTCGACCTCAGGCGGCGTAAGGGGGATGGCTGAGCCCGGCAGGGCTGGTCGTGAAAATCTCGCAGCCCGTCTCGGTGATCCCGACACTGTGCTCGAACTGCGCCGACAGGCTGCGGTCACGCGTCACCGCGGTCCAGCCGTCCTCGAGCAGCTTCACCTCGGGACGGCCGAGGTTGATCATCGGCTCGATCGTGAAGATCATCCCCGGCTCGAGCCGCGGCCCCTTGCCGGGGCGGCCGACGTGGACGACGTTCGGCGCATCGTGGAACACGCGGCCGACGCCGTGGCCGCAGAAGTCGCGGACGACCGAGCAGCGCTGTCCCTCGGCATAAAGCTGGATCGCGTAGCCGATGTCGCCGAAGGTATTTCCCGGACGCGCCGCCGCAATCCCGCGCCGCAGGCATTCCCAAGTCACGTCGACGAGCCGCCTTGCCTTGAGCGGGACGTCGCCGACAAGGAACATGCGGCTGGTATCGCCGTGCCAACCGTCGACGACGACGGTCACGTCGATGTTGACGATGTCGCCCGACTTCAGGCGCTTGGTTCCGGGAATGCCGTGGCAGACGACGTGATTGATGCTGATGCACGACGCGTGGGCATAACCGCGATAGAAGATCGTCGCGGGAACCGACCCGGCCGCCATGACGAAGTCGTGGACCCGCGCGTCGAGGTCGGCGGTGACCGCGTCGGGCACGACGAACGGCACGAGCATGTCGAGCGCGGCTGCGGCAAGGTGTCCCGCCGCACGCATCCCGGCAAAGGCGGCGGCGTCGTGGCGCTTGATCGCGGTGGTCGGCTCGTCGAGGTACGCATCGGTCATCGTCGGCAAAATAGGGTGCGGCCGCGCCAATGTCGACACCTGCGGCTGCGTCGGCTAGAGCGCGCGGATGGCCGATCCCGACCGCATCTATACCGCCGCGCTCGTCGTCATCGGCGACGAGATCCTGTCGGGGCGGACGCAGGACGCGAACATCGCCTATCTCGCGAAGTGGCTCGGGCTGGCGGGGATCCGCCTGCGCGAGGTGCGCGTCGTGCCCGACGTGACGGAAGCGATCGTCGGCGCGGTCAACGCGCTGCGTCACGTCCACGACTATCTGTTCACCACCGGCGGTATCGGCCCGACGCACGACGACATCACCGTCGACGCGATCGCGGCCGCGTTCGGCGTACCCGTCGTCCATCATCCAGACGCCGTCGCGATCCTGACGCGCCACTACGGCGACCGCGTCAACGACGCGCGGCTGCGGATGGCGCGCGTGCCGGAAGGGGCCGAGCTGATCGCCAATCCGCGGACGCAGGCCCCCGGCATCCGCATCGGCAACGTCTTCATCATGGCCGGCGTGCCCGCGATCACGCGGTCGATGCTCGAATCGCTCGACGGCATGCTCCCCGGCGGACGCCCTGTGCTCAGCCGGACGATCGCGGCGTGGACGGTCGAGAGCGCCGTCGCGACGCTGCTCGCCGCGGTCGAAAAGGCACACGACGGCGTCCAGATCGGCTCGTACCCATTCTGGCGCGACGGCAGAACCGGGGCCAATTTCGTCATTCGCAGCGTTGATGCCGCGGTTCTGGGCACGACGGCGACCGCACTCATCGCGGCGCTCGCGGCCGAGGGCATCGCCGCGGTCGACGGCGAGCTGTGACGGAGGGACGCCGATGAGCATCGTGCGGTGGATCGTGTTCGGCGCGGCGCTCGCCGTATTCGTGCTGTTCGCCTTCTCCAACTGGACGCCGGTTCCGCTGGTGCTCCCCGACGGCGGGCGCGGCTTCGTACCGCTCCCGGTGATCGTGTTCGTCGCGTTCGCGCTCGGCTGGCTTCCGGTGCTGCTGATGCACCTCGCGGCGCGCGCGTCGTGGCGGCGGCGCACGGCCAAGGTCGAACGCCTGCTCGACGACGCACTGTCGGCGGGGCCGCGGGTCGCGCCGCCGACCGCGACGACCGCCTTCCCGCCGGTGCCCTGACGGAATGGCGAACCCGGTCTACGTCGCGATCGACATCGGCGACCTGACGAGCGCAACGCGGGTGGTGACGGCGGTCGCGCCGCATGTCGGCGGGATCAAGCTGGGGCTCGAGTTCTTCATGGCCAACGGCCCCGACGGGGTGCGCCGGCTGGCCGCGTTGGGCCTGCCGGTATTCCTCGACGTCAAGCTCCACGACATCGGCAATACGATGGCAGGCGCGGCGCGTGCGCTCGCCCCGCTCGGCTGCGCCATCGTCAACGTCCACGCCGCCGCCGGCCCCGCGGCGATGGCGGCCGTGCGCGACGCGCTGCCGCCGGCGACCGCCGTCGTCGCGGTCACGGTGCTCACCAGCTTCGACCGCGACGATCTCGACCGGATCGGAGTCGCGGGCGACGTCGCGGACCAGGTCGCGCGCCTTGCCGCGCTGACCCGCGCCGCAGGACTGCAGGGGGTCGTCTGTGCCGGCGGCGAAATCGCCGCGGTGCGTGCCGCGTGGCCCGATGCGGTGACGGTCGTCCCGGGGCTGCGGCCGTCGGGCGGGAAGGCCGGCGACCAGAAGCGGGTCATGACCCCGCGCGCGGCGCGCGATGCGGGCGCGTCGGTGCTCGTCGTCGGGCGGCCGATCACCGCCGCCGCCGACCCGGCCGCCGCTGCCGCCGCGATCGCCGCGACGCTGTGACCCTCGTGAAGATCTGCGGACTGTCGACGCGGGCGACGGTCGACGCCGCGGTCGGTGCGGGCGCAAGCCACCTCGGGTTCGTGTTCTTCGCCGCCTCGCCGCGCGACGTCGCGCCCGATGCCGCGCTCGCGCTGGGCCACGGGCTGCCGGTGCACGTCGTCCGCGTCGGGGTGTTCGTCGATCCCGACGACGCGCTGCTCGACCGCGCGGCACCGGCGATCGACGTCATCCAGCTCCACGGCGGCATGGGCCCGGAACGCATCGCCGCCGTGCGTGCGCGGTTCGGCCGGCCGGTGTGGCGCGCGGCGGGCGTCGCCTCGCGCGCGGATATCGACGCCGCGCGAAGCGCCGCCGGCAGCGCCGACCGGTTGCTGTTCGACGCCAAAGCGCCTACCGGTTCCGCGATACCCGGCGGCAACGGGGTGCGGTTCGACTGGACCCTGCTTGCCGGGATCGACGTCGGCCGGGAGTGGGGCCTGTCGGGCGGCCTCGATGCGGCGACGGTCGGCGATGCCATCCGGCTGGCCCGGCCGCCGCTGGTCGACGTGTCGTCGGGGGTCGAGGACAGTCCGGGAGTGAAGTCGGTGGGCAAGATCGTCGCGTTCGTCGCCGCCGCGCGGGCCGCCTGATGGCGACCGCCGCGATCGCCCCGAAGGGGTTGGCAGCCGCATCCGACGCGCGCCCCAGCCTGCGGACCGGCCCAGACGCGCGCGGCCACTTCGGCGCATTCGGCGGACGCTACGTCGCCGAAACGCTGATGCCGGCGATCCTCGAGCTCGAGGCGGCGTATCGTGCGGCGCAGGCGGATCCGGCGTTCGCGGCCGAACTCGACCACCTGCTCAAGCATTATGTCGGCCGGCCGAGCCCGCTGTATTTCGCCGAGCGCTTCACCCGCGCGCTGGGTGGCGCGAAGGTCTACTTCAAGCGCGATGAGCTCAATCATACCGGCGCACACAAGATCAACAACTGCGTCGGCCAGATGCTGCTCGCGCAGCGCATGGGCAAGACGCGGATCATCGCCGAGACCGGGGCGGGGCAGCACGGCGTCGCGACCGCGACCGTCGCCGCGCGCGCAGGGCTGCCGTGCACGATCTACATGGGTGCGCGGGACATCGCGCGGCAGGCCCCCAACGTGTTCCGCATGCGGCTGCTCGGCGCGGAAATCCGCAGCGTCGAGAGCGGTTCGAGGACGCTCAAGGACGCGATGAACGAGGCGCTCCGCGACTGGGTGACCAATGTCGCCGACACCTTCTACATCATCGGCACCGCGGCGGGACCACACCCCTATCCCGAGCTGGTCCGCGACTTCCAGTCGGTGATCGGCCATGAGGCGCGCGAGCAGATCCTTGCGGCCGAGGGGCGCCTGCCCGACGTGCTGTGCGCGGCGATCGGCGGCGGGTCGAACGCGATCGGGCTGTTCCACCCATTCCTCGACGACGACGTGCGGATGATCGGCGTCGAGGCGTCTGGTCACGGGCTCGACACCGACGCGCATGCGGCGAGCCTCGCCGGCGGCGTCGCGGGCGTGCTCCACGGCAACAAGACCATGCTGCTCCAGGACGCCGACGGGCAGATCGCCGAGGCGCACTCGATCTCGGCGGGGCTCGATTATCCCGGCATCGGCCCGGAGCATGCGTGGCTCCACTCGATCGGCCGCGTCGAGTATCAGTCGGCGACCGACGCGGAGGCGCTCGCGTCGTTCCAGCGGCTGTGCACGCTCGAAGGCATCATCCCCGCGCTCGAACCCGCGCATGCGCTCGCGGCGATCGAGCGGTTCGCACCGGCGATGCCCCCGCACGCGATCATCGTCGCCAACCTGTGCGGACGCGGCGACAAGGACATCTTCACCGTCGCCGAGGCGCTGGGGTTCGGCCTGTGAGCGACCGCAGCGCGACCGCGTTCGATCCGCCCGCGGATCGGCTGGCCACCCGTTTCGTCGCCTGCGCGCGCGACGACCGCGCCGCGCTCGTGACCTTCGTTACCGCGGGCGATCCCGACATGGACCGGATGCCGCAGATTCTCGCCGCGCTCGTCGCGGGCGGGGCGGACATCATCGAGATCGGCATGCCGTTCACCGATCCGATGGCCGACGGCCCCGCGATCCAGGCGGGCAACATCCGCAGCCTCGCGACAGGTACGACGCTGCGCAGCGTGCTTGCCGCGGTGGCGGCGTTCCGTGCAGGCGACGCCGCCACGCCGCTGATCCTGATGGGTTATTTCAACCCGATCCTCGCTTATGGTCCGGAGCGGTTCGCCGCCGACGCCGCCGCGGCGGGGCTCGACGGGACGATCGTCGTCGACCTGCCGCCCGAGGAGGACGGCGAGCTGACCCCGTGGCTGAAAGCGCACGGACTGCACACGATCCGCCTCGCGACGCCGACGACCGATGCCGCGCGGCTGCCGGCCGTGGTCGCGGGCGCGTCGGGCTTTGTCTATTATGTTGCCGTCGCCGGCATAACCGGCGCGGGCTCGGCCGAGGTCGCCGACATTGCCGCGGCGGTCGCGCGGCTGAAGGCGGCGACGCCGTTGCCGGTCGCAGTCGGCTTCGGGATCCGCACGCCCGTGCAGGCGGCAGCGATCGCGGTCCACGCCGATGCGGTCGTCGTCGGCTCGGCGATCGTGTCGCTGATCGGCGCGGCGGCCGAGGCGCGCGCGAACGACCTGCCCGAGCAGGTCGAGGCGTTCGTCGCGGGACTTGCCGCGGCAGTCCGCGACGCGCGTCGTGGTTCCACGGAGATCGCCGCATGAGCTGGCTGACGCGCATCCGGCCGCGGCTGACGGCGATGCTGACGCGGCGCGAGACGCCCGACAACCTGTGGCGCAAGTGTGCGCGGTGCGGGACGATGCTGTACGTCAAGGACTTCGAGGCGACGCTCGGCGTCTGCCCGCGCTGCGGCCATCACGAGCGCATCGACCCGGCGACGCGCTTCGGGCAGATATTCGATGGCGACTACAAGCGGCTCGATGTCCCCAAGGTGCCCGAGGATCCGCTCAAGTTCCGCGACCAGAAGCGCTACGTCGACCGGCTCAAGACGGCGCGCACCGTCACCGGTGAGCCCGAGGCGATGGTCGTCGCGACCGGCACGATCGGTGGCGAGGCGGCGGTCGTTGCGGTCCAGAACTTTGCCTTCATGGGCGGGTCGATGGGCCTGGGCGTCGGCGAGGCGTTCCTTTCGGGCGCGCTCGCCGCGGTCAAGGCGAAGTGTCCGTTCGTCGTGTTCACCGCCGCCGGCGGGGCGCGGATGCAGGAGGGCATCCTCAGCCTGATGCAGATGCCGCGCACGACCGTCGCGATCGCCGAGCTGCGCGAGGCGGGGCTCCCGTACATCGTCGTGATGACCGACCCGACGACCGGCGGGGTCACCGCGAGCTATGCCATGCTCGGCGACATCCAGATCGCGGAGCCCGGCGCGCTGATCGGGTTCGCCGGGCAGCGGGTGATCGAGCAGACGATCCGCGAGAAGCTGCCCGAAGGCTTCCAGCGCGCCGAATACCTGCTCGCCCACGGCATGCTCGACATGGTCGTCCACCGCCGCGATCTGAAGGCGACGCTTGCGCGCGTCATCGGCCTGCTGATGCGCCCGCGGGAGCCGATCGCGGCGTGACGGCGCGTTAGTGGAGGCCGCCCGCTCCGACAATCCGGTGCTCGACGCGCTGCTCGCGGCCGCGTTCAAGCTGCACCCGGCGACGATCGACCTCGGGCTCGAGCGGCTCGAGCGGCTGCTCGTGCGCCTCGGCAACCCGCACCTCAAGCTGCCCCCGGTGTTCCATGTGGCGGGCACCAACGGCAAGGGGTCGACGTGTGCGTTCCTCCGCGCCGGACTCGAAGCTTCGGGGCGGCGGGTGCACGTCTACACGTCGCCGCATCTGGTCCGGTTCAACGAGCGCATCCGGCTGGCGGGCACGATCATCGACGACGCCGTGCTGACGACGACGCTGCGCGACGTGCTCGACGTCAACGGGACGGCCCCGATCACGTTCTTCGAGCTGACGACCGCGGTCGCGTTCCTCGCCTTCGCCCGCACGCCCGCCGACGCTGCGGTGATCGAGGTCGGCATGGGCGGTCGGCTCGACGCGACCAATGTCGTCCGGCCGGTCGTCGGCGGCATCGCCGCGCTCGGGCTCGACCACCAGTCGTGGCTCGGCAACGGTATCCTCGACATCGCGGGCGAGAAGGCGGGCATCGCCAAGCGCGGCGTGCCGCTCGTCGTCTCGCGCTACCCCAAGACCGTCACCGCGCGCATTGCCGAGGTTGCCGGCGTCGCGGGCGCGCGGCTGCTGATCCGCGGCGGCGACTGGGACGCGGCGGTGTACGAGGGCGCGCTCCACTTCCGCGACGCCGCCGGGAAGGTCACGCTGCCGCTGCCGCGGCTCGCGGGCGCGCATCAGCTCGACAACGCCGCGCTCGCGGTCGCGATGTTGCGCGCGCAAACCGCCGTGTCCGTGCCCGACGGGGCGCTGCGTGCGGCGATGGGCTGGGCCGAGTGGCCGGCGCGGCTGCAGCGGCTCGACGCCGGGCCGCTGGTCGCGCGGCTGCCCGCCGGCAGCGAGGTGTGGCTCGACGGCGGCCATAATCCGTCGGCCGCGCGCGTCATCGCCGATGCGTTCCGCGGCCATCCGCTGACCGAGCGGCCGTTCTACCTCGTCACCGGCATGCTCATCACGAAGGACGCGGGCGGCTTCTTCAAGCCGTTCGCCGGGCGCGCGACCGCGGTCTATGCCGTTCCCGTTCCCGGCCACGATGCGCAGACGCCGGACGCGCTGATCGCCCGCGCGCGCGAGGCGGGGCTGCCGGGCATCGCGGCCGAGGACGTCGGAGCCGCGTTCGGCGCGATCGGCCGCGGCGCCGACCGCGCGCGCCCGCCGACGGTCCTCGTCACCGGCTCGCTTCATCTTGCCGGAGCGGTGCTCGCGGCGAACGGTCAGCTGCCGGCGTAGGCGACCGCGGCGACCGCACCGGCCAGCGGCTTCACCTCGACCGTGAACGTCCGGCCGTCGGCGGTGACCGACCCGTGGCCGAAGCGCCAGCAGCGATGATCGCGTGTCAGGTCGCGCCCCTGCGCCTTGAGCACCGCCTCGCGCGCCGCCCAGATGCCGGCGAGACCGTGCCACGCGGCAAGATCGTCGACCTCGACGCCTGCGAGGATCACCGCTTCGGCGCTGGCGGCCTCGGCTGCGGTTTCGAGGTCGATGCCGACGGCAACGCGGGCGAGCACGGCGGCGGCCCAGCCGGGTCGATGCGCGACGCTGGCGAACAGCCCGGTGCCGCCGAGCATGCGGACGCCGTCGGCGCGCGCGACCAGCCGCCCGGCGACACCGCACGCGGCGGCGAGGTCCGACAGCAGCGAATGGCGCATTGGCGATGGCTCGCCGGCCGGCGTCGGCACGACCAGCGCCTGCGGGACGTCGTCGAGCCGGAAGACGTCGCCGACCCTGCACGCCCAGCGCGTCACCGGCTTGCGGGCTGCGCCGGCGTCATCGCTGCGCCGGCTGCGCCGGTATCATCGCTGCGCCGGCTGCGCGGGGGAGCCTTCCCACGCGGTGCCGGCGGCGAGCGTCTCGCCTTTCATCAGGACCGACAGGTCGCCGAGCTCGGCACCGTCCTCGATAACGGCGTCGTAGAGCACGATCGCGAGCGAGCCGACCGTCGCGCGTGCCCCGACCGTGACGTGCGACACCTTCATCACGCGGTCCTCGAACAGGTGCGTCTGCAGCCCGGCCGCCTCGTTGAGCGCGGCGTCGTCGCCGATCGTGACGAGGTCGAACTCGGTCAGATCGGTCGTGTCGATGAATGCTTGGGCGCCGATCTTCGCACCCATTGCCCTGAAATAGGCGGCGAGCCACGGCGTCCCCCGCAGCGGCGCGAGCAGCAGGTTGACCGCGAGGTTCTCGTAGGTCGCGGTGACGAGCTCGCTGCGCCAGACGAAGAAGCTCCACAGCGGCCGGGTCGTCGGTCGGTAGCGTCCGACCACCGTCCACTTCAGCGCGACGACCGCCAGCCCGGCGGCGACGACGAACGCGAGGTACAGCGGGATGAACGCGGCGGCGATCTTCCACCCGGGGTGCGGCAGGTCGGCAAGGTCGCCGACGACGCTGAGCAGCAGGCTCAGCAGCGAGATGAAGATCGACAGCGGCAGGATGGTGCGCACCGTCTCCATCGCCAGCCGGGCGGCGACGAGGCGGCGCGGCGGGTTGAAGCGTGCGCCTTCGTCGAACATCGTCGCGACCTGCCGCGCCGGCAGGCTGAGCGGCGGCGAGCCGAACCATGTCGCGCCTGCGGTCATAGCGAGCGCCGGATCGGTGGGCGGCTTCGACAGCACCCCGATCAGGGAATTGTCGCCGATCGTGGTGCCGGCGGGCACGAGCGCGCTGTTGCCGACGAAGGTCCGCCGGCCGATCACCGTCGGGGCGAGCACGATGCGCCCGGGCTCGAGCCGCGCGCCGCCGAGGACGACGCCGTCGGCGATGAAGCTTTCCGGACCGATCGCGACGAGATCGTGGACGACCGATGCGGCAGTCGAGATTTCGGCACGCGCGCCGACGCGGGCCCCCATCAGGCGGAACCACGGTCGGACGAACAGCGTCGCATAGATCGGATGGAGCAGCTCGAGCGCGAGCACCCCGAGCTGGCGGACGATCCAGAAGCGCAGGTAGAACCCGCTCCAGATCGAATAGCTCCCGGCGCGCGCGCGGCCGAGCAGGGTCCATTTGACCGCCGCCATGAGCAGACACATCAGCACGACGTACGCGAGCGCGAGCAGCGGCGAATAGGCGATGAAGCCGTAGCCCGCGCTCGTCCAGTCCGCCTCGATCATCGCGACCAGCCCCGGAGCGATCGGCAGCAGTGCGGCGATGGGCAGCAACGCCGCCGCCAGCAGCAAGGCGGCCGCCATGCCGTGCCGCCGCAGCGCCGACGGCGCTGACGCGGTCGTGGCGGCGACGCCGGCGATCCGGCGTGCCGGCGATCCCGCCCAGCGCTCGCCCGCCGGGATCGTGCGGTTGGCCGGCAGCGCGCTGAGCTCGTCGAGCGCCGCCCCGCCGCCGACCGCCGCATCGCGGCCGACCACGGCCATCGCGCCGATACTCGCGTTCGCACCGATCGTCGCCGTGCCGAGCCGCAGCCGCCCGCCCTCGACCGAACTCGTCGCGAGCAGCGCGCCGGCGTCGAGCGACGCGCCCGCTCCGATCGTGACGAGATCGGCGGCATCGATCGTCTCGCCGAGCAGCAGCGCGTCGCGCCCGACGCGCGCGCCGAGCAGCCGGTAGTAGACGACCGCGGCGGGGGTTCCGGCAAGATATTGCGACGCCACCGTCTCGAGCACGCGCCGCACCAGCCACCAGCGGAAGAAATACCATCCCCACAGCGGGTAGTCGCCCGCGCGGTAGCGGCCGATCACGAGCCACTTGAACGCGACCGAGCCGAGCAGCAGCAGCGGCGGCAAGGCGACGAACGCCCCCGCCGCCGCCCCCGCCGCCTCGATCCGGGTCAGCCCGTTCGACGCCCAGTAGACATAGGCAAGATAGGGCAGCAGCCACTGCAGCCCGGCGAACCCGTAGATGAAGGGGAGCGCCAGCGTCTGGGCGACGGCGCAGCGCACGAAACGCGCGCGGTCGACGGGCGCGAAGGCACTCGCCGGAGTCGCGCCCCGCTCCCCGCTCCGCGCGTCGAGGCGAGTGGCAAGACCGCGGATGGTCGGTGCGGCGTACAGGTCGTTGATCGAGATGTCGGCGAGGCCGGGCAGCTGGCGCGCGCGCGAGACCGCACGCGCAGCACGCAGCGAGTGCCCGCCGAGGTCGGTGAAGAAGTCGGCGGTGACCGACACCGGCAGCGGCGCGAAAACCTCGCTCCACGCGGTGTGGAGCGCGGCTTCGGTCGCCGTCGCAGGCGCGGCGAGACCGGCCGGCGCGGCGTGCGTCCGCGGCGGCGGCAGCGCCTTGCGGTCGACCTTGCCCGACACGAGCAGCGGCAGCCGGTCGACGATCTCGAACAGCGCCGGCTGCATGTAGGCGGGGAGCCGGGCGCGGAGCGCGGACCCGATGTGCGCGATGTCGAGGACCGCTCCACCGCGGGGCACGAGATAGGCGACGAGCAGGTCGCCCTCGCCGGGATCGAACAGCGTGCAGACCGCCTGCGCGACCGCGTCGTCGTCGGTGAGCGCGGCCTCGATCTCCGCCAGCTCGACGCGATACCCGCGGATCTTCACCTGCGTATCGATACGGCCGGCGAAGACGATATCGCCGCGCGCGTCGACGGAGACGAGATCGCCGGAGCGATACACCGGCTCGGGCCCGGTCGCGGCGTCGAGCGCGAGGAGCGGGAACTTGGCCGCGGTCAGGTCGGGCAGTCCGATATAGCCCGCGCCGACGCCGGGGCCGCCGATGACGAGCTCGCCGGGCGTCCCCGGCGGCAGCGGCCGGAGCTGCTCGTCGACCACCCAGGCGCGGTACCCCGGCAGCGGCCGTCCGATCGTGACGGGGACGTCGGGAGCCAGCTCGGCCCACGTCGCGGTCACCGATGTCTCGGTCGGGCCATAGGTGTTGAGCAGCCGCAGTCCGGGACGCGCCCAGCGCCGGGCAAGGTCGGGCGGGCAGGCTTCGCCGCCGAGGTTGATCAGTCTCAACGACGGCGGGCAGTCGGCGACGACGGCGAGCAGCGACGGGACGCAGTGCCATACCGTCACCTGTTCGCGCGCGATCGCGGCGGCGACATCGGGGCCGCTGCGTGCAAGCGACTCGCTCGACACGATCAGCTCGGCCCCGGCGAGGAAGGCCGGCCACGTCTCCTCGAGCGACATGTCGAAGGCGAGGCTGAAGCCCTGGAAGACGCGGTCGGCCGCGGTCAGGCCAAGGACCGCGCTTTCGGCGCGAACGAGGTGGGTGATGTTGCGATGGCGGATCGCCACGCCCTTCGGCTGGCCGGTCGTGCCCGAGGTATAGATGATGTAGGCCAGATCGTCGGGCGTCGTCGTCACCGACGCGCGGGTGAACGACCAGGTGTCGCCCGTCGCGATTTCCCCAAGCCGATCATCGAAGGCGACGACGGGTGCCGCGAAATCGTCCGCGCGCTGCTGGGTGGTGACGATCAGGCGGGCGGCGGCATCGCGCGCGATGAAATCGATACGGTCGGCGGGAAAGCCGAAGTCGACGGGAACATAGGCGGCTCCGGATTGCAGGACCCCGAGCACGGCGATGAACTGATCGAGCCCGCGCGGCAGGCAAATAACGACCCGGTCGCGCTCGACAATGCCGCGCCGACGCAGGAAATGCGCGAACTGCGTCCCGCGCGTCGCGAGCTCGCCGTAGGTCAGGGTAGTTTTCCGGCCGCCGTCCTCCGCCGGATCGGCCAGCCGCAGCGCGATCCGGTCGGGGGCCGCGCTCGCCGTCGTTGTCAGGATGTCGTGGAGCAGCTCATCGCGCGCGTACGGCGGTTCGGGGAACGGCGGCGCCGCGCATGCGATGAGGGTCATGGGATCTGTGAACTGGGCTGCTGTGCAGCGTCCCTAGCCCGCGCCGGGGTAGTGTGTCACGCCGGCGTCCCGCGCACTCAAACAAAACGCCTCCGAGCGGAACTCGGAGGCGTTGCGTTAGGCTGCGGCGCTAGCTCGCAGGCGGACTGGTTACCGCTTCCAGGGCGGAATATCGAAAAGGAACGAGGTGATCGTATTCATGAGCCAAGACATCTTGCTTCCCCCTGCTAAGTGACGTATCCTATAACACGTCCAATTCTACACAATGTTTAGCGCAAGGCAAGCGCTAAATTGCTGAAAAGTCGTGTCTTAACACATTTCGTGCAACTTGAACACCGTGAATGCGTTAAGCGGTTGAATGTCTTTGTGTGCGTGCGCCCTACTCATGTGAAGTTTACCCGCAATAGTTAACTATTGCGGGTATCGAATAGCTTGCTCGATGGGGAGGGCTGGCGAATCATCTGCGTCAAATTGGTCCGAAAATCATTTTCGTCGCCGCTGTTATCCCGCTACTCTGCGAAGGGTGAAGGTCCGAGTCCCAACGCTCACGCGCATGATCAATGCAATGCGCGGTGCTCCGAGCGTCGCTAATCCGACCTCGAGCAAGCCGGCGGCTGAAAATCCAGCGGCGCGCGATGCCGACGACCAGCACCACCTGCTGCGTTCGGAGCTCGCCGGAGCGCTGGAAAACGGCGACATCTACGTCGTGTATCAGCCGAAGCTCGACCTTCGGACGGGTCGATACGCCGGCGTCGAGACACTGCTGCGCTGGCTACATCCCGTACGGGGGCAGATCGATCCGTCAGGCCTGATCGCGAGCGCCGAAGCGAGTGGCCAGATCCACGACCTCTCGCAGTGGGTTCTCGGCCGCGCGATTGCCGACCAGCGGATGATCGCCGCGTCGGCACCCGGGCTCTGCTTCCACATCAACATCTCGGGCGAGTCGCTGCGCTTCGACGACTTCATCGACAAGGTCTGCCGCGCCGCGCAGGCGGCGTCCGGACCGATCGGACTTGAGATCACCGAAACCGCGTTCATCGCCGATCCGCGAGCCTCGTTCGCCAATCTCAATCGGCTGGTGGCGGCCGGTATTCGCGTTTCGATCGACGATTATGGCTCCGGGCACTCGTCGCTCGCCTATCTCAAGGAACTGCCCGCCGACGAGATCAAGATCGACAAGCTGTTCGTCAGCGGCATGACGCGCAGCAACCGCGACCCGCTGATCGTGCGATCGACCATCGATCTCGCGCATGCGCTGGGCATGCGCGTCGTCGCCGAGGGCGTCGAGAGCAATGCCGCGCTCGCGCTGCTGCGGGCAATGGGGTGCGACATGGCGCAAGGCTATTTCATCAGCCCGCCGCTGCGCCTGGGTGATCTCGCGCCATTCCTCGACGATGCAGCGCACCTCGCCCGGCTGAACAATACCGACATTTCGCTCACGCCGCCGCAGGGGTTCTGGGATCGCACCGGCCACGGCACCGCCGGTGCCGGCGGCGCTGCACCGGAGGAGTAGCGCTGTGGCACGCGCCATTCGATGCTTGGCAATGCTGCTCGGAATGCTGTGCGTTGCGACGCAGGCTCCGGCTGCGCCCCCGATCGCCCACGATGTTCCAGCCGCCACCGACCAGGTCGACTACGACCGCGTCATCGCGCAGGCGAAGCTCGTGATGATCGGTAACCCCGAACGCGCCCGTGCGCTCGGCAAGGTTGCGGCGAGGCTGGCTGGCGACTGGCCGGCAGGCGCTCCGCGCGAACTGGCGATCGCCCGTGCAGACTGGATCGAAAGCGAAGGTGCCTACCGGGCCAGCAACGCCGCCGCCGCCGAGCCGCTGATGCGAAAAGCCTTGGCCACCACGGAGCGGCTCGCACCCGGCAGCAAGCTGCATGCCGATCTGCTGCTGTCGCGCGCGCGGCTGCGGCGCGAGGCCGGCGCGCCGCAGGACGCGCTCGCCGACCTGCAGTCGGCCTATCGGATCTTCGACTCCCTTCACGACATCCGCAGCAAGGCAAAGGCACTGCAAAGCATCGGGTCGATCTATCAGGACGCGCAGAATTACGAACGAGTCCTTTATTACTACCGGTCGGCCGGGGAGATGATACCCAAAGATCCCAATCTGGCCCTGTCGGCTTATAACAATATCGCGAACGCCTATTTCAAACTCCATCGATATGGGGAGGCTAAAGCCGCTTACAGTCAAGCCTTGAGACTAGCCGAGCGCATGAACAGTTCGACGCTGAGGGCGCAAATCACGACCAACATCGCCGATCTCGAAATCGACAATGCGCGACCCGATTTGGCCAAGGCGATGATCGATCGCGGATTCAAGCTAACTAGTTCATCGTCGGCCGCAAGTCTTCGGCCATGGGTGCTCGGCGCGGCTGCGAAGCTCGCGTTGGCGAAGGGCGATCTTGTCGAAGCGCAGCGCAATCTGACCGAGGCCTTTGCGCTTGCCGACCGGATCGCTTCCGACCAGACGTTCAGTTCGGTGCAGCTGACGGCGTACCGGGTCTACAAGGCGGCGGGAGACCCTGCGCGCGCGCTCGAGCATCTCGAGGCGTTCCGCCGGGTCGACGACGAAAGCCGCGCGCTCGCGGCATCGACCAATGCCGCGCTGATGGCGGCGAAATTCGACTTCAACAACCAGAACGCCCGCATCGCGACGCTCAAGACGGGTCAGCTCCAGCGTGACGTCGCGCTGACCCGGCTGCGCGCGCGACAGTCGTCGGTGATCTTCAGCGGGATCCTGATCCTGCTGCTTGCGCTGGTCGTCTTCATGGTCGTCTATCTGCGCGCGGTGCGACGCAATCGCAGCGCGCTTCTCGCGGCGAACGCCAAGCTGGCACTCACCAATGCCGAGCTCGCCAGCGCCCTCAGCGCAAAATCGCAGTTCCTCGCCACGACGAGCCACGAGATCCGCACGCCGCTCAACGGCATCCTCGGGATGACGCAGGTCATCCTCGCCGATCGCGCGACCAAGGCGGCGGTGCGCGACCGGGTCGGCCTGATCGACACCGCGGGCCGCGCGATGCGGACTCTGGTCGACGACATCCTCGACTTCGCGAAAATCGACGCGGGCGAGGTGCGGCTCGAACGCGTCGCCGTCGATCTCCAGACGGTCATCCCCGACATCATTTCGCTGTGGCGCGCCCAGGCGCACGACAAGGGCATCGCCCTGCGATCGACCGTCACCGGCGTCGCCGAGCCGATCATGACCGATCCGTCGCGCCTGCGGCAGATCATGTTCAACCTGCTGTCGAACGCGATCAAGTTCACCGCGGCGGGAGAGGTCCACGTATCGGTCCGCGCACTCGATGCCGACATCGGCGGGGGGCGCCGCGTCGCGCTTGCCGTCGGCGATACCGGCATCGGCATCCCGGACGAGGCGTTCGGAGCGATCTTCGAGCCGTTCCAGCAGCTCGATACGACGACGACGCGGCGCTTCGGCGGTACCGGGCTGGGACTCGCGATCTCGCGCCACCTCGCCCGGATCATGGGGGGCGATATCGACGTCGTCAGCACGGCGCACGGATCGACCTTCACCGTTACCCTGCCCTACGCCACCGCCGTGCCCGGGATTACCGCGGCGGCGGCGGCGGCCGCGCCGGCGACGGACATCGCGGTGCTGGTGGCGAGCGACAACCCTATTCGGCGCAGCTACCTGCGAACGGCACTTGCCAACGAGCTCAGCGCGATTGCCGCGTGTGCGACCGGCGAAGTCGCCGCGGTTCTTGCGTCCAATCACGTCTCGGTCGTGCTCGCCGACGCCGAGAGCGCGGCGGCAGCGCTGGCCGCGTCGTGGTCGCGATCCGACGTTAGCGATTGGCCCCCGGTCGTCGTCATCGTCGCCGAGGACCAGAGCACCGCGCTCGAGCCGTGGCGTGCCTTTGCGCAGGTGCAGATCGTCGCCAAGCCGGTGCGGGTCGATGCCGTGCTCGCGATCCTGCGCGACCGGATGACGGAACCCGGCAAGAGAACGGTTGCGGCGGCCGCCGCGGTAGCGTTGCCCGTCAAACTGACGTAATCGGATAATACGCAGTGGCCTTGCGAGGGAGTAGATGCGAATTCTGGCCATCGAGGATGACGCGCTCAACCGCCGGGTTGTGCGCGACATGCTGTCGGTGGCCGGGGTCACGCTGAACGAAGCCGACGGGGCGGTTGCGGGGCTGGCGATGATCGACGGAACCGAGTTCGACGTCATCCTGATGGACCTGCGCATGCCGGGAATGGACGGGCTCGAAGCGATCGGGCACATCCGCGCCCGTCCCGATCCCAAGCGCGAGCTGCCGGTCATCGTCGTCACCGCCGACGCCGCAGCGAGCCTGCGCGATCAATGCCTCGCGGGCGGAGCGGACGAGTTGCTCCTGAAGCCGGTGTCGATGGAGGACCTGTTCGAGGCGATCGGCCGCGTGATCGCGGCGCGCGGCCGGCCCGGCGCGATGCTGTTCTGACCGGCGGGCAGCGCTAGAAGAGGGCGTGCCCGGCGGCCGTCGTCACCGCGGACGCGATGCCGATCACCGCCAGCACGCCGGCTCCCACGACGATCGCCCCTGAACGCGCCACCAGCGCGATCGAGAGCAGGACGATGGCCATCTGCAGCGCGGTCTCGCCGAGCTCATAGCCCTCGACCGCGGCAGCCGCCGTGCGTCCCTCCGCCCGCTCGCGTTTCCCCGTGACCTCGAGCTGGCCGATCGCATGCCCCGCCGCATCCGGCGTGCGCAGCCGCTTCGCCTCGGCGGTCCAGCGTGCGCGGTCGTCCGCCGCCACCGCGCCCGATTGCGCCGCCGTCCTGGCGACGGCTTCGCGGATGATCTTGGCCTGCATGTAGTTGAACGTGTCCGACGCCTCGATCCCGTGGAGCAGGCTTTCACGCGCGGCTCCCGCGGCCGCCATGTGGACGATGGCGAGGGCGACGGCACAGCCGCCCACCATCAGCGCGACGCGGTCGCGGAAGCGGCGCTCGCCCGCCCGCTCGGCATCGGCGACCGCCGACCGCTCGCCTTCGGCCCGCTCGATCGCCTCGTCGATCAGTTCCTTGGCATCCGCCGGCTCGAGCATCGCGCGTCTCCCTGCCGCCGGCGTAGCGGCACTCGCCCGCCGCTGCAACGCGGTCGCCGTCAACCCGCGGCGAACTGCTCCTGCAAAGTCCGCTTGAGGATTTTGCCGATCGCGCTGCGGGGCAGCTCGTCGACGATCCGCACGCTGCTCAGCCGCTGCATCTTGCCCAGCCGCGCGTTCGCCCACGCCCGCAGTTCCCCGGCGTCCACGACCGATCGCAGCGTGACGAAGGCCACCGGAGTTTCCCCCCATTCGACCGACGCGACGCCGATCACCGCCGTCTCGTCGACCGCCGGATGGTCACGCAGCACGGCTTCGAGGTCGACGGGATAGATATTGAACCCGCCGGAGATGATCATGTCCTTGGCACGCCCGATCAGCGTGAAGAAGCCGTCGGCGTCGATGCTGGCGATGTCGCCCGTGCGGATGTAGCGGTCGCCGGCCGGCGAAATCCACACGGTCTCCGCGGTCTTCGCCGGAGCATTGTGGTACCCGGTCATCATCGCCGCCGACCGGCCGACCACCTCACCGGCGACACCCGCGGGCGCGAAATCGCCGTCGGGACCGATGACGCGCAGATCATGGCCCGGCATCGGTTTTCCGACGGTGTGAAGCTTCTCGGGATACTCGTGCGCGACGAGTACGCAGCTGCCGCCGCCTTCGGTCATGCCGTAATATTCGACCAGCCCGCCCGGCCAGCGACGGAGCACCTCCGCCTTCAGCTCGGCCGCGAACGGGGCCGATGTCGCGTATTTCATCCGATACGCGGACAGGTCGAAGCAGTCGAATTCGGGCACGGCGAGCAGGCGGCGGTACTGGACGGGAACCAGCATCGCGTGCGTCGCGCGGTGGCGTTCGCTCAGCTCGAGGAAGCCGCGCGCGTCGAACTTGGGCATCAGCACGACGGTCCCGCCGCCGGCCAGCGTCGGCAGGAAGCTGACCAGCGTCGTGTTGGAATATAGCGGCGTGGAGATCAGCGTCACCGCATCCGGACCAAGGCCCGGCGGCTGTGTCAGGTGATTGTGCGGCCAGCGCATCGCGAACGATTGGACGATGCCCTTGGGGGTTCCGGTCGTTCCGCTCGAGTAGATGATGTTGAATGGTGCGCTTGCGTCGACCGGTACCGCCGCGGGCCGGCTGCCAGGCGGTGCAAGCCACGCGTCGATCGTCATTCCCGGAGCCGCTTCGCCGATCCCGACCACGCGCGGCGCAAGCGTGTCCGCGACCGGCGCGAGCAGCGTCGCGGCCGCGGCGTCGACGAACAGGTGTGTCGCCCCGGTGTCGGCGATCATCGCTGTCAGCTGCGCGACCGTCGACGACGGCGACAGCGGCGCGGCGGCGGCACCGGCGCGGACCACGCCTATGAACACGCACGCATAATCGATCGAGCTCGCCGCGACGATCGCCACGATGTGACCCGGGCCGCTGCCGTCGCGTTGCAGCGACGCCGCGATCCGGTCGACGCGCGCGTCGAACGCGGCATAGGTCAGCCGGTCGCTCCCGCAGATTACGGCCGTATGCTGCGGCCGCGCCTCCGCCTGCAGGGCGACGAGATCGGCGACGCTCCCGACGCTGCGCGCGACATAGTCGGTTATGGCATCGGTCACGATCGCGTCGCCGCCAACGGCTGTGGGTCAGGCATGCGCGGAAGGCCGCCAGCCCGCTGCGCCCAACAGCCGCCGCGGCAGGCGCCGCCACGATCGGGATCGATGCGGGGTGGGGGCAATGACAGCGAGGACCGGGACCTTCGCGGAGAACCCGAGATCCTCGGTCGTGCGGACCTGGCCTCGCGTCAGCTCACCCAGCAGGGCGAGCGCGAACGCCAGTGCAAAGCTTGCGCCCGCGGCGATGCCGACCATCAGCGGGATGTTGGGATAGGTCGCCGTGTCGTCGGCGATGACGTCGCCGATGACGTTGAGCCCGGTCGGTGCGGCCGCGACCTCGTCGAAGTTCGCGACGTGCGCGGCAAGACGGTCGTAGAGTTGCGTTTTCAGCGCGATGTCCCGGTTCATGGCCGCAAGCTGGTCGTACATCGGCATGCGCTGGAGCAGGCGCAGGCGTGCCTGGAGGTAATCTTCGTCGTGCTGCTGGCGAATGCGGCCGCTCAGCGCCTCCGGGACTGCGCCGCCGGCAAGCGCGGTCTCACGCGCGAGCTGGTCGCTGACGACGCCGCGTTGGGTAAGCAGCGCAACGGTCGCCGGATTCTCATCGCCCCTCAGGCGCGCGACGGCAAGCTGCGCCTCGATGTCGTCGAGACGTCGCTTCAGCGCCTGCATCGCAACGCTCGTCACCGGACCCGCCGCCATCTCGACCGCACGCGGTACGTGGTCGTTCGCGAGCGCCGCCGAATGCTCCAGGTAATCGAGCCCGCCCGCCGGCGTGTCGACCGCGATCCGGTTTGTGGCCATGAACGCCACCCGCTTGGCCTCCGCCGCCTTGAGTTGTGCAAGCGCCCGCGCAGCCTGTTGCTGGTTCCACATCGACGCGCGCCGCGCGGCGTCGGCGCGGGTCGTGCCGCTCTGCTCCATGAATGCCGTACGGATGACGGCCACGATCTGCTTGGCGGCGTCGAGCGAGCTCGAGGTGTAGTAGATCTCGATGATCGAGCTGTCTTCGAGCTGACGCGCGGCCACTCCCTGACCCAAAGTGCCCGCTGCCCATGACGCGACATCGCCGGTCCCGCCGGTCGCATCCTGCCACGCGGCGATGACCTGCGGATTATCCGGCCAGCCGAGCTTGGTCACCGCGTTGCGCATCACGGCGAGATCGGACACGAGCTTGATCTCGGTCGCGATGTAGATGCCCTGCGTGTTCTTCTGGAGCGCGGAGAACTGGTTGGGATCGCTGTTGTCGATGTTCAGCATCACTCGCGCCTTGGCGGTGTATTGCCGGGGGATCTGCGACGCGACGCCGAAGGCGACGCCGCTCGCGACCAGCACCATCGCAAGGATCGACCAGCGCGCTGCGACGAGCGCCGTCCACAGTTGCGCGAGGCTCATCGATCAGGCCGCGCGCGCAGGTTCCAGCGTCCGTGCGATGCGCCAGACCTTCTCGATCGTGGCCGGCATCTCGAGCTGTGTTCCGTCGAGCGCGTCGATGATCGCGTTCATGATCGACGGCATCGCCCCGATCGTCCCGGCCTCGCCGCAGCCTTTCACCCCGAGCGGATTCGTCGGGCTCGGCGTGCCGAGGGTGTCGAAGCCGATCGCGGGCGGCATGTCGGCGGCGCGCGGGACGCCGTAGTCCATGAACGATCCCGTCAGCAGCTGTGCGCCGTCGCCGTAGACGATGTCCTCGAGCAGGACCTGGCCCAGCCCCTGCGCGACGCCGCCGTGGATCTGCCCCTCGACCAGCATCGGGTTCATCAGCACGCCGAAATCGTCGACGACCGAATAGCGGACGACCTGTGTCGTGCCGGTGGCGGGGTCGATCTCGACCTCGGCGACGTGGCAGCCGTTGGGATACGTCGGCCGCGGGTTCTCCGGCTTGTACACCGCGCGGCCGTCGAGCGCGCCCGGATGCGCGGCGGCAAGCTCGGCGAGGCTGACGGTGCGGTTGGTTCCGCGCGCGCTGAACACGCCTTGCGCATAGTCGACGTCGACCGCGTCGAGGTCGGCCTTCGCCAGCCCGACGCCGCGGCGGACGAGGTCGTCGCCCGCCTCGATCACCGCGCCGCCGCCCCATGCGAGGCTGCGCGAGCCGCCCGTGCCGTTGCCCTGGTCGAGCCGCGCGGTATCGCCCTGGACGATCCGCACCGCCTCGAGATCGAGCCCGAGCCGGTCGGCGAGCACCTGCGCGTATGCCGTCTCGTGGCCCTGGCCGTTCGACTGGGTGCCGACCGCCGCCTCGACGATGCCGTCGGTACCGACGCGGATGTCGGCGAACTCCTCGGTCGAGCCGCCCCCGGCGATCTCGACGTAGTAGCAGATGCCGTGACCGGCGCGCAGCCCGCGCCGCGCCGCGTCGGCACGGCGCGCCGGGAAGCCCGCCCAGTCGGCGTTGGCGAGCGCGCGGTCGAGCACGGCGGGGAAGTCGCCGATGTCGAACGTCAGCCCGAGCCCGTTGGCGTGCGGCAGCTCGTCGGAACGCAGCAGGTTGCGGCGGCGGATCTCGTCGGCCCCGATGCCGAGCTCGCGTGCCGCCGCGTCGAGCAACCGCTCCATGATATACGCCGCCTCCGGCCGACCGGCTCCGCGATAGGCGTCGACCGGAGCGGTGTTGGTGACGACGCCGTGGACGAGATTGTGGATCGCCGGGATGCGGTAGACGCCGCCGAGGATCCGCCCGCCGGCCATGGTCTGGATCGCCGGGCCGAACTGCGACTGGTACGCGCCGAGATCGCTCCACGTTTCGACCTCGAGCGCGGTGATCAGCCCGTCCG
>Ga0123336_10001233_pt1 | contig 23890 bp, 23 predicted proteins | sample SSSSmetaG_FD_96466 | JGI IMG/M metagenome (GOLD analysis project Ga0123336, IMG submission 96466) | Glacier valley bacterial and archeal communities from Borup Fiord, Nunavut, Canada, to study Microbial Dark Matter (Phase II) - ​SSSS metaG | ecosystem: Environmental > Aquatic > Freshwater > Ice... | reverse complement strand
TCGGTCGATCCCGATATCCGCGTCGCCGTGCTCTCGAGTTTTGCAAATGCCGACGTGATGCAACGCAGTATCGCCTCGGGTGCCGATGGATTCCTCGTCAAAGACATGTCGCCAAACGAGCTGGATCTTGCGTTTCGCGTCCTCGCGGGCGGCTCGTCGTACGTCGATCCGCGCGTCGCGGGACGGATGCTCAAACGCCGCTATGTGGCGGCGGGTGGCGGATCGACGGCCGGGGTGGGCGAGCTGACAGGCCGTGAAGCCGATATCTTGCGTCTGATCGCGCATGGTTTGTCGAACAAAGAAATCGGCGGCAAACTCAAGCTGTCCGAAAAGACGATCAAAAATCACATCAGCCGCATCTTCTCCAAGCTCAACGTCCAGGCGCGCACGCAGGCGGCGGTCTACGCCATCAAGACCGGGATGGCCTAAAGGAACATTTTTCCTTCCGCAGGTGTCGCCCGTCGCGGGCGGCAACGCGGTCATCCGATGCTCGTTCCAACACTCAAACGTACGAAAATCGTCGCCACGATCGGTCCGGCCTCTCGAGAACCCGCGATGCTACGCGAACTCTTCCGCGCCGGCGTCAACGTGGTCCGACTGAATTTCTCCCACGGCACGCACGACGAACACCGCGTCGTCATCGCCGACGTGCGCGCGATTGCCGCCGAACTCGGACTTCACGTGGCGATTTTACAAGATCTACCGGGCCCCAAAGTACGCACCGGGCCGCTCGCCGATGGAGTCGTTTCGGTCACCCTCACAACCGGCCAAGACTTCACGCTCAGTACCGCCGCGACGATCGGCGACGTTCACGGCGTGTCGGTCACCTATGCGGATCTCGCGCGTGATGTCGAGGCGGGAAAACGGATCTATCTTGCCGATGGAGCGATTGCGCTGCGCATCGAGAGCGTGCGCGGCGACGTCATTCACACGGTCGTCGAAGTCGGCGGCGACTTGCGCCCCACGCAAGGCATCAACTATCCCGACGGCACGCTCAATATCGATGCCGTTACGGATCGTGATCTCGTCCACTTGGCATTCGGCATCGAGCAAAACGTCGATTGGGTCGCCGTCTCTTTCGTGCGCGGACCCGCCGACGTCAAGCGTGTCAAAGATGCCATCGCCGCGGCCGGCAAGACGATTCCGGTCTTCTCGAAAATCGAGAAGCACGAAGCACTCGATTGTATCGATGAGATCATCGCAATCTCCGATGGCATCATGGTGGCGCGCGGCGATCTTGGTATCGAGATCCCGCTCGAAGAAGTGCCGCTCGTGCAAAAAGATCTGATCGCGCGGACGAACCGCGCGAGCAAACCGGTCATCACCGCAACGCAGATGCTCGAGTCGATGATTTTCGCGGCGCGCCCGACGCGCGCTGAGGCGAACGACGTTGCAAACGCAATCCTCGACGGCACGGATGCCGTGATGCTCTCCGGAGAAACGGCGCGCGGCGCCTATCCGCTCGAAGCGGTGAAGACGATGGCGACGATCGCACGGACGGTCGAAAAACGCTACCCGCACGACGATCTGCAAGAACGTCGTCGCGAAAAAACCGACGTTACGCAAGAAGGCGAAGACGCCGTTGGCACCTCGATTGCGGAAGCTGCCGCACGAACGACCGAAGCGCTCGGCCTCGATTTGATCCTAACCGGAACGACAACCGGTAACACGGCGCGACATATTTCCTCATTTCGTCCGCGCGCACAAATCGTTGCCATGACGCCGGTCATCGAAGTTGCGCGACGCATGGCCGTCGTGTGGGGCGTCGAATCACTCGTCGTGCAGAGTTACCGCTACATCGAAACGCTGATCGAAATCGCCGAGCAGCGCGTCATTGCCGAGGGTCTCGCCAAATCCGGCGAAACGATCGTGATCACGAGCGGCATGCCGGTGGGCGCGGGCGGAACGAACGTGCTTAAAGTACATCATCTGCCGCACCCGAGCTTGTGAAGTCGACGGCGACGGCCGCCGTTTGCGCGATCAGACGGTCGTAGATCGCGAAAATTTCGCCGTGGATGCGCTCGGGATCGAACTCGGCGATCGCCGGGATCCGCTGCGCTTGGGCGTCGAGCCACGCATCATCGATACGCGACCATGCATCACGGATGCCGTCGGCAAAGCCTTCCGCGTCGTTGGGCACGAGCCACGCGGTCGGCCGATCGATCAGCGTATCGGCGATGCCGCCGATGTTCGATGCGACGATCGGCACGCCGCCGACCAATCCCTCGATGAGTTGATAGGGCAGCCCGTCGCGCGACTGCGGAACGAGCAGCATGTCGATGCCCGAAATCAGGTCGGGCGTGGGCATCGGGCCGAAAAAGGTCACCGCGTTTTGCGCGCCGCGTTCCCGCGCATGCGCTTTGACGAGCGTCTTCACCGGACCGTCGCCGGCGATCCAGAGATCGATTTCCGGCATGTCGGGGATCAGTTGACTTACCGCGTCGATTGCAACTTCCCACGAACGATCGGCGATGAGCGGTCCCGACCAACCGACGATCGGGCCACGGCGTCCCGGCGGTCGCGCAAGATCGCGTGGCGTGTTCGACACGACCGGATAGCCGAGCACGGTAACGCGGTCCGCTGCGACGTGAAATCCATTGACGAGCGCGCGCTTGATGCCCGCATACGCACAAACGATCGCGCCCGCGCGCGTCATTAGTTCCGGCAAACGCTTATCGACGAAGGCTTTGGGCATCTCGTTATCGCGAATCGGATCTTGCAGCGAGACGATCGTGCGAGAGGCAAAACGTGATGGCAACGCACCCATCGCGACGGCCGCGGCCGTCCAGCCGAAGCAATGGACGATCGCCGGATTGTCGCGCTCGACCGCCCGCCGCAGCGCGCCGATGGAACGCAACACGTTGAAGAGACCGGCAGGTCTCCACGATTCGATCGGAATGCCGAGATCGCGAAACGCCTTCGCTTCGGCGTCCGGTGCGAGAATCCGCAATTCGTAACGACCGCGCGCGGCGCTGATATACGCGCGCACGCTCCGCCGCATCGCCTCACCGCCGGACGAAAGCAGGACCAGAACCTTCTCGCTCATCGCTTGGCAGCTACCCCGCGAACCAGGGTCGCCGCATGTTCGAGCGCGACGTCGCCCGTTTCGCCCGAAAGCATTCTTGCAATCTCCTCGAGTCGTGTGCGTTCGGTCGCGAGCGTCTCGAGCTCCACGACCGTCGTTCCGCGTTCCTCGCGCTTACGCAATGCGTAGTGCGCGTCGGCCCATGAAGCAATCTGAGCCAAATGCGTCACGCAGACGACCTGTCCTGCATGCGCCAATCGACCCAAACGCGTTCCGACGGCGCTCGCCGTCGCCCCGCCGATTCCGGCGTCGATTTCATCGAACACCAGCGCCGTGCGTTCGCGGCGGTCCGCAAGCGCGACGATGAGCGCGAGCAACACACGCGAGAGTTCTCCGCCTGATGCACTCTTCGCGATGGGTCGAAACGGTTCGCCCGGATTTGCCGCGAGTAAGAGTTCGGCGCGCTCCGCACCGTGCGCGCCGATGGGCTCCACCGGCGCGAAGGCGATCTGAACGCGCGCTGCCGGCATCGCAAGCTCGCTCAACTCACCGCTGACGCGCGCTTCGAGTGTCTTCGCAGCGATCGCGCGCTGCTTGGTGAGACCGGCGGCGGCACGCATGAGTTCGCCTTCGCGCTCCTGCCGCGTTGCATCGAGCGCCGCGAGCCGCTCGTCGCGATTGGCGAAGCCGTCATGCGTGCGCGCGAATCCCTCGCGTGCCACGAGCACGCTTGCGATGCTTCCGCCGTATTTCTTCTTCAAGCGGTCCATGACTTCGAGCCGCGCCACGATTCCCTCGAGCTCCGCCGGATCGTATTCGGCCGCTTCGCGTTCCCGCGCGATCTCGCCGGCACGTTCGGTAAGATCGGATTGTAAGGCCGCAAGCGTTGCGGCGAGGTCCGCTAAGGTTGCATCGTAGCGTGCTACGCCTGCGAGCGCCGCGCTTGCCGCACCGACTGCATCGACGGCACCGCTCTCCGAATCGAGCGCATCGTGTGCGATTCCGAGCGCCGCCGCGATCCGCTCGACGTTCGTCAAGTAATCGCGGCGCTCGCGAAGCTTATCGTCTTCCCCCGCAACCAGTCGTGCCTCATCGATTTCTCGCAGGGCGAACGCCGCATAGTCAGCGGCAGCGAGCGCGCGTCCTTCGTCATCGCGGATCGCTGCGATCTCGGCTTGGATCGCGCGAAGATCGTGAACGAGGATCCCCACGCGTTCGCGCGCCGAGCCCGTCTCACCGAAGCGATCGACGAGCTCGAGCGCGTAGCCGGGTGCGAGTAAACGTTGCGCTTCGTGCTGCCCAACGATATCGACGAGCGTCCGACCGATCTCGCGCAACTGACTTGCGCTCACGGCCGCGCCGTTGATACGCGCCTGCGAACGGCCGTTTGCGGCCAGCTCGCGCGATACGATCACCTCATCGTCGTCGGCAAGCGCGATGCCGTGACCGGCAAGCAACGCGCGCAGCGGCGGATCGGGCTCGACTTCGAGCGTAACGCGCGCGCGTTCGGCACCACCGCGAATCATCTCCGTCCCCGCACGTTCGCCGAGCGCAAATCCGAGCGCTCCGAGCAGCATCGTCTTGCCGGAACCCGTCTCGCCGCTCACGATGGTCAGCCCGTCGGCAAACGAAAACGTTGCCTGCGCGATCAGCCCGAAATCATCGATGGCAAGTCGTGCGAGTCGCATTCGCTCACTCGCCCTGGCGTTTGATCGGAACGCCCCATTGCAATTTTTCTTGCAAACGCGAGAAAAATGCCTGCGGGCGCGTACGCGCAAAGCGCACGGGGATCGGCGTGCGCCGCACGGTAACGACGTCGTTGGGTTCCAATTCGGCGACGACCATTCCGTCGACTTCGAGCGTCGCACGCACGTTCTCCGGATCGCAGATGATCTCGATCAGCGAGGTCGTGGGAACGATGAGCGGCCGCGCAAAGAGCGTATGCGGCAGCAGCGCGATGATCCCGAAGGCATCGACGCCCGGCGAAATGATCGGGCCGCCCGCTGAGAGGAAATAGGCCGTCGAACCGGTCGCGGTCGAAACGATCACGCCATCGGCCGGAATATGCGCGACGAGTTCGCCGTCGAGCGAGAGACCGAACGGCGCCATGCGGGCGTTCGCGGAGCGGCGTACGACGACGTCGTTGAGCGCGAAAAAGTGATTTTCGCCGCCGTTGATGGATGCGCTCAGCGCCGCCCGGGTTTCCGTAAAAAATCCGAATTCGAGTGCGGCGCGTAAATCGTCGAGCGCAAGCGAGCCTTCGAATTCCGTGAGGAACCCAAGCCGTCCGGTGTTGATGCCGAGCACCGGCACCCCGAACGGCGCGGCGAGATGCACGCCGCGCAACAGCGTGCCGTCGCCGCCGATCGTCACCAGCAGTTCGGCTCCTTCGATCCTCGCATCGGGTGTTCCGAGATGCAGCACAGCGTCTTGGTCGTCCGGCAGCGCCACGGCATAACCGACTTCACGCGCGATTCCGGCTGCACGCGCGGCGATTTCCCGCGCGTGATCGCGGTGCAGGTTGACGTAAAACGCAATCGTTCGCGTGCCGACCATCAGGCGTGCGCTTCCGCAACGAGCGCTGCGATCCGCTCGTCATCGACCGCCGGACCATCGCGCGCGATTAAGTAGAAGAATTCCACATTTCCGGCCGGGCCGACGAGTCCCGAGCGCGTTGCCGCGATCGCATGCACGCCAAACGACGGCAACGCGTCGCGCACTTCGCGCAAGATCGCGGCGTGCGTCTCGGGTTCGCGCACGACACCGCCGCCGCCGATCCGGTCGCGACCGGCCTCGAACTGCGGCTTGACGAGTGCGACCATGCGGCCCATGGGGCGCAAGTATGCCACCGCCCGCGCGACGATCGTTCGCAGCGAAATGAACGACGCATCGATCACGATCAGATCGAAGCCCGCCGGGTACGCATCATCGGGCAACGTGCGAAAATTCGTGCGTTCGACGATCGTGACGCGTTCGTCGGTGCGGAGCTTCCAGGCCAGCTGCCCGTACCCAACATCGAGCGCAACGACGTGCGCGGCCCCGCGCTGCAGCAAACAATCGGTGAAACCGCCCGTCGACGCACCCACGTCGAGCGTTTCGAGGCCGCGCGGATCGACGGCGAAATCACCCAGCGCGCCTTCGAGCTTTTCGCCGCCGCGACTGACGAAGGGCGCGGGGCGTTCGACAACGACCTGAGCGCCGACGCGCAGGTTCGAGCCGGGTTTGATGTGCGGATCGCCATCCACGCGCACGCGACCCGCAAGGATCAAGCCGCGCGCTTGGGAACGCGTCAGACCGGTCAGCGCGGCGACAGCCGTGTCGAGCCGACGATCACTCGCCATCGTCCACGAGGTCGTCATCGAAGAGCGACGTGCTGCTCGAACTCGGTCCCGCCGTACGGCGCTCCGGCTCGATCGGCGCACCGTTCGTCGCCTTGTCGATCGCACTCTGGGCATCGGCGAGCAACAGCTCGCAGGTGCGCGCGAGGTCGCGCCCTTCTTTGAACAGCGCGACCGACTGGTCGAGGCTCACTTCGTTGCCTTCGAGTTGTTTGACGATCGCTTCGAGTCGATCGAGCGCAGCCTCGAACGCTCCGGATTTTTGTTCAGCCATCAAGCTCCGTGGATTCGACGCGAGCCGTAATCGTTCCGCGAGCGACGTGCGCGACGATCTCCGAGCCAGGCGGGACGAGCGTCGGGTCCGTTACCGCGCGGCCCTCGAAGAGCACCATCGCATACCCGCGTGAGAGAATTGTTGTCGGATCTTTGCCGCGAAGTTCGGCCGCCTTGAGGGCGAGCCGATGCCGGCGAGCGGTGAGCGCACGTTCGAGGGCCGGCCGCAGACGCGGAATCGCGCGATCGAGCCGCACGCGCGCGCGGGCCACGTGCGTTCCGGACGCCCGATCGAGCCGGTTCGTGAGTTCGATCAGACGTCGTTGCTCCTCGCTCAAGCGCACGCGCGGATCGCGCGCGGCAAGGCGACGCTCGAGCGCGACTAGGGTAGCCGTGCGCGAGCGCACGCCATCGAGCGTCCGCGCGCGCAGTCGGTCGCGCACCTCATCGAGCTGCTGGCGCCGCTGGCCGAAGACCGCAGCGGGCCGTGCGAAGAGCGAGTGCAAGGTGAATCGCTCGAGCTGCATGCGCCCTCGCGCGGCTCGCCGTTGCAGCGAGGTATCGAGCGAGCGATGCGCGCGATCGATTTCCGCGAGCAATCGATTGCGATCGGGCAGGATCAACTCCGTTGCGATACTCGGTGTCGCCGCGCGCACGTCGGCGACGAAGTCCGTCAGCGGCGTATCCGACTCGTGACCGATCGCCGAAACCGTCGGAATCCGCGCGGCCGCAAGGGCCCGGACGACCCGCTCGTCGCTAAAGACGAAGAGGTCCTCATACGATCCGCCGCCGCGCGCGAGGACGATCGCATCGACCGGAAGGCGTTCGGCTCGTTTGATCGCCGCGACGATCTCACCGGGGGCGTTCAGCCCTTGCACGGCGGCCTCGAGTAGCTGCACGTGCACGTGCGGCGCACGTCGCCGCGCATTGGTGAAGAAATCGCGGGCTCCATCGGAGTTCGCCGACGAAATCAGGGCGATCGCAAAGGGGTAGCGCGGCAACGTCCGCTTGCGGGCGGGTTCGAAGAGACCCTCGGCTTTGAGCTGTTCGCGCAACCGTTCGTAGAGTTCGTGCAAACGCCCGACGCCGTCGAGTTCGATGCGTACGGCATTGAACTGATAGGTGCTGCGTTTGGGGTACGTGCTGACGCCGCCGATCGCTACGATCGATGCACCGTTCTTGAACGGCGGCAGCGACGCGGCGGCATCCGACCAGACGACGACATTGATCAGGGCCTCGGCATCTTTGAGATCGAAATACACGTGCCCGGCTTCTTGGATGCGCAAATTGGACACTTCGCCGCGCACCGCGATGAAGCGTAGCTTCGGATCGTCGCCGATGCGCGTTTTGATGTAGCGCGCGAGGCGGCCGACCGAAACCGGCGGGGGTGTCGGAGCGGACACCGCGCGCATCAGGGCGTCTTCTTCGGTTTCGGCGTGGCGGTCGAGAGGGTCTCGAAATTCGTCCCGTCGCCGACCGAGTCACTCGGGACGGCTTCGGGCTTCGCCGGTGGCGCCGTGACGATCGAGGATTTGTTCAATTCCGGATCGATCGTTGCGACCGGTTCGGGAAGCGCGGTATCGCCTTTGGCGATCTTCTTCTTCGGGAAGCGCGAATCGCCACACGTTTTCGCCGGTTCCGTGCCGATCAAGAACACCTCTTCTTTGCCGGTGCCGCACAGCACGACTTTATGAACTTCATCGCGCGGAAGCGGAAAATCGTGCTTCGGCGTTTTCGCAAGCGCCGCTTTCATGTACCGTGCCCAAATGCGCGCGGGAATGTTGCCGCCGAACGATTCGTTCATCGCGCGATTGTTGTCGTTGCCGATCCAAACGGCGGTCACCAAGTCCGGCGTGTAGCCGACGAACCAAGCATCGTGAAAATCGGACGTGGTGCCGGTCTTTCCGGCGGCCGGACGTCCGATGACGGCGTTGGGATACCCGGTGCCCTCGGTGATGACGCTCTCGAGCATACTCGTCATCACGTACGCCGTCCCCGCACTCACCACTTCGGTTTGCTGCGGGTACGAGTTATCGAGAATCGGGGTGCCAAGCGAATCGCGCACGACGCGGATCGGCGAGGGATCGATGTGAATGCCGCCGTTTGCGAGCGTCGCATATCCGGCGGCCTGATCGAGCGGCGAGACGCCCGATGTCCCGAGCGCAAGCGAAAGATTTGGCTGTAACTCGGATTTGATACCCATCCGCTTTGCGTATTCGATCACGCGATCGATTCCGAGTTGTTGCGCGAGTTTGACGGCGGTGACGTTGCGCGATTGCGCGAGCGCGTAGCGCATCGTGATCTGGCCGAAAAAGCGATTGTCATCGTCCATCGGCGACCACTTCGTGCCATCGCCCATCGGGTAACTCACGGGCGTATCGCTCAAGAGGGTCGTCGTCGGCATTCCGCTATCGACGGCTGCGGTAAAGACGTACACTTTAAACGACGAGCCGGGTTGGCGGCGCGCTTGCCACGCACGATTGAATTGATTGGTGAGGGAGAAGGGCGTCGCGCCCCCGACCATCGCCAGAATTTCGCCGGTCGACGGACGAATCGAAACGAGAGCGCCTTGATGCGCGCCGATTCCCTCCGCCTTGGCGCGATCGATCCCCCACGTAACCGCATTCTCGGCGAGCGTCTGCATCTGCGGATCGAGTGTCGTGTAGACTTGCAACCCGCCCTCGAAGGTCGATTGCGTTCCGAACTGCGATTCGAGTTGATGCGTCACGAACGTCGTGAAGTACGGATGCTGATAGGACTGTAAACCCGCCGGACGTTCGCCGATCAATCCGAGCGAGCGCGTTTCTTCGTCGCGCATCTGGGCGGGCGTAATGTAATGCGCGGCAACCATCCGCTCGAGCACGTGGGTTTGACGTTCTTTTGCGTGCTGCAAGTTCACGTACGGCGAATAGTCCGACGGCGCGGCCGGCATGCCGGCGAGCATCGCGGCTTGACCGATCTTTAGGTGCGCGGTGCTGGTGCCGAAATAGGTGTGAGCTGCAGCTTCGACACCGTAGGCGCCCGAGCCAAAGTAAATAAGATTGAGGTAACGCTCGAGAATTTCGTCTTTGGTATAGTACCGCTCGATTTCGATTGCGAGCAGCGCTTCTTGCACCTTGCGCGAGATCGAAACTTCGTTTGAGAGAAAGAGCGCGCGGGCGAGCTGCTGGGTGATCGTAGATGCACCCTGCAACCGTTCGTGACGCCAGTCGGCGTAGGCTGCGCGCGCGATGCCGCCGAGATCGACGCCGTGATGGTGGTAGAAATTTCGATCTTCCGTCGCGACGAACGCGTTTCGCACGTACACGGGGATTTTGTCGATCGTGACCCAGGTGCGATTCTGGCGGTACAAGTTGGCCAGGAGCGATCCGTCGCGTGCGAATACGCGGGTCGAACGCGACGGCTGATAATCGGCCATGCGGTTGATGTCAGGGAGATCGTTTGAGTACGAGGCAACGATACCGGCGACCACGCCGACCGAACCAAGCGCCACGAAGACGAGGACGATTGCAACGATCGTGAGCCCGCGGCGCCACGCGTTGGCCGGTCGCTTCGCTTTCTTCGCCTTCGCCGGGCGAGCGACGCGCTTCGAGCTGCCCTGCATCTACCCGGGGCTCGCCTTTGCGAGGACGCCGTTGATGAAGCGGCCCGAATCCTCGGTCGAAAATTTCTTCGCTAGTTCGACGGCTTCGTTGATGACCACCGGTCGCGGCGTTTCGGGCCGAAATTTCAGTTCGAAAATGCTCATGCGAAGCACGATGCGATCGATCGTCGGCAAGCGGTCGAGCGTCCACCCCTCGAGGAGCGGTGCGATGATGCCGTCGCTCTCGTCCGCATGCTCGAGCGTACCGTACACGAGATCTTTTACGAAGGTGCGCGATTCTTCGGTCTTCGCTCCAGCCAACGCCTCGGCAAGCACATCCTCAGGCGGACGATGTCCGACTTCGCTCGAGTAAAGCGCCTGCAACGCGAGTTCACGCGCGAATCGACGAGCAGCCATTAGACGTCCGCCGTTTCGCTCGGCGCGGTCCAGTTCGGTAAGAACGACGTGGCCAAATACTCGACGCCGACGCCGCCGGCGATGAAATTGGGATCGCGCAGCACGTCGCGCGCGAAGTCGATCGTCGTCTTCACGCCTTCAATACGCGTTTCGGCAAGCGCGCGTTCCATGCGGGCGATCGCCGCATCGCGCGTGCGAGCTTGGACGATGATCTTCGCGATCATCGAATCGTAGTACGGCGGGATCTGCGCGCCGGAGAACATGTGCGTGTCGACGCGCACGCCCGGCCCGCCCGGAAATTCGACCCGCGTGAGGCTGCCGGCTGCCGGTGCGAAATTGTTCGCCGGATCTTCGGCGTTCACGCGCACTTCGATCGCGTGACCCACCGGGTGCAAATCGTCTTGTGTGAAGTTGAGCGATTCGCCCGCCGAGATCCGGATCTGCTCTTTGACCAGATCCACACCGTAGACCATTTCGGTGACGGGGTGCTCGACTTGTATGCGGGTGTTCATTTCCATGAAGTAAATCTGCTCGCCGCTGACGAGAAACTCGAGCGTTCCGGCGTTCGTGTAACCGACCGCGCGGCCGGCCGAAAGCGCCATGTCGTACAGCCGGTCGCGCACGTGTCGGGGAAGGCCGAATGCAGGCGACTCTTCGATCAGTTTTTGGTGCGACGGTTTTTGAATCGAACAATCGCGCTCGCCGAGATGCACGAGATTGCCCTGTTCGTCGCCGAGCAGCTGCACTTCGATATGACGCGGCTTGATGATCAGCTTTTCGACGTACAATCGTCCATCGTTGAACGAGGCTTCGGCCTCGGCCCGCGCGGTCGTGAAGGCGCGCTCGAGATCTTCGGGCGCATGCACCTCGCGCATGCCTTTGCCGCCGCCGCCGGCGGACGCTTTGAGCAACACCGGATAGCCGACTTTTTCGATCTCGACACGTGCATCCTCGATCGTATCGACGATGCCGCTGCCGGGCGTGATCGCAACGCCGGCTTCCGCCATCACGCGGCGGGCCGTCGCCTTGTCGCCCATCATTGCGATGACGGCGGGCTTGGGTCCGATGAAGCGCAGGCCGTGGTCGCCGCAGATCTCGGCGAAGCGCGCGTTCTCGGCAAGAAAACCGTAACCGGGATGGATCGCATCAGCACCGGAGATCAGCGCCGCGGAGATGATGTTCGGAATATTGAGATACGAGCGCGCGACCGGACCCGGTCCGACACAAAACGCTTCGTCGGCATGACGAACGTGCAGCGACTGGCGGTCGGCTTCGCTGAAAATCGCGACGGTTGCGACGCCGAGTTCCTGACACGCTCGATTGATCCGGAGGGCGATCTCGCCGCGATTGGCGATGAGGACTTTGCGAAACACGGCTAGGCCCCACGATCCAAAGCGAAAAGCGGCTGCCCGTATTCGACGGCTTGACCATCCGTGACGAAGACCGATGCGATGCGGCCGGCGCCTTTGGAGCGGACCGGGTTGCGAATCCCCAGGGCCTCAACGTAGGCGATCTCGCGGTCCGTTTCCAGCACGACGCCTTCAGCTGCCGTCGGGCGCGTAAAGCGCACGATGCCGACCTGATCGGCCGCGACGATTTCGTAGCTCGCCTCGGGGCTCCCGCCCTCGCCCGAATCGCCGCTCGCGGCCGGTTGGGACGCAACCGGTCGCGGGTGACGTCGTAGTTCGATTTCCAAGTCCGTCTCACGCACGCTCACGCGAATGAGGTCACTCGAGCGCATCGCCTCGGCAAGCGGCCGAACGCGGCTCGCGATTGTCTCTTCAAACACAGACCGACAGGTTCGCGTCACTCGTAGGGGGTCCCGCCCTTTCCGCTATAGGAAACTTGGCGTCCGGTCGATACCTATAGGGAAGAGGATGTCCATCACCGAGTCGACTCCGGTCGAATCCGCCGTCCCCATCCCCGCCCTCGTGCTCGTGTATCCGCACGGCTTCGCCCTCGGCTCGGTTGCCGCGGCGCTCGATGCCGCCGGAATCGCGCACGCAGCTGCAAGTGTGCCCTTCAGCACGAGCGTGACACCCGGACAGCGCGTCGTGTATTTGATCGATTACGCGCGTCTTGCGACACTCGGACCGCGCGAAACGGTCGAGCAGGCCTTGCTGCTGATCGATGTCGCTCAAGGCGCGAGCACGATCGTCCTCGCCGAACCGGGCGAACCGGCGGCAACCTATCTTGCGACCAATCCGCATGTCGGCGGTTGGCTAACGATGCCGCTCGATGCGAATGCGTTGATCGCGACGGTGCGGTCCGCCGCGCAGGCGCTCGACTACCGCGCGGAAGCGCACCGTTTGCGCAAGCGCGGCAACTTGCAGGCGCGTGAATCGGAACAACTGCTGCAAATCGGCTTATCGCTCAGCGCCGAACGCGACATCACCAAGCTCCAACAGCTGATCGTGCGTAGCGCGCGCGAACTCACCAATGCCGACTCCGGCAGCCTCTTTCTCATCGCCGAGGCCGACGGCGAACGCAAACTTCGTTTTGCCGTCGCGCAAACCGGGCCGACGGATTCCGGTGCCTATCTCGGTGCGATGCTGCCGCTCTCGCGTGCGTCGATCTCCGGCTACGTTGCGGACACGGGCGAAATTCTGCGCATCGACGATGCCTATCATCTTCCGCCCGATGGCGAAGTCAAGTTCAACAACAGCTTCGATCTCAAGAACAAGTATCGAACGAAATCCGTGCTCTGCGTTCCGATGCGCGACCACGAGAATATCGTCGTCGGTTCGATCATGCTCATCAACAGCAAGCCGGATTTCATGCTCGAGCTCGAATCACCCGAGCATACCGAGTCCGTCGTGAAGTCATTCAGCGCGCACGACGAGGCGGTGCTTTCCTCGCTTGCATCGCAAGCCGGTGTAGCGCTCGAAAATAAGAGTCTGCTCGAATCGATTCAGGATCTCTTCGAGCAATTCGTGCGCGCGTCGGTCAAAGCGATCGAAGTTCGCGATCGTGCGACGCAGGGCCATTCCTCGCGCGTCGCCGAGTTGACGATTGCACAGGCGCAGGCCGCAAACGAGGTGACGAGCGGCGAGTTTCGCGACATGCATTTCGATGCCGATCAACTGCGCGAGATGCGCTACGCCGCACTCCTGCACGATTTCGGAAAAGTCGCGGTTCCCGAATATATCTTCGGCAAATCGAAGAAATTGCCCGACGGACGGTTGGACGCAATTCGGCTGCGCTTTTTGCTTGCCATCGAGCAGCTCGAATCGCGCCTCGCACAGCAGAAATTCGCGCTCTTCCAATCCGGTATCTCGATCGATGACAAACGGTTCAAAGACGTCGAGGTCGAGAACCAGATCGCCTCGAGCGAACTACGTACGCTCATGGCGAGCGTCGAGGGCGCAAACGAACCGCGCGTCGTTGCCGAGGGCGTCGGCGAGCAGATGGAATCGCTGCTCAAAAAATATTACCTCGATGGTGCGGATGAGAAGCCGCTGCTCTCCGAGGAAGAATATCAGTATCTGCGGATCCCGCGCGGTTCGCTCTCGAACGACGAACGCAGCAAGATGGAACAACACGTCACGCAGTCGTTTCTCTTCCTACGCGAGATCCCGTGGAAGAAAACGCCCTGGCGCAACGTGCCCGACTACGCGTACGGACACCACGAACATCTCGATGGAACCGGCTATCCGCGCGGCCTCAAAGGCACCGAAATCGCGCCGCAGGTCCGCATGCTCACGATCTCCGATGTGTTCGACGCGCTCACCGCAAACGATCGCCCGTACAAAGCCGCGATGAGCGTGGAGCGCGCACTCGACATCCTCAACAAAGAATTCGCCGACCGCGGCAAGATCGATGCGAGCCTGCTCGACCTGTTCATCACAAAGAAAGTCTACGAACCGATTCTGGCCGCCAAGGCGAGCTAGCGCCGCGCTCAAAATCCGGTTAATTGTCATCGTTCGTTGACAATTCGAACCGGGGCAGCCATACTGTGGACGTGTTGTTTTCGTGTGGATTCGGTGAGTGACGAATGGCTAAGACACTGCCTGTGCGTCCGTCGGCCAAGGAACTCCTGAAATTCAATGTGCTCTTTCGACGGGCCCAATTGCAACTGTCGCAAGTCGAACTCGCCGCGTCATCGGGCGTTTCACGAACCTGGATTAGCCGCATTGAATCTGGCGCCGCCGATGTCGGGATCGACACCGTCGATCGCATTGCACGTGCGTTGAGGGTGGCTATTTCGGATTTATTCCTCGACATTCGTGAAGACGACGGTCCCGTCGACGACGCCGAACTCGCTCGACGCGCCAATGCTCCCACTCACGACACCGTTGACGCGCGGACGTTCCTCGACGCCGTCGATGAAGCCGCCGGTCGACCGACCCGGCGATATTCAAACCGCGGGCGGCGACCCAAACTACCGAGTTAGATTTCGCCCGGCAGTCGCGAAGACCGTGCAGCGGCACGGTGTTGAAAACGATGACTTTTCGCCTCGGCTTTTCGTAATGATCGAAGAGCTCGAGCGCGATCCGAAGCGATTTCCGAAAAAGAGCGGCAAGCTCGCCGATGCTCGAGCCTATGCGCTACGACACCGCGGCATTTCATGGCGCGCCGTTTTTCTCGTTCACGAAGAACGACGCGAAGTCGAAGTCCTATCGCTTGCTCCTCATGATGAGGCGTACGCGCAAGCAGAACGACGCGTCTGAGTTTCCGGCGAAAATCAGCGCGCGGGAACCACGCTTACGCGGAGAGCGATGCCGAGTTGGTTCACCGTTTCGGTCTTGAGGCGGTCGGCGTAGAGTTCGGCGAGTTCTTCGTGAACGGTTGCCACGATTGCGCGGCCGTGATAGTCGATTTCGAAGGCCTTTTGCGAGGCTTCGCCCGGGTTCATGTTGATGATCCGCACGAACGCGACGATCACATCATCGAAGGTGTGACAGTTGCAATTGTGCACGATGACGTTGTACAGCGGGAGCGGCTGCGCAAGGCGGGTCGGCTCGCGGGTCTCAAGAGCGGTCGGCATCAGGCCCTAGTATACCATCCCCGGGCCGCGCTAGCCATTCGGGCGATGCGCCTTTTTTGCGGCGAGCGTAGAATCGCTCCATGGAATCAAGTACAACGAGCGCCCTGGTCGCGCTCTCGAACGACATCGCCGGGACGATCGAGCGGGCGAGCGGAGCGGTCGTCGGGGTCGAAAGCGGGAGGCGCTTCAGCACCTCGGGCTTCTACATCGATGACCATCATATCATCACCTCGGATCAGGCGATCGACGACGATGACGAGACGGTCGAGATCGTCCACGCGGATGGCAAGACGGAGCAAGCGACGGTCGTCGGACACGACGGCTCGACCGACCTTGCGCTGTTGCGTTCGGAACGCGCCGCCTCGGTCGTGCTCGCGCACGCACCAAACGACGATCTGCGCGTCGGCGCACTCGCCCTCGCGCTCGCGCGGGACGACGACGGCGACCTTGCGGCGACGATGGGCGTCATCAGTGCGCTCGGTGCGCCGTGGCGGACCTGGCGCGGCGGCGAACTCGATCGCTTCATTCGACCCGACGTCGCCATCAGTCCGCGCTTCTCGGGCGGCCCGCTCATCGACGTGCACGGCCGCATCGTCGGCATGAACACCTGGGGCCTCTCGCGCCGCAACGCGCTGACGGTTCCGGCGAGCACGATCGCGCGCGTCGTCGAGAGTTTGGCCAGCGGTAAGCGGGTCTCGCGTGGTTATCTTGGGATCGCCATGCAATCACTCGAACTTCCGTCGACACTTGCGGAGATCGCGAAGGTAGCGGCCGGTGGCGGTGTGATCGCTCTTGGCGTTGAGGCGAACGGGCCTGCACACCGCGGCGGCATCATCGTCGGCGACATCATCGTCGCGCTCGACGGCAAACGGGTGAACGACGGCGATGATATCACGAGCTTCCTCGGCACGGCATCGGTCGGCAAAGAACTTGCCGTAAACATCATCCGCGGCGGTAGCGCGCATGCGCTCCGCATCACCGTCGGAGAACGGCCGCACCATGATCGCTAGCGCATACTCCGATGAACTCGCAACGCTAGCAGCGCTGCTGCGCGCATCGACCGTTGCCGTACGCGGTCGGCGCGGCAGCGGCGCGGGATCGGGCGTCATTTGGTCGAGCGACGGCACGATCGTCACGAACGCGCACGTCCTACGCGAACGGGGCGTCGATGTGGAGCTCGCCGACGGACGGGTGTTTCCGGCGCACATCGAAGCGCGCGACGTCGAGCGCGACCTTGCCAAATTGCGGATCGAGGCAACCGGCCTTCCGGCGGCGACGATTCGCGATCCGAAGGATCTGCGCGTAGGGGAGCTGCTCGTCGCGATGGGCAACCCCCACGGAATCCAAGGTGCGCTCACGCTCGGCATCGCCCACGCAACCCGGGGCAGCCGTTTCGTAACCGCCGACATTCGCCTTGCGCCCGGGAACTCGGGTGGGCCACTAGCCGACGTCCAGGGCCGCGTGGTCGGCGTCAACAGCATGGTTGCAAACGGAGACCTCGCGATTGCGGTTCCAAGTGATGTCGTGCAACGCTTCCTCGGACTCACCGCCCCAACGCCGCTCCTGGGCATCCGCTACGCTCCAGTGCGAATGCGCGAGCGGGTGGCGCTCGCCGTCCTCGGCGTCGAGCCGCAAAGTCGAGCGGCCGCCGCCGGACTGATCGTCGGCGATCTCATCCTCGAAGTCGACGGTCGACCGATCCGCGGCGAAGCGCGCCTCGTTTCGGCCCGCGCACTCTTGATCGAACGTGGTGGAAAGCCGCAGACGATCGCCGTTCCACCCGCCAGTCTCGCGAACGCCGCTTAAGGAATGTCACGCGTCGCGATCCAAAGCGGATCGCCGGCGATTCGGGCCGCGCTGCGTGCGCGGCTCGAACCCCGCCATCAGATCATCGAGAACGACGCCGACGTCATCGTGCTGGACGTTCCAAGCGAAGCCGATGGCCTGGCCGAGATCGAACGGCAAGACCATACGATCGCGCTGATCGTCCTCATCGACGAACCGCGCGATCTCTTCATTCGACGCGCGCTCGGTGCCGGCGCTCGCGCGGTTCTCGCTCGCGATGCAACGAACGCAGAACTCAACGTCGCAATTGATGCCGCAGAACTCGGGCTTACGTTGCTCGGCACGGATGCGCGGAGCATGCTCCGCGAAACGGCGCGCAAGAATGCACCCGTGGCAACGGACTTGACCGAACGCGAACACGAAGTGCTGACCTTGCTCTCATCGGGGGCATCGAACAAAGTCATCGCCGCGAAGCTGCACATCAGCGACCATACCGCGAAGTTTCACGTCGGTTCGATCCTCGCAAAACTCGACGCATCGACGCGCGCGGAAGCCGTCACCATCGGCGTCCGCCTCGGCTTGATCATGGTTTAAGAACGAGAAACGCGAACGGATTATTTAACGGGCGAATGCAACTTCAAGCCTTCGAACAAGCTCCGCATCGACTGGTCCATGCGTTGCCTCTAATTTGGCAACGAGCGCAGCACGACTACGGTCGATCAATTCGCGCGCAAGAGAAGTCGCAACAAATCTCGCGAACTCGCGCCTTCCAATCTGGGCGCGAATTTCGTTAAGAAGCACGTTCGGGACGCTCACAACAATCTTGGTTGCAGCATTAGGATTGCGCTGATCGTTCTTCTTCATCACGTCTTTCATCATTTATGTAGCGGCCGTTCTGCGCGCGCTACTGAGCGAACAAAAACATTCCAATCATCGTGAGCATCACGAAACCGATAGCAACCACGTACAGCGACATCGCAATCCGATTCGTCGGACGAGCGTAAGCAATTTGCTTCAATATACTCGCTCGATCATCTTTTGGCACCTAAGAGTCACCCCATCTTCAAGCGCAAGCATCTGCCGCTTCCCTGTCGGCATGATGCGCCTCGTCTGCTCGCTTGTCAGCGAGTTGCCGCAGAAAGAGCGAAGAGAACCTTGATTCATCGAATCATAAGCGCAACACTTCGGCAAGCGAGGAGGTCGATATGGCTTCGCGTTTCGCAGTAAAGCAAATGTCGATCGCAGCGAGCGACACGAGCACGAAGGCCCGCTGAAATTAGCGCGCGCGGATACGACTAGCGCCGCCCCGACCGAGGCGCGCTTTAAGATAAAGGGTCAGGACCGTTTCTAGTTCAGCCTGGATATCGGCGCGGCCCGCGGGACCCGCTGCGGCAATGAGTTGGATGCCCGCCCGTACGATGCCGACGGTGAGCCGCACGATGCGTGCGCGCTCGGACGGCGGTATCGTCGGCGCTCGTGCGCGCAAGGTTGCATCGAGTCGTGCAACGATTTCGGCGTCGATCGTGCCAACGCGAGCAAAAAGGCGGCCAGTCAGTGCGGGAACCTCGGGATGCTGCACGGCGAAACGCGCGATCGGGTCGATCATGCAGTGCACGAATGACCCGACTGACCCGCGTTCGAGCGCCGGCGTCAAGACCGCGGGAAACAGCTCGCGGATGCCGGCTACGATGCGCTCGAGCAATGCGTCAACAAGCGCTTCTCTGTCGGGGAAAAAATGGTAGATCGAGCCGATTGCAGACCCCGAGCGCTTGGCAACGGCACGCAGCGTAAATTCTTCGTAGCCAACTTCACCGATTAGCGCCGCGGCGGCATCAAGGATTGCATCGACGCGGCGTTCTCCGCGCGCTTGCACTGGGGCGCGCCGCTGCGCAATATCGACGGGTACGCTGCTCATTTGACAAAGTAGAACATAGCGTCTATTCTTGAAGACGTCAAATGCGAACAGTTGCTCTAGTTTGAACGACCGGCTTGGCGCACGGGCCGGATCATTCGGGAGGTTCGATGCACGCCGATACTGCCCACGTCCTCAAAACCGGTGCTGGACCAGGTGGCCCCATGTCACCGCTCGTGCTCGCAAGGCCGCGCTTCGGAACGTTGATCTGTTGCGCAGTTGGGTTCCGTCCACCGGCCCTTGGACATGTCTGGTGAACAGAGCACTTTTTCGATTTGCCGAACGGTTCGCTTTGCGCTTTTCCGCTCCGGCAAAACGATAGCACGCCAGCTGACAGTGGCTGCAAAACGAATTGCGCGCCTTGTCCTCGCTCTCAACGTCCTTGCCGTCCTCGTCGCGTGCAATACCCCTCATCAAGACGGCTTTAGCGGCACCGTGCAAGCGCCGAGCGTCGCGGTGGGCAGCATGATCGGCGGTACGGTGAGCGTGGTACGGCTTCGCGACGGTTCGCGTGTTCGTGCTGGCGAGGTGATCGTGGAGTTCAACGCCGCTCAAGAATTGGCGACATACCGCAGCGCGCTTGCTTCGGCTCGGTCCGCACGAGCAGCTCTGGCCGATCTTGCCGCCGGAAGCCGCGCGCCTGACTTGGAACGCGCTCAGGCGCTGGCACAACAGCAGCGGCAAACCTACGAGCGTGCGCGGCTTTCAGCGGCGCGGCAGATCGCGCAGCTCGACGATCAGATCCGTCAGGATGACGCGAACGCCGCGACCGCTCGAGCGGCTGCGCGCGAGGCGCAAACCGATGCGGCTCGGCAGATCGCGCTCTTTGCGACAGGCGACATCTCGGCGCAAAATCGCGACGCGGCTGTTTCGCGCGCAGATCAAACACGCGGGCAGTTGGCCGCTGCGTCCGCCGCTGCGTCGTCCGCACGAACGCAGCGCGCGAATGCAGCCGACGTAACGATCCCGCGTGAAACCGCCGCGGCGCTCGAAGGCTATCGCGCATCGGAGCAAGGCTATCACTCGCTGGCCATCGGCGCCCGCCCCGATGCGCTCGAGCAAGCTCGTGCTTCTGCGGCTGCAGCGAGCGCGACGGCCGCTAGCGCAAAGGCTCGGCTCGATCAAATGATCGTTCGTGCTCCCACCGATGGCACGATCTCGGCGATAAATCTGCGCGTTGGCGATCTGGTGGCGCCGGGCGCATCCGTCGCAACGATCGACGAAATCGGCGAGCCCTTCGTCCGCATCTACGTGCCGCAATCGCAACTCTCACGGTGGCAAGTAGCCGCACCGGTCGTAATTCGCCCCGACTCGATTCCGGGTGCGATAGTGCGTGGAACCGTCGAAGCCGTCGATGCGCAGGCGCAGTTTACGCCGCAGAACGTTCAAACTGCCGACGACCGCGCGAACCTTTCGTTTGGCGTGAAAGTGCGCATTCACGATCTTGAACATCTGCTCCACGGTGGCACCACGGCAAGCGTCTCACTTCTTTGAGCGCAGTTACAGCGATCGACGTGCGTACTATCTCGAAACGCTATGGGTCGCATTTAGTCGTGAACGGTCTCTCGCTGCAGGTTTCGCGCGGCGAGATCTTCGGATTTCTCGGTCCGAACGGAAGCGGAAAATCAACGACAATCAAGATGCTGTGCGGACTCATCAAGCCGTCCGGGGGGAGTGCGTCGATTTGCGGACTGGACGTCGCGACGCAAGGCGACGCGGTTCGGCGCACGATCGGCTATATGTCGCAGTCATTCTCGCTGTATTCCGATCTCACCGTCGAAGAGAATCTCGAGTTCTACGGGCGCGCCTACGGCCTCTCGAAGGCGAAGCGCGAAGAGCGAATCGACGAGATGATCCGCTTCTCCGCGCTCACGCCCTACCGCAGGCAGCTCGCCGGGACGCTCTCCGGCGGCTGGAAGCAGCGGCTCGCACTTGCGGGCGCATTGCTCCATGAGCCAGCCGTGCTCTTTCTCGACGAACCGACCGCCGGCATCGATCCGGTCGCGCGCCGGGATCTTTGGGATCTACTCTTCACCTTGGGGGAGCGCGGCGTCACACTTTTCGTTACGACCCACTATATGGATGAAGCGGAGCGATGCGGCCGCGTCGGCTACATTTGGAACGGCGATCTAATCGCGGTTGGCACGCGCGACGAACTGCGGCACCTACCCGAGGTGACACCGACGGGCGCAGCACGTTTTCAAGCAAGTGGCCGCGACGTCGTAGCAATGCTCGGTACGGCGCGAAAGCTACACTATGTTCGCGACGCAACGATTTTTGGGAGCGGTTTGCATCTGATCGTCGATGCAGGAACGGCCGGCAGCCGAATTGCCGCCGACCTCGCTGTTCCCCCAAGCGAGGTTGCCCCGATCGAGCCGAGTTTGGAAGATGTTTTCGTCGCGTTGACGAGGGCGCGTCACACGTGAATCGCAACGCGCTCGATCTCGGCGGCTATGACGCTGTTCTCTACAAGGAGATACGGCACGTTTTGCGCGACCGCCTGACCTTACTCTTCTCAATCGCCCTGCCGCTCTTACAAATGATACTCTTCGGCTACGCGATCAATACCAAAGTGGAGCACATTCGATCGGCGGTGTTCAACGAAGATCGAGGCGCGCGATCGATCGCCTTTCTCGATTCCCTCCGTGCATCCAAGAGCTTCGATATTCAGCGTAACGCGCAATCGCGAACGGAACTGAGCAATCTCATCGTCGCTGGAACGGTGCGTGTTGCATTCGACATACCCCCGAACTTCACGGCCGACATTAACGCGGATCATCCGGCCGCCGTTCAGGTGCTCATCGATGGATCGGATTCAAGCGTTGCGCAGCCCGCGTACGCGGCCGCAACGGCGATTGGCGCAGCCGCCTCGGGATCGCGGTCGTCGCCCTTGATCGACGTACGACCCCGCGTTCTCTTCAACCCCGGCCTACGGAGTGCCAACTTCCTCGTGCCCGGACTGATCGGCGTGATCATGCAACTGATCACGATGTTTCTGACCGCACTGTCGATCGTCGGCGAACGCGAACGCGGCACGCTGGATCAAGTGATGGTGACGCCGATCGGCGCCCTCGGCCTGATGCTGGGCAAGGTCACCCCATATGCGGTGATCGGATTTCTCGATTTTCTGCTCGTCGTGAGCGCGATGCAACTCGTATTCCACGTTCGCATCGCCGGAAGCATTGCGTTGCTCTTCGTGCTCTCCGCCGGCTTCTTGTTGGCTGCATTGGGTCTTGGACTGCTCGTCTCGAGCGCGGCAAAGACGCAAGTGCAGGCGATGCTCGGCGTACTCGCGCTGACGTTGCCGTCGATACTGCTCTCGGGCTTCTTCTTCGAACTCTATCTCATGCCGCCGGTGATGCAGTGGTTTAGCTACGCGATCCCGCTGACGTACTTCTTAGAGATTTTGCGCGGTATCATTTTGCGCGGCGCGGGACTCGCCGAGCTGTGGCCCGCAGTGGTCGCAATGATGTCGCTCGCCATCGTGCTGTTGATCGCGTCGAGCATCCGGCTTGCGCGTAGTAGCGAATCATGATGAGTCGAGTCGAGTAGGTCCGCAGGACATTCCGTGAGCAGCTCTCGCCCAAAATCGATGCAGCCTCATGCACGACCACTTCATGACCCGACGAGCAACCTGAACGTATCAACCTAGATAAGCACCACGTCGGCAAGCGAGGGCGCGGGCAACGCATCGCGTTTCGCGACGAAACGGGCGTCGATTTCCGCCAGCGGCACGAGCACAAAAGCGCGCTCATTCATCAACGCATGTGGAATCTGGAGATCGGGTTCATCGAGACGGAGGTCCTCGTAGGTGAGAATATCGAGGTCGATCACGCGCGGGCCCCAGCGGTACGTCGTCGTCCGGCCCATTTCGCGTTCGATACGTTTGAGTTCGCGTAGCAAATCGTGCGGCTCGAGGTTCGTCTCGACGATCGCGGCGGCGTTGTAGAAATCGGGCTGGTCCGTGACGCCCCACGCCTTGGTGCGATAAAGTGAGGATCGAACTTCGAGCGTGCCCAACGATTGCAATTCGATGAATGCAGCGCGCACGTTGGCTTCGGCATCACCGTCGTTCGAGCCGATGCCGATTGCAACGCGTGCCATCAGTTGTTGGGGTTGTTGGCTCGCTGGGTCACCACCGGCGTCGCTCCACCCAAAAGATACGGCTTCGCAATGCTCAGCGTTGCCGAGCGCACGCGTTTGTCCTCGAAGATCTTCGTCAAGATGTCGGTGCCCAAGCGTTCGAGGAGCTGATAGCGCGTATTCTTCACGATGAATGCGATGTCGTCATGGAGCGCGGCGTAGTCGTATGTGTCGGTAAGGATGTCGCTCGTCTTCGCGCGCTCGAAATCGACTTCGAGCAGCACGTCCACATCAAAAGGTTGCGGCACGTCTTGTTCGCCCGCGTTTGCGCCGTGGCGCGCAATGATCCGCATGCCGCGCAGTTCGATCGTGTCGGTCACGGTAAGGTTTCGTTCCAGCTCTCCGGGCGCCAGCCGCGGGTGATCGCATCGGTGACGTGGACCACGTCGCTCATCTCTTGGACGTCGTGGACGCGTACGATATCGAT
>Ga0123336_10001230_pt1 | contig 23897 bp, 16 predicted proteins | sample SSSSmetaG_FD_96466 | JGI IMG/M metagenome (GOLD analysis project Ga0123336, IMG submission 96466) | Glacier valley bacterial and archeal communities from Borup Fiord, Nunavut, Canada, to study Microbial Dark Matter (Phase II) - ​SSSS metaG | ecosystem: Environmental > Aquatic > Freshwater > Ice... | reverse complement strand
TCACCACGATTTCCGCCGCCCCGGTCTGAGCGCATAGCGATTCGAGACAGCGTCGTAAAGTATCCGGAGACTCATAGGAGGTCACGATTACTGAAAGAACCACGAACGCCTCTCTCGCAGAAAACGCCGCACTCCGGTGTAGAAACGTCCGCTTGGCCCAAGCAGGACATTGATTCCAGCGGGCTGGCGGAAGTAATACATATCAAGTCGAGGCAGTCCGAATGAATCCGCACCTCGATTTACATAGTCCAGCCGGGTTCCGCAAGCCAACTCGAAATGTTCAGCCACAGAACCGCGAACTCCGGCGTTTACCAAACCAAACGGGTAAGCAAAAGCGGTCACGCGCGTCCCTGTCTGATTTTCTATCTCTGCCCGGCAGCCCACAAGCTCATCGGTTACCCGTTCGTGCGGTTGCTCAGTCAGGTCAGGATGGCTCACGGTGTGGGCACCCCATTCGGCAATATCACCGGTTAACCCTCGAATGGCAGGCCAACTCATTAGCGGCAGTCGCGGACCCGCAGTCCACACGTTGCTCCCTCCGCAATGGCCGCTTACCAGGAATACAGTCGCGGGGAACTTGTATTTTGCCAGCACGGGCAGGGCATGCTCTTCGAAATTGGCGTATCCGTCATCAAATGTAATTGCCACAGATCCGCCTGAGTTTTGAATGCGTGAAAGAGGAACCACTTCGGCACCAGATTCCGCCAGAACCTCCATCTGCCGTTTAAAGGATTCGGGTGCAATAGAGATAACCGAACCGGAGCGGTCTATCGAGTGATACGTCAAGATGGCGGAGGGGGTCATGTTTCCCGGACACCATCGCTCAAGAAGCCGACCATCTCACCCGTTGCCTCTACCACGCTGAATAACAAAAGGTAAGGCAAAGCCGCAAGGAAGCGGACGCGATACCGGCGCCGCGAAAATACGTTCCGCGCGCGCCTCCACAGTAGCAGGGCGGGCAGCCCGATGCGAGAAAAAGCGCTCAGAAAAGGCACTCGTGCGTGCTGTTCCGCTGCCCATTGTACCGATTCCCGATACCGCTCCCGCAGGTACTCCCGTAAGTCCGGCGGCCGCGCGAAGGAAACCGTCAGACCGGGGTCGAAGCAGATAGCACCGCCCGCGACACTCGAGTAAACCACGTTTCCTTGCGGGAGGCACGCATGTACCGGCGGAGCGACATGGGAATACTCCGATAGATAGATGGCCCAGTCTGAGTAGGATGGATTACGGGGCGGCGCAATGCACCCGACTGCTACATCGCCACAAGCCGCAAGAGCCGCTTCGACCCATCCCTCGCCTATTTCGTAACGTTCACCAAGCACCGCAACACGCTGCGCGGCCGCATGGGCGACACCAGCTAAACGCATTCGTTGCTCCAGGCACCTAGGTTCCACCAAAACCACTTTGACACTGGCTGGGACAACAGCGGGATTTGTTGTTACCAGAACAATTTCGGTATCCATTCCCTTACATGCCCGCTCGATTGGTTCCACGTCGTAATCCTGACTCAACACGGCGATCACGATGGACAACTTTGGCACAAGTCGGATGCTAGCATTAACAGGTGAAAGTGCGAGTAGGCATTGTTGGACTGGGCGGCGTCGCCCACCGAATCCACATTCCTGCCTGCTTGTCGGTGAAGGAAATCGAAATTGCCGGCGGATGCGATCCAAGCGAAGCCGCTCGTCATGCAGCAACAACCATCGGCGTTCCACAGGTGTTCGACAGCGTGGAAACTCTGCTGGCACAAACCAGGCCCGATCTCGTCATTGTAGGTACGCCCCCTGGTTCTCACTTTGACATTTGCCGCAAGGCGATGGACGCCGGTGCACATGTCCTCTGCGAAAAGCCGTTCATGCCAGACCTGGAACAGGCCGACCGCATCATCGAAATCGCGCGGCGTCACAATCTGCTCTTGCGTGTGAATAACCAGTACCGGTTCATGTCGTTTTATCGCGACACCAAGCAGCGTCTGCAAAATGGCGACTTCGGACGGCTCTTCTACATTCAGGCGTGGCAGAACATGTTTCATCCACCTGCGAAAGAAACGAACTGGCGCAATCAGTTGAAGCAGTACGTGCTCTACGAGTTCGGCACTCACGCGCTCGATTTGGCTTCGTTTTACTTTGATGCTCTTCCCACTTCGCTCAATGTGGATATCCCGCAGGCCCGGCCTGAATTCGATGCAGACGTGCTGGTTCACGCGTCCATGCGCTTTCCCGGCGAACGGCTTGCAGTGTTCTCGTTTAACCGCATCACCCACGCGCCTGAAAAATACCTGGAAATGCGGCTGGACTGCGAACTCGCGTCGATAAGAATTTCGCTCGGCGGCGTAGCTCGAATCTCGGTCGAGTGGTCGCGATCTGCTAAAAGGCCCGTCCTCAAAGCCGGGCTGCTGAAAGGCGGACAAGCCCGTGCGGAAGTAAATGGCCGCAGCAGTGCTTTCTCTTCGTCCCGAACGGGCGAATTCGCCACAGCCACCGCAGAACACCTGAGATATTTTCTAGCGGAAATGCAGAAGCCAGAGCGCTCCTTCGAAGGAGCGCTCCACGCTCGCAATATCCTGAGCCTGGTTTTCGCCGGCTACGAGAGCGCCCTTACCGGCGAAACGGTTCGCCCCGCCTATGCTTCTTCAACCACCTCAGAACATGCTGAACAACAACACTCTTTCTGACCGGAGCCGCGGCCTGATCAGCCAGATCAGCGCGGAGCGTGCCGGCCGCCCTCTCACCTGTCAGATCTGCGGCGCCACTCCCGCGCCTGGCCTGGATCTTGGCCATCAGCCTGTTGGCGATCTGATCCTGCACCAAGCTCAACTGAATGAGCCGGAAATTCTGTATCCCATGCAGCTCTTCCACTGTCCGGAGTGCGGCTTGTGCCAACTCGGCTTCACAGTGGATCCCGCCATCGTGTACAAGGATTTCCCGTTTGTAAGCGGCACCACGGAAACAGCCACCCGTCATCTGCAAAGCCTTGCCCGGCAACTTACGGAACGACTCGATCTCGGGCCCAGAAATTTTGCTATAGACATCGGCTCGAACGATGGAACGCTACTGAAAGCCTATGTTCCGGCGGGTGTCAAATTCCTTGGCATCGACCCTGCAGGCGAACCCGTCCGCATCGCAAATGAGCAGGGCATCCCCACGTTGCACGCGTTCTTCAATGAAGAGACGGCGGGCCGGATCCGCGAGGAACATGGTCCCGCGGACGCAATCTCCGCGGCGGGCTGTTTCGCGCATATAGCCGATCTGACCGGAGTGATGAGAGGCGTTCAAGCTCTCTTGCGGGAGGGCGGCATCTTCGCTACGGAAAATCAGTATTGGCTCGCGATGGTGCAACAGGGCCATTACGATAACGTGTTTCATCAGCACCTCCGCAATTATTCCCTTCGCCCGTTGATCCGGCTGTTCTCCGATTACGGGATGGATGTTTTCGATATTGAGCGGTCAGAGGTCTATGGCGGCTCCATCAGGGTATTCAGTTGCCATCACGGGGCACATCCCATTCACCAGCGCGTTCACGACCTTTTGGCGCTTGAATTCTCTGAACGCCTCTACGATCCCGCCACGAATGAGGCTTTCGCCCGGAACACCGCCGAACGAAAGCGCAAGCTTTTTGAGAATGTGTATTTCCGTGTTCGTGAAGGCCAGAAAGTGATAGGCATCGGCGCTCCCGCAAAAGCCTCCACGGTTTGTAATTATTGCCGCCTGGGGCCTGAGCTTCTCGATTACATCACGGAAGTGAATCCTTTGCGGATCGGCCGATACTTGCCCGGCATGCATATACCAATCGTGGAAGAATCCTGGATGTTTCGTGACCCGAAGCCTGCTGACGCCGCCATTCTCTTTTCCTGGAATTACTACGACGAAATTGTGCCCAAGCTCCGGAGCAGCGGTTTCGCCGGAGAGATTATCTGCCCATGAGCGGAACCATCCTCTTCGGCGGGAGCGGCTTCTTGGGGCCGTACATTCTGAATCTCGACGCCGCGATGATCTCCGTCGGCCGCACGCCTCCCCCTACCGCAAACCGCCACATCCAAATTGAGTCTCTTGCCAATCTCGATTCATTGCGCGATGTCGATTTCGACAAAGTGATTTACATCATCGGCAACACAGATCATCATAACCTTGAGAAAGACGTTATATCCCGTGACGAGACGATCGCATTCGATTATCATGTTACGCCGCTACTGCGGACGCTGGAACAGCTGAAGCAATATCCCCTCAAGCGCTTTATTCACTTCTCCACCATCCTCATCTATGATGATCAGCGGCTTACGTTGCCGGTGTCGGAGTTTGCGCCCATTGATCCTTACAAGAACCGTTACGTGTTGAGCAAATACCTGGCGGAAGAAGCGCTAAACTTTTACCGCCGCTGGACCCCGATAACGAATATCCGGCTCTCGAACATTTATGGACCAACACCGCTTCAGAGGTGGGACTTGATTCATGTCCTGAGCCGCAAGCTGCTTCGCGACGGCCATGCCGAAATGTGGAGCATTCGCCCGGAGCGCGATTTTATCCACGTGGAGGATGCGGCTCGGGCCGTGATCAAGCTTCTGGACGCCGATCACAACGGTACGCTGAACCTTGGGACTGGCACACTAACCTCCGTCGAGAGAGTGAAAGAAGCTCTCGAAGAGGCCAGCCGCGGCACGATTCGCGTACTTGACATCCCCGTTCCAGGGCCAAAGCAGTTTCAATGCGATATGACTACGCTGAACCGGTTGATTGATTGGAAGCCGCGATATTCCACGGCGGAGGGGGTCCGGGAAACTTACCGGACGATGGCGTCTTATCCACGCCTCGAGCCCTGAGCGGCTTCAGCCAGAACACTGAGAGTCTCCGCGGCACAGCGGTCCCACGAAAACCGGGCTGCGTTCTCAAGACTTGCTGCCCGAAGGCGCAACCGGAGCTCGGTATTTCCGGCCAATTCAATCATCGCTGCTGTTAGCAGATTGGGTTCAAGCTTTCTCACAAACAATGCCGCTCCGCCCGTGATTTCGCGCATTCCGCCCGTATCGATGCAAATCACCGGAGTTCCTACCGCTTGCGCCTCCATCACTGGCAGCGATACTGTCTCATACACCGACGGCATTACCAGTGCCTGGGCGGCGTTGTACAGCAGGTTGAGTTGATCGTCGGCTAAATATTCGCAATACCGGACACAGTCGCCGGTCAAATTCAGGTTGCGTGGATTCAGGCCGGCCAAGACCAGAATATGAGGCGCGCCAGTATCCCGTTTGAATTGCGCAAAGGCTTCCAGGAGACAAGGCAGATTCCGCCGCCCGGAGACTTTTCCGACGAACAGAAAAAAGGGAGCACAGGTACCAATCAAATCCTGGACCTGTGGATTCGCGAGTGGGCGAACAAATTCTGCCGGGGCCAGATAGATCACGCGGATCTTGTCCCGTGGAACGCGCCAGTACCGGACAATGTCATCGCGCCCAGCCTCAGAATCCGTAATCACCAACGTGGCGTGCCGCGCGCTCCAACCGTACAGGCGATTGTAAAAAAGACGCACAGACAAAGGAAACAGCTCAGGATAAATCTGCTGGACCGCATCATGCGTGGTCACGACTGTAAGGCTGCGTGTAAATAACGGCCGTGAATAGGAAGGACAGAAGAGCACGTCTTCTCTGGCACTAAACGATAGCCGCAGATTTTCCCAAACCAACATCGGCCAAGCAGAGCGGAGTACGCAAGTGTTTACGCAATCGGGGAATTCCACGCCGGAATTCGATAGATCGCCGGGCGCGTAAAAGCGGATTGAAGAGAAAGGCCCGCTAGTGCGCCACCGGCTCACCACATTCAGCAGATACCGGCCCACGCCAGTTCGGCGTCCGCCGATACGCCAGCCATTTACCCCAAGCGTCAAATGTGCTTTTCCCGGCAAAAGCTGTGCAGCACTTCGGCAATCCGGTAAACATCGCTGTCCGCCATGCCCGGGTGCGAACCCACATAGAAAGAGTTCTCGTTCATGTTCGCAGCTACCGGGTAATCCGCATCCAGATTGCCGAAAAGTTTACGGTAAACCGGCTGATTGATGAGGGGGAGTACATATCTTGTCTCTATGCCACGCTCCTCCACGTACTGAATCAACTCCGGTCTTTTCACTGAATGATGCAAAATCGTCATGGGATAAAACATGTAGCCGTGCTCCGTCCCAGGGCGGCTCTTAGGCAAGCGAAATACATGGCGCAAGTCATTGAGCTCTTGAGTCAATAAATTTGCCACAATACGCCGACGGGCCATAAGCTCTTCTCTATCTTCAAATTGAGCGATGCCAAGCGCCGCTTCCATCTCTGTGGCTCGAAAGCTGTACCCTGGCCGCACAAAGGAGAATCGGCGATCGGCGATTTCAAATAGTTTTCGGCCGGTAGCGCCCGCATCGTCATCAATCCGCGTGTAAATAGAATCGCGTCCGTGATTCATCAGGCTCTTCAGAAGCACAAACAACTCGGGATCGTCGGTTGTGCACAGTCCGCCTACTCCCGTCGAAATCACGTGCGCAACATAAGTTGAAAAGCTAGCCACATCGCTAAACGATCCCACGGCCTGGCCGCGGTAATTGACAAACATCGCTTCCGCTGAGTCTTCGGCAATCCGTAACCCGTGCTGATTGCAGATTGCGAGAATAGGATCCATGTCGCAGGGCAGACACGCGACGTGTACAGGCATCACAGCACGGGTTCGTTTCGTGATGCGCTTTTCAATTTCAGCCGGATCAATGCAATAGTAGCTCGGTTCTACATCCACAAACACGGGTTTCAAACCGTTATATAGAACGACATTTGCAGTGGCGACAAAGGTCACGGCGGGAACCAGAACCTCATCGCCATCCTGCCAGCCGTAGTGTTCCTTCATTGCCGCCAGCGCGATGTGCAAGGCGCTTGTGCCGCTATTACACATCAGGCCGTACGAGCAGCCATGAGCGGACGCTATGTGCTGTTCGAACTCCAAGGTCTTCGGCCCGGCGGAAAGCCGGCCGGAATCTAATACCTCTGCCACCAATTGCTTGGCACGCTCACTGATATGGCACGACCCCACGCCAATCCGAACCGCTTCCGATGTGGCGATGCCACCTTTCGCAGTGTCTGCCAATAGCATGGGAGCTTAGTTTGACTCGCCTGCAGGCCGATTCGGACCCGGGCCCCGCGGATTGCCGAGGACGCTAAACGCAGGGCCCGAGTAGAGGGTCACCCACCCTGCTGGGAGCTTCGAAACAACCCACGAAGGAGACACGAGGAACTGGTAGGAATCAAAGTTCACTTGTTGCAAGATAACATTTAGCGATTTCACGTCCAGCATACGGCAATCGAACGTAGCAGGATTGGGCGCGTAGGCTAGAGGACAACTGCCCAAACTGAGAACCCGGTCTTCTCGCCCCGCAACAGCCCGAATTTTTTCAAGCGCCTCAAAAGGCATTAAGGCTTGGCGCAAATATTCGTCTTTTTTGATTCGCTTGGCAAAGTATGCCAATTGAGGACCATTTACTTCGTTGATGAGTATGCCGCAAATGCTGAATATCAGCGTGAAGACGACCGCGGCTAGAACAGTAAATTTCACAGTGGGAGCGCTTTCGCGGACGAAGCGAACGGTAAGGGCCGCGGTGAACAGCAGCAGTAGAGCAATCGGGGCAATGGCATAACGGACCATAGCGATGGCGTTTAGCCAATAGAAGAGATAGGCAGCGCAGAAAAGCAGCGTGGCTCGAGCGGCCGTGCCGAAAATTTCTCGGATGCCCAGCCACATCGGCAGGAAAACCACTAGAAAAATCCCCATCGGGTATTCAGAAACAGATTCGAAGTACGGCAAACCATGAAAGTGTATGCGCCACGGAAAACGCAAGTCGCGTTCGACCATGACATTCCACCAGGAACGCTGATTGTGAGTGCCGGTCGATACGGCGGCTGCTAAACCGGAAGGAAACACTGGGTTGCCTGTTGCGAGCCAGCTCCGTAAGAACCACATGGACCCGAATAGGACGAAAATCCCCACCAGCTTCGCGAAGCTCAAGAATCGATTTGGCTGGCGCCACGCGGCGTAGCTAAAGAGAAGTCCAATCGGGGGTAACGCGAACAGGGCGATATGTTTCACTCCCAACGCCATAGCGACAAAAAACACACCCAAACAGATCCAGTTAAACTCCCCTGTTTGTTTCCACCGGAGAAAAGCCAGCAAGGCAAGCAGTACAAACAGCATGAGAGCTAAATCATTTTTCCCTGCGGCGGCCGTCCAGTGAAATGCCGGAACCGACATGGCGGCAAGAACTCCCGCAAGGCACTGAAAGCCGTCGAACCCGCAAATCCTGCCGACGCGAAAAAGCGCGAGGAGAGCTAAAACCACATAGAGAAGGGGAGCCAGTTGCGCGCCAGCCTGACCTGCTAGAGCTGAGCTCATGGTCATAACGGTCTCGATGCTCTGCGGGAAATAGGCGTACGGCAGATAGGGAGGTACCCGGAGCGCGTGCTGGGAGAGATTGAAGGCAACTGCCGGGAGGTGTATCCGCAACATATCGAAGTAGACGGAAGGCGCGAGCGCCACCATCAAGGCAGGAACAAGCAGGGCGAAAGATAATGCCGAAAGGATGCTACCGGACCATCCGCGCATTCCCGGCAAGGAGGGCCAATCGGCGCAAAGCCGATGAATGAGGCCAGGCAGGCGTTTCACTTCGCGCCAGCAGACTACGAGCGCCAGCGCAATGAGAGATGCAAAAACAGCCGGGAAATACCACCCTGCGATCCCGAACGCGAATAACACGAGGTGCAAGATACCCAGACCTGCGCCAGCAGACAGCGCGATCTCTTCTATAGGGCCTTCTGTGTGCAAACCGAGGGCACAGAGCGCTCGCCGCCCGATTGCGAAGCTGCCGGCACCAATGCAACACACTGCGAGGGTTGCTTTCGGTTCATAGAAAAGCGCCACAACGAACGGAAGATAAATCAGCACCCAACCTTCGTACTTGTATGCGCCCAGTTTCCGAATGTCATTCCAAAAAAAGAGCACCAGTGGAACAGAGAAAATTAGTGCCAGAAGAACCCAATAGAAGTTAGGCCCAGAACTGCCCAGGTAGCGGATTTGCCACAACAAAGGCCGCCAACTTACCGCGATTGCACAAGGAAGCCAAAGCAGCCATGCGATTGTGGTGTAGCGAAATCCACCGCTTTGCTGATTACTGGAAAGTACTGCTTCAGTCTCCGGCTGCGGGTACGTCAGCAAATCCGGTTACCGGTTCGCGAGTTTGTCCGGCATGCACCGTAAGCCCCGCCTTCGACCTGCAAAGTGATTGACATTGAACAGCTTGAGGCTTACCGATGATGGCACGGAACATTCCATCGGTGCCGTCCACATTGCCGTATCGCGCTACCGCACTTCGGTCTTGGCCCTCTTCCTTATTCTCTCGCGCCACGAGAGCAAGCTTGCTATGTGGAGCCGACAAACGAATACCGGAGCGAACCCAGTATGCGTAACTTTGCCAGTCGGCCGATCAGCGGCGTGGTGCGTAACCCAGCGTCAGGGAAACTACAATCCTACGGCCCGCCATGAGCGCCAGAAAGTCGCCAGGCGCAGGCACGCAAGTTGCGGTCGAAGCGGTTGATACTCCCACGATGCTGTGTCGGTCGAAGAGTTTGTTGACGCCAACTCGGAACTTGGTACCGCGAAGCAACGATGCTTGTTTCACGGTGTAGTTTAGAAACAGGTTGGAGATATTGAAAGAGTCAATCCCGATCGCCTGATTCGTGCTGCCGTTATCGGTGTACAACTTGCCTACCCGCTTTATTGAAGAACTCAACGTGCCAGTTCTTACGCAAGTAAGTCACCCCGATCGTTTCCGTGTCATGGGGGGGAATTCGCCACCCACAGATGAGTGTCCGCGTATTTCGCCGAACCAATTGTGCCGTTGGCGTACAAGAAGAAGCCAGCACCGATCACTGCATTCCTTTCCACTTCAAATCCCTGGGTATGGGTGGCACTCGTTAGGTTATAAACGAGCTCACCGGTCGGGTCGGGTCCCGAAGCATAAGAATTCTGGGCACGACTAAAGTACGCATCGGCATCAAGTGTAAAGCGATTCGTTTCTAGCACAGACCCGAACTCCAAAGTCTTGGTTTGGGTGGGTTTCGGGATCAGTGCTAAATTTCCGAGCGTGAACGGGTTCGGTGAATGGACACACGCCGCTTCATTGTGTTTGCGATATAGTCACTAGTCATGATTTCGCAACTTTCTTGCACGGTTTTGGCAGCCACTCTCTTGGGCAGTCTGGCGCTGGGACAACAACACGATTCAGTCCAGCCGGGCGCTTCGCCAAAGCTCTACAACACCACTAAGCAAAAACTTCTTGACGGCAAGCAGGTTTTTAGCTTCACACAATCGAAATTCGATCCGGCCGCTTACTGTGAAGCGGCGAAACACTACGACTATTCGTGGTTCGAGATGCAACACAGCACTCTCGAATTCCGAGACGTGGAAGCCATGATCGCCAAATGCCCTCATTCGGCAGCGATTCCAATGGTGCGGCTCCCCGATGCCCAGGAATGGCATATCCAACACGCAACGGACATCGGTGCCCTCGGCGTAATTATTCCAACTGTTGACGATGTAGAACGGGCCCGGGAAGCTGTCAAATGGGCCCGGTATCCACCAGTAGCCCGGCGGAGTGCAGGACAAGGTCAAGCTGCAAGTATCTGGGGCGTTGACTACCGCCGGACCGTGAACGACAACATGATAGTCGCGATCATGATCGAAACACCCACCGGTGTGGCAAACGCCTTCGACATCGCTTCGGTGCCGGGAGTAGATGTCGTGCTCATTGGTAACAATGATCTGAGTTCGTTCTCGGGCTTTCCGCAATCCGATGACCGTTACCAGGCAATGATGGCTAAGGTGCGTGACGACGTTCTGAGAGCGGGCAAGATCTTCGGCCAAGCGAACGCAGGTTTATACGCCAAAGGTCATTCACTGAGCAAGGATGCTAAATTTTTCCAGAATGGTCCCTCCAACGATGGGTGGCTCCCACCGGCTGTGAACGGGCAACGGGTAGATCCAAACGCCCCGCCCCCTGGTGAGCATCCGTAACCTTTGAATTCTTCCAGATATGAAATTTCAGCGATTCTAAGATGTGATGTTAATCGCGAAGACGAATGTCCGGCACCTGATCCTCGGGATCGCGGTCGCCACTCTGGCCTATCCGCAGGACCACTCTAAATGGCAGGAGTACGGCGGAGGGTCCGATGCTGCCCAGTATTCCACTCTCGGGCAAATCAACCGGTTAAATGTAAAGCAGCTTGAAGTTGCGTGGACCTACCCCACAGGCGATTCAAACAAGTATTTCTTCAACCCGGTGGCCGTAGATGGCCGACTCTACGTGCTAGCCAAGAACAATTCCATCGTGGCGCTCGATGCTGTTTCGGGGAAAGAAATCTGGGTACACACGGCTCCTCTGGACACCAAAATTATTACCAACCGGGGCATTAATTATTGGGAGAGCAAAGACCGTTCTGAACGCCGGCTTTTCTTCGCCAGTAACCATTTCTTGCGTGCGATTGACGCGCAGACCGGGACAACAATTCCTTCGTTTGGCAATAAGGGCGCAGTTGACCTGAAAGCAGGGCTGGGACGGGACCCAAACACGATTGCGCTCGTGCAATCGATCACGCCAGGCCGGGTCTTCGAAAATCTCTTGATCCTGGGTTCAGCCACCAATCAGGGCTATGGTTCGGCACCAGGGGACCTACGCGCCTTCGATGTGCACACGGGCAAGCTGGTTTGGAGCTTTCACACCATTCCGCATGAAGGCGAGTACGGCTACGAAACATGGCCCAAAGATGCGTGGGAAAAAATCGGCGGAGCCAATGTGTGGGGCGAAATGTCGGTTGACGAGAAGCGCGCGATTCTTTATGCCCCGACCGCGAGCGCCAAATACAATTTCTATGGCGTAGACCGGATCGGTATTAATCTGTTTGCCGACTCGCTACTGGCTCTCGACGCGCGAACCGGCAAGCGCCTCTGGCATTTCCAAATGGTGCATCACGATATCTGGGACTACGATAACGCCACCGCACCGAAACTCTTGACTGTGCAGCACGATGGCAAACAGGTGGACGTGGTGGCGCAAATGGGCAAGCAGGGCTTTATTTGGGTTTTCGATCGTATATCGGGCAAGCCACTTTGGCCCATTGAAGAACGCCCAGTGCCTGCCAGCGACATGCCCGGCGAGACGACCTGGCCGACTCAACCGTTCCCGCTCAAGCCCCCTCCCTTCGCCAGGCAGAAATTTACAGTTGAAGACTTAAGTCCGTACCTGACCAAGGAAGACCGCGCGCTATTTCGCGATCAGATTCTTACGGCCCGCAATGAGGGACTGTTTACGCCTCCAAGCAAGAGGGGCAGTATCCAAATGCCGGGCAACAATGGCGGCGCAAACTGGGGTGGAGCGGCAGTGGATGCGCAGGCGGGCACTCTGGTGGTGGTCTCCAAGGACCTTCCCTGTTTGCTGAAGCTTGAACCGGACAAGAGCGCGGCGGCTGATAACGATCGATATGTCAGTGGATTCGGGTTCATGACCGCAAAAAGCGGGTTGGCTGCCATCGCGCCCCCATGGACATCGCTTACGGCGTACGATCTGAACCAGGGTGTCATCAAGTGGAGTATCCCTCTGGGCGATGTTCCAGAATTGGCCAGCCAGGGCCACGCGCAGACCGGCACACAATATCCGAAGGTGGGTCCGGTAATCACAGCCGGAGGGCTGATATTCACCGGCACGCGCGACCGCAAAGTACGTGCGTTCGATGTGGCAACGGGTAAGCTGCTTTGGGAGTTCGCTGTGGATATGGCGCTTGAAGGAATCCCAGCCGTTTACGAGGTGGCTGGCCGCCAGTACGTCGTGTTTTGCGCGTCGGCTCAGGCAGGCTTAACACCAGCGACACAGTTGCCAGTCCACGGTGCTTACATCGCGTTTGCTCTGCCAGCGCCCAAGCGATGATGCATTGAGTTCCACACTATGGTGATTTGGGCTTCAGCGGGGCTTCTGCCTCTACGGAGACATCTGAAAATATGACCGTGTCCGATGCGTCCGCTTGATGCGAGCATACAGCTAGCCCGACCAGGACCGGGTTTTGAAAAGAGACTTCTGTATGCGCAATTTCTTTCAGTTGGTTGCCACTCTTGGCCATGTACATGAAAATCCTGACACCGGTACGAACCAGCTTGATGGTGAACGTCCCCGGCCCGTCGAATGGAAAATCGAAAGCATTCGTATCTTCGCCCGGCTTGCTCCGCCACTGTAGCCCCGGCATGCCGTTCCCGTGGATTACGACGTCCGCATAGGTGGCATCGGTGTCAAGCGACTGGCGCACCATAATGCCCGCCTTGCGATGCTCCGCTCCCTGGCCCAAAAACCGCATGGTAGCCGTGACAGTGAAGTTTTCGCTCATCTCTCGCCAGACAAATTGAAATTGATCCTGCTTGGCCCAGATATTCGCACCGGCACCCGTAACCCGATACTGCCCTTCTGAAAATTCAGCCGATCCTTTCAAGGCCGGACTACCGACGTCCCGAGCGCTGCTGAAAACGCCCGGCATGCCGCTCTGGGAAAAGGCCGAAGTGGACAGAAGGCAGAAAAATAATATCTGGCGCATGGTGAGAGTATATTGCCTTAATCCTAAAAATTGGTGCTATCGCCTCGTCGGTGCAGGCGTTTGCAGTTGTTCCACAGATACATCCGAAAACAGGACGGTGTTGGTTGCCGCCTGCGAGTGTGAGCTGACTCCGAGTCCGACAAGAACGGGGCTGCCCAACTGAGTGCTCGTGTGCCCCAACTCCCGTAAGGGCTCATTGCCTTTAGCAATCCACACGGTTATTGTTGTGTTCTGCCGCACCAGCTTCAACCTCCACACACCGGGACCTTCTACCGGAAAATCAACAGTATTAGTGTTGTCGGCTTTAGTGTTGCGAAACTGGACCGCGGGCGTACCATCGGCGTGGATGGCGAGGTGGATAAATGGTGAATCAGGTTCCAAACTTTTGCGGAGCATGATAACCGCTTTGCGGTGGGTAAGCCCGTCCGTGAGGAACTTCGCTTTGGCACTTACGGCAAAATTGCCTGACATCTCTCGCCAAACATAATGAAACTGGTCCGACTTGCCCCAAATATCGGTGCCGGAGCCGGTCACTTTATAGTTCCCGGTGGAGGAGTCAAAATCCGCCGCCCCCTTTAAAACAGAAGCGCCGACGTCGTCCGAATTCGTAAAGCTACCGAACTTCCCGGCCTGAGCTAACGCCGAAATGGCCAGCAATGTGATGAAGAGCAGTTTGCGCACGTCAGGATTGTATCGAAAGTCGTTCGGGCGGCGGCTCGCGCGTATGAAGACAAAGCGATAGACTAATTGTCGTTATGCGCGACGGCAGCCGAACTATAGCCATTACTGTTTTTTTAATCGCGATCCTTAGGTCCGCAAGTTCTCTGTGCGCGCAAGAATCAGGGGCTGCGACTGTCGACCTGTTTGAGACTAAGATCCGGCCCGTCCTGGCCGCGCGCTGCTATGGATGTCATAGCGCAAAAGCGGTGAAGGTACAGGGCGGCCTGCTGCTCGATTCCGCCACTGGAGTTAAGCGGGGCGGCAACTCTGGTGCGGCTATCGAACCAGGTGACCCGACCAAGAGTCTGCTGATTCGCGCGCTGCATTACCAGGACAAAGATCTCCAAATGCCTCCCGGCAAACCGCTGCCCGCGGAAGTAATCGCAGATTTTGAAAACTGGATTCGGTCTGGAGCTTCCATGCCTGCTGACGCTATAACCAGTAAACCTCTTGATAAGCGGAGGCAGTTCTGGTCATTCCAGGCGCCCAAAGATCATGCTCCGCCCGCGGTGAAGGAAAGCTCTTGGCCGCATAACGAAATCGACAGCTTTGTTCTCGCGAAACTAGAAGAGAAAGGTCTTACTCCCTCCGCCCCAGCCGGCAAACGGATTTTGCTGCGCCGGGCATATTACGATTTAACCGGCCTTCCGCCTACCGCAGAGGAATCGGATGCTTTCGTGCGCGACAACTCGCCCGATGCTTATGCCCGATTGATTGATCGCCTGCTCTCATCTGCCCGGTATGGGGAACGATGGGGCCGTTTCTGGCTCGATGTGGCCCGCTATTCAGATGCGCGCAACGTCGGCGAGAGGTTTGCTTATTCGTATACCTACCGGGATTGGGTGATCCGCGCTTTCAATGAAGATCTTCCTTACGATCAGTTTCTTACCCAGCAACTGGCAGCCGACCGCATTCCAGGCAACGATTCGCGTAATCTCGCCGCGCTGGGATATCTGAGTTTGGGACGCGAGTTTCCGAAAACCTTTCCGGAAACTGTCGACGACCGCATTGACGTTGTTGCGCGCGGTATGCAGGGCCTCACAGTTGCCTGCGCACGTTGTCACGATCACAAGTACGACCCGATCCCCACAAAGGACTACTACTCGTTCTATTCCATTTTCTCGAACATACGCGAGCCCGACGATTTACCTTTACTACAGACCAGCGGCACGAACAGTCCAGTTGACCAGCTTTACGGCAGGCGGCTTTCCCACATCCGGAACAGCGACACCGAATATCGCAAACAAAGGTCTGCGGTACTGAACGAGTTTTTCAGCACTCAGATCGCGGATTATCTGTTGGCCGTTCGCGATTCCGTAAAGATGCGTCCGACCGAAGTGGAAGATCTCATTAAAGAAAGACAGCTGAATCTATACCTGCTGGATCGCTGGAAAACCTTCCTGCAAGCCGCTGGAACCGGCAAAGAAAATATTTTTAGGTTGTGGAATGCCGCGGCTGGCGTTACGGATGCGGAGTTTTCAACTAAATGGCCTAGCCTCGTTGCTTCACAAACAGGTGGCAATGCAGTGGTGCTTGCCGAATTCAAGAGTTCGCCTGCCAATCTAAAAGAAGTGGCAGCACGATACGCCTCGCTTCTGTCTCGCTACAATTCGCCGTCCCCTGTTTCCGATCCCAGTCAGGAAGCCTTGCGGCTAGTAATTCGCGGTCCGGGTGCTCCGGTTAACGTGCCGGTCAGCGACTTCGATTTGGTGATGACAGAGGGTGGCCGCAACAACACGATTAATTTCAAGAATCGCTACGACACCATGCGGGCACTTTATTCCTATGACGGTGGTGTCCCGCGGGCGATGGCTGTGGAGGACGTTCCGAAGCCGCAAAACGCGCACGTCTTCATCCGCGGAAACCCAAATAACCCAGGAATCGAAACGCCTGGACACTTTCTCAGCTGTCTCTCCTCTGGTGAGCCCGTCAACTTCAAAGACGGCCGGCTGGAACTTGCACGCGCCATCGCCAGCAAAGATAACCCCCTTACCGCGCGTGTAATCGTAAACCGTGTCTGGATGCATCATTTTGGCGCCGGCATCGTAAGGACCCCGAGCGATTTCGGTTTGCGAGGTGACCTGCCCACCCATCCGGAGTTACTCGACCATCTGGCCGTTCAGTTCATGGAGTCTGGTTGGTCAATAAAAAAACTGCACCGGACAATAATGCTTTCCGCCGCCTATCAACAAAGCAGTGCGAACAATTCAGAAGCGCGTAAGCAAGATCCTGAAAACCAATGGCTATGGCGCATGAACCGCCAACGTCTGGACATTGAGAGCTTAAGAGACTCTGTTCTCGCTGCTTCGGGCCAATTGGAAAACAAGCTGGGCGGTGTACCGTTCGCGCTGGTGGTGAGCCCGGCTGTTCCCCGGCGAACTGTTTATGGCTACATCGAGCGCGGCCGGATCCCGGGCATACTTGCCGCTTTCGATTTCGCTACTCCCGACCAACACGCACCGCTGCGGTATACAACTACAGTTCCGCAGCAGGCACTCTTCCTGATTAACAGCCCGTTCATAGCGGAGCAATCGCACCTTCTGGCAAAAAGGCCGGAGGTGATTGCCGAGAACGATGTGCAAAAGCGCATTGAGCGTCTCTACAGGCTTGTGTTGGGGCGGGTGGCCAGCGAGGGCGAGATCTCGGCAGGTATGAAATTCGTTAGTTCCAACGCGGACTCTGTTCCAGGCGCGAAAGACGAATCGCCTTGGCAGTACGGCACCGGCGAATATGACGCCGTCTCGGAAAGGGTGACGTCATTCGCACCCTTCCGAATATTTACAGGCGATTCCTGGCAGGGTGCATCCATGCTTCCCGATCCCGTAGCGGGAAAGGCCAAGCTGGGAGCTGAGGGCGGCGAGCCCGGGGACAATCCGCGGCGAGCCGTAGTAAGACGCTGGACGAGCACTACCGATGGGAAATTATCAGTCGAAGGCACACTGCGTCACGACCAGAATAGTTTGGGCAATTCTGGAGACGGTGTGCGGGCTCGCATCATTTCGAGCCGCTTGGGGGAACTGGCGTCCTGGAATGTAAACGGCTCAGGCAGTGAGACTCGGCTATCGGGCGTTAAAGTCCAGAAAGGAGATACGCTGGACTTCGCGGTCGACAGCCACAACGATAGTGAAAACGACAGCTTTCGATGGGCTCCCACGGTAAAGGTTGCCGGAATACAAGAGAACGGGCCGAAAGAAACTGTATGGAGCGCGAGAGATGATTTCCGGGGGCTCGCGCCGCAGCCCTTAACCGTTTGGGAACGCTTTGCGCGCGTGCTTCTCCAAACAAATGAATTCGCGTTCGTGGAATAAGGAAAAGCAATCATGAACTTTCAAAACAAATTCTTCACCCGCCGTCAAATGCTGCAGTCCACCGGGATGGGTATGGGCGCAGTCGCTCTCGCAGGCATGCTAGGGGACACCGGCGTGCTTCGGGCGGAGGGCACCGTTCCTTCCATCAATCCGCTTGCCCCCAAACCCGCCCCTTCCCCGGCAAAGGCGAAGCGGGTGCTTCACCTTTTCATGAATGGAGGTCCCTCCCATGTCGATACCTTCGATCCGAAACCGTCGCTGACCAAATTTTCGGGCAAGCCAATTCCCATCACGCTCAAGACAGAGCGACGCACAGGAGCCGCTTTCGGATCGCCATTCAGCTTCAAGAAGTACGGCCAGTGCGGCACGGAAGTCAGCGAGATCTTCTCCAAGGTAGCGGAGCATGCCGATGATTTGTGCGTGATTCGTTCCATGTGCAGCGATATCCCGAACCATGAACCGTCGCTGATGATGATGAACTGCGGCGAGACCCGGCAGGTTCGGCCAAGCTTCGGCTCGTGGATCACCTACGGACTCGGATCTGAAAATCAGAACCTTCCCGGATTCATAATCCTCTGTCCCGATGGCCTGCCCACTCAGGGGACACAGAATTGGCGTTCGGCTTTCCTGCCTGGTACGTATCAAGGCACTCAGATCGATACGCGCCAGACGAAGATCGATAAGCTGATTGAAAACATCAAGAACAACTACTCCAGCAAGGAGGCGCAACGTCGCGATTTGGATCTATTGTCCGAACTGAACCGGGGCTATCAGGAGCGCCGGCAGGACGACGCTTTGCTGGAAGCGCGTGTTCAATCGTTTGAGCTTGCCTTCCGGATGCAAATGGAGGCTGACGAAGCGTTCGACGTTTCAAAAGAGCCGGAACACATTCACAAAATGTACGGCGAAGGATTGCAAGCGCGGCAAATGATCATCGCCCGGCGTTTGCTCGAACGTGGTGTGCGGTTTGTGCAGGTATGGCACGGTGCTGGTCAGCCCTGGGACAGTCACGACGACATCAAGACGAACCACGGAAGATTGGCGCGTGAGTGTGACCAGCCGATTGCGGCATTGCTACAGGATTTGAAGCAACGAGGATTACTGGAAGATACGCTCGTGATTTGGGGCGGCGAGTTCGGGCGAACGCCGACCGTTGAACTTCCTGATGTGGGGGCGAATGGCGGGATGTCGAATGGCCGCGATCATAATCCCTTTGGTTTCTCGATGTGGGTTGCGGGAGGGGGAATGAAACGGGGCACCGTTTACGGTTCCACCGACGAGTTCGGCTTCGCCGCAGCCGAAAACAAAGTCCATGTGCATGACCTGCATGCCACCTTGCTGCATCAGCTTGGCTTCGATCATGAGAAATTCACATATCGATACGCGGGACGAGATTTTCGGCTCACTGACGTGGCCGGACGAGTCGTCAAAGATTTGCTAGCCTGACATTATTTCCGGAAACGGCTTTAGAACAGCAGTCAGTTGGATGCTGACGGGTGTTGGTGGTCATTGTTAAATCGAGGAGACGCTGCGCGGCGATGAGCCGTACTTCGCAAGGCGCTGACTCGCGCGTTATCGGGCGCGCCCACCCCGGGATGGTTTTATTGAAAAGGGAAATCGGGGGAACCCGGATACTCGATCTCCCCTTCACTGAACAACTTCCCCGAATTTGTTAAGTGCAGTGTATTGGCATGGAAAGGAAACTCAGCCGGATTCGTTCGCGAGCAGCCCTGATCATTGTCAATCAAGCTTTCCCGCCGTCGATAGTATGAGCGGGTAATCCGCGAGCGGCGCTGCACACGAACTCCACGTATTCAACGATCGTCCCAGAAAACCTTCGAGCGCGCGGTTGTGAGGTTCATAGTGAGCGTGAAGCCAGGAAAGGATGCTGGCATCGAGTTGCTCCGATTTCCCGGGCATTGACATGTTGCAAACAGGGTACCGAATCCGCTTGGCGAAGTCAGGATTGAGGCCCAGAAACTCCAGGATCGATGCAAATGTTTTCTGGGGAGCCACAATCAAATCATCCAATAGCAACACATGTAATTGATCCCGTGGAAAGAACTGCAGATAGCGGTCAATCTGTTCCATGTAGTAGCCACTATCCAGGTAAGTCCGAAGCCGTGCCTCGTTCTTGTGCGTAAGGTTTGCCCCATCCATGTCGTTTAAGAGAGCCGCTGCGTAAGAGGACATTTTCTGATTCACCGTCAAAGTTCTCTCAGACTCAATTCGCCTAAGGTCAGCGGCCAGGGCTTCTTTTAGATTAAGAGGCTCGAAAGCTCTGGATGCCGAATACCAATGCCACCAGTGCGAGATAGCCCGCTGGACAGGGTTTCTCAAAATGACGAGCAAGCGGGCACTAGGATTATGCGCTTTTATCCGTTCGGGTACCCAGGGCAGATACAGATTGCGATGTCGCGCATCGACCACCAGTTTTTGCCCGTGCCAGTGCGAAAAGTACTTATTGAAATAGAAAGTGGCCCCGGCTTCATACTCGTATTCAAAATAATAAGGTTCTTTCGGGTTGGAGACGCATATATCAGCGCATTGGCCGAGGTAATTGTGGAGCGAACTGGTGCCCGATTTTGCCGCTCCCAACAGAAACACGGAAGGAAGAGCATACCCACCCTTTTCGGAAACCCATTCGTCAGGAAGAGGGCGATTCGTGGTTTCGTCGATTCCCTGCCCGTTGCTGCCAAGGAGTAACTGCCCCGAATCAACGAACCGCGCTTCCACGGTCCTAATCTGGGCTATGTTGTCCGGAATATAGAACGTGTAGCCGTGGTTTCCGTCTCCGTGGCAGGAAACGACGATATCGTGACGAAATTTATCAGCCACTACAAAACCGGTACTGCTGCCATTGACGAATATTTGAACCCCGACTCTGCGATCAGGGTTGTTTGGATCATAGCCCCAGCCAGCCACAGTCCGATTACAGACTACATCCAAGTAGCCGATTAGAAATAGAATCAACTGCCATTGTAAATTGACTTGGTACTGGAGCACGAATTCTAAAGCTCGCCCGCCTAAACATTTTTCACAAACTCGGTTCGATATTTCGGCCCCGGAGGCTTTGCGTTCTTCAACAACTCGGTTTACTGCTTCTCATCGAGCTTCGCCTGGGCCGTTTCGCAACCAAGGCGGTAGGTTTGCTCCTGGCGATATTTCCTTTTTCTCGGCATGGAGTTGCCAAGGCGCCGGTGCGCGACAGCTTTCCGATAAAGACGTTAAACCTCACGGTGATCGGCAATCCCGCCGCTTGCGGTTCTGTCTGGCATGGGCCAGCCGAGCCAGGATTTATTTCGCGGAACCTCTCTCGATCCCGATGACGTCCGCCAGCAAGCCGCTTTGTGCGATTCGGAGGGGTAGTTAGATCGAGAACATCGGTCATTGAGAAAACTGACTCCAAAATATCTAATTCCTGAACTTGTGCCCGCAGGTTCGAACCGATCCCCAACTTCCCAAAATATTCTTCGGGAAGTTGAATTGCTACGGTATTATGGTGGCATCTTGCTGAGCGGGAGTAATTCAGCGGTAGAATGCCAGCTTCCCAAGCTGGACGTCGCGGGTTCGAACCCCGTCTCCCGCTCCATCTTTTCAAGAACCTGGGACGTCATCGAAAAACGAGTGTGACTGCGTCTTGTTTCTGAAATTGACGACGCCTTGAGACGAGCACGAATCCAGCGTCGGCACACTGGCAGAAGTCGATCTATTCGGAAAAACAGAAAACTGTAGTAAGCAAAGTAAGCAATCAATCTTTTGCACGGAGAATCAGCATTCGGAACCAGAACCGTATTCGGGCTTGGGTTCGGACGCATTTGCCGGGACTTCTCCTTTTGTTCGCCTTCTGCAAGACTAAAGAAGATGTACTCTGAGCTCCATTGCCGATCTGCCTTTAGTTTCCTGGAGGGAGCTTGTATTCCGGAAGCCTATGCATTTGAAGCCGCGCGCCTTGGCATCTCAAATATCGCGCTATTGGACCGTGACGGCGTTTATGGATCCCCCCGCTTCTACCTCGCTATGAAACGCGCCGGCCTCAACGGTCATACGGGTGCAGAAGTGCTTTGCGAAGACGGCGCCCGCTATCCTTTGCTGGTCCGCGACAAACTGGGATACCAGAATCTTTGCCAAATGATAACGCGTGCGAAGATGCGTACCGCCAAAGACAAGCCCGCAATCGTCACTTTTTCTGAACTGGAAGAATTCTCCAAAGGATTAATTTGCTTGAGCGGTGATGGAGACGGACCCCTTGCGCTTGCTCTTCGCCGGAAGCAGGGACGCGCCTGTCTGGAAAAGATGACCGGCATCTTCGGACGCGGCAATATCTACATCGAACTGCAAAGGCATAACATTCGCGAAGAAGAAGTACGGAATCAAGCCGCTGTTGATTTGGCGCGTGGAATGATGCTGCCAGTCGTAGCAACGAATGGCCCGTGTTACGTGCAACCAAACCAGCGGGAAATTCTGGATGTATTTACTTGCTTACATCACAAAGTTACCTTGGCCACAGCTGGCACGCTTCTCACGCGAAACGCTGAGCGTCACCTGAAGCCGCCTGAAGAGATCATCGGCCTGTTTCGCGATCTTCCAGAAGCGATTGCGAACACGGTGGAAATTTCATCACAGCTCAAATTCAAGATGAATGATCTTGGATATGAGTTCCCCAAATTTCCTCTTCCCCCTGGTCAAACCAATATTGAATTTCTCCGCGAGAGAGTGCGCGAAGGAGCGCGCTTCCGCTACCAGGCAGGCTATAAGCGAGCGCAGCCCCAGCTTGAACACGAACTGAATTTAATCGGCAAACTGAAGCTGGCGGGATACTTTCTGATTGTCTGGGACATCGTAAACTTCTGCCGCGATGAAGGGATCCTGGTGCAAGGGCGCGGGTCTGCGGCGAATAGCGCGGTTTGTTACTCCCTGGGGATCACTGCTGTCGACCCTATCGCCATGGAACTGCTCTTCGAGCGCTTCCTCTCCGAGGAACGCGGGGAATGTCCGGATATCGATCTGGACCTGCCTTCCGGTGAGCGGCGCGAGCGCGTCATCCAGTATGTTTTTAAGCGTTATGGAGAAAGAGGTGCCGCCATGACAGCCAATGTCATTACTTACCGCGGCAGATCTGCGGCACGCGAAGTCGGGAAAGTAATGGGATTTGAAACGGAGACGCTTGACCGTTTGTCTAGCCTGGTGCCCATGTGGGGATGGAAAGACCCGAACAACACCGCAGACAAACAGTTTCAGGATGCAGGACTTAATCTGAACCAACCGAAGATTCAAAAGTTCCTGGAACTTGTGGTCGGGTTGCAGGATCTGCCGCGGCACTTGGGGCAGCATTCCGGCGGTATGGTGATTTGCCAGGGACAGTTGGATTCGGTAGTGCCCCTCGAACCCTCAAGCATGCCCGGCCGTGTTGTCGTGCAGTGGGATAAAGAAGACTGCGCCGATATGGGTCTTATCAAGGTCGATCTACTTGGTTTGGGCATGATGGCTGTGCTCGAAGAGAGTCTGGTGCTGATTCGCGACCATTACAACAAGGAAGTGGATTTAGGTCAGTTGCCGGCAGAGGACCCAAAGACATATGCGGCACTGCAAAAGGCCGATACGATCGGCGTCTTTCAAGTAGAAAGCCGCGCTCAGCAAGCGACGCTGCCGCGGTTAATGCCGGTCCGCTTCTATGACTTGGTGGTACAAGTTGCCATTATCCGGCCTGGCCCGATTGTTGGAAATATGGTTCACCCGTATATTGCGAGGCGTCAGGGCCGCGAAGCTGTCGAGTGCTTACACCCCTTACTGGAACCAGTGTTGAGGCGAACATTGGGCGTACCGTTATTTCAGGAACAACTGCTACGCATTGCCATGGTGGCAGCTAATTTCACCGGTGGCGAAGCGGAGGAACTCCGACGTGCGCTTGGCTTTAAGCGCAGTAAAGAACGGATGGCGGTTATCGAAGTGAAACTGCGCGCCGGCATGGAGAAAAACGGAATCGCCGGTCACACGCAAGATGTGATTGTCCAATCCATCACGTCGTTCGCGCTATATGGATTCCCTGAATCGCACGCCGCTAGTTTCGCACTTCTGGCGTATGCCAGCGCTTATTTAAAGTCTCATTATCTGGCCGCATTCACCTGTGCGCTCTTGAATAACCAACCCATGGGTTTTTATCATCCTGCTGTGCTGATCAAGGACGCCCAGCGGCATGGATTACGTGTCTTACCGATCGATCTCACGCG